>Ga0209506_1000437_pt1 | contig 55317 bp, 51 predicted proteins | sample AD_JPNHG2_MetaG_FD_184409 | JGI IMG/M metagenome (GOLD analysis project Ga0209506, IMG submission 184409) | Active sludge microbial communities of municipal wastewater-treating anaerobic digesters from Japan - AD_JPNHG2_MetaG (SPAdes) (version 2) | ecosystem: Engineered > Bioreactor > Anaerobic...
TGCAAGGTCAAAAAAAACACCGAAATATTCTACTAGAATTGTAAGACGTTGTTTTCGTTGTGGTCGAAAAAGAGGTTATATTAGAGAATATGGTTTGTGTCGAATTTGTTTACGAGAATTAGCTCATAAAGGAGAAATTCCCGGCGTAAAAAAAGCTTCTTGGTAATTAATAAATAATATGGATACTATTTCTAATTTTCTTATTCAAATTAAAAATGCTTCAGCAGTTAAAAAACCGTTTATTTCTACGTCTTATTCAAAAATGAAAGAAGAAATAATAAAAATTTTATTAAAAGAAAATTATATTGAAAATTATAAAATTTTTGGTAAAGCTCCAAAAAAAATGATAAAAATTGAATTGAAATATGATGAAAATAATTTACCAGCCATTCAAGAAATAAAAAGAATAAGCAAGCCAGGTTGTCGTCGTTATATTAAAAACAAAGATTTAAAATCTGTTAAATCGGGTTATGGTCGTTATATCGTTTCTACTCCCAAAGGATTGATGTCTAACATAGAGGCAAAGAAAAATAATTTAGGAGGAGAAATAATTTGCGAAATATTTTAAATATGTCTAAAATAGGTAAAAAATTAATTGAAATACCAGAGAATGTAAAAATAGAAATTAAAGATAAAGAAGTGATTGTCAAAGGACCAAAAGGAGAATTAAAAGTGCCTATTTTTGATGGTTTTAGCTTAGAATTAGTGGATAATACTTTAAAAGTAATACCACCTTTAAAATTAAAAAAGATTACTCCTGCTTTTTGGGGAACAGAGCGAGCTTTAATTGCTAATGCCATTATAGGAGTTTGTGAAGGATTTGAGAAAAAATTAGAAATAGAAGGAGTAGGTTATAGAGCTAATGTTGAGGGAAAGAATTTAGTATTAAATCTTGGATTTTCGCATCCGGTAAAATTTGAAATACCAGAAGGAATTTCAATTTCTGCTGATAAAAATTTAATTACTGTTAGCGGGATTGATAAGCAATTAGTAGGAGAAACAGCTGCAAAAATTAGATTATTAAAAAAGCCAGAACCCTATAAAGGAAAGGGTATTCATTATTTAGGAGAACATATTAGAAGAAAAGCTGGTAAAAAAGCTTCTAGTGGAGCTTAATTGATATTGTAAAATAAAAATATTTTTATAAATTTTATTATATTATTATGAAAAAAGAAAACACCAAAAAAGAAAAAAGATTGAGAAGACATAAAAGAGGAAGAGCAAAAATTTCTGGAATTAGCAACAAACCACGAATTAGTGTGTTTATTTCCAATAGACATATTTATGTGCAGGTTATTGACGATCAAAAAGGAAAAACAATTGCCAATATCTCGGACCTTAGTATAAAAGAAAAAGATAAAAAATTAAATTTAAGTAAAGAAATGGGATTAGCGTTAGCAAAGGAATTAAAGAAATTAAAAATTGAAAAAGCAGTTTTTGATAGGGGAGGTTTTAAGTACCACGGTCGAGTTAAAAATATTGCCGAAGGATTAAGGGAAGGAGGCATTAAATTTTAATTAATAAAAATATGATAAAAAATACTCCAATTGTTCAAAATAAAAAAGAAAATAAAATTGAATTTAAAAAAGAAAATGATTTTGATGAAAAATTACTTGATTTAAGAAGGGTAACTCGTGTTGTTGCTGGCGGTAAACGTTTTAGTTTTAGAGCAACGTTGGTTGTTGGTGATCGAAATGGTAATGTTGGCATTGGAATTGCTAAAGGAAAAGATGTAAGTGAAGCTATTGCTAAAGCCAAAGTTAAAGCAGAGAAAAAAATGATTAAGGTGCCTATTATTAATGATACAATTCCTCACGAAGTTCAAGCTAAATATTGTGCTGCTAAGGTTATTTTGAAACCGGTGGCAAAAGGACATGGTATTGTGGCTGGTGGTTCAGTGAGAGCGGTTTGCGAATTGGCTGGAATTAAAGATTTGAGCGCTAAAATTTTAAGTCGCACACCAAATAAATTAAGCAATGCAATGGCAACAATTACTGCTTTAAGTAAGATTAAACCCATTGCTTTAAAAGAAGCTAATTCAATTAATAAAACAGAAAATCAAAATTCGGAAAATTCCGAAAACGAAAATAAATAAAAATTTTAAATATGCAAATTCACGAATTAAAAAAAGAATATAAAACCAAAAAATCTAAACGTATTGGTAGAGGAGGAAAAAGAGGTACTTATAGTGGCAAGGGACAAAAAGGACAAAAATCACGAGCAGGTGCTAATATTCGTCCGGCGGTTTATGATTTAATTATTAAAATTCCTAAAAAACGAGGAATTAAAAATAAATCAATAAAAAAAGAATATATCTCTTTAATTAATTTAGATATAATAGAAAAAAATTATCATGACGGCGAAATTGTTTCTCCTCAAACTTTATTGCAAAAAGATTTAATTAGAAAAAAAAGCGGAGTAATGCCAATTATAAAAATATTAGGTAGAGGTAATTTAACCAAAAAAGTTACTTTCAAAAAATGTCTTTTTTCTAATCAAGCTTTAACAAAATTAAAAAACGAAAACAAAAATTCATTAGAAAAAATAAAAACTTCTCGGCAAAATTTTTCTTCTAAATCTAACAAAATAAGTAAATCTAAAAAATCTACATCAAAAAATATTTCAGCGAAAACTACAACTCCTTCAAAAACTTTGAAAACTACTAAAACAAAAGTGGCAAAAAATAAAAAATAAAAAATAATTATGTCTACTTTTACAAAAATTTTCCAAATTTTTAAAATAAAAGATTTAAGAAAAAAAATCTTGATGGTTTTATTAATTTTGGTAATTTTTAGATTGTTTGCTAATTTACCAATTCCGGGAATAGATTTAGCTCGTTTAAAAGCGATTTTTGCTTCCAATCAACTTTTAGGAATATTAAATATTTTTTCTGGCGGAACAATGGAGCGTTTATCTGTTATGATGTTAGGCGTAGGACCATATATTACTGCGACAATTATTATGCAACTTTTAACAATGGTCGTTCCTCGTTTGAAAGAAATTTATTATGAAGAGGGCGAAAAAGGAAGAGCAAAATTTAATCAATGGTCTCGTTATTTATCAATACCTTTGTGTCTTTTACAAGCTTATGCATTTTTAAATTTATTATCTTCTCAACAGGTTATTCCTCAATTAGATCCGTTGAATTTAATTCGCAATGTATTGGTTATTACTGCGGGATCCGTGTTTTTAATGTGGCTGGGTGAATTGATTACTGAATATAAAGTAGGAAATGGAATTTCTCTTATCATTTTTGCTGGTATTGTTAGTAGTTGGCCCAGTACTATTCGTTCGGCTATTCTTTCTTATACGCCATCTATGTTACCAACTTATTTGATGTTTTTAGCGGTAGCTTTAATTGTTATTGCTGGTGTTGTTTATATTAATGAAGCCGAAAGAAAAATTCCTATCACTTATGCTAAAAGAGTGAGAGGTAATAAAATGTATGGTGGTGTTTCGAGTTATTTGCCGTTAAAAGTTAATCAAGCCGGTGTTATCCCGATTATTTTTGCTATTTCCATTTTATTGTTTCCTCAATTTTTGGGACAATTACTTATTACTGTGAAGACGTCTTGGGCAATGAGTGCTGGTAATTTTTTGATGAATATGTTTAATAATCAAATTATTTATACTATTGTTTATTTTGTTTTGGTGGTATTATTTACTTATTTTTATACTATGGTAACTTTTGATCCGAAAGAAATTTCTACAAATTTACAAAGAAATGGTGGTTTTATTCCGGGTATTCGGCCGGGACAATTGACTGGTAATTATATAAAATATATTCTTAATAGAATTACTTTTATTGGTGCATTATTTTTAGGTATTATTGCTATTTTGCCTAATATTTTACAAGCCTTCACTGGTAGTCAATTTTTAACTATTGGCGGAACTTCAATATTAATCGTAGTAGCTGTAGCTATTGAAACTATTAAACAAATTGAAGCGCAATTAGTAATGCGTGAATACGAAGGTTTTTAAATATGATGCAAGAACCTAAAATTTTAATTTTATATGGTCCGCCGGGAGCAGGTAAAGATACACAAGCAAAACGTTTATCAAATAAAATAGGAGCTCAAATTGTGAGTTCGTCTAAATTAATTGAAGAGAAAATTTTTAATCCTCAATTACAAAATGATCCGATAATTCAAAGAGAAAAAATGATGTATGAAAAAGGAGAATTGTGTACGCCAAAATGGGTTACTCAAATTATTAATGAAAAAATTAAAGAATTAGCCGAAAAAAAAGAAAGTTTGATTTTTACCGGATCTCCTCGAACACTCTATGAGGCCGAAAACGAAATTCCTTATTGGGAAAGCATTTATGGTAAAGAAAATATTATTGTTATTCTTATAAATTTAAAAGCCGAAACTACTATTTTTCGTAATAGTCATCGTCGAATTTGTAAACAATGCGGTTATCCAGTTGTTTATTCTTTTGAGACAGAAATGTGGAGGTTTTGTCCTTTGTGTGGTGGAGAAATTGTTAATCGCGGCGTGCTCGATGAAGTGGAAACTATTAAAACAAGAATAGTGGAATATGAAAATAGAACAAAACCCGTAATCGATTATTTTAAAAAAAATAATTATCAAATTATTGAAATAGATGGCGAGCCTTTGCCCGATGTGGTTACTCAAAATATTTTAGAAGAATTAAAAAAGGCCAAATTTTTTTAAATCAATTTTTTATAAAATGATTAAATTAAAAACCGAAGAAGAAATTGAAAGAATTAAAGAAGGAGGTCGTTTGCTTTCAAAAATTATTCACGATGTTGCTAAAAAAACTAAAGAAGGTGTTTCAACTAGAGAATTAGATTGGTTAGCGGAAAATTCTATTTTGAAATGTGGCGGAATTCCAGCTTTTAAAAATTATCAACCAGATTTTAGTCAAAAACCATTCCCAGCGGCTTTATGTGTTTCGATTAACAATACTGTTGTTCATGGTTTGCCGGGAAATTATATATTACAAAATGGAGATTTGGTAAAATTAGACTTAGGAATGCAGTACAAAGGATTATTTACCGATATGGCAATTACAGTGGGAGTAGGACGAATTTCTCCACTGGCTCAAAAATTAATTTCAACCACTAAACAAGCTTTAGATTTAGCCATAAAAACTGCTCAAGTAGGAAATACTTTGGGCGATATTGGTTTTGCAATTGAAAATTTTGTTCATTCTAAAAATTTTTATGTTATTAAAGTTTTAACTGGTCATGGTGTTGGTTATGCTCCTCATGAAGATCCAGACGTTTTAAATTATGGCATTCCGCATAAAGGATTAAAACTAAAAGAAGGATTGGTAATTGCCATTGAGCCAATGGTAGCCGAAAACACCTCAGATGTTATTGAGATGCCTGATGGTAGTTTTGTAACTCGAACTGGTTGTTTGGCTGCTCATTTTGAACATACTATAGCTATTACAGAGCGCGGTCCTAAAATTTTAACTCAATAAACAAAAATGGCCAATATTTTAGCAGTTGACTATGGAGAAAAAAGAGTGGGATTAGCAATAGCTGATGAAAATTTAAAAATTCCTTTGATTTTAAAACCTATTATTGGAAAAACAGAAAAACAAGTTTTAGAGGATATTGCTAAAATTTGTCAGGAAAAAGACGTTAAAAAAATAGTGGTAGGATTGCCTTTGTCTTTTGATTTTAAAGAAAATCCAAAGTGTCAAAAAATTAGAAAATTTGCCGAAAAAATTAAAGAATTAGTTAAGGTAGAAATTGTTTTTGAAAATGAAGTTTTTTCTACTGAGGCAGCAAAAAATATTCAAAGAAGTTTTAATAAAAATAATTCTAAAAATAAATTATCCAGAAAAGATTTAAAAAATCATTTTGATAGTCAGGCTGCTGCTATCATTTTAGATTCTTATTTAACTAGAATCAAATAATCTATTTTATTTTATAATAAAGATTAAATAGGGTAAACCCTTGATTTTTTTTATAAAAAATGATATAATATAAATATATGAAGAAAAATAATAAACTTCTAATTATAATCATTATTATTCTCTTGTTGATTTTGGGATTCGTTTTATATGCTTATTATTCAGATTATAAAAAAGCCCAAGAAAGTACAGGTGAGCGAATTATTTCTGCTCATTTAGAAGGTTTTCCAGTTGGGTCAAAAATTTATGAAGGAATGGAGGGGGAAGAAAAAACTGTTTTTAAAAAAGGAGAGTGGATGGGAATTATGGGAAAAGTAAGAACAAATGAGAATAGAGAAATTTCTTTTAAAATTGTCGACGAAGATAATAATATTGTAGCTGAGGATGTTGATTGGGAAAAAAATATTCAAACAGGTGAAGGGGATTTTGGTATGTGTTGCTTTGTTGTTCCTGAAGAATCTGGTCAGTATAAAGTCCAATTATATTTAGATGATGAATTACAGCAATCTTTAAATTTTTCGGTGGCGAAATAAAAATTGATTATAAATTAGTAAAAAATGTGGCGGCGAAATTCCAAAAGAATTTCGCCGCCACTGTTTGTTTAACTCAATAACTTCTGGTTACGCCTGCCTATCTGCGGGCGGGGAGAATCCTACGTTAAATTGATTGTCATTCTGAACGAAGTGAAGAATCCCACGCACAGCAGTGATTGCTGATTATTGCTAAAAGCCGAGGGATCCTTCGGGCTTCGCCCTCAGGATGACATTGAAAAATAGCAGTTATTCACAGTAAAGACAGTTTTTTATTAGTGGTTACTGAATTCTTCGGGCTATTGTCTGTTTCCCGATAAGAGGACTTTCAAAATGATATGAAGTTAGTATTTGAGATTTAGATTTTTTATGTTATACTATTTTATATGGCCAAACCTTTTCTTTCAATAATTATTCCGGCTTATAATGAAGCAGAACGAATTCCTAAGACTCTTTTGGACATAGATAAATATTTATCACAAGTAGAATTTTCTTACGAAATTATTGTTGTTAATGATGGTTCAAAAGATAAAACAGCCGAAGTAGTTACTAATTTGCAAAAAGTAATCAAAAATCTTAATTTAATTGATAATAAAAAAAATAAAGGAAAAGGGGGTGTGGTGGCTCAAGGGATGTTAGCAGCCAAAGGAAATATTCGTTTATTTACTGATGCTGATAATTCTACTTCTATTGATCAAGTAGAAAAATTTTTTCCTTATTTTAAACAAGGATATAATGTTGTAATTGGTTCTCGTTCGGTTAAAGATTCTGAATTAGCTGTGAAACAGCCTTTTTACCGTCAAATTTTAGGACGAATGGGAAATTTAGTAATTAGAATTTTATTAGTGCCGGGAATTAAAGATACTCAATGTGGCTTTAAAGCTTTTACTGAAGAAGCTGCTTTAAAAATTTTTCCTCAATTAACAATTAGCGGTTGGGGTTTTGATATTGAAATTCTAACATTAGCTCGATTAATGGGTTTCAAAATAAAAGAAGTTGGCGTACGCTGGATTAATGATCCTAATTCTAAAGTGAAAGCTAGTTCCTATTTTAAAGTGCTATCGGAAGTAATAAAGATTAAATTAAATATTTGGCGAAAAAAATATAAAATAGACTAATTTTAAATTTAAACAATGAAACAAAAGAAAAAAAATTATTCAAAAAATTTTCAACAATCTAAAAATCATTTGGTAAAAGAATATGTTTCTGAATTAAGACAAAACCCATCTTCAAAAGATTGGGTAGCCATTGCTTCAAGGCGAGTTAAAAAACCAGAAGAGTTAATTATAAAAAATCAAAAAAGAATTGTTGTTCCCAAAAAAAATTGTCCATTTGAAAATCTTCAAAAAAGTGGTAACAAGTCGCCCGTTTTAATAAAATATTTGCCTAATAAAAAAAATTGGTTTTTGCAAATTTTTGAAAATAAATATCCGGCTTTTCAACCAAATCATAATTTTATCACCGAAAAAAAAGTTGGTCCTTATAAGGTAATTGGTGGTTATGGTTATCATGAATTACTCGTATTAAAAGATCACTATAAATTATTGGCGGATTATTCTAGTAAAGAATTAGCAATTATTTTAGAAGCGCTTCAAGAACGTTATTGTCAAATTGCTCAAGATAAAAAAATTCAATATATTTCCATTTTTCATAATTGGGGAAAGCTTGCCGGTGCTTCTGTTTATCATCCGCATTTACAAATTATAGCTATTCCTGTTATACCATCTCGTCTTAAACACTCTTTAATTAGTAGCTATAATTATTGGCGAAAAAACCATTCCTGTGTCCATTGCGAAATAAACAATTTTGAATTAAAAGAAAAAAAGAGAATTTTAATTAAAGAAAAAAATGTTATGGCTTTTAGTCCTTTTATTTCTGTAGAGCCATTTGCTATTAGAATTATTCCAATAAAACATATTTCTCATTTTGAAGAAACACCCAAAGAAATTATTAATTCTATTGCTATTGTTTTAGAAAAAACATTAAAAATTTTGAAGAAAAAATTAAACAATCCAGATTTTAATTTATTTATTCATACTGCTCCTACAGTTGAAGAAAATAAATATAATTGTTATCATTGGCATATTGAAATTATTCCTAAAATTTCTATTTCAGCGGGGTTTGAACTTTCTACGGGAATTGAAATAACCGTTATTGATCCCAACGAAGCTATAAAATTTTTAAAAAGTTAAAAAATAATTTTTATGATTGAAACAATTTTTTCTGCTATTGCTAATTTTATTTTAGATTTTATTTCTCAAACTGGTTATTTGGGGGTTTTTATTTTAATGGCTTTGGAAAGTTGTAATATTCCAATTCCTTCAGAAGTGATAATGCCTTTTTCGGGATTTTTAGCCAATCAAGGAGAATTTAATTTATCAATTTTAGCTATTGTTGGAGCTTTGGGTAATTTAGTAGGTTCTTTAATTTCTTATGGAATTGCTTTTAAAATTGGAAGTGGAGTAAAAAAATTTTTTCTTAAATCAAAAATATTTGCTGATGATTATATTAATGCGGAAAAATTTTTTAATAAATATGGAATAAAATCAGCTTTAATTGCTCGATTGCTTCCTGTTGTAAGAACTTTTATTTCTTTTCCAGCAGGAGTTTTTAAAGTTTCTTTAGGAAAATTTAGTTTTTTGACTTTTTGGGGATCACTAATTTGGTCTTATCTTTTAGCTTATATTGGTTTTTATTTTGGTGAACACTGGAATGTTTTAGAAGGTTATTTTAGAAGATTTGATTATCTTATTTTAATTGTAATTATTATATTATTGTGTTATTATATTTATAGAAAAATTAAAAAAGTAAAAAGTCGAAATAATTTGATTCAAAATAAAAATAAAGAAATATAAAAATATGAAAAATAAAAAAGAAAATAATTTTAAAGTTGTTATTACTCGAAAAATACCCGACGCTGGTATTAATTTATTACAAAAAGCCGGTTTTCAATTAAAAATTAATCCTTATGATCGGATATTGACCAAAGAAGAATTAAAAAAGTTTGTTAAGGGAGCCGATGCTATTTTATCTCTTTTAACAGATAAAATCGATGGCGAAATTTTAGATGCTGCCGGTCCTCAATTAAAAATAGTGGCTAATTATGCTGTTGGTTATGATAATTTTAATATTAATGATTTTAAAACAAGAAAAATTTATGCTACTAATACCCCGGGTGTTTTAACTGAAACAGTGGCGGAACATACTATTGGTTTGATTTTTGCTATTGCTCAAAAAATAGTTGAAGCTGATGAATTTGTGCGTCAAAACAAATTTAGAGGATGGGAGCCGATGCTTTTTTTAGGAACTGATATGAGAAATAAAACATTGGGAATTGTTGGTTTAGGAAGAATTGGAGGGGAGGTGGCTAAAAGAATGCGTGATGGTTTTGGATTAAAAATTATTTATTTTGATGCTATACGAAATAAAAATTTAGAAAAAGAATTAGGCATTAAATATGTTTCGTTTGAATCGTTATTAAAGCAATCTGATTTTATTAGTATTCACGTACCATTAACGCCGCAAACAAAACATTTGTTTACCTTAAAAGAATTTAAAAAAATGAAGCCAACTTCTTATATAATTAATACTTCTCGAGGAGCGGTGATTAAAGAAAGTGATTTAGCTAACGCCTTAAAAAAGAAAATAATAGCTGGGGCGGCTTTAGATGTTTATGAATTTGAACCTCAAATAAACCCCGAATTGATTAAATTATCTAATACTGTTTTATTGCCTCATATTGCTTCGGCTAGTATAGAAACACGTTCTAAAATGGCAGAGATGGCTGCTAAAAATATTATCAATGTTTTAAATAACAAAAAACCATTAAATCCCATTTTTTAATTTTTAGTCATTTATATTAGAATCATAAAAAACTTGTCAAAAATAAGATTTTTTGTATATAATAAATAAAAGGTCGAATAAATAAAAGGTCGAATAAAAATTAATAAAAAATAAATTATATGATTGTTCAATCTTGGGCTGATATTTTAGTAGCCTCATTTCAAAATTGGTGGGGTGCTTTTGTTAATTTTCTTCCTAATTTTTTAGGCGCCCTTATTATATTTTTAATTGGTTTAATACTTGCCGCTGGTTTAGCAGCTTTGGTATCCAAGCTTATTAATGCTATTAAATTAGATAAACTATTAGCAAAAGTAGGTGTTGATAAATTTTGTGAACGAGCTGGTTGGCAATTAAATTCCGGAAAATTTTTAGGTGAAGTTGTTCGTTGGTTTATTATTTTAATTTTTCTTTTGGCAGCAGCTGATATTTTAAAATTAGACGCCATCAGTTCATTTTTACAAGACGTAGTAATATATATACCTAATATCGTTATTGCTATTGTTGTTATGTTGGCGACTATTATTGTGGCTGATTTTGCTGCTTCATTAGTAAAAGGAACAATTAAAGGCGCTAGTCTTTACGCCTCTAATTTTTTATCCTCTCTTACTAGATGGATTATTTTGATCTTTGGTTTTTTAACCGCTTTACTTCAATTAGGAATTGGCGTTACAATAATTAATACTATTGTTACAGGGGTTTTTGCGATGATTGCTATTGCCGGCGGCATTGCGTTTGGTTTAGGTGGAAAAGATTACGCTGCTCATTTAATAGATGAATTTCGTAATAAAATTGAAGAAAAAGGAAATAAAAAAGAAAAAAATAATTAATTATTTATAAAAATTTCTATTACAAATAGTTAAAAATTCCTCTTTTAAAAGAGGAATTTTTAACTAAATTAATTTTTGCAAATTACTAAATCTTGACAGAATGATTTTTTTTATTAAAATTAGAATTATAAAAATGATCAAATATTTTTTTATATTAAACATTATTCAAGGAAGTTAATTTTGAAAGGCGATTTTTTGTCGAATGTCCACTTCCTTGAAAGAAGTGGATTTTTAAAAATATTAGTCAAAAAATTAACAATCAAGATATGAATAAAAAAATTATTTATTTCTTGGTTGTTAATAACAACCGTGTTCTTTGAAATAATAATATTTATATTTAGGTACATAATGAAGCATTTTTTATCGGGACGAAATTAAGGGCGTATGGTGGATGCCTTGACTAGAAAGAGCGATGAAGGACGTGGTGTAGCTGCGATAAGCTTCGGGGAGGTGCGTAGCAACCTTTGATCCGGAGATTTCCGAATGGGGAAACCTAATACTGTAAACCAGTATTACGTGTTGCTTGACAACACGAGCAAACCCGCTGAAGTGAAACATCTCAGTAAGCGGAGGAAAAGAAAACAAATCCTTTAAGGATAACATTTCCTTAGTAGCGGCGAGCGAAAAGGAAAGAGCCCAAACCTATTTGTATTTATATAAATAGGGGTTGTAAGACAGATACGCTTTTTTAATTATCTTTTAGATTCAACTCGAGTGTTAAAAGATTATTAAAAAGTGGGAGAGTTACAAAATTTCTTCAAGAAATTGAAGAATCATTATCTAAATTAATTTTAATTTAGATAATGATTTTTGGTTAGTCGAATAAGCTGGAAAGCTTAACTAAAAAAGGTGATAGTCCTGTAGACAAAAACCAAAAATCTCTCTAGTGTTTGTTCTTGAGTACTTCGAGAAAAGATAACCTCGAAGGAAGCTGCCAGAACTAAACTGGCAAGGCTAAATATCTTTCTAGATCGATAGTGAACAAGTACCGTGAGGGAAAGGTGAAAAGTAGGCCGGTGAGGCCGATGAAATAGAACCTGAAACCATACGCTTACAAGGAAGCGGAACTCATTTATGTTTTTATTAACATAAAGGGCGACGCTGTGCCTATTGAAGAATGAGCCAACGAGTGTATGAATGTTGCTTTGATTAATCCTGTTTAGCGGGAGAAGTCATAGGGAAACCGAGATTTAATAGATCGTATACTATTTCTTCTCAAAAATTTTTTTGAGAAGTGATAGTAAAGTAGCATTTATACGACCCGAAGCCAGGCGAGCTTACTATGGCCAGGATGAACTCCGACGAAAGTTTGAGGGAGGTCCGAACCGGTTGGTTGTGCAAAACCTTCGGATGAGCTGTGGTAAGTAGTGAAAAGCTAATCGAGCCTGGTAATAGCTGGTTCTCTCCGAAATAGCTTTAGGGCTAGCGGTCATCTATTCAATTTTTGGGGGTAGAGCGACTGGTTTAATCGTAAAGGGCGAAAGCTCGACGATTAAGTCAAACTCCGAATACCAAAAACGAGGATGGCCAGTCAGACTACGGGGGCTAAGCTTCGTGGTCAAGAGGGGAAAAACCCTGATCGCCGTCTAAAGTCTCTAAATCTTGATTAAGTGTATAAGGAAGTGATAAGCCGAAGACAGATAGGATGTTGGCTTAGAGGTAGCCATCATTTAAAGAGTGTGTAACAACTCACTATCATATTCCAACTTCGGTTGGAATTGGCTGATCGCGCCAAAGATGTAGCGAGGCTAAATCAAGTACTGAAGACGCGACTTTTTATGTTTTAACATAAAAGGGGTAGGAGAGCATTTCTTTTGCAGTGAAGTTGTACTCGTGAGAGACAATGGAGCGAAAGGAAGAGAGAATGTTGGCATGAGTAACCTCATTCCTGATGAGAAATCAGGACGCCGAAAATCCAAGGTTTCCGTGGCAATGGCAATCAACCACGGGTTAGGCGACCCTAAGGCAATGGCGAAAGCCGCAGCTGATGGATAGCTGGTTAATATTCCAGCCCTTCTTATAAATTCGATGGAGGGACGAAGGAAATAAGCTTGATCATCTTAATGGTTTGGTGTCCTTAATATCAAGAAATGTTTACTAGGCAAATCCGGTAAACTACTTTAAATGGTAAATTTCGGATATTGAGGAAATTCTACTTCGGTAGAAAATTCAAGTGAAGAGCCTTCCAAGAAAAACTTCTAAGGTTAGTTTATAAGAATTCGTACCGGAAACCGACACAGGTGGATAGGTGTAAGAACACCAAGGCGAACGGGTGAGTCCTCGTTAAGGAACTCGGCAAAAAAGCGGTCGTAAGTTTGCAATAAGACCTGCCTACGTAAGTAGGCCGCAGCTAAAGACCCTCTGGCGACTGTTTAATAAAAACACAGGTCCCTGCTAACTCGTAAGAGGATGTATAGGGGCTGACGCCTGACCGATGCGAGAAGGTCAACGGTGCCGGTTAATCTATTGCAAAATAGATTAGCTGAGTGCCTGAAGCCCTCGTCAATGTCGGCAGTAACTATAACTGTCCAAAGGTAGCGCAATTCCTTGTCGGGTAAGTTCCGACGCGCATGAATGGCGTAACGACCAGAGGACTGTCTCAACGAGGAGCCCGGTGAAAATGCGATTCCAGCGAAGACGCTGGGTACCTGCAACAAGACGAAAAGACCCCGGGAGCTTTACTGCAGCTTGATATTGGGTTTAAATTGTTGCTGCGTAGCATAGGTGGGAGACTTTGAAGCTCCGATTCCGGTCGGAGTGGAGTCGCCAGTGAAATACCACTCTGTAATAATTTAAATTCTAACTTTAGTGGAAAAAACATTAAAGGACAGTGTCTGGTGGGCAGTTTTTCTGGGGCGGAATCCTCCCAAAGAGTAACGGAGGAGTTTATTAAGGTCGGCTAAGTGCGGATGGAAATCGCACTGATTGTGTAAAGGCATAAGCCGGCTTAACTGTGAGGTTGACAAACCAAACTTGAACTTTTAGTTCAACGATTCATAATTTTTATTTATGAATTGAGATGCGAAAGCAGAACTTAGTGACCCGACGGTTCTTTTTAGAACGGCCGGAGACATCGGACAAAAGCTACCCCGGGGATAACAGGCTAGTCAGATCTGAGAGTCCTTATCGACGATCTGGTTCGGCACCTCGATGTCGGCTCATCATAGCGCGGGGCTGGAGAAGGTCCCAAGCGTTTGGCTGTTCGCCAATTAAAATGATACGCGAGCTGGGTTTAAACCGTCAACAAAACTTGTTGCTGTTAGCAAGTTTGGCGGCTTCTGGTAGTAATATCAGAATGACAAATCGACTCATATCGGTGAAGTCCTAATAATACTTGAATAACAACCTGTGGTATGTTAGGATAATACCGAGGGAAGTTGTATATGTCTAAAAATATTTCATCAACGCAAAAATCTTATTTAGCTGGTTTTTCTAGATGGAGATGGAAGTATATATGTGAGATTGAAACCAAATAAAAGTTATAAATATGGTTTTCAAATCGCTCCATATATAGTTTTCTTCCAATCCAATAAAGAAAGGCTAAAATTCCAAAAAATTTGCGACTTAATTCAATTAGGATATGTCCGCAAACGCAAAGATGGAATTTTGGAATATATAATTAGCAGACAGAAAGCTATTATAGAATTTCTTTGTTGGATAAAACCATACGTTATTATAAAAAAACAGCAAGTTGCTTTAATGGAAGAAATATTAAAGAAAAAAGAAACAATAAATGATTCAAAAGATTTTAGCGAATTGATGCAATTAATTGATAAATTTAGAGAATTAAATTATTCCAAAAAAAGAAAAAGACATATATTAACCCCGTAGAGACTTTGCTATTTATAGCAGGAATTGCGAAAGCAGTTAATACGTCGATTGCCCCGCATTTGTGGGGTAATGGTATAGTCCATACAACGAGTAATCGTTGATTAATATGCGTGAGACAGGTTGGTTTCTACCTGTTGCAGGCGTTTGATACTTGAGGGAAGTTGACCCTAGTACGAGAGGACCGGGTTGAACGAACCTCTGGTGTACCGGCTTTTCCACCAGGAGAAGTGTCGGGTAGCTATGTTCGGTTGAGATAAGCGCTGAAAGCATCTAAGCGCGAAGCCCATCCCAAGATTAGGTATCATTTCATCCCCTAGGAGATGACTAGGTCCGACAAATGTCGGAACCCTAATTCGCAAGAATCAAGGGTTGATAGGCGTTAGGTGTAAGATCAGTAATGATTTGAGCCGAGACGTACTAATCGGATGATTCGTCCCGATAAAAAATGCTTCATTAGTAAATAAAAATATAAATATTTAATTGTAATTAAAAATTTCTCGGTGATTTAGTTTAATGTGTACCACCTCTTTCCATTCCGAACAGAGAAGTGAAATCATTAAACACCGATGGTACTTACTTTCGTAGGGAGAGTAGGTTTCGCCGAGAATTTTTTGATTATAATTATAAAAATCCCCCATTTAGGGGGATTATTTTATTTTAATTAGATTTTTTATTTTTAATTTTACATTATAATGATATATAGAAATAATGTAAAAATAATATAAAATATTTTTATAATTTTATAAAAGGTCGCTTATTAATTTTTAAATTATTATGCAACAAGTAGAAATTGTTTCAGGATTTATAAAAAATTTTGTTCGAAGCGTCATTTTAGAAGGTTTATTAATTCTTTTAACTGGAATTTTAATATTAATTTATCCTAAACTATTGAGCGTATTGGTTGCTTGTATTTTAATTGCATCAAGTATAGTATGTTTTATTATTGCCGCTAAAGCTCATCGTTATTCAAAAATAGAAGTGGAATTATAAAAAAACATAAAATTATACAGTGAAAACTTTATAAGAAATTAAATCTCCTATTAAAAAATAGGAGATTTTAATAATAAATATTTTATTTTCTTTAAAATAAATTACTGATTCGCGCAAGCCGCATCAACTACTTCTTGTAAGCCATGATCATTTCCAAAAGTTTGATCAATAGCATTCATTATATTAGTGTCTTTTGGAAAATAACAATTCAAATCCATTGCATCATTGATTTTTCTCTGAAAATGACATTTTTCATTTTCTATTCCTAAAATTATTATTTCAATTTGAGTGGTATTGTCTGAACTAACCATTCGGGTTTTTACTGGTAAACAAGTATTTGCTCTGCTTATAAAACAGGTAGGGTCTTCTATATTGCTACAATCAATCATGGTTTGATCGGTGGTAGTAGAAGGAGGAGTAGGAGCGGATTCTTCTGTTTGGATGGGTGTAGGTGATGCGATTTCTGTTTCTTTTTGTACTCCCTTATTTTCTAAAAGAAAATACAATCCAACAATAACTAAAATCAAGACAACAACAATAGATAAAGTTTTTTTATTCATATTTTGATTTAATAATAGTAATTTTTAATTAGCAGCGACCTTTATTTAAATATAAACAATTTTTATTAAAATGCCTACTACAAAGATTAAAAAATTAGGCATTAATCCAAAATTATAATTAAAAAATGCCAAATTTTTAGACGGCAAATTTTGGGTGAAAAACAACCAATTTTTATTTTTAATTTTAACAAGAGAGCGGAAGGGGTGGGATTCGAACCCACGAGGCGCTGAAAGCGCCAAGGTTTAGCAAACCTTTGCCTTAAACCACTCGGCCACCCTTCCACATTTTAAGATTATAATAAAATTTTAGTTTTTGCAAACATAAAAGTTATTTATATAATAAAAATATGTCCGAATATACCACTTACGCAATAGTTTTAAAAAAAGAAACAATTAATGAATCTGACGGAAGGATAATTTTATATACAGAATTGATGGGAAAAACAGAGATAATAGCTAAAGGTTTAAAAAAAATATTAGCTAAATTTAATTCGCATCTAGAATTATTAAATTTAGTTGAAATAACATTTATTGCTGTTAATAATAAACATTTAACAAGTGTTCTAACGTTAAATAATTTTTCCAACATTCGCCATAATCCCTTAGCTTTAAAAAACGCCTTAAAAATGCTTAATTTTTTCAACGAAGCAATTATAGAAAGTGAAAAAGACGATTTTTTATGGCGGGCTTTAGTAGGGTATTTAAAAAATCTTAATTTAATAAATAAAATTACCCCTCAGAATCAAGAATTATTTATTGATTTGATAAACACTGATTTTTTAATAAAATTAATTCAATCATTAGGATTGATGCCCGACTTTGCCGATTTAAACAATCATTTTAATAATCAAACAATTAAAATTATTAAATTTTTATCTCAATTTAGTATTTTAGATATTTTAAAATCAAAAGAGCTATCTAATTTTAAAAAAATAGATTATAATATTATTGAAGAAGATTTAAAGAAAAAAATAATTATTTAATTAAAGATTAATTATTTTATATTAATTTATGTCATTAGATGATATTGAAAAAAGATTATATAAAATGAAAGAGGGGAGTCCTCTAGAAGACGAGGATGAATATTTAGATTATTCATCAATTTTACCGTTAGAAAACGAAGAAGAAAAAACAGAAAATGAAAAAAATAAACAAGAAGTCCCTCATTATTATTCACCAAAAGAAGAACCTAAAAAAAGACCGCCGATTGATTTTTATGAAAAAAAGAAAAAATCCAATGTTTGGTTATATATAGTTGCCGGAGTTTTGTTTGTTGGGTTAATTGTTGAAGGATTCTTTTTGGCTCAAAAAGTTTCTACTCAAAAAACGGGTATAAACATTGATATAAATAGTACTAATAATATTTTATTAGGCGAGCCATTTACTTTAGAAGTTTCTTATAACAATAATTCAGATAATTTATTGCAAAATGCTCAATTACTTTTAAGTTTTCCAGAAAATATTAAAATTATAGGTAATGAAGAAACTAATAGTTATTTGTTTAAAAAAGATTTAGGCAATTTAGGAACAGGAAGTTCTAATATAGAAAAATTTTATTTAGTAGCTATGGGAACACCAAATAGAATTGAAAAAATTAGAGCTACTCTTCAGTATAATATTGTGGGTTTTGATGGTCGTTTTGAAAAATCAAAAGAGCAAACAATAACCATTGGTGGTCCGGTAATAGATTATAATGTTTCTGTTCCGGAAAATATTATTAGCGGAGAAGAATTTAGTTTTAAGGTTAATTTTACAAATAATTCAGATAAGCCACTTTCTGATTTAAAAATTCAATTATTTTATCCTTTAGGTTTTAATTTTTCTAGTGCTGATATAAATCCAAACGATGGCAATGATGTATGGATTTGGAAAAATTTACAGCCAAAAGAAAGAGCCGAAATAAATATTAGCGGAATGATTATTGGTGAAAAAAATAGTTTTTATGAAATGGGAGTAAGTATGAATTTGATGACTGAAAATAAAACAATTGAATTAGAAAAAAAAGTTGCGATGTTAAAAATTTTAGAGACACCGCTTAATTTAAGTATTTCTCTTAATAATACTAAAAATTATATTGCTAAAAATAATGAATCGTTAGAATATCGAATTGATTATGAAAATAATACTAACATCACTTTAAATGATGTTGTTATTAAAGCAGAATTAGAAGGTGATATGTTTAATTTTTCTAGTGTTTCAACTAATGGTTATTTTGATTCGTTAAAAAAACAAATTATTTGGAATGGAGGGACTAATAATGAATTAAAAATACTTAATAAAGGAGATAAAGGTTTTGTTGTTTTTAAAATTAATACGATCAATGATTATCCAACTCGAAATTTTAATGACGAAAATCAAATGCTAAAAGTAAAGGTTACTATTGATTCACCAAACGTTCCTCCTAATAGTAGTTTAAAAAGCACTACAGCTGTGGCTGAATTAATAACAAAGATGGCAGGAAAAATTGATTTTAAAAATTATGCTTTATTTAGAGATGCTGAATCTGGAATAGTCAACAAGGGAAGTTTGCCATTGAGAGTTGGAAAAACTACTAATTTTACTATACATTGGAAAATTATTAATTATAATAATGATTTAGAAAACATAATAATTAAAACAAGTTTACCTCAAGGAATTTCTTGGACGGGCGTTTATAATGGAAATTATGGCGATATTGAACCACAATATAACGAGAGAACAGGGGAAATAGTTTGGAATATAAAAAATATTGAAGCATTTTCTGGTATTCTTTTGCCAGCCAAAGAATTAATTTTTCAAATTGCCGTTACGCCTTCTTCTAATCAGATTGGAACATTAATTAATTTAACAAAAGAGATTACTTTAACCGCTAAAGACACTTTTACTAATCAAGAAATTAATTTAAAATTTAGGCCTATTAATTCAGAATTATCATCTGATCCTACGGTTGGAAAAGATGAAGGAATAGTTAATCCTTAATTTTATTTAATAAAATTAGTTGTTTAAAACTTTATAAAATAAATAAATGAAAGAAGAAAATCAAAATGATTTAATGGATAAAATTATTAGTTTAGCAAAACGGCGTGGTTTTATTTTTCCTTCTTCGGAAATTTATGGTGGTTTTTCGAGTTCTTATGATTATGGTCCGTTGGGCACCGAATTAAAATATAATATTAAAAATGAATGGCGAAAGGAAATGTTGCAATTTCAAGATAATATTGTGGGGTTGGATACGGCCATTTTAATGTCTCCAAAGGTTTGGCAAGCCTCTGGCCATTTATCAGCCGGCTTTAGTGATCTTTTAGTTGAATGTTCTAAATGTCATCATCGTTTTAGAGATGATATGGTTTCTGGTAATAAATGTCCAGATTGCAATGGAGAGTTAATGTCAGCTAGGAAATTTAATTTAATGATGAAAACATTTGTTGGTCCAGTAGAAGATGATGCTTCTGTTACTTATTTAAGAGCAGAAACTTGTCAGGGTATTTATTTAAATTATGAAAATGTTTTAAATTCAATGCGTTTAAAAATTCCTTTTGGTATCGCTCAAATTGGAAAATCATTTCGTAATGAAATTAATCCGGGTAATTTTATTTATCGAATGCGAGAATTTGAACAAATGGAAATGCAATTTTTTATTAATCCTAATGAGTCGGATAAATGGTTTGATTATTGGGTAGAGCAACGCTTGAACTGGTATATAAAATTAGGGATTAAAAAAGAAAATTTACGTTTGCATCAGCAAACAAAAGAAGAATTGGCTCACTACGCAAGGGCAGCTTATGATATTGAATATAAGTTTCCTTTTGGTTGGAAAGAAATAGAGGGTATTCATAATCGAGGTGATTGGGATTTGTCCAATCATTCTAAATATTCTGGTCATGAATTAAATTATTTTGATGAAAAAACAAAGACAAAATTTACTCCGCATATTATTGAAACGTCGGCTGGAGCGGATCGCAGTGTTTTAGTGTTTTTACTTGATGCCTATGAAGAAATAAAAGGTGGTCGAACTCAAACAACAAAAGCAACAAAAGAAATAGAAACTGTATTAAAATTTAATTCTAAAATTGCGCCAGTAAAAGCCGCTGTTTTTCCCTTAATGAAAAATAAAGAGCCTTTAGTGAAACTAGCTAAGCAAATTTATCAAAATTTAAAGAAAAACTTTTTAGTTCAATATGACGAGATAGATTCTATTGGTCGCCGTTATCGACGGCAAGATGAAATTGGAACACCTTATTGTATCACCGTTGATTTTCAAAGCGTAGAAGATAAAACAGTAACAGTAAGAGACCGTGATACCCTTATTCAAAAAAGAATCGCAATAAATAATTTAGTTGATTATTTAAATCAACAATTAGAGTTATAATATTAAAGGTCGATTTAAAAAATATTTTAATTATATGGCTATTGTAAAAATTAGAGAAATTATAAGTACTTCTCCAAAAAGTTTTGAAGATGCTTTGCAAAAAGTAGTAGAATTTGTAGGTAAAGATAAATATAATTTAACAGGAATAAAAATTATTGATCAATCAGTATCTTTAGATAAAGGTCAAATTGTTGAATATAAAGTAACTACTCACGTTGCTTATAAATGGGAAGAAGAAAAATAATGAATAAAAAAATATCTTTTATTAACAAAGAAGGCTTAAACTTTTTACTTATTCCTTTAAAAGAATCGCATAATATTACTTTTTTAATTTTAGTTAAAGCCGGCTCTGAATATGAAAGTGAAAAAGAGGCTGGTATTTCACATTTTTTAGAACATATGTGTTTTAAAGGAACGGAAAAAAGACCTAATAAAAAAATTTTGAGTACAGAATTAGACAGTATTGGCGCTAGTTACAACGCTTTTACTGGCAGAGAATATACGGGTTATTTTGCCAAAGCCGCTACCGAACACATTGATAAAATTTTAGATATTATTAGCGATATTTATTTAAACTCACTATTTAAAGAAGAAGAAATAAATAAAGAGCGAGGGGTAATTTTAGAAGAAAAAAATTATTACGAAGATACGCCACGTCTTAAAATCGAAGATTTAATATTTGAATTGCTTTATAAAAATCAGCCATCTGGCCAACCAATTATTGGCAATGAAAAGGTAATAAAATCATTAACTCAAAAGGATTTTATTAGATATAAAAATAAACATTATACCAATGAGAAAACTTTAATTGTTTTATCGGGAAATTTTAATCCCACTGAGGCAATTAAAAAAATTACCAACTTAATGAAAAATATTAAAAGAGGAAAGGGTGGTCAAAAATTTAAAACTCATTATAAACAAACAAAACCAGCAATTTTGATTAATCCAAAAAAAACCGACCAGAATCATTTTATTTTAGCCGCTCGAGCATTTAACTGTTTTGACAAACGGCGTTATACTCTATCAGTTTTATCAACAATTTTAGGAGAAGGAATGAGTTCACGTCTTTTTCAAAAAGTGCGAGAAGATTTAGGAGCAGCTTATTATATTAATTCTTTTGACGAATTGGGCGTTGACCACGGATTTTTAGGTATTAGTAGCGGTGTATCTCTTGATAAAACCGAAGAAGTTTTAAGAGTTATAAAAAATGAGTTAGATTTATTAAAAAATGTTGAAATAAGTAATGAAGAATTAAAAAAAGCCAAAAATTATATTAAAGGAAAATTAGCTTTATCTCTGGAAACTTCTAATGATTATGCTTTTCATTATGGATTGCAATATCTTATTTATAATAAAATTTATCCATTAAAAGAAATTTATAAAAAGATTGATGAGGTAGATAAAAAAAGTATTCAAAATTTAGCCCGATTTTTATTCAGACCTGAAAAAATGAATTTAGCGATTATTGGTAATTATTCTCAAAAAGAAGAAGGTAAATTTAAAAAATTAATAATTTAATTTTTTCAACTTTTTAATATGAGTATTTCAAATGAAAAATTAATAGAGGGATTAATAAAAGACGGATTTTTAAAAAGCCCAAAAGTTATTCAGGCTTTTAGAAATGTTGACCGTTATAATTTTGTTATTCCTTATTTAAAAAATGAAGCTTATCAAAATACTTCTTTGGCAATTGGATTTGGTCAAACCATTTCTCAGCCGCTTACCGTTGCTTTTATGCTGGAATTATTAGATGTTTGCGAAGGGCAAAAAGTTTTAGATGTTGGTTCTGGTTCTGGTTGGACAACGGCTTTATTGGCTGAAATGGTAAAAAACAAAGGAAAAGTTTATGGAATAGAAATTATCCCCGAACTTTACGAATTCGGTAAAATAAACGTAGCCAAGCTTGGTTATATTCAAAAGGATATTGTTGAAATGATTTGTGATAATGGTTATTATGGTTTAAAGAAATTTGCTCCTTTTGATCGAATTTTGTGTTCGGCGGAAGTTAAAGAAATTCCCGAATCTTTTAAAGAGCAATTAAAAGTAGGTGGGAAAATGGTTTTACCAATAAAAAATAGTTTATGTTTAGTGGAAAAAAAAGATAAGGATAATATAGAAATTACTGAAGAATATCCAGGCTTTATTTTTGTTCCTTTAGTAGAAACAAAATAAAAGACGATTTTTATTTAATTAATATTTTTTACATTCTCAATAATTTGAGAGTATTAAAAATTATTTAAAATCATTATTTTAGTAAAAGAAAAACTAAATTGCTAAAGGCCGAGGGATCCTTCAGGCTTCGCCTTCAGGATGACATTAAAAAAATAGCAGTCATTCTGAGTGTTAACGAAGAATCCCATGCACAGCAGTGATTGCTTAATTATTGCTAAAAGCCGAGGGATCCTTCACTGCGTTCAGGATGACATTGAAAATTAACTGTCATTCTGAGTGAAACGAAGAATCCCATCCACAGTAGTGATTGCTTATTATTGCTAAAATCCATGGGATCCTTCGGGCTGAAGCCCTCAGGATGACATCGGTGAGGGCTTCAGCCCGAAGAAGCCTGCCTATAAGTAGGCAGGCTTCTTCAGAATAACAGTAGATGGCATTTTTATCATTGCATTATTAACAATAAACACACTTATTATAACTTTGATATTTAAAATATTTGTTATATACTAATATTAATGAAAACAATAGTGGCTAATTTTAAAATGAATCCCACTTCGGAAAAAGAAGCAGTATCTTTATTAGAAAATTATCAAAAAAATTACGAAAATTTTAAAAACGTGAATTTAATTATTGCTCCACCTTTTGTTTATTTGGATAAAGCAAAAAATTTAAATTTTTCATTAGCAGCTCAAAATTGTTTTTATCTTAACGAAGGTCCCTATACAGGAGAAATTTCACCATTAATGTTAAAAAATTTAGGAGTTCAATATGTTATAGTTGGTCATTCAGAAAGAAGACAAATGGGAGAAACAGATGAAATAATTAATAAAAAAATCCAATCAATTTTAAATAATGAATTAACGCCAATTTTATGCATTGGCGAAACAAAAGAAGAAAAATTAAAAGGAAAAAAAGAAGAAGTTTTAAAAAATCAATTAGAAAAAGATTTAAAATTAGAAAATAATTTATCCCCTGTAAATAAATCAATTTTTATTGCCTATGAACCCGTGTGGGCTATTGGGACAGGAGATTTTTGTGATCCAGAAGAAGCTAATCTTACTCATCAATTTATTAAAGAATTTATACACTACCAATTTTTTAATTTTGATGTTAAAATATTATATGGCGGTTCAGTTGATTCTAAAAATATAAAAAATTTTTTGAATCAATTAAATATTGATGGCGCTTTAGTCGGTGGCGCCAGTATTAAAAAAGAAGAAATAGCGAAAATTTTAGAAATCGCTAATTCGTATTAAAAAAATTATGAGTAAAATTACTTCTTCAAATTTTTGGCAATGTAGTTTAGGATTTTTTTTAATTATTGCCTCAATTGTTGCTCTTATAGTTGGTTGGGCGATCTATAACGGAATTAATGGTGAATTGTCAAACAGCACTTTTGTTGTTAATGGTGAGGGGAAGGTTTATGCTAAACCTGATGTTGCTGTGGTTGATATGTCAATTATCAATCAGAATATTGACGTAGAAAAGGTCCAAGCAGAAAACGATGAAAAAACGCAAAGAGTTATTAATTTTTTAAAGGAATCAGGTGTTGATGAAAAAGATATAAAAACTCTTCAATATAATTTACAACCTGAATATGATTATAACTGGTGTCGCAATGCTTCTTCTCAATATATATCTTATTGTCCACCAAAATTAGTTGATTATATTTTAACTCAAAGTATAGAAGTAAAGATTAGAGATTTAAATAATGTTGGCAAAATAATAGGGAAATTAACGGACGTTGGCGTTAATCAAATTTCTTCTATTAATTTTGTTATTGACGAAGATAATGTTTATAAGTCTGAAGCCAGAAAAGAAGCTGTTTTAGATGCTCAAAAAAGAGCTAATGATATTGCTCAAACAGCAGGTATTAAATTGGGTAGAATAATTACTATAAGTGAATCACCGGTTGATAATGTTTATCCAGTGGCTAATTATGCCCAAAAAGAAGCCTTAATGGATTTATCTTCTGCTTCGCCAATTGAAATTGGGACTAACGAAATAAACGCTTCTATTTCTTTAGTTTACGAAATTATTAAATAATAATAAATAAAAAAATGAAAAAGATTAATTCTCAAATTGTTAAAAACAAACAAGTATTATTACGCGTTGATTATAACGTTGATTTAGATAAGAAGGGAAAAATTATTAGTGATTTTCGCCTTCGAGCTAGTTTGCCAACAATTAATTTTTTATTAAAAAATAAAGCCAAAAAAATTATTATTATTAGTCATTTAGGAAGACCCGAAGGAAAAGATAAAAAATTGAGTTTATTACCAATTGCTAAACATTTAGAAAAATTATTAAATCAAAAAATTATATTTATTGATGATTGCGTTGGCAAAAAAGTTAAAGAAGCAATAGAATCGAGTGAAGAAAAAATTTTTGTTTTAGAAAACCTCCGTTTTTATAAAGAAGAAGAAAAAAACGATAAAAGTTTTGCTCAAGAATTGGCGAAATTAGCCGATGTTTATGTTAATGATGCGTTTGGCGTTTGTCATCGTTTAAACGCTTCGGTTGGCGCTATTACTAATTTTTTACCAAGTTATAGTGGTTTACTTTTAGAAAAGGAGGTTAAAAATCTTCAAAAATTAAAAAAGAACATAAAACATCCTTTTGTGGTTATTTTGGGTGGAGCAAAAATTTCTACTAAGCTTCCAATCATTAACGAATTTTTAGATATAGCTGATTATATTCTTTTGGGTGGTGGATTAGCTAATACAATCTGGAAAGCAAGGGGATTTGAAGTAGGAAAGTCTCTCATAGAAGAAGAAAAAATACCCGAAGCTAAAAAATTGGGTTCTAGAAAAGCGGAATTAATTTTACCTAGAGATTTTATAATAACTTCCTCTTTTGAATCATCAAAAGGAAAATTAAAAGAGATAGAAAATATAAATAAAAAAGACATTATAGTTGATATTGGAGAAACATCAACAAAAGTTTTTTGTCAATTAATTAAATCAGCAAAGACAATTTTATGGAATGGGCCAATGGGTTATTGGGAAAATAAAAATTTTCAGACTGCAACTATAAAAATTGCCAAAGCTATTGCGCAAAATAAAAATTTTACTGTTGTTGGTGGTGGAGAAACATTAATAGCTATTGAACAATTAAAATTAATAGACAAATACAGTCTCGTTTCTACCGGTGGAGGAGCAATGTTAGAATTTTTAGCTAAAGATAATTTACCGGCTTTAAAATTTTTAGAATAAAATCAATAAAAATATTGTGTTATGTTAGAAAAACAATGGAAAATTAGACAATCAATATCTAAGGAATTTATTAAATCTTTTCCCGAATTTAATCGGCCAATATTACAATTATTTTGGAATAGAAATTTAAGAATCAAAGAAGAAATTTATCGTTTTTTAAATCCTGCTTTGCATAATTTATATCATCCTTCATTAATATATAATATGGATGCAGCAGCTCAAATGATTTTAAAGACAATAAATAATAAAGAAAAAATTGCTGTTTATGGTGATTATGATACCGATGGTGTATGTTCAACAACTATTTTTGCTAAAACTCTTAATTTTTTAGATTTCAATAATTTTGATGTTTATATTCCTAATCGTTTTGAGGGTGGTTATGGGTTAACCAAAGAAAAAATCAAAAAGATAATTGGAAGAAATACTAAATTATTAATTACTTTTGATTGCGGCGTTAGTGATTTTGAAGAAGTGAAAATGGCAAGAGATGCCGGATTGGATGTTATTATTTTTGATCATCATCTAATTCCTGAAAAAGCGCCAAATGCTTCTATTATTGTTGATCTTTGGCAAAAAGAAGAAGAATATCCCTTTAAAGAATTAGTAGCGACCGGTATCAGTTATAAAATAGCTACTTATTTATTAGAATTAACAAATCATCCTTTGCGTTCTATTTTAGAAAAACAATTATTAGATTTGGTGGCTATTGCTACAATTGCTGATGTTGCTTCTTTGGTTGATGAAAACAGAATTTTTGTTTTTCAAGGATTGGAACAATTAATAAAAACCCAAAATATTGGATTGAGAAAATTAATGGAAATTAATGGTTTAAATTTAAAAACGAAACTTGATCCTTATCATGTTGGTTTTATTATTGCTCCACGTCTTAATGCCGTTGGTAGAATAGAGCATCAACTCGATGGCCATTATGAGGAAACTGATTATAGTTTTGGGTTATTAATGACGGAAAATGAAAATGAAGCAGAATTTTTAGCTCAGAAAATTAATGAATTAAATTTAGAACGTCAAAATAAAGTTCAAGAAATTTACGAAATTATAAAAAAAGATTTAGAAAAAAAACCAATTTTGGAAAAAATTATTTTTTTGGGCGATGCTAATTGGTCAAAGGGAGTTATTGGAATAGTGGCGGGAAAATTAAAAGATGATTTTGGACGGCCGGTGTTTATTTATTCTAAAGGTGAAGAAATAAGCATTGGATCAGCGCGTTCAATAAATAGCATTAATTTAGTAGAAATACTTAATCGTCACAAAGATCTTTTTGTTGAAGCGGGTGGTCATCGTTTGGCAGCTGGCTTTACTATTAAAAACGAAAATTTAGACCGTTTTAAAAATGTTTTATCAGAAGAAGCTCAAATGATAAAAGATGAAGATTTAATCGCTGATTTAATTATTGATACAAATTTAGAACCTCAAGAAATTACGCCACACTTTTTAGAAGTTTTTTATCGTTTAGAACCATTTGGTCGCGATAATCCCGACCCCATTTTTTTAATGACAGATGTGATAATTTCTCAAATTAGAATAGTTGGTTCTAATGGAAAACATGTAAAATTTTCTGTTCAAAAAAATAATCGTTATTTTGATGTAATTAGTTTTAACAATGCAGAAGAGCTTAAATTTTTAACAAGCAATATAAAAGTAGATATAGTTTTTCATTTAAAAATTAATGAATGGGGTGGTAAAAAGTCTTTAGAATTTGAACTTTTAGGAATAAAATTTAAAAAATAATCAAAAATGAATAAAAAAAATATTAAAACAGAAAAAATAATTGTTTATACCGATGGTGGTAGTAGGGGAAATCCGGGACCAGCGGCAATCGGTGTGGTTATTGAGGGCTTAAGCAATGAACCCAAACAATATTACGAATTTTTAGGAGAAACAACTAATAATGAAGCAGAATACCAAGCAATTATTTTTGCTTTAAAAAAAATTCGGCAATTATTAGGAAAGGAAAAATTAAAAAATATTTCTATAGAAATATATCTTGATTCAGAATTAGTAGTTAATCAATTAAATAGTTGTTATAAAATAGAAGATGAAAAACTGCAATCTTTATTTATGAAAATTTGGAATTTAAAATTAGATTTTGGTAAAATTTCTTTTCATCATATACCGCGTGAAAAAAATAAATTAGCCGATAAATTAGTCAATCTATGTTTAGACGAGCAAAATAATAAATTATTTAAATAATTTATTATTTATTATGATAAAGGTCGTATAATTTATATAAATATGGAACAACAAATTCAACAAAATTTAAAAAGTTGTTGTACTAAAAATGGATCTCTGATTGCTATTATTTTGGGAATTAGTCTTATCATTAGCGCTACAATTATTGGTTTTGTTTTATATCAAACTCGAATGACTGAAGATACTTTGCAAGTAACTGGATCAGCTAAAAAAGTTTTTACTTCTGATATAGTAAAATGGAGAAGTGGTTTTTATCGTAGCGTCGATGCTAATAATTTGAAGAGTGGATATGCTCAAATGGCTTCAGATTTAGAAAAAATTAAAACCTTTTTAAGAGATAATGGAATAGACGAAAAAGATATTACGATTTCACCTGTTTATTTGGATAATAAATTTGATTATTCAAAAGGAGCGGATAATTTGATTGGTTATAATTTAAGACAAAATATTGAAGTTCAGTCAGAAAATGTTCAAAAAATAACTGATTTAGCTAAAAATACCACTAGTTTAATAGAACAAGATGTTGTTTTCTCTACTCAAGGATTAGAATATTATTATAGTAAATTGCCAGAAGCGCGAGTAGAATTATTAACCGATGCAGTTAAAGATGCTCAAAATCGAGCTATTAAAATTGCTGAAAGCAGTGGTCAAAAAATTGGATTATTAAAATCAGCGAGTATGGGCGTAGTCCAAGTTTTACCTGTTAATTCAGTGGAAGTTTCTGATTATGGTGCTTATGATACTTCTAGTATTGAAAAAGAAATAATGGTTACTGTTCGAACAGAATTTAGAATCAGCAAATAGATATACTATTAATAGAAATGGATGAAATAGGAAGCCATTAGAATGATAGAGAAAAAATTGTTATTTTGAGCGTTGGCTCTACCCGCCGAAGGCGGGCCCGCCTTCGGCGGGTAGGCCTGCCTGCCGAGAGGCAGGGACTGAAGTCCTCAGGATGACATTGAAAATTAACTGTCATTCTGAGCGTCAGCGAAGAATCCCATCCACAGTAATGATTACTGATTATTGCTAAAATCCATGGGATCCTTCACCCGCCTCGGCGGGCAGGCTCCATTCAGGATGACATTAAAAATTAACTGTCATTCTGAGCGTCAGCGAAGAATCCCATCCACAGCAATAAGTTCCAGTGGTCATTCTGAGTGAAACGAAGAATCCCACGCACAACAGTGATTGCTTATTATTGCTGAAAATCCATGGGATCCTTCGCCTGCCTGCCGGTAGGCAGGGGCTTCTCCCTCAGGATGACAAAATGGAGGTTGTCATTCTGAACGAAGTGAAGAATCCCACGCAATGCAGTAATAGTTGTATAATGCTAAAAGCCGAGGGATCCTTCGCCTGCCTGCCGGTAGGCAGGGGCTTCTCCCTCAGGATGACAAAAATGGGGGCTGTCATTCTGAGCGTCAGCGAAGAATCCCATCCACAGCAGTGATTGCTGATTATTGCTGAAAGCCGAGGGATCCTTCACTCCGTTCAGGATGACATTGAAAATTAACTGTCATTCTGAGCGTCAGCGAAGAATCCCATCCACAGCAATAAGTTCCAGTGGTCATTCTGAGTGAAACGAAGAATCCCACGCACAGCAGTGATACTCTATATTAAATATTACCATCCCCACATCACTATCCACTATTTTATTTTTTATTTTTTTGTAATATAATATAATATATAATATATATATACCTAATATAATATTTAAATAATATCCAAAATGTCTAAAAATATTTTATCTTATCATCATAATTCTTCATCTTTTACTCTTATTGAATTATTAATCTCAATTAGTATTTTAGCCATATTAATGAGTATAACGGCTATTGCCATGAATCCGTCTGAAATGATTAAAAGATCAAGAGATACCAAACGTTTTAATGATATATCTAATTTGCAAATGTTTTTAACTATGGCTCGCAGTGAAGGATTATTAAATTCCACCATTTGTGATGGTACTAAAATCTATGTTTCTCTTCCTAATAGCATTTCTTTATCTAATACTAATTTACCCGCTGGAGTTTCTTGGGTGCAAGTAAGTGAAGATAATTTAAGAAAATCTAATGGTACTGGTTGGATACCTATTAATCTATCTGGTAGTTATACCTCTGGTTTTTCAATGGCCTCTTTACCAGTTGATCCCCAAAACACTCTTAATGATAATTTATACTATACCTTTTATTGTAATCCCCAACAAGAATATATTCTCACTTCTTATATGGAATCAAAGACCTTTGGTCCCAAAGGTAATGAAACTTCTAAAACTAATAAAGATGGTGGTCCAGATCCCTACCTCTATGAAGTAGGTAGTAATTTATTCATCTCTCCTCTCAAACCAGTTGGTTCTTGGTCTTTTGATGAAGGAACTGGTACTATTGCTAATGATAGTAGTGGTAATAACAACAATGGTACTCTATATAATGGTCCAATATGGACAGATGGTCAAGTTAATAAAACCTTGAGTTTTGATGGGGTGGATGATTATGTAGATTGCGGGAATGATGAGAGTTTGAATATTACTGATGCGATTACGATTGAAGGTTGGTTCCAATCAAATGAAGGAACAAATTATGGTATGATTATTTCTAAAATGACAGGGTGGAGAGCATCTGGTTACTGGATGTCCTATGATAAAGGACTATATATTTTTAATGTTGGTAAAGGATCTGATTATCAGATGTGGGGAGCAAGTGCTTCCGCAGGTGCCGAATGGACACACATCACAGGGACATTTACTAAGGATGGGCAAATAAAAATATACAAAAACGGCGTATTGGTTCAGAGCCAAAATGTTACGGGAGGAATTATTAGCTTACCTACGACGAAATTGGTTATGGCCGCCTATAAAGACGGATTAACTGGAGGACCTTGGGCTTTTAATGGTCTTATCGATGAAGTCCGTATTTACAATAGAGCTCTATCAGCTGAGGAGATAAAAAGACATTATGAAATGAGTAAATAATAATATTGAAGTAGTAGTGAAATGATAGCGACGAAATGATAGCGGCGAAGGCCAAAGGCCTTCGCTGCTATCATTACTGATTTTTTCTTGCTAAAAGCCGAGGATGACACTAAAAAACAGTTGTCATTCTGAACGAAGTGAAGAATCCCATGCAATGCAATGATAGTCGCTTATTAGTTGGCATGGGATCCTTCGGGCTGAAGTCCTCAGGATGACATTGAAAATTAACTGTCATTCTGAGTATTTTATTTTTGTCATTCTGAACGTAGTGAAGAATCCCATCCACAGTAATGATTGCTGATTATTGCTGAAAGCCGAGAGATCCTTCACTGCGTTCAGGATGACATTGGTGAAGGGTGTCATTCTGAACGTTAGCCCTGCCTGTCGGCAGGCAGGGAAGAATCCCATGCACAGTAATGATTGCTGATTATTGCTGAAAGCCGTGGGATCCTTCGTTAACACTCAGGATGACATCGGTGAGAGCTACGTTCAGGATGACATCAGTAATGATTTTGATTTTTGATTTTATTTAATTATAATAATTGTATGTTTGATATAATTTCTATTGGTTCAGCAACAAGGGATACATTTTTTAAGGATGTACCTTTTATTATTGTTGATGACAAACGTTTTAAAGTAGGAAAGGGGATTGCTTTACCTTACGGTGGAAAAGTAAAAGTGCCTAAAATATTTTTTACTACAGGTGGTGGTGGCACTAATGCTGCTGTTACTTTTGCTAGACAAAATTTTAAAACAGCCTGTATTTGTCGCGTTGGTAATGATTTAAGCGGAAAAGAATTAATTGCTAATTTAAAAAAAGAAAAAATAAATGTCCAATGGATTCAAATTGACAAAAAAGAACAAACAGCTTACTCGGTTATTTTTTTAACTGAAAGTGGTGAACGAACTATTTTAAGTTATAAAGGCGCTGGTGAAAATATTTCTGAAAAAGAAATTCCTTGGTTAAAAATTAAAACGCGCTGGTTTTATTTAAATTCTTTAGGCGGTAATTTTAATTTATTAAAAAAAATTCTTTTGTTTGCTCATCAAAATAATATTTTTATTGCTAGTAATCCGGGTAGCGGCGAATTAGAAAATTTAAAAAAACACAAAGAATTATTAAAATATTTTGACATTTTTCTTCTTAATCAAGAAGAAGCTTCTTATTTAACTGATATTCCTTATCAAAAAGAAAATTTAGTTTTTCAAAATTTAGATAAATTAATTGAAGGTTTGGTGGTAATGACCAAAGGTCCAGAAGGAGTAGCTGTTTCTGATGGAAAAACTTTATGGCACGCAGGTATTTATAAAGAAAAATTAGTAGCTGATCGTACTGGAGCTGGTGATGCTTTTTGTTCGGGTTTTGTTTCTGTTTTTGCAAATAAAAAAATTAAAAAAGATAAAAATCGGAGTTTTTTTGATGAAAAAGATATTGAAATGGCAATAAAACTTGGTAGCGCTAATGGTACAGCGGTAGTAGAAGAAATTGGCGCTAAAACAGGGATTTTAACAAAAAATAAATTTAAGAATAGAAATTGGGGAAAATTATTAATAACAAAATCAAAAATTGAATAAAAAATGTGGTGGCGAAATTCTTTTATAATTTCGCTATCACCGTTTGTTTAACTCAATAACTTCTGGCTACGTTCGTTCGCCCAGCGTGCTCACTCACTGAATTGTTCGCTCGCTCTTCATTCTTTTTGAATCAAAAAGAATGAAACCATGCCCGCTCGCTTCACAAATTCAGCCAGAAGTTATTGAGTTAAACTGAATCAAGTATCATTGTACTGAAATCCATGGGATCCTTCACTGCGTTCAGGATGACTGCTGTTTTTTAATGTCATCCTGAGAGCGAAGCTCGAAGGATCCCTCGGCTTTTAGCATTGTGCGGCTATCATTGCTATGGATGGGATTCTTCTCTACTCGCCATAGGCGGGGTTTCACTCAGAATGACCCGCTTTTTAGTGTCATCCTGAATGTAGCCTGCCCGCCAAGGCGGGTGAAGGATCCCGCGGCTTTTAGCATTGTGCAACTATCACTGCACAGCATCTTTGACAATTTTTTATTTTAAAGTAAAATGAATTTATTATAACAAGGTCGTAAAAGACGTTTTATCAAATTTAGTTATTTTTACCAATAACAATAGTCAATAAAACGAACATTAGTGGAACAAAGAAATAATTTCGGGGGAGGAGAGAGACAGATGTTTCATCCTAACGAAGGAGAAAAGTGGATTTGCGCTGAATGTGGCGCAGAAATTACTGAATTACCATTTGACCCTCGAAGAGACGAAAACGGAGTGGTTAGTGGAAATCTTTATTGCCGCGATTGTCATAAAAAAAGACAATCTCAATTTAGAAATAGACAAGGAGGTTATAACAGAAGATACTAAAACTACTCTTTAAAAAATATCTGCCAACTGGCAGATATTTTTTTAATTTTTAAATGAGTTATAATTATAAAGAATAATAATTCTATTAAAAATTTTAAATAAACAATATGAAAATTTTAATAAAAAACGGGACAATTTTAAATGGTTTAGGCGGAGCTGAACAAAAGGGCGATATTTTAATTGAAAACGAAATAATAAAAAAGATTGAAACAGAAAAACCTCTTAAAGAAAAAGCGGATAAAATAATTGACGCTACTAATTATTTTGTTTGTCCGGGATTCATTGATATAAATAACGAATCCGACCATTATTTAACCTTGTTTAATTATCCCGAGCAAGAAAGCGCGCTTTTCCAAGGAATTACAACAATAATTATTGGTAATAATGGTTGCTCAATGGCGCCAGTTTTTAAGGAAAGTTTAGAAATTTTGCGCAAGTGGAGTTCACTTAAAATAAACATTAATTGGCAAACAATGAATGATTTTTTTAGTCAAATGAAAAAAACAAGGCCATTTATAAATATTGCTAGTTTGGTTGGTCATTCAACTATTAAACGAGGAATTACAAATGATGAATTTAGAGATTTAATTGATAAAGAATTAGAGCAACTAAAGAATTTAATTGATAAAAGCTTAATAGAAGGAGCGGCTGGAATTTCTTGTGGATTAAAATATATTCATAATAGTCAAGTTTCTTTTGTTGAATTGCTTATATTGGCTCAATTAGCCAAAAGGCATAATAAAGTTTTGTTTTTACAATTACGCGATCAAAAGAATGATCTTATATCATCGGTTGAAGAAATAGAATCATTAACAGAAACATTGGGAATAGAAAATTGTCCTAAAATAGAAATTACTCATTTTTATGCTTATAAAGAAAATATTGATGAATTGTGGCAAGCTGTTTTTTTAATTCAAAAATTAAAAGAACGAAGCTTAGATATTAATTTTGATTTATTACCTTTTACTTTAATCAACAATCCAATGTATTTATATTTTCCAGACTGGTTTCGTTATGGCAGTTTGAAAACTATGATTAATAATTTAAAAAATAAGAATATTGTTAAAAGAATTTTTGATGATTTTAAACAAAATAAATATGATTTTTCCAAAATGATTATTTCTTCCAATCAAAATAACATCCCATTTATTAATGGCAAAAGCATTGCTTATTTGGCCAAAGAAAGGGAAATTACACCCGAAGAAATGTTTGTGGAAATTTTTAGAATGACCAACGGTGAAGCCGTTGTTTTATCTGATGATCTTTCTTTGCCAGAAACATTGGGATTAATGGAATCAAATTTAAGTATTATTTCCACGCACAATCCAACTTTAAATTATCATAATTTTGATTTTTTGCCTCATCCAGCTTCTTTTAATACTTTCCCGCGATTTTTAGCTTTTGTTAAAGAAAATAAAATTTCCATTTCTTTTTCCCAAGCAATCAGAAAAATTACTTTTGAACCGGCCTTAAAATTAAAACTCAATAAAAGAGGATTAATTTTAAAAAATTATTTTGCCGATGTAGTAATTTTTAATCCTGACGAAATAACTTCCGATTTTAATTTTTCAAATATTAATCAAAAACCCAAAGGAATAAAATTTGTTATTGTTAATGGAGAAATTATTGTTGATAATGGAAATTTAAATAAAATTCCTAATGGTCGGATATTGGAAATATCTAAAAAATGAATCTTAGTACTAAAAAAATAGGTAATATCTTTACTTGGAATACTCTGGCTTTAGTAGTAATAGGAATTTTATGTCTTTTGAGCGCCTCAATGATTTTAGCTAAAACTGAATTTAATGACCCTTATTATTATGTTAAACAGCAATTAGTAAAAGGTGTTTTAATTGGCGTTATTGGTTTTTTAGTGACTTTTTTTATTCCTTATAAAGTTTATAAAAAATTATCACCATTAATTTTTGTTTTAGCGATTATTTTATTAATTTTACTATTTACTCCATTAGGATTAGAAATCAATGGGGCGCGTCGCTGGCTTGATTTAGGATTTATAAGTTTTCAACCAAATGAAATTTTAAAAATTGCTTTTATAATGTATTTAAGTTTTTGGCTTTCTCAAAAGACTCCGAAGGAAAAAAACTCTTTTGGAACAGTAATTGCTTTTATTGTTTTTTTAGGATTGGTAGGATTTTTAATGATTTCACAACCAGCAACGAGCGCTTTTTTTATTTTAGCTGCCACTGCTTTTATTATCTATTTTTTAAGTGGTATAAAAATTCACTATCTTTTTTTAACTATTTTGATTATTGGAATACTTTTAGTTGGGAGTTTTTTGGGTTTAAAAAAATTTTATCCCGATGATTATCGTTTAGTGCGTATATCTAGTTTTTTGAATTCTGAGCAAAATATGGATGTTTTGGGAAAAGATTATCAAGTTAATCAATCAATTGTAGCAATTGGTTCTGGAGGTTTAAGTGGTGTTGGTTTTGGCAATGCCGTTAGTAAATATAATAATTATTTACCCGAACCAATTGGCGATTCAATTTTTGCTATTATTGCTCAAGAATTTGGGCTACTGGGAAGTGTTGGTTTAATTTTGATGTATTTGGGATTATTGATTGAAGGATTTCAAATTAGTAAAAGCTGTTCCGATGAATTTGGAAAATTATTAAGTTTTGGCATTGTGGTTTTGCCGTTTATTCAAATGGTTGTTCATATTGGTGCCTTAACAAAAATTTTTCCTTTAACTGGCCAACCCCTTCCATTTATTAGTTATGGTGGTACTAATTTAGCTATTCTTTTGACATCTTTCGGAATAGTTGTTAATATATCTAAATATAGCTAATTTTATAGTTTTTATTTATTTATTTAATATGTCTAAAAACGAAGAAATTGTTTTAAGAGAATTAAAATTAAAAATTGTTTTAGCGGGCGGAGGAACAGGAGGGCATATTTACCCTTTAATTGCTGTTTATCGAAATTTAAAAAAGATAACTGATCAACGATTAGTTAATTTAGATGCTACTTTCATTGGCGCTGATACTTTTGATGAAAAAGTTTTTACTGATGAAAATATTAAAGTAATTAAAATTTTTAGTGGTAAATGGCGTAATTATTTTTCGCTTCTTAATTTTTTAGATATTTTTAAAATCATTTTTGGCATTTTTCAGAGTTTATGGTATTTGTGGAAAGTGATGCCAGATATGATTTTTAGCAAAGGTGGCTATGGGGCTTTGCCAGTAGTTATTGCTGGATTTCTTTTGGGTATTCCTATTATTGAACATGAATCTGATACAATACCGGGTAAAAGTAATAAAATTGCCGCTAGTTTAGCCAAAAAAATAATTGTTTCTTTTTCTTCAACTAAAAATTATTTTCCGCCCGAAAAAGCTGTGGTTATTGGTAATCCCATCAGAGAATCTATTTTGAATAATAAAATTAATCAAAAAGAGGGCAAAAAATATTTTAATTTTTTACTTGATAAACCCGTTGTTTTATTTTTGGGAGGTTCACAAGGTAGTCAGAGAATAAATGATTTGGTTCTTGATAGTATTGAAGGTTTATTAAAAAATGATATTCAAATTATTCATCAAACGGGTCCTAAAAATTTTAAGCAAGTATTTTTAGAAGCAAAAGTAATTTTAGAATTTTTACCACCGCCTTATCCAAGTTTTTATCAATGTAAAGAATTTTTAAACGAAAAAGATTATCTTAATGCTTTAGTCGCGGCTGATTTAATAGTTGCTCGAGCTGGTAGTGGTACTATTTTTGAAATTGCTGCTTCGCAAAAACCGGCTATTTTAATTCCTTTACCCGAAGCGGCTCACAATCATCAAAAAATGAATGCGATTGAATATGCTCGCTATGGAGGAGCTATTGTTTTAGAAGAAGAAAACGCTACTCCCAACATTTTAATAAAAACTATTTTAGATATTTTACAAAACGAAGATAAAAAAAACGTAATGATAAATAGCGCTAAATTATTTATAAAAAGAAATGCTGCTGAAGAAATTGCGAAAGAAATTCTTTTAACTCTTGATTTAGTCGATTTAGCCGTTGATTATAATAATAATCAAATTAATAAAAATGAGTGAGAAAATAAAAACAATTTCTAAAGAAATAAAAAATCCTCGAGTGCGCATCGCTCCTTCGCCAACCGGTTATTTTCATATTGGAACAGCGCGTACAGCTTTGTTTAATTATTTGGTTGCTAGAAAATATAATGGTAAATTTATTTTAAGAATAGAAGATACTGATAAAGAGCGTTCCAAAAAGGAATACGAAGAAGATATTTTAGAAAATTTAAAATGGTTAAAACTTTTTTGGGATGAGGGGATAGAGGTTGATGGTCCTTATGGTCCATATAGACAAAGTGAGCGTTTAGATATTTACGAAAAATATTTAAAAGAATTAATTAATAAAGGATTGGCCTATTATTGTTTTTGTACAGTAGAAGAATTGGAATATAAAAGACAGGAAATGATGAGTAGGGGAGAAGCGCCTCGTTATGATGGTCATTGTCGTAATTTATCACAAGAAGAAATAGAAGAAAAATTAAAAAATAAAACGCCCTATGTTATTCGTCTTAAAATGCCCGAAAAAGAAATAATTATATCCGATTTAATTAGAGGAAAAGTAAAATTTAATACTAAATTAATAGGGGATTTTATTATTGCCAAGGGATTACGTAATCCATTATATAATTTTAGCGTTGTTGTTGATGATTATGAAATGCATATTAATTATGTAATTCGTGGTGAAGAACATTTACCTAATACGCCTAGACAAATTGCTATTTATGAAGCTTTTGGCTGGGAGCCGCCAATTTTTGCTCATTTGCCTTTGATTTTAAATCCTGATAGAAGTAAAATGTCTAAACGTTTTGGTGATGTGGCGATGAAAGATTTTAGAAAGAAGGGTTATCTCCCAGAAGCAATTATAAATTTTTTGGTTTTTTTAGGTTGGCATCTTCCCGAAAAAAATGGTGAAACAATTAATGAAATTCTTACTCTTGATGAAATTATTGAACAATTTGATTTTTTCCGAATTCAAAAAGCCGGAGCAATATTTAATATTGATAAGTTAGATTGGATAAATGCTGAATACATAGAGCGATTACCAATAGACGAATTAACATCGTATGCCGTACCATTTTTAACAGAAAAATTTGGTGAAAACATTTTAACTGATATTGAATTTATTAAAAAAATTATTGAAACTCATCGTCAAAGAATAAAAACACTAGCGGAATTGCCAGAAATAGCTTCTTATTTCTTTATTTTACCTGATTATGATGTTAGTTTATTATATTGGCAAAATATGACCAAAGATGAATTAATTTCCAATCTTGACTTTATTTATAAATTATTTCTTAATTTAGATAATAAACTTTTTACTAAACAGCAATTGGAAGCCATTATTATGCCCGAGGTTGAGAAAAGGGGGAGGGGAAATGTTTTGTGGCCATTAAGAGTAGCTTTAAGTGGTTCTAAAAATTCTGCTGGTCCTTTTGAAATTATGGAAGTTTTAGGAAAATCCGAAACATTAAAACGAATTGCCAATGCTTTAAATAAATTAAATAATTAATAATTAACGAATAAAATGATGAAAATTTTTTTAAAAAAATTTATTCCTATAATTATTTTGATTAGTTTGTTTTTTGTTAATCAATCAATGGCGGCTAATTCTTCTGATCTTCAAAAACAAATTGATGCTCAAAAGCAAAAGCTTAATGAATTAATACAACAACAGCAATTTTATAATTCTCAATTAGAACAAACTCAAAGTACTAAAAAAACTTTAAATAGTGAGTTAAATCAAATTCAGCAAAATCTTGATAATATTAATTTTAAAATCAAAATTAATGAGGTTCAAATTGAAAAATTAAATTTGGAATTAGAACAATTGCAAATGGATATTTCTAATACTTCTGAAGAAATTGAAATTAAACGCCAAATTTTAGCCAAAAATTTACAGGAGCTTTATGAAAGAAATAAAGATTTATCTCCATTAATTATTGTTTTAAAAAATCAAAAAATTTCTGATGTTATTTCTGAAATTAATAATGTTCAACAAATTAGCGAAAGTTTAAAAATATCTTTAGATGAATTAAATAATTTAAAAAATGTTTTAAGTGATAGAAAAACCGAAACGGAATTAAAAAAGCAAGAACTACAAGAAACAAAAATTCAATTAAGCAATCAAAAATCTATTGCTTTAAATCTTCAAAATGAAAAATCAACGCTTTTAAGTAAAACAAAAAATCAAGAAAAAAATTATCAAACTCTTTTGAGTAATTTAGAAAAACAAAGGGTTCAAATTGAATCAGAAATTTATCGTCTAGAAGAAGCATTAAAAGCTCAAATTAATCCTTCGCAATTACCGGGAGCCCAACCGGGTGTATTATTGTGGCCTATTAGAAATGCTTATGTTACACAAGGATATGGCGAAACGAGCGATGCTCAAAAATTTTATAGTTCTGGAAATTATAAAAGTCCCAGCCATAATGGTATTGATATTAGAGCTAGTGTTGGTACGCCAATTTATGCTGCTGAAGATGGAAAAGTAGTAGCGGCTGGCAATCAAGATAATTATTGTTATAAAGGATCTTATGGCCGATTTATTGTGATAGAGCATAATAATAATTTAACTACTTTATATGGTCATCTTTCGTTGATATCGGTTAATGTTGGTGAAACGGTAAAAAGAGGACAAATAATAGGCTATTCGGGAAATTCTGGTTTTACCACCGGGCCTCATCTCCACTTTACTGTTTATTATTCGCCAACATTTAGAATGAGTAAAAGTAATTATTGTGGACCTATGCCAATCGGAGCATCAGTTAATCCGATGTTGTATTTATAAGCTATTATTTTGATTATCGGCCCTTTTATTATTCGGGCAGATAAATAATCTCATGCAATGCAAATTCCGTTTGTTTAACTCAATAACTTCTAGCTACGTTCGTTCGCCCAGCGTGCTCACTCACTGAATTGTTCCCTGCCTGCCGGTAGGGCAGGGACTAAAGCCCGCCCGCCGTAGGAGGGCCTGCCTGCCGAGAGGCAGGAATCCCATTCACAGTAATGATTGCTAATTATTGCTGAAAACCGAGGGATACTTCACCCGCCTTGGCGGGCAGGCTCCGTTCAGGATAACACTAAAAAACAGCAATCATTCTGAGTGAAGTCCCGCGTAGTAATTAAAAATTAATTATTGCAAAGAAAAATAAAACGATTGATAATATAAAAAGAAACAGGCAAGAGTTTTAAAATTGTGCGACATATAAAAATTTAAAATTACAATGATTAAATTTTTAAAAGTTATTATTTTTTCTTTATTATTAACTATTTTTAGTGGTTTTTTAAATAATCATAAATTATTAGCCGATGATTTAAATTTTAATAATAATACTAATACTTTAGAATCATTTCAATTAACATTACCAAAATTTATGCAAAATTTTATTAATAGCATAAATCGGATTTCTGTTGAAAAAATTACGCCAGAAGTTCAAAATAGTAATGTTGGAAAACCAATGACTAATCCAATGAATTCCCAAGCTAAAAAAAATTTTTTTAATGAAGCCGGAGATTGGTTAAATCAAACATCTCAAAAAATTAACGATTTTTTTAGAGTAGACATAAGAATTGTTTTTTCCAAAATAATGAATTTATTTATCTATGGATTTAACAAAACAGTGGAAGGGGTAGAAAATTTATTTACTGATTAAGTTTTATTATTAATATTATTTTTTAAATAACAATTAAAAAGGTAATAACAGGATCTTACAAAAAGCATATTAAAAATTAGAAAGCGTTAGAATATTGTTTTTACTATATATTATGTCGCAAAATCTACCTTGTGCGACGTGATGTGGATAAAAAAACATCTAAAAATAGGTCTACTCCTCTGTTTTCTAGTGTCATACCGAGGGCCAAGTCCCTGCCTACCGGCAGGCAGGCGAAGGATCCCTCGGCTTTCAGCAATAATCAGCAACCATTGCTGTGCATGGGATTCCTGCCTTCGGCAGGCAGGGCCTGGCGCTCAGAATAACAACTATTTTCTAATGTCATCCTGAAGGTGAAACCTGAAGGATCCCTCGGATTTCAGTATTGTGCGGCTATCACTGCATTGCATGGGATTCCTGCCTCTCGGCAGGCAGGTTTCAACCCCTGCCCGCCGTAGGCGGGGCTTCGTTCAGAATGACCATGAAAACTCATTGCAGTGGATGGGATTCTTCGCTAACGCTCAGAATGACAATCAAAAACAATATGCTACTTTAATGTTGTTATTCTAATGGTAATGGATTTTTTGATTTTGATTTTGTATAATATTTTTATGCGTACATCATATAGTAATCTTGAAGTATACGAAATTTGTCCCAAGCGTTACGAATTTCAAATTATTGATAAAATAAAAACCCCTAAAACAAAAGAGCAGTTTTTTGGTACTACTATTCATAAATGTTTGAAATTTCTTTTCAAAAAAGCCCCTCTTTACCCTACTCTTGATGAATTATTAGATTTTTTTTCCGTAGAATGGAAAGAAGCTAATAAACTAAAATGGCGCAATGAAAAAGAAAAAGAAATTTATTTTAATGAAGGAAAAAGAATTTTAGAAAATTTTTACAAAAAGAATATCCCCTCTTTTTCTATTCCCTTAGATTTAGAAAGTCATTTTGAGGTGGAAATTAAAGATGAGGAAAATAATACCATTCATATTTTATCCGGCTATATTGATCGGATTGATAAAATTAATGAGAGAAAATTTGAAATTATTGATTATAAGACAGGTTCTAAAATGCCGGGTCAGAATAGTTTAAAAGGCAATCTTCAATTATCTATTTATACTTTGGGTTTTTTTAAAAAATGGCCTAATATTGCTCAATTAAATGATATTATTTTAACTCTTTATTATTTAAAACATGGTGAAAAATTATCTGATAAAAAAACCGAAGAAGATATTCTTTTAACCAAACAAAGAATTTTAAAAAATATTTGGGAAATTGAAAAAAATTATTTTCCTCCCATTCCATCTAAATTATGCGGCAGTTGTTCTTATAAAAAAATTTGTCCTATGTGGTCGCATCTTTATCAGAAAGAAGAGCAAATTCCTGAAGAAAAAGAAATTAATAATCTTATAAAAGAATATTTTTCTTTAAAACAACAAACTGATCAAAATAAAGAAAGGCTTAATTTAATTAAAAAACAAATTAATGCTTATGCAGCTGAAAAAGGATTGGAAAGAGTTTTTGGCGATGAAGGATATTTTTCTTATCAAAATCAAACCATTAAAGATTACGATGTTGAAAGGTTAAAAGAATTACTTATAAAAACAAATCTCTGGCAAGAAGTTTCATCGCTGGATAAGAAAAAATTAGAAAAATTATTAAAAAAAATGCCATTGGAATTAGTAAAAAATATTGAATCATTGCAACAAATTAAAAATAAAAAAATATTTAAGGCGGTAAAAAAAGATTTAGAGATTATTAAAAAAGAAATACCCGAAGAATAATTTTATTATTTATTTTCGGTGCTTATCATTCTGAGCATTTTTCAATTATAATTGGTGTTTTTTGAACTAATTTTTCAGCTGTTAGATAGCCTAAAGCAAAACTAATTGTAACAATTAAAAAGACAAAAACCCCAATAATGATTTCTTTTTTATTTTGTTGAAAGACTTCTTTGATTTGCATTTTTTAAAAAATTTTTTAAAATATTTTATAATAATTAATAATTAATATCGTCGTTTTTATTAGATTAATTTTTTATGGCTCATACTCAATCTGGAGGATCTACTAAATTAGGAAGAGATTCTAATGCTAAACGCTTAGGGGTTAAAATTTTTGCTGGTCAAAAAGCTAAAAAAGGTTCTATAATTGTTCGACAACGTGGTGAAAAAATAAAACCCGGAAAAAACGTTGGCGAAGGAAAAGATTATACTCTTTTTGCTCTCAAAGAAGGAGTAGTTAAGTTTGGTAAAAAGCAAAAGACAAGTTTCAATGGATCAAAAAAAATAGTTAAAACTGTTTATATTGATTAATCAAATTAATTTTCTGGCAAAATTATTATTTTTAATTCAGCTTCTATCTCGGAGTTGAATTTTATTTTTATTTTATACTCCCCTATTTTTTTAATATGCTCATTTAAAATAATTTGTTTTTCATCTAATTTTATTTTTTCTTGGTCGTTTAATTTTTTTATTATATCTTCTTTGTTAATAGAGCCAAAGGTTTTGCCGTTTTTGTCAGTTTTTAATTTAAATTCTAACTTAATAGATTTTATTTTTTGGGTTAATTCTTTTAACTGTTGTTCTTCTTTTTGTTTTTTCAATTCTTCTTGCTTTTTGATATTTTGAATTTCTTTAATTTTGACAGGGGTAGCAACTGCGGCTAATTTTTTAGGAATTAAAAAGTTAACAGCATAGCCTTCCGAAACTTCTTTTATCTCATATTTTTTGCCTAATTTGGGGATATTTTCCAAAAGAATAATTTTCATTATTTGTTAAGTATTATTTTAGTATTATTGATGTTTAATTCATTTTTTATAATTTCTTTGGCTTTGTCTAATTGAGGATCTTTGTCATTATTCCAATCATCTTCGGTTAAAACAATTTTAATATCTGGTTCTAATCCTTTGTCGTTTATAGCCATACCATTGGGGGTGAACCATTCAGCAATAGTAATTTTTAGCATAGAATTATCTTTTAGTGGCAAAAGGCTTTGAACTGAACCTTTTCCAAAAGATTTTTCACCAATAATTTTAATGTTGCGATTATCACGCAAAGCACCTGCTAAAATTTCAGCTGCCGAAGCCGTTCCTTCATTGGTTAAAATTACCAAGGGAATTTCTTTTAATGAAGGCCTTTTTTCTGAAGAATAATAAAGTTTTTCTCGGTTATCATTCCCCTTTTCTCTTAAAACTATTTCTCCTTTATCAAGAAAATAACTTGCAATATCAACAGAAATTTCTAAATAGCCGCCGGGATTATTACGTAGATCTAAAATTATTCCCGGTGATTTTTTATTATTTATTTGACTTGCCGCTTTATAAAATTCATTTGCAGAATTTTCATTGAAATTTAATAATTGAAGATAAGCAATGTTGTTATCTAAAAATGAAAGTTCTAGGGCTGGTACATTAATTATATCTCGTTCAATAACAAAATCTTTCGGCTCAGCAAAAGAATCTCTCATTATAGTTAAAGTAACGGTTGTTCCCTTTTCGCCTCTAATTTTTTTAACTGCTTCATCAAGTATCAATCCATCGGTTAATTCATTATCAATAGCTAAAATTTTATCGCCGGCCCTCAAACCAGCCTTAAAAGCCGGAGTATCTTTTATTGGAGCAATAACGGTTAAAACCTTATTTTTCATTCCTATTTCAATGCCAATACCACTAAAACTTCCTTTTACATCTTCGTTAAATTTTTGCGCGTCTTCTGGTGTAAGAAAAACTGAATAAGGATCATTTAATGAATTAACCAAACCACTAATAGCGCCATAAATCATTTGTTGATTATCTAAATTAGAAGATTTAACATAATAATCTTCTAAATAATTCCAAACATCCCAAAAAAGAGAAAAATCAATATTTTTTGGTGAATTAGCTGATCGAAATTGAATAACGCCGCCATTATTTAGATTGTCATTAAAATTTAAATAATAATAAATTTTTCCGAATCTAAATCCCGTTATAAATATTGCGCAAAAAATAAACAAAGACAAAAGAATAATTCCTACAACAATAAATATTTTCTTCCAATTAATTTTTGTTTCTTTTGTTTTTTTAACTAAATTATTTTTAATTTTTTTAGCCGAATCGGCAATTTTTACAGTATTTTTTTTATTATTTTGAAAATTTTCATTCATAATTTTATTTATTTAATTTTTATTATTATAGCAATTATAACAAATTTTAAAAGTTTTACCAATAGGTTAAAAATTATTATCTATCCCCTCCCTATTTAAGGGAAAATTTTTAAGAGGTATATATATGGCATGAGGTTTTTTTAATTCGCTTTCCATCAAAATTACTTCTTTTACTTTAAAATGAGCAGGAAAAGCAATGGGGTCTAATGAAAATTTTTCTGGCAAAAAACGACAAAGAGTGATATGAATTTTTAAACCTCGATTTTCTTTCTGGAAATTAATTTTTGAATATTCTAATTCTTTTTCTAAATCATCTTTTATTTGTTTTATTGTTTCATTAAATTCTCCATTAAGCCAAATCATTCGAGGATAATTTTTATTTGGAGCAACTGTAATGTCTTTAAAATACAAATCAAATGGTGAGTAACAAGAAAAAACATTTTCAGCTATTTTTATAATTAAAGAAATATCGTCCATTAAAACATTGCCTAAAAAGAGCAATGTTAAATGCAAATTTTCTACTGGTGTTAAATTTGCGCTTTTAGGTAAAGTATTTTTTTGAATTAATTTTAAGGCTTTTTCTTTTATTTCCAAAGGAAGATCAATAGCAAAAAATAATCGTTTAGAATTCATATTTTCATTTTATTCTAAATTTTATATTTGTCTATTTTCAATTATAATAAATGTGTATTATAAATTTATTTAATATTATGTTTTTAGTAAACGTTGTTCCTATTAGCTATCTTCCTTATTCTCAAAATAAAACTTTATTATATTTTTCTTCTCAGAAATATAATTCTTTTAGTTTAGCTATGGTTTCTTTGGGTAAAAGAAAAATCGAAGCTTTAATTATTTCTTGTCGGCCGATAACTTCCAAAATTTCTATAAAAAAATCTTCTTATCAAATTAAACCTATTGGAAAAATTATTAATCCCAATCCAATAATTAATCAAAAACAATGGGAATTATTTAAATGGATTTCATTTTATTATTTTATTCCTATTTCTTCATTATTAAAATATATTTTACCGTCATCAAAAATCCTTCAATTAATTAATATTAAAAATGTTTCTACTCAGAATTTTAATAATAAAAAAAACAAACCTTTGGTTTTATTTGGTGATGACTTTAAAATAATTAAAGAGCAAATAAAAAAAATTCTTAAAAACAATCAGCAAATTCTTTTTATATTTCCCAATCAAATTAAACTGGAATTTTATTTTAATAATTTAATAGAATGGCAAAAAGAAATTTTTATCTTAAAAAATAAAAATAATAAAAAAACAATTAAAAATTTTGAATCTATTAATAACAACGAAATAAAAATTATTTTTGGTAAGCGGTCGTCATTGTTTATTCCTTTTTCGTCTTTGGGATTGATTATTTTGGTTGATGAATCTAACATTGGTCACAAAACAATAGAAACAAAAATTCATTATGATGCTAAAAAAGTTTCTTTTGCTCTTCAAAAAATATGGCAATCTCAATTGATAATAACAACTCCAACTCCTTCAATTGAAACATTTTTGAATTTAGAAAACAAAAAATATCAGAGTTTAAACAAATTTAATGATTTATTAATCAATAATAGCAAATTTATTATTGAAAGTAATTCCTTAAAACAAGAAAATTTTTTAAACACTAAGATATTAGAATCAATAAAAAAAACTATTGATAATAAAAAAACCGTTATTATATTTAACAATCGTCGAGGGCATTCACCAGCTTTAATTTGTAATAATTGCGGCTATATTTTTCGTTGTCCTTATTGTGATGCTGCTTTGGTTTATCATAAAAACAATGAAAAATTTTTAATTTGTCATCATTGTGGTTATAAAATTATTGCGCCTGATATATGTCCCAATTGCCAAAGTCATCTCATCAAATTTATTGGTTTGGGTAATCAAAGAATGACTGAATATTTAAAAAATTATTTTTCTAACATAAATATAGATATTTTTGATTCTGATTATTTAAAAAATATAAAGCAAGAAAAAGAAATGTTTCAAAAATTTCTTAATAGAGAATTTGATGTTTTGATTGTTACGGAATTATTTTTAAAATACTTAGATTTAATAGAAAAAATTAATATTACTATTATTCCTTCTATTGAACAATTATTGGTTAGTCCTGATTTTGCCACAGAAGAAAAAATAAGAGAAATTTTAACTTTATTTTCTAACAAGAGTCAAAATATTTTTGTTCAAACCATTAATCCAGAAAAAAAATGGCTCAACGAACTTTTTAAAAAAGATTTTTATTTTAAACAAATTAAAATTCGTCAAAAGACACTTTATCCTCCCTTTGGTCAAATGATAAAGATTAAAATAAAATCAAAAAAATTAGACCAATTAAATAAATTAGCTGATTACGTTCATCAAATATTAGATAAAAATATTTCCATTTTATTCAAAAAAGACGAATACGTTCTTTCTTCTCCTATTTTTCCTACTGTTTCTAAGGTTAAAAATTTTTATTTTAAAGAAATTTATTGGCGATTAAAAATCGATGATGATCAAGAAAAAGATATTATTTTAAAACGTAATGCCATTTTAAAATTATTACCCGATGAAGTTGAAATAAAAATAGATCCCACCAATCTTTTCTAAATCAATTTTATAGATTATACTTAAAAGGTTAAATTTATTGTTTTATAATAAAAAATAAAAAATCAAAAAATGAAAATATTAACAGTTGAAAATGAAAAAGAAGAAAAATTATTACGTCAAAAAACTAAAGAAATTGAAATTCCTTTGGACTTAAAAATAAAAAAAATAATTCCTGAAATGAAAGAAATAATGAAAAAAAATGATGGCGTAGGATTATCGGCCAATCAAATTGGTTTACCTTGGCGTTTTTTTGTTGCCGAATATCAAAACAAATCTTATGTTTTAATTAATCCTAAAATTTTAAAACATTCTAAAAAAATAATTTTAGCCGAAGAAGGTTGTTTGAGTGTTCCTAATTTCGTAGGTCTTGTTTCTCGTTACGAATCAATTATTATAGAGGCCTTTAATTCTAATAATAAAAAAATAAAAATTAAAGCTAAAAATATGTTAGCGAGAATTTTTCAACACGAAATAGATCATTTAGATGGAATAATTTTTACTGATAAAGCTAAAAAAATTTATCAAATAAATAATAAAAATGAAAAATGATAATAAAAATAATTATAAAATAATTTTTTGGGGTACTTCTTATTTTGGAGCTAAAATATTAGAATCTTTGGTTTTTGCCGGATTTTCCCCTATTTTAGTTGTTACTACTCCCGAAAGTAAAAAAGGCCGAGGTCTTCAAAAAAGCCCTTCAGAAGTCAAAAAAATGGCTAAAAAATGGGGTTTAGAAGTAATTGAACCAATAAAATTAAAAGAAAACGAGGAATTTTTAAGTTATATAAAACAATTAAATCCCGATGTTTTTATTATAGCTAGTTATGGTAAAATCATTCCGGCTGAATATTTGATTATTCCTTCAAAGGGTGCAATTAATGTTCATCCTTCACTTTTGCCAAAATGGCGTGGTCCCTCGCCTATTCAAACCGCTATTTTAAATGGTGATAAAAAAACGGGGGTGACAATTATGTTGGTAGATGAAAAAATGGATCACGGAGCAATTTTAAATAAAGCAGAGTTAGAAATTAAAAATTCAAATTTTAAAAAATTAGAAGAAAATCTAATTGAAATAGCTTCTCAATTATTAATTGAAACTTTGCCTCAATGGTTGAGGGGAAAAATTAAACCAATTCCTCAAAATCACAAAAAAGCCACTTATTCTAAAATAATAAAAAAGGAAGATGGTTTAATTGATTTTAAAAAATCAGCTGAAGTTATTGAGAGAAAAATTCGAGCCTTTGAAGTTTGGCCCAATGTTTATTTTCAAAGAAAAGAAAAGATTTATAAAATTTTAGAAGCGGATGTATTTAAAAATAAAAAAATATTAGCAGAAAAAAAAGTAGGAGAATTTTTTTGTTTTGATAAAAAATTAATTGTTAAATGTGGCAAAGAAGGTCTGATAATAAAGAAAATCCAACCCGAAAACAAAAAGCCAATGGATGGTTATTCTTTTTGGTGCGGATATCAAAATAAATTATAAAAATAAAAAAAGTGAAATACTCGACTTCGCCTCGTTACTTCCAATGTTTCCAATCCTTATTACTTTTGTTATAAAGTTTTTGGAAACATGACTAATTATATTATATTTTATTATTAATTTTTACTAATAGAAAGTTAATTGATAAAATTTCTTGTTTTTTTGTTTAAAATATATAAAATTTGTATATGACTAAAAAAATAAAAAATAATTCATTTAAAAAAAGAGAAGAATTGATTAATTTTTCTCTTAAGCAATTAAATAAACCTTATAAATACGCTGTTAAAAAGAAAGAAATAGGTAAATTTTTTGATTGTTCTAGCTTTACTCAATATGTTTATAAACACATTAATATTGATATTCCTCGTTCCACTATTCTTCAAGCAGAAGTTGGTAAAAAAATTAAACCTCGAAATAATAAACCGCCGTTTTTTAAGGCAGAAGATTTAAAAACAGGAGATTTATTATTTTTTAAAAGCACCAAAGGACATTATAACAAAAAATTTCCCGAGGGAATTGGACATGTATTAATGTATTTAGGAAATAATAAATTTATTCATGCCGGTGGCTCAGGTTCGATTAAAAATCAAAAAGTAAAATTAGAAAAATTTGATAAAATTGTTAATCGTAAAGATTTTCGAGTTGCCAAAAGAATAATAAAAGAATAATTAAATTCTATTTTAAAAACATTGGCACGCTCCAAACTAATAAAGAAATAATAAAAATTATTATAATTATTACGTTAATTATTTTTTTCTTTTTCATATTATATTTCATCTTTTAATCTTTTAATTAATTGATGATTTCGTAATTTTTCCAAAGCTTTTGCTTCTATTTGACGAATTCGTTCTCTGGTAACGTTAAATTCCTTTCCTACTTCTTCTAAGGTGTGATTTACACCATCTTTTAGTCCAAAACGCATTGATAAAATTTTTTGTTCCCTTTCGCTTAAATCAACTAAAATTTCTTTTAATTGTTCTCTAATTAATTCTTGAGTAGCGGCTTGACTAGGTGATAAAGTTTTTTCATCCGAAATAAATTCTCCTAATAATGATTCTCCATCCGAATCGCCAATGGGAGTTTCAAGCGATATAGTATCTTGAGCAATTTTTATTAAATGATGAACTTTTTCTACATCAATTCCCATTTCTGAAGCAATTTCTTCTGGTAATGGTTCTCGTCCGAATTCTTGAGCTAAACGACGTCTTACTTGAGAATATTTTGATAATGTTTCAATCATATGGACAGGAATGCGAATTACTCTTGTTTGGTCAGCCAAAGCTCGAGAAATTGCTTGTTTAATCCACCAAACAGCATAAGTAGAAAATTTAAACCCCTTACGATAATCAAATTTTTCTACTGCTCTTGCTAAACCAATATTACCTTCTTGGATTAAATCTAATAAAGTTAAATTTCGGCTACGATTTATATATTTTTTAGCAATTGCCACCACCAATCGCAAATTGCTTTGAATTAATTGTTTTTTTGCCTCTTTATCTCCTTCCATTACTCTTTTAGCTAATTCTCTTTCTTGAGCCGGTGTTAAAAGTGATACTTTACCAATTTCTCTTAAATAATTTTGAACAGCATCGTTCATTTCGTAGGCAAAAGCTTCATCTTCATCTTTCAAAGCTTTTTTTAAATCATGAACAGTTATTTTTTCTTCTGGTAATTCAATTAAATCTTTACTTTCTATAATTTCAATATTAGATTTTTCGCATAAATCATATATTTCTTCTAATAAAGAAATATCAGTTTCTATTTGAGGAAAATTAGATAAAATTTCCGCCTCAGTGATAAAGCCACGTTCTTTGCCTTTTTTCATTAAATAATTTATTTTTTCTTCTTTAATAGATGGAGGAGAAATTTTTTTTGAAAATTTTTTTATTTTTTTTGTTTTGTCTTTTTTGTTTTTTTTATTTTCAATTGTTTTTTTATTATTTTTATTTATTTTTTTTATTTTATTTTCTTTTTTATTCAAATGTTGCATTTTTTTCTGTATTTTTTTTGTTTTTTTGTTTTTTGTTTTCATATTTTTTGTTTAAAAATTTTTTAAAAAACACCTTTTAATAATTTTTGTAAATCGTCTAGATAATTATTAATTTTTTCAATATCGTTTTTATCTTCGGCTTCCTTTAAAAGAGAAGTTTTTTCAATTATTAATTGTTTTAAATTTTCTTTTTTTAATTCTTCAAATATTTTATCAATTTCTAAATTCCAATCAAATTCTTCATCAATATCATCATTACTAAATTCATAATCGGCTAAAAGTTTTAAATAACCAATTTCTTCCCACTTATCATTTTTTATTTCTAAATTATCAGAATTTAAAAAAACATCAGCTATTTTTTTATAATTATCAGTTAAAAAATTTTCTATTTCTATTAATTTATTTTTTTCTAATTGATTTTTTATTGCTAAAGCCAAAATCTTTTCACTTAATAATTCTTTTCTTGATTTTGATTCGTGAAATTGATTGGAATTTTTTTCTAAATTATTTTTGTTGAGTCCATTTTTGTTTAAATCTTTTTGAATTTTTTCTAAATCTTCTTGAAGAAACTCTTCTCTAATTTGAAAGGTTTCAGCGATTTTTTTTAACCATTCACCTCTTTCAATTGGATTTTCTATCCAAGCAATTTTTGATAATAAAAATTCCAATGCCTCCCTTTTTTCGTTTAAATTGTTTAAGTTATATTGCGTTAGAGCTTTATTGTAATAATAATCATTAGCTTCTCTCGCCTTTTCTATAATTTCTGAAGCTTTTTCTTTGTGAAATAAAATATAATCAGCAATATCTTTTTCTTCCGGTAATTCAACAACCGAGACTTGAAAATCTTGTCTGTGAGCTAAATCAATAGCTCTTTCTGCTGCTAATCTACCGGCTTCATCCATATCATAACCTATAATCAAATTTTTAGTTAGTCGTTTTAAGATTTTTAATTGATCTTCAGTTAAAGCCGTACCCGATGTGGCCACAACATATTTAATACCGCTTTGCCAACTCATCAAAAAATCCATTTGTCCTTCTACTAATAAAACTTTATTAGCTTCACGAATATTTTTTTTCGTTTTAGAAAATCCGTAGAGAATTTGTCCTTTTGAAAAAATGGGGCTTTCTGGTGAATTTAAATATTTAGCTTCATTTTTTTCTTCGCCAAAAATTCTTCCTGTAAAAGCAACAATTTTATCTTGATGATTAAAAATAGGAAAAATAATTCTATTACGAAAACGATCAAAATAGGAATTAGAATAATTTTCTGATTTAATAATTAAACCAGTTTTTAAAACATCTTCCATTTTAAATTTATTTTTTAATAAAAATTGAAGCAATGAATCACGATTAGCCGGAGCAAAACCCAATTGCCATTCTTTTCTGGTTTCATCGTTTAATCCCCTTTTTTGCAAATAATTTATTACTTCCGGATGATTTTTTAATTGCCATTCAAAAAATTCAGCCGCTTTTTCGTTTATTTTGTAAAATTGATTAATTTGATTTTTAAAAAGCGGGTCTTCTTTTTTTAATTCTACCCCGGCTTTTTTAGCCAAAATTCTTAAGGCTTCACTAAAGTCAACATTTTCATATAACATTACAAATTTAAAAATATCTCCCCCTTGATTACAACCAAAACAATGCCAAATTTGTCTTTCTGGTGACACCATAAAAGAAGGCGTTTTTTCTTTATGAAAAGGACAATTGGCTTTAAAATTTACTCCTGCTTTGGTTAATTTAATATAATCTCCAATAATATCAACTATATCTAATTTTTCTTTTATTTCATCAACTATTCCCATGTAAATAAAATATTAATAATATTTTAATATTAAATCTTTTTTATATTTTTTCAAATTAAATAGTCCGACAGGCGGACTATTTAATATTATAAATAATTTTTTGAAATTAAAATTAAGAGTGGTTTAATTTTTCTTTTAATTTTCTAAGAATTTCTTCTTCGCTATCTTCACTTTCTTTTTTGTCATCTTTTTTAGGTTCTTCGGTCAAATAGACCATTGTTTGAGAGGGTGAATTTTGAGAAGGGGGTGTCGTTTGAAAAGATAAGGGATTAATTACACCATTATTTATTTTATTAAGATTATTTGATTTTGCTAATAATTTTTTACCGGCATACATCCATAACAACCACAAGATTAATAAAATATTAAACAATAAAGAAATCCAATACCAAGATAAATCAAAGTTTTTAATTTTATCAAATAAAGCTGCTAAGCTATAAAAACTGCTTAAATTTTTTGGTTCAGTAATATTCAAAGGATTGTACCACGCAATAAAAGCTGGTGAAAGAGGAGTTTTAGTAGTTGAAATTCCTCCGGTTACTTTTTGTTCTGGTTTTAATCCAACAATTCCAAAATAACCAAATTGAGCAGTAAAAATAGATAAAGAATTTAAATTAGGGTTTTTATAAGTAGTAATCAAACTCCAATCATAGGGAATAAAGGGATTGTGAACAATTGTAAAATAATTTTCATCAAATCCAATAGTATCATTATTTAAATAATTTATAGTTAAGGTGGCAAGATTTTCTAAATCTATTTCATTACAGTTTTCATCTTCAGTGGCAATGTGAATTATTTTTTGACCAACAAATTGATAATTGCCTACTTTAGTATTTGCATCTATTAATCTATTTAATTGATGAATGGAAATATTAATTCTAATATCATCTGGATAAGAATTGGCTAAAATAGCTAAATTAACATTAAATCCATCGTTAGTGCTTAAATAACAATTACCGCCATTTTTACCATTAATCCAACAAGTTTTTTCTTTCAAAGCAGAATCAAAATGAGTAAAAGTGCAAGTAGAAGTACCAAAAACCGTTGGTGTTGGTGTCGGATAAACCGTTGGTGTTGGTGTTGGATAAACCGTTGACGTTGGTGTCGGAGTTTCTCCTATTACAACATTCCAATATCCCCCTGTTGATGGCGGAGTCTCTGTTGTAACATTATTAACTGTTAGTTTTTTATTACCATAAGCTATTTTAACCCAATTATTGCCACTATTATTACCACTAGTATTACCGCCATTATTACCATTAGTAAAATTCTTATAAATTTCTCCACTAGTAGAATACTTAATATAAACGTCTACATAAATATTTTTAGTACCAGCAGTAGAAAAACTGGTTGTTAATTTATTATTGGTGGTTATTTTATTTACATCTCCTGACCAACGCCATTCACAAATAGCAGTTGATGAATTACATTCAGGAATAGAGTCAGTTTTAATAGTTACCGTTTCATTGATATTGGCTGGATCAGGAGAAACATAAACTACTATTTGACGAGGAGTTAAAGTTGGTGTTGGTGACGGAGTATCTTTTATAACTGTTAGTTTTTTATTACCATAAGCTATTTTAACCCAATTATTGCCACTATTATTACCACTAGTATTACCGCCATTATTACCATTAGTAAAATTCTTATAAATTTCTCCACTAGTAGAATTCTTAATATAAGCTTCTACAAATATTTTTTTAGTACCAGCAGTAGAAAAACTGGTTGTTAATTTATTATTGGTGGTTATTTTATTTACATCTCCTGACCAACGCCATTCACAAATAGCAGTTGATGAATTACATTCAGGAATAGAGTCAGTTT
>Ga0209506_1000441_pt1 | contig 54857 bp, 39 predicted proteins | sample AD_JPNHG2_MetaG_FD_184409 | JGI IMG/M metagenome (GOLD analysis project Ga0209506, IMG submission 184409) | Active sludge microbial communities of municipal wastewater-treating anaerobic digesters from Japan - AD_JPNHG2_MetaG (SPAdes) (version 2) | ecosystem: Engineered > Bioreactor > Anaerobic...
CCGCCGGCTTTCCCACAGCCGCTTGGAAAGCCCTGCGGGCTTCCCACACCGCCCACAGCCCCGACGACAACCACTGGGGGTCATTTCTATCGAGCTCCCAAGGGGACATTTCTAAAGAGTGTTGACATCCGCCGCTGTCAGCCTTCCCGGCTTCATGCTCCATCTCTATCATGTCCAGACCGGCTTGTCCAGCCCCCTCCCTATCACGCTCCTAACGCTCAGCCTTCCAGTCACGGTGACGGAGCCCTGGGCGTTCGGGCGGTTCCCGGCGCGCGCCGGTCTCGGCAGGAGAATCTCAGCCGGCTCCTGCCACGAGGGCGGATCGTGCCGCGCCGACGGGCGGACTCGGGGATCGGCCCCTGCGGCGTACGGTGCACGTACGCCTCGGGCGCTCACCGCTGTGTGCGCCCGCCATCATCGGCATTTCTGCTTTCTCCTGACGGACCCATCTGAGGTCTCCCGGCTCAGCGCAGCCGGATCTCGGCCTCGCCGACGCCGATGGAGACCTTGATGACCGACCCTCCGGGGCCGCGCCCGCGCAGGCTCTGGCCGACGAACCCCTCACCGCTCTCGCGCCCTTCGGGCGTGCGCAGCGTGGCGCTGCCCACCCCGGTGCTAGCGCGGATGTCGCCGAAGGCGCGGTGCTCGCTCTCGATGCGTACGTCGCCGACGCCGAGATTCACGTCGATGTCGCCGCGGGTGTCGGCCACGCTCACGTCGCCCACCCCGAGGTCGATGCTCACCGCCAGGCGCGCCGGCAGGCGGATCGTCCACTCCTCGCCGAAGCCGTGGTCGCTCTCGCGCGGGGTGACGCGCAGCGTGAGGGTGTCGCCCTTGACCGTCGCGACCAGCTCGGCGCGCTCGATGGCCCGGCGGCTGCGGGAGCCCCAGAAGCCGCTCTTGGGGGAAAGCTCCACCCGCGCCTCGAGGGTGTCGCCGGGGGCATCGCCGGTGACCTGGACCTCCCCGACGCCGGCGGCGACCACCACCTTGGCGATGCCATCGAGCGAACGAGAAAGGTCGAGGACGCGCTCCCCCGCTGCTGCGGGGACCGCCAGGACGAGCAGCACAGCCGGAATCGCGAGGGCTCGCACAACCACCTCCGTCAGCGGTTCAAACGCAGGAAGGGCCGGCCGGGTTCACGGCAGCGCCGGCAGGGGTTGCAGGCACGCCGGAGCCCTCTGCGCCAGCTTGACGTGGTAGACGAGCGCCTGCCCGTCTTTGAAGCCGCGCTCGAAGGCGCGGGGGTCGTCGATACCGCGCGGTGGCGGCGGCGCGCTGCGCTCGGCGAAGGAAGCGTATGGCAGCGACGAGCAGGCCGGAGGCGTCCAGCTCCGCATGGCCTGCGAGCCGGCCGACAACCCCCGCAAGTAATCGGGGTTGTCTTCGAGCCGGGCGGCAATCCGGTTCGCCTCCTCGAGCGCGGCGGCCTGCACCTCGGCGATGCGGGCGTTGGCCTGCTCGACCTTCCACACCTCGTAGCGGGCCAGGGTTCGCTCGTAGTCGGGCGGGTACGGCTCGCGCTCGCGCCCGTTCCAGGCGCGGGCGTGGCGGGCCGCCTCGCGGGTGTCGAAGCTCGACAGGACATCCTCGATGAGGCCGTGAATGACCCCCGCATCACCGCGCCGCACCGCCTCGCGCGGGACCGCGATGCGCAGTTCCGCCTTGCAGCGCCGCTCGTCGAACAGCGTGAAAGGGCCTTCCCGGCGGGGCACCAGCACCGGCTCGTCGACGGCCGCGTACAGCTCGACGCGCTCCGCCTTGAGGCTGACCTTCTCGATGCGGGCCAGCTCACCGGGCTCGAAGCGCCGGCTGCCGCGGCTCGACACGCGCACGCCGGCAATGTCGTTGTTGGTGAAGAAGCCGGTGCAGTCGGACCACATCTCGACCCGGGTCAGCACCCAGGCACCCTTGTAGGTGCGCTCGAGCGCATCCTCCAGGTTCTGGGCACCGGCGACGGCGGCCGACATGAGCATCACCGCGGCAACGAGCTTGCGCATCGAACCCTCCCCTATTTCCGACCCGGCCAAGTGTACTCAGTTCCACCGCCGGGGGTCCTCCTCGGCGGGCCCGGGCTCGGGCGCGGACTCCTCCTCGGCCCAGCGGGCCCGGATCTCGGCGTCGCGCCGCCGGCGGCGCCAGATCGCCACCAGCGCGAGGCCGGTGATGAGCGTCCACAGCGCCGCAGTGCTCGAGAGGACCGGCACCCAGGTGCGCCAGATCACCTCGTCGCCGAAAAAGTCCGCCTCGAAGCGGACGAGCGGTCGCCCGGCGGTGCGCAGGAAGGCGGTCTCGAAGCTTTCGCCGCGCCGCACCCGGGCGAGCAGGACCGCCACCGCGTCCGGCCCCGCCAGCCGCAGGAGGTAGCGCACGAGGGCGGCAGAAAGAGCGTAGGAGCGGGCGACGCGAGGCGGGTCGAGGGCGAACCCGCGCTCGACCTCCTCGAGCGTCTTCGGGCCCGGGCCGAGGACAGCAGCAGCAAAGCGGGCGCCGTCCTCGAGCCCCCACTCGCGGGCCCCCACCGTGGCCACCCCCTCCTCGAACCAGCGCGGCAACCGCGCCCCCCCCGAGGCGCGAAAGACGAGCAAGTGCGCGATCTCGTGGGCGAGCAGGGTGGGGAGGTTGCGGTCGGGATAGGTTGGGGTGCGAGCCGGGAAGACCACGATCGTGTCGAGCGGGGGCACGGCGTAGGCCGCAACCCAGGACGGCACGCGCCCCGCCGGTTCCGAGCCCTCCTCGGCCAGCACGATGCGGACCCGGACCGGTGTCGGCGGGCCCCCGAGCAGCTCCAGCATGGCGGCGAGATCCGGGACGGCGGCGCGAGTCCGCGCCGCGGCCGGCTGCAGGCGCTCCGGAGCCTCGATCTCGATTGCGAGTTCGGCGTCGGCAGCCGACGCGAGGCTCACCGCGAGCGCGGCTGCAGCGAGCCTGCCGGCACCTCGGCGGGGCATCACGGGTCCAGGGAGGGCAGCCGCTCGGGTGGCCCGAACAGGAGGCCGGGGTCGATGCGAGCCCCGTGCCAGCGCAGGCCGAAGTGCAGGTGCGGCCCGGTGGCGCGGCCGGTCGAGCCGACGTGCCCGAGGACCTCGCCGCGGCGCACTTCCTGCCCCTCGCGCACTGGCAGGTCGGCGAGGTGGAAACACATCGAGATAAGGCCGCCGCCGTGGTCGACGAACACCGAGTTGCCGGCGAAAAAGTGCTCCTCGGCGAGCACCACCACGCCGTCGGCGGGCGCCGTGACCGGCGTCCCGGCCGGCGCCTTGAAGTCGAGGCCGTTGTGGGGGCTGCGCGGCTGGCCGTTGAAGACCCGGCGGTGGCCGAAGCGCTCGCCCCTGAACGACGGCGGCAGTGGCGGCGCGAGCGGAAGGGTGAAACGCACCTCCGACTCGCGTGGCCACAGCAGGGCGATGCGGGCGTTTTCGCGCTCCACCCGCGCCAGGTCCTCCGGCGACAGGTTGACCATGCGCTCGGGCACCCGAAGGCGTTGCTCCGGGTACGGGTAGCGGCCGACCCGGCGCTGGACGCGCTCGATGCGGCCGTTTCTCGTCCGCTCGAAGGTCAAGGTCCCGGTGGCCAGGAGGTCGACCGGGAAGAAGCACACCTCACCCAGCGGTGCCCACGTGCGCCCCTCGAACCGGCAGACGGTCACTCCCGGTGCGCCCCAGCGCACGACGGAACCTGGCGCAACCTCGGCAGGAGCTGCCAGGAGGGAGGCGGCGAGCAGCGCCGCGGCGGCGGTCAGGCGCTGCACCCTCACGGCAGGCCGCCGGGAGAAGGTGCCGGGGCGTCGGTGCGCCGGAAGCAAAGCCACATCACGCTTGCGCACACGGCAAGCGAGGCGAGGATCCACAGGCTTCCCCAGACCACCGTCGGGACATGTGTCAGCTCGGCCAGCATCCGCGCGTCCGAGCGCAGGTGGGAGCGAGCAATGGTGTCCGACCAGATGTCCGGGATGACGTACAGGCAGCTCGTGACCCCGAAGACCTTGAGCACGAGGTCGCTCGCGGCGTCGGGCAGCAGCCAGCCGAGGGCGACGAAGGCGACGCCGGCCGCGAGGTGGAAGCCGAACCCGAACCCCACAACTGGCCGCACCCACAGCAACGTGGCGCCGACGATGACGGCACCCAGGCCCACGGCCACGGCCCGGTCCCGCCTCGTCGAGGTGGCCGCCAGCAGCACGCCCGAGCCCCACAGCAGGCTTCCCAGGTAGCCGGCGCTCAGCACGATGAAGCGGTTGCCGCTGGCCGTCCAGCAGACGCCGCCTTGCCCGGCGACGACCTCGATCCGGAGAATGCTACCGCCGGTCAGCATCGCCGCCAGACCGTGCGACAGCTCGTGGAAGAACACGACGAGGATCTTGAGCGGCCAGACGATCGGCGTGCTCCACAGCAGCAGGACCGGCACCACGATGGCAGCGAGCGTCGCCGCCTTGCCCCGGTCGAAACGCGAGGCGCCGGGGGGCGAGAGCGGGGCGGGCCACGGGGTGCTCATTGCCGCAAGCGTACCACCCCGGGGCCCGCGGCCCCGTGCCTCCCGCACCCCAACGGTCGCCGTCGCGGCCCGGCAGGGTTGCCGGCAGGCCGGCGCCGGCCGATGATGGAGCCGGGAGGTGGCATGTACCCACGCCGCATGTCGGGCCCGACGTGGCCGCTGGCCGGGGGACGGTTACGCCCGCCGGCCGATCTGGTGGCTTTGCTGGCCGTGCTCTTCGCGACCTTCGTCCTGCAGTTCTTCGCGGCCACCGCAGCGCTCCCGGCGGCACTCCGCCTGACTCCGGGGGTGTGGACGGGCTGGCAGCTCTGGCGCCTCGTGAGCTACCCGTTCGTGGGGTTCGGGGTCCCCGATCTCTGGTTCGTGCTCGAGCTGGTGATTCTTTTCTTCTTCGCCCGCGACGTGCGGGCGCGGCTGGGCCGGCGCCGCTTCTGGACGATGTGCGTCGGGGTCGGGGCGGCGGGCGGCGTCGCGGCGAGCCTGGCGGCCGCGGCCTGGCCGGCGCTCGCGCACGGCCTGGGAATGCCGTTCCAGCTCATGCAGGGCCAGCGCCTCCTCATGGCGGTGATGCTCGCGGCGTTTGCGGCGCTGGCTCCGGACACGGTGGTGTACCTGTTCTTCGTGCTGCCGGTGCGGGCGCTGTACTTCCCTCTCGTTGGCCTCGGGCTGGCGTTCGTGGGGTTTCTGGCCACCCGCGATCTGCCGGGGCTGGTCGGCGTCGCCACCGCCACTGGCGCCGCCTGGATGTGGGTGCGTCCGGGCACCTTCCGCCGCTGGCGCCTCACGATCGAGCGGCGCGTCGCCCGCGCCAGGCTGCGCCGCCTCGAGCGCCGGCGTGGCTGGCGGGTGCTCGACGGCGGGGCGCGTGGCCCCACGGTGCACTGACCGGCTCGCCTCCTCAGGCCCCGGCATCGGAGGGATCTCGCGCGCCGGCCCGATGCGCAATTCCGACGGAGGCATCCGTGTTTGCTGTCGGGATTTCTTTTATTACCATGCGGTTCAACATAATGTGTGAAATGTCTCTCAAGCATGCCTTGACATTTGGTCTCACGATCTCTTAAATTGAAGCGGTCGCAGGGGAGGATCGATGGACACACCCAACGCCTGGAACTTCGAAAACGGCCAGCTTCCCTACCGTGACCAGCTCTACAAGACCGCGCTGCGGCTCGCGCGCAAGCCGGAGGACGCCGAGGACCTGGTGCAGGAAACGTACTTCAAGGCCTACCGGCACTACTCCTCGTTCCAGCCCGGCACCAACCTCAAGGCATGGCTGTTCAAGATCCTCAAGAACACCTTCATCAACGAGTACAGGCGGCGCAAGCAGCTCCCCGGCCAGGTGGACTTCGCCGAGTTCGAGGAAACGTTCGAGTCGGCGCTCATCCAGGTGGAAGGGGCGCTCGCCCGCACGCCCGAGGACGAGATTCTCGACGCCTCGTGGGACGCCGAGGTGCGCCAGGCGCTGGTCGCCCTTCCCCACAACTACAAGGTCGTCGTGCTGCTGGTCGACATCGAGGGCTACTCGTACAAGGAGGTGGCCGACATCCTGGCGATCCCGGTCGGCACCGTCATGTCGAGGCTGTACCGCGGGCGCCGCCTGCTCGAGCGCTCGCTGCTGTCGTACGGGATCCGCTACAACTACCTGCGCCACCGGCCGCACCGCGTGCGCTCGGAAAACCTCGGCATCGACCGGTACTTCGGAGGCGACGGCGAGCGCCTCGCCACGGCCGCCCAGGCCAACTGACCCGCCCCGCGTTCGCTCGTCGCTCCACGCCCCGGTTCGCCGGGGCGTTTTGCTAGCATCTGACCATGCTCGACGAGCGCCCGCCGCAGCCGCACCCCGAGCCGTGCCGGCGCTGCCCCGGCAGCCGGCCGAGGCTGCACCAGCTCGGGTTTGCCGCACTGGCGGTCGGGCTGGTGGTGGGGGCGGCGTGGCGAGATGTGCCGGTCCCCGCCCCCGAGCTGCTCGTACCGATGCCGGCGCGCCGGGCGGAACCCGCGACCGTCGCCCGGCGGGCGACCCTGTCCACGCGGGAGACGCTCGGGGGGATGATGGGCCGTCTGGGGATCCCCGCCCGCGACGCCACGGCGTGGCTGGCCGAAGCGCAGGAGCACCTCGACGTGCGGGCGCTGCCCGTGGGCCTGGAAGCCGAGGCAGTGCTGGACATGGAGGGGAACCTGCTCCGCCTCAGGCTCACCCCGGACTGGCGCGCCGACGTGGTGCTCGAGCGCGAGGGAGAGGCGGTGCGGGGCCGCCGCGAGCCGAGGCCGCTCGAGAAGGAGCTGGTCGTGGTGCGGGGCACCATCGCGTCGTCGCTCTTCGCGGCCGTGGCCGAGGCTGGAGAGAGCGACGATCTGGCGCTGGCGCTCGCCGAGCTCTTCCAGTGGGACATCGACTTCCACCGCGAGGTGCAGCTGGGCGACTCGTTCGCGGTGCTGTGCGAGAAGGTGCGTGCAAGGGGCAGGACAGTGGCGTATGGCCCGGTGATCGCTGCCGTCTACGAGGGCCGGAACCGGACCTTCACCGCCTACCGCTACCTCCCGGCGGGAGGCGTTGCCGGGACCTACGACGGCCAGGGCCGGGCGCTGCGCAAACCGTTCCTGCGGGCGCCGCTGCGGCTGTCGCGCATCACCTCGCGCTTTTCGGCCAGCCGCATGCACCCCGTCCTCGGCCGGACGCTCCCCCACTGGGGGGTCGACTACGCCGCGCCGGTGGGCACGCCCGTGATGGTCACGGGCAGCGGAACGGTGAGCTTCGCAGGCCCGAGCGGTGGAAGGGGGAACACGGTCGAGGTCCGGCACCCCGGCGGCTACGTGACCGCCTACCTGCACCTCTCGCGCTTCGCGGCCGGCATCCGGCCGGGGGCCCGCGTCGAGCAGGGACAGGTCATCGGCTACGTCGGCTCGACGGGGCTGGCGACCGGGCCGCACGTCGACTACCGCGTCACGCTCAACGGTCGGCCTGTCAACCCCGCGAGCCTCGGCCGCGACCCTTCTCCGCCGCTTCCGAGCGCCGAGATGCTGCGTTTTCTGGCGTGGGTGGAGCTGGTGCGGCCGCTTCTGGATGTGCCGGGTCCGGTGCCGCCGGCCGCGGTTGCGGCGCTCGAGCGCACGGCTCCGGTACCGCTCGGCACGTGAGGTGGCCGCACATGCCCGCCGGCGAGCAAGGAGCGAGGACGCAGTGAGCACCCCTCCGCGGCGCGCGCCAGGGCCTCCGGCCGGGGATGAGTGGTGGCGTGTAGCGGCGCTAGCCGCCGCAGCGGCGGCCGCCGGCCCGTGGCCGGGGCTCGGCCCGCTCAGCATGGCCTGGCGCCTGCCGCTGGTCGGCCTCTCCCTCTGGCTGGGGCGCGGCACGCGGGCGTGGCAGCGGTGGGCAGTGGCGGGGCTGGCGGTGGCGGCGCTGGCGACCGACGCCGGGGTTCCGGCGCGGCGCTCACCCGAGCAAATCGCGGCCGCCGCGGAAGCGCGGGTGGTCGAAATCGCCGATGCCCTCGGTGCTTTGGGCGGGAGCGACGAGATCCTGGCGGTACTCACGGGGGTGGGGGGCGAGGCCACGCCCGAGGCGGCGTTTGCAGTGGCGCAACGGTGCGGATCGCGGTTGCCGGCCCGCCCCGACGCGCTGGTGGTCATCAACGAGAGGTCGCTGCCGGTGGGGTGGGCCGGGCCGCGGCCGCGCCTGCCTCTCCGCCTCCGGCCGCTCGGCGACCGGGCGGTGGTGGCGGAAGGCGGGGTCGGCGAGACCTGGATCTGGTGGCGGGAGCCGGTGCTCGAGAGCGGCCGGGCCGTCGGCGCGTTGCTGGCTGGCGTGCGCTTGCCGGAGGGTGGAACTCGCCGGCTGCTCGGCGTGAGCGCCGGCCGGCTCGCCGAGGTGGCGGCCGATCCGCAGGGAGAGGGGGTGTTGACCGCCGCCGGCACGCCGCTGCTACGCCTGTCGGTCCGGCCTCGCCCACCCGCGCTCGGCAGCCAGCCGGCGCTCGCTCTCGCCCTGGCGCTGCTGGTCCTGGCCTGGGGCCTGCCGCCCGGATGGCGGGCGCCGGCGGGGTTGCTCGCGCTCCTCACTGCCGTGGCGGCCGGCTGGGCGGGGCGCGGGTGGTGGCTGGTTGCCGCGGTCGCGGCGGCGGCGCTCGCAGCCGGCAGCCCGTGGGGCCGGCGCGCACCGGCCCTGCTCCCCGCCGCTGTCCTGGGGGCGCTCGCCGGCGCCACGCCGTGGGCGCTCCGCCAGCTCCAGGGCGGCGCCGGAGCCGGGTCGCCGCTGTGGCCCGGCGCCGTCTCGTGGGCGCTCGTGCTGGCCTGGGTCCTGGCCATCCGGGCGGCGGACAGGCCCGGCGCTGGACACCACGCGGTGGTGCGCGCCGCTGCCTGGCTGCCGCTCATCGTCGGGGTCCTCCGTGGCGAGCCGTGGCTGGTGGCCGCGGGGGTGGCGCTGGTCGTCTGGCCGGGCGGAGCCGGCCGCCGCTTGCTGCCCGCGGCGGCGGTGGCGGCCGGCGTCCTGGTGACGGCCGAGCAGGTCAACGGGCGCGCCGAGCTCGTGGCGGCGACCGACGCCACCCTCGCCACCACCGAGGTGGCCGCCGCCGCGGCGCGCGACACGCTGGCGCGGCTCGGCGAGGAGACGCTCGCGGGTCTGGCCCGGCCGGAGGCGGGAGAGCGCATGGTGGCGCTGGGCCGCGTCGCGGTCGGTGCGGGGCTGGCGCGAGCGCTGCCCGGAGCGGCAATGGAACTCGTGGATCCCAGCGGAGTCGTGGCGGGGGTCTGGGGTGACGCCTCCTGGCGGGGCGACAGCCAGCCGAACGAGCTGGCACGCCGCTGTCTTCCCGGCGGCTGGCTCCTGCAGGTGACGGCCCCGCCGCCGCCCCACGACCTGCTCTCTGCCCTGACCGAGACGAGGTCCGGGCAGCCGGTGGCGGTCTTCGACCGCTCCGGGGCCCCGCTCGGCCGCGGCGCCACGTTCCAGCCGCTCTCGCCGACGCGGGTCGGGGCCGCGCTGGCAGCCGGGCGGAGCTGGGGGCGTGTGGGGGTCGGCGAACAGGTGCTGCCGGCCTACTTGCGGGCGGTCGGCGACCGCGTCGTCGCGGTGCCGTGGGTGCGCCTGCCGCTCGCGGGGCAGGCCCTCGAGCTGGCCGCTCTGGCGCTCTGGGGCGCCTTGCCGCTCGGCCTGTGGGCCGGGCGTCGCCGCTGGCGGCGGTGGTGGCTGCAGCGGCACACGTTCCTCGGCCGGCTGCGGGTGTTGCTGGCGGCCACAACGGTGACGCCGGTGCTGCTGCTCGCCCAGGTACTGCCGGCGCAGTGGGCGCAGCAGCGCGAGCGGGCCCAGCTCGAGCTGGGGCGCGCCGTGAGCCGCTCGCTCTCGGCCGCCGCGCAGGACGACGGGCTCGCCTGGCTGGTGCGGGAAACGGGCGGCACCGTCGCGGTCTACCGCTCGGGGGCGCTCACCTCGTGCACGAGGCCAGACCACGTGGCTCTGGGCCGCGTGCCCCGGCTCGCGCCGGAGGAAGCGTTCGTCCGGGCGGTGCGCGGCTGGCGCGAGCCGGTGGTGGCAAGCGGGGAGACGACGTCGGTGCACGCTCCGTTGCAGGTCGGGGGAGAGCCGGTGGTGGTGGCGGCGCTCGGGCTGGGGGTCGGCGGGCTGGCGGTCCGCCCCACCCCGGCCGAGTGGTTTGCCGTCACCGGGGTGCTGGCGCTCGCGCTGGCGCTCCTGGTCGCCGACCGGCTGGGACGACGGCTGGCACGCCCGCTGCGGCGCCTCGTGGGTGCGGCGCGCCGCCTCGAGCACGGGCTCCCCGTGCCGGCGCTGCCCGCCGGCCGGGACGAGGATCTCGGCGCGCTGGGGAGGGCGTTCACCACCATGGCGAGCGGCGTGCAGCGGCGGGAGGAGGAGCTGCGCCGCGAGCGCGACCTGCGCGAGCGCGTGCTGGCCGCCCTGTCAGCCGCCGTGCTGGTGGTCGACCGGCGTGGCGCCGTCCAGCTCGCCAACCCGGCGGCGCGGCGGCTGGTCGGCGAGGGCCTGGACGCACGTGGGCTCGCTCACCTGCTGCCGGCCCCGCTCGAGGAACTGGCGGATCGGGTCGCAGGCGGCAAGACTCTGGAGGAGGTGGTGCAGCCACGGGGCCAGCCGGAGGCCCGCTGGAGGGCCACGGTCGTGCCGCTCGGCGAGGCGCCATCCAGGCTGCTCATCGTGCTCGAGGACCTCTCCGAGCTGGCCCGGGCCGAGCGGCTCGCCTCGCTGGCCGAGCTGGCCCGCATCGCCGCCCACGAGGTCAAGAACCCGCTCACCCCCATCCGGCTGTGGGCGGAGGAGCTGCAGGCCGCGCTCGCCGGGGGCCCCGAGCAGGTTGCGGCCATCGCAGCAGTGGCGGCGAGCCAGATCCTGGAGCGCGTGGAGCACCTGCGCGAGGTCGCCCGCTCGTTCGGCAACCTGGCCGCCCTCGAGCAATGGGACGCCGCGCCTTTCGACCTGCTCGAGGTGGCCCGACGCGTGGAGCAAGAGTACCGCGTGCTTTCAGGCCGCGGGATCAAGCTGGAGGTGCGCGGGCAAGGAGCCCCGGTGGTGGCCGACCCGCGGTGGGTGGAGCGAGCGCTCCGGCACCTCATCGAGAACAGCGTGCGGGTGCTGGGCGAGCGGGGTGGGGCGGTCGAGGTGGAGGTCGGCCCGGGAGACGGCGGTGTCGTGCTGGCGGTGCGCGACACCGGCGGGGGGGTGCCGGAGGAGCTGCTGGGCCGGCTGTTCGAGCCGCACTTCTCGACGACCTCGGAGGGCAGCGGGCTGGGGCTGGCGGTGGTGGCGCGGGTGCTCGCCCGGGCCGGGGGCCGGGTTGAGGCACGCAACCGCGAACGCGGGCTCGAGGTGCGGCTGTGGTTTCCCGGGGTCTGATAGCATGCCGGCGATGAGTTGCGTTCGGGGGATGGTCTCGGCGACCGCGGCGCTGCTCCTGGCGGCGGCAGCCGCGACCGGCGGAGAGCGCCAGGTCACGCACCGCGTCTGGCTGCTCGCCGGCGTCCCCGACGCCGACACGGTCACGGCGCTGCGCGGCGCCAACGTCCGCGGGTTCTGCCTGCCGTCGGGCAAGGTGACGCTCGGCGACGGCGTGTCGCACTTCGAGGCCGACGTTCCGTCCGATCTCGGGGCGCTGTCCGGCGCCACCATCCACGTCGTGGTGTGGGTCGAGGGGGAGCTGCGGCGCAGCGGCGACGCGGCCCGCTTCGCGGTCCAGCTCGCGGCCATCGAGGGCAAAGTGGGCACGAGCGGCTCGCTCATTCTTGCCTCCCGCCGCTGGGGCGAGGGGCTCGCCACCTTTGCCACACAGGTGGCCGGCAAGGTACGGCGGCAGGTGGAACTCGCCCTCCCGCTGGGGGAGCTCGTGGCCCACTTCCCGAAGCGAGGGTTGAAGGGCGTGCAGCCGGTGGCGCTGTGCTTCGGCAACCCCGAGGCGCTCGCCTTGCCGTCCTCGACCACCCGGGACGACCGGGAAGGGCTCGACGCTCTCGATGCGCGAGGCATCTCGTACCGGGCCGGCATCGTGGTGCTGCCGCGAGTCACGCCACCTCCGGGGCCGGCGGGAGCGGCGCTCGGGCTGCTCACCCGCCCCGGTGTGTCGGCGTACCAGCCCGGCTCCGGCGGCGACGTGTTCGTGCTCCAGCGCAGCCTGGACTGGGGCGGAACGCTGGTCAGCCCCGGCCAGCGCATCGAGGTGACCGCCTACGACACCGCCCGCTATCACCGGGACCTCGGCTGGGTGCTGAGGCCGGCCCGGGCCGGCCTCGAGGGGTGGGACACCGTGGGGCTGCCGGCCCCGGAGCCGACGATCGGCCTTTCCCGCGAGGCGCTGATCGACTACTTGCGGGGAGGTGGCCCGGCCCCCGCGCCGGTCGTGGAAACCACCTGGTCGGGCAACACGCTCGGCCTGGCGCTGGCCAACCCCACCCCGCACGCGAGCGCCGTCTCCTCCACCGGCAACTGGGTCGAGCTGCAGGTGGTCCCGGGGCAGGTGGCCGACGTGCGGATGGGCGACTTCAACGGCCTCGAGTTCGGCCGGCTGGAGGGCGGCACGCTGCGTTCCACCGTTCTGCGCGAGGCTTCGGTGCTGCGGTTCTACCTGACCTTCGTGGCGCCCCGGGGGAAGACGGGCGGTGCCGCCGTCACCTTCGTCGCGCGGCCGAGCCAGCCGAGAGCGCGCTGGGGGGTTCGCCTGGGGGACGGCCGCGACGTGGCCGGCGAGGCGATCGTCGAGCTCAGGCCGCTGTGAGGCGCGCCAGCAGGTCGACGACGGCGGCCGGGCCCACGAGCTGGCTGCCGTCGTAAGCCAGCAGCAGGCTCCAGTACTCCCCACCGCCCGCCAACTCGCCACACCGCACCAGGTCGCTGTCCACGACCGCCGAGAGCATGCCGAGCTTTCCCGGCCGCACGAGCTGCACGCGAGGCTGCCGCCGGAGTGCCGCCTCGAGCTCGGCGCCCCGGCGCCCCGGGTCGAACGTCAACGCCAGCACCGCCAGGTGGCCGTGAAAGCACGACGTGGCCAGGGCGGTCACGGTGGGGACCGCCGCCAGGCCGAGCTGCCTAAGCTGGGCACCCAGGTGCTCGTGGCGAGCCGGCGAGACCGGGCCGCTGTCGAACGCCACGATGCCAGGCAGGAGCCGGGCCCGTGCCGGGCGCTGGCCGGAGAGGCGGGCCACACCCTGCCCTGCCAGCTCCTCGACGGCCTCTTCGCCGGCGTCCGCCGCCGGGGTGAGCAGCGTCAGGTGGGCTGCCGCCAGACCCAGCGAGGTGAAGGCTTCGAGCACGATCGACGGCCCCGAGAGGGCTGGGTCGAGCGCCTGCAGGCGGCGGGCACCCGGCAGCGGCTCGCGCCGGGCACCGAATACCGCGGTCCGACCCGCCGGCAGCACCGGCGGCAGGGAGCAGTCGATCACGCGCAGCTCCGGCTGGCCCTCGAGCCAGGCGGCGAGGCGCGCCGCGACGGCGGGGGCCGGCGGCGCCGTGAGAATGACCGCCGTGCTGCCGGCCAGCTCGTCGAGATCGTCGAGCGGCCGCACGAGCCTGGCCTGCCCGGCCACCTCGGCGAGGAGGTGCTCGTCCGCCCCGGTCGTGTGGAAGTACGCCTGGCCCTGCTCGGGAAAAGCCTCCGCCAGCGCCTCGCACAGCGCCCGACCGCGCCGCGTCACGGGATCAAGGACGGTCAGCATCCGGCACCACCTCGGGGTTGTCGGCTTCGGTCTCGCTGGCCTCGGCCTCGAGCCGGAGACGGATGGGACGGCCGGCCGCCCGCCGCCACACGGTTTCGACCGGCCCGGCCAGCAAGTAGAGCCCGGCCAGCGCCGCCAGCGCCACCTCCTGGAGCAGGACCAGCAGCGCCACTCCGAGCGCCACCGCGAAGAAGGCGCTCGCCGGCCAGCGCTGGCGCAGGTTGACCGTCTTGAACGAGCGGTAGGGAAGCGTGGAAACCATGAGCAGGGAGACCGTGAGCACGTACCCCCACACGGCGAACACCCAAGGCCGGTCCAGCACCGGTTCGGGGTTGACGAGGCACAGCACGATGAGAGCCCCGGCGCCGGCCGGAATCGGCAAGCCCATGAAGAACCGGCGGTCGATCGCGTGCACGTTGAGGTTGAAGCGAGCCAGGCGCACGGTCCCGGCAACCAGAAAGAGAAACGCGACGAACCACCCCCAGCGTCCCAGCGAGCGCAGCGACCACTGGTACACGAGCAGCGCCGGCGCCATGCCGAACGACACGACGTCGGCGAGCGAGTCGTACTCCTTGCCGAACTCGGAGGTGGCGTTGGTGAGGCGGGCGATGCGCCCGTCCAGGCCGTCGCACACCGCGGCGAACACGATGAGCCAGCCGGCGAGCCAGAACCGGTCGTGCAGCGCCGCGAGCACGGCTGCGAAGCCGCACCCCATGTTGGCGACGGTGAACAACGTCGGGAGGAGGTAAATCCCCTTGCGCAGGGAGCTTCGCGCCGGTAAGCGGGCCGGCCGCAGGCGGCGCGGGCGCCGCCACCTCATGCCGGCAGCCCCGCCTCGGCTGGGAACGACGCCACCACGGTCACCCCGGCGCGCGTGCGCTCCCCCTCCGCCACGTGCAGTTCGACGCCGGCCGGGAGAAACAGGTCGACCCGCGACGAAAACTTGATGATCCCGACCCTCTGGCCGCGCTCGACCCGCTGGCCGGCGACCAGATCGCACACGACGCGGCGCGCCAGCGTGCCGGCGACCTGCTTGAACGCCACCGGTCCCTGCGCGCTGTCGAGGAGCACGAAGCTGTGCTCGTTGGCGTCGGACGACTTGTCCTGGAACGCCGGGAAGTGCCGCCCGCGCGAGTAGCGGGCCTCGCGGACGGTGCCGGCGACCGGCGCCCGGTTCACGTGCACGTTGGCGGGCGACATGAAGATCGAGACCTGGACCGGCAGCCCGAGCTCGACCACCGAGGAGGGCGAGGCCCCGACCAGGCAGACCCTGCCGTCGGCCGGAGCGAGGATCGCCGCCGGCGGCGCGCCGCTCGCACGGGCCGGGTCGCGGAAGAACGCCACGCAAAAGGCTGCGACGAGCCACAGCACGGCTGCCACGGGCCAGTACCCGAACGCCGCTGCCAACACGCCCGCCGCCAGGGGCACGAGGATGAACGGGTACCCCTCGGGAGCGAGCGGCAACATCAGGCCTGCGGCGCGTGCTTGCGCAACCGCGCCTCCATCTGGTCCTTGAATCGCAGCTTTTCCTTCTTGAGGCGCTTTTCCTCCTGCTCCTCCTCGGTCGTCAGCCAGCCCTTGGCGCGCAGCTCGGCGATCCGTCTTTCCCGCTCCTGGTGCTCCTCCAGCAGGCGAGCGTACTCCGGGTCCTGGCGGGCAAGCTCCTGACGCAAGTCCCGAGTCGAGCTCATGGACACCTCCGGTGCAAGCGCTGGAAACCTCATCTGGCTCATGCTAACACATACAATGGGGCATGGAGGCTCCGCGCTTCCAGTGCGATGCGATGCTCGGCGCCCTGGCGCGCTGGTTGCGCCTCGCCGGGTTCGACACCGCCTTTTCGGCGGCGGTGGACGACGCCGAACTGGCGGCCACGGCACGGCGGGACGAGCGCTGGCTACTGACGCGCGACCGGAGCCTGGCGGCACGGGCCGGGCCGCGGGTGCTGTGTATCCAGGCCACCGAGGTGCCGGAGCAGCTCCGCGAGGTCTGCGCGCGGCTGCGGCTGAGGCTCGACCCGGCTCGCTTCTTCACCCGCTGTTCCCGCTGCAACGGCGCCCTCGAGGCCACCGACAGGAGACAGGTCGCCGCCCTCGTCCCGCCGTACGTGGCCGCCCACGCCGACTCGTTTTCGCGCTGCCGCGACTGTGGGCAGGTGTACTGGCCGGGCACGCACCACGAGCGCATCCTCGAACGGCTGCGGGAGGTGGGCTAGACCCCGGCGAGGACGGCGGCCAGGCACGAGCCACCGCCTGCCATCGCGGTGACAAGAGCGGTGCGCGGCCGGGTCGTGAAGGGGGCGAAGCCGGCAGCGGCGAGGTGGGGGGCCGGCGCCCACGCCGGCCTCGCACGTCCGGCCAGCACGAGTCCCGCCACGGCAACGCGCAGCAAGCTGGCAAAACCGGCGTCGCCCAGCCGCTCATTGATCGACAGGGCCGCCGGGCGGTGGCGTCCGAGCACGCTCTCGAGCACGGCCAGCTCCAGCCTTCCGAGGCGCGGGATGCCGTTGGCGAGCGAGAGCACGAGGTCGACGTCGGATGGGGCACACCCGGCGGCCTCGAGGGCGCGCTGGCAGGCACCGGCCAGCGCATCCGGGCGGTCGGGGTACAGCCACGGCTGGCTGGCGCTGCCGGCCGACGCCCACCCGGCGAGCCGGGCGAGCGGCGTACCGGTCGGCTCCGGGGCCAGAGTCAGCACGACCGCGCCTTCCCCCAGTCGCATGCCGGCGCGCCCGGGCCGGTCGGCGAGCGCGCCCAGCCGGGCATACCCCTCGGCGTTGAGCCAGTCGCCCTCGTCGACGCCGCAGGCGAGAGCCGCCACGGCCCGCCGGTGCGCCAGCAGACGTGCCGCCTCGACGAGCGCCCGCAGCCCGCTCGCCTGCTTCTCGGCAAACGTCAGGTTGGGGCCGCCCAGCCGCTCGAGGATGCCGAGCTGACTGGCCGGAGCGTTGGCGACGGTGGAAGGGAACTGCGCCGGCGGCGCCTCCTCGGGGGAGGCAAGGAACACGGCTCGCAGCACGTCGACGAGCGCCGAGGTCCCGGCGTTCCACGTGCCGGCCGCGACTCCGACCCGCTGGCGATCCCACGGCAGCTCCTCCCCCACGGCCGCGAGCGCCTCGCGGGCGGCGACGGCGAGGAGCCTCGCAGGGCGGTCGAGCCGCCGCACGACCAGCGGCGGCAGCACGTTGCGGGGGGAAAAATCGCGGCACACGGCCACCGGCAGCGACGGGCCGTCCGGGCGCTCGAGACCCACAGGCGCGTCCCACGCCGGGTTCTCGAGCGCCGCGACGAGGCTGGCCGTCCCGGTGCCGGCGGCGCTCACCACGCCGGCCGAGCAGATGTAGAACGGTCGAGAGGTCATCGGCAGCTCCCCAGCACCAGCACCCCGGAGTTGCCACCGAAGGCGAACGAGGACGACACCGCGCAGGCGATGGTGTGTGGGCGGCCGACGCCCGGTACGGGGTCGACGGGGCACGCCGGGTCGGGTTCGGCGAACCCGACGGTCGGCGGCACCACCTGCCGGGCGATGGCCAGGCTCGTGATCGCGGCCTCGATCCCGCCGGCGCCGCACAGGCAGTGGCCGAGGGCGCCCTTGACCGAGGAGACCGGGACGCGGGCGAGGCGCTCGCCGAGCACGCGCCGGTACGCCGCACACTCGGCGGCGTCGTTCTGCTCGGTGGCGGTGCCGTGGGCGTTGATGTAGTCGATGGCGTCCGGCCCGACCCCGGCGTCCTCGAGCGCGGCAAGGAGGGTGCGCGCCCAGGCCTCGCCGGACGGCTCCGGCTGCGTCATGTGGAACGCGTCGTTGGTGGCGCCGTAGCCGAGGACGCGGGCGTACGGACGGGCGCCGCGGGCCCGCGCGTGCTCCCCGGCCTCGAGGACGAGGACGGCCGCACCCTCGCCCACGGTCAGCCCCTGGCGGTTGCGGTCGAATGGCCGGCAAGGGGCGAGGTCCACGGCGCGCAGCGAATTGAACCCGGCGTAGGTGAGGCGGCAGATGGCGTCGGCGCCGCCGGCGAGGGCCACGTCCACGAGGCCGTCGGCGATCAGCTCGGCTGCCATGCCGACCGACAGCGTCGAGGACGAGCACGCCGTGGTGATGGTGAGGCGCGGGCCCTCGAGACCGAAGCGGGCGGCGAGGCGGTCGGTCGGGGTGTCCTGCAGCAGCTCCACGAACTCGGATAGACCGCGGGTCCGCGGCCCCTTGCTCAGGCGGCGACCGATGAAACCCTCGGTCTCGAACAGCCCGGCGGCGCCACCGCCCATCACCAGCGCCCAGTGGCGGGGTGGGCCGTCGAGGGGCAGGCCGGCGTCGGCCATCGCCTCGGTGGCCGCCACCAGGGCGAAACGGGTCGCGCGGCTCGAGTGGCGCGGCAGATCGAGGGCGGGGAGCGCCGCGTCGTCGACCTGGGCCGCAATCCGGGTGCGGAACCCCGAGGGGTCGAAGAGCGTGAGCGGCCGAATGCCGCTTTCGCCAGTCACCAGGCGGCGCCAGGTCGTGTCGCGATCCGGGCCGAGCGCGGTCACTAGCCCGATTCCGGTGATCCAGACGTCCTTCACAGCGGGGGAGTATAGCGAACCGCCCGCACCTGCACGGCGCCGCACTCGAGGCTGCGGCTTCCGCCCGTGGCCCGATCGGCGGCGCCCGAGGCGGGCGAGATCCCCAGCGGCGTGCACCGCGCGCCCCTTGACACCGGGCGGCTCCGGCGGCGAGACTCCTGGCAGCACCACCGTCGACACCGGAAGGAGAGCCCACATGCTCAAGGAGTTCAGAGAGTTCGCGATGCGCGGCAACGTCATGGACATGGCCGTCGGCATCATCATCGGCGGCGCCTTCGGCAAGATCGTGGCGTCGCTCGTCAACGACGTCTTGATGCCGCCCCTCGGACTGATCGTCGGCGGCATGGACTTCACCAAGCTCGCCTTCACCCTGAAGGCCGCCGAGGGCGACGCGCCGGCAGTGCTGCTCAGGTACGGCATGTTCATCCAGCAAGTCGTGGACTTCCTCATCATTGCATTTGCCATCTTCCTGATGATCAAGGGGATGAACAAGCTGCGCCGGAAGCAGGAGGCGGCCCCTGCGGCGCCGGCGCCGCCGCCTCGCCAGGAAGTGCTGCTCGAGGAAATCCGCGACTTGCTGAAGAAGTAGGGTCCCCCACCGACCCGGTCGAAGGCCGAAAATCGAAGGTTGAGGGTTCCCCTTCCCTCTCTCTGGCCGGGCCGTGCCTGAGCGAACAGGCCGCGGCCAGGAGTACCTGGCAGTGAGCTCGTGTCGTCCTTTTCCAGGCCCAACCGGCTCACCGGGCAAGCGGGGTTTCCCGCTCGCGCACAACCTGGCGGCACCGGGATGCGTACACGCCGCTGGTTACCGACCGGTAGGCACCCCTTGACACGGTCGATATGCAAGGGCATATACCTACCGGTACGTAGGCGCCGGCGTCCACGCCGGCGGCCGTTCTCTCGGGGGTGAGATGGCCGTGCAGGACACGAAGGCGGTTCCCGACGAGTCGGTGCGCATGCGGCTGCTGGAGGCCGCCATCCGCATCTTCAACCAGAAGGGGTACGCCGCGACCGCGGTGCGCGAGATCGTGGAGGCGGCCGGGGTCACGAAGCCGGCGCTGTACTACTACTTCCGGAGCAAGGAAGGGATCTACCTGGCGATCCTCGAGGAGGCGCACGCCCGCTTCACGGCGTTTCTCGAGGCGTGCCGGCACGCCACCGGTTCGGCCCGGCAGCGCATCGTCGAGCTGCTTTCGACCTTGCACGAGCTGATGCAGGAGAACATCGGCGTGGTGCGCCTCATCCACGCCGTGTTTTACGGCCCTCCTCAGGGTGCACCGGAGTTCGACTTCGAGCGTTTTCACGCTGAGCTGTGGAACGCGATCCGCGACTTGGTGCGCGAAGGAATGGCGAGCGGCGAGGTCCGCGGCGAGGACGTGGACGTCGCAACGCTGGCCCTGCACGGGGCCGCCAACATGTGCATGGAAGTCGAGCTGGCGCACCCGCAGGTCCAGCTCGGCGCCGAGACTGTCAGAAAGGTCATCGATACGGTGTTCGAAGGGCTCGCACCGCGGCCCGCGACAGCGGTGGTGCAGGGGAGATGACGATGAGCTCGAAAGCTGTTGTGCTGATCGGAGTGATGCTGGCGGCAGCGGGTTCGTGGGGGTGCTCGGCCAGGACCGAGGGCAACGCGGGTGCGCGCCCGGCAGTGGCGGTAGAGGTGGCGACGGTTGCGGCCGCCGACGTCGAGCAAGCGATCGAGGTCGTCGGCTCCCTCGCGCCCAAGTTCGCGGTCGACGTCAAGTCGGAGGTCACCGCCACGGTGGCCGAGGTACTGGTCACGGAGTGGGTTGCGGTCCGCAAGGGGCAGGTGCTGGCCCGGCTCGACAGCCGCGAGGCGGAAGCGACCCTCGCCACCGCCAGGGCCCATCTCGCCCAGGCGCTGGCCGGAGAACAGGCAGCGGTGCGCGAGCTCGAGCGGGTCGAAAAGCTGAAGGCTTACGGCCTGGCCACCGCTCAGAACCTCGACGACGCCCGCACGGCGCGCGAGGCGGCGGCGGCCGCCACGGAGGCCGCGCGCGCCGGGGTGCGAGCGGCCGAAACCCACCTCTCGAAGACTGCGATCGTGTCGCCGATGGACGGCGTCGTGGCGTACCGCGGCGTGAGCGCCGGCGACCGGGTGGAGAGCATGGGCGGCGGGCCGATCTTCAGGCTCGTGGACAACCGCGTGCTCGACCTCACGGTGACGGTGCCCTCGACCCGTTCGGCCGAGGTGAGGGTCGGCCAGCTGCTCCGCTTCGCGGTCGACGCCTTCCCGGGCCGGACGTTCGAGGGGCAGGTGCGCTTCCTCAACCCTGCCGTCGACCCGGCGAGCCGTACCGTCTCGGTCACCGCCGAGGTGCGCAACGAGGACGGGGAGCTGCGCGGCGGCCAGTTCGTCAAGGGCCGGATCGTGCTCGGCACCCGGCGCGGGGTGCTCACCGTCCCGCGCCTGGCTCTGGTGACGCAAGACGTCGCGAAGGGCACCGGCGAGCTGTTCGTGACCGACGGGCAGGGGGTCGAGCGCCGCACGGTCCAGCTCGGCGCCGGTCTCGACGAAGCCATCGAGGTCGTGTCGGGCGTTGCCGCGGGCGAGCGGGTGGTCACCCGCGGCAGCTTCAACGTGCGACCCGGCGACCCGATCCGCATCGTGACACCCGAAGGGGCGTGAAGCATGTTCCTCTCCAACCTCTCGATCAAGCGGCCGGTGCTCGCCACCGTCATGATGCTGGCGCTGGTGACGCTCGGCGTCTTTTCGTACCGACGCCTGGCCATCGACATGATGCCGGACGTGGAAATCCCGGTTCTCTCGATCATCACGGTGTTCCCGGGTGCCTCGCCCGAGACGGTCGAGCGCGAGGTCACCAAGCGCATCGAGGAGGCGGTCAACCCCATCCCCGGCGTCAAGCACGTCATGTCGACCTCGCGCGAGGGGCTCTCCTCGGTCGTGGCGGAGTTCAACCTCGAGGTCAAGATCAACGAGGTCGCCTCCGAGGCCCGAGCCAAGATCAACGGCATCATCAACGAGCTGCCCGCCGGCACCCAGGAGCCGGTGATCCAGAAGCTGGACTTCGCGGCGATGCCGATCGTCTCGCTGGCGGTGCGTTCCGAGACGCTCTCGGCCCGCGACCTGACGACGCTCGTGGACCGCAAGGTCAAGCGGCGGCTCGAGAGCATTCCGGGTGTCGGCAAGGCCAAGCTGGTCGGCGACGCCACGCGCGAGATCTCGGTGGAGGTCGACCCGGCCCGGCTGCAGGCGCTCGGCATGGGCGTCGACGAGGTGATCTTCGGCCTCCAGACCGAAAACGTGAACACGCCGCTCGGGCGGCTCGCCCGCGGCGTCACCGAGACACCGCTGCGGGTGGCGGGCAAGCCGCGGAATGCCAGCGAGTACGCCGGCATGGTGGTCGCCCGGCGGGGCGCCCATCCGGTAACGCTCGGCGAGGTGGCGACGGTGGTCGACGGCATCGCGGAGCAGCGCTCGCTCGCCCTCGTCAACGGCGTGCCGGCCGTGGCTGTGGACATCCTCAAGCAGTCGAAGGCCAACACGGTGCAGGTCGTGGACAACGTCATGGCGGCGGTCGAGAAGCTGCGGGCGGAGATGCCGGCCGGCACCGAGATCCAGGTCGTGCGCGACAGCTCGACGATGATCCGGGAGTCGGTGGCGGACGTGCGCACGACGCTCATCATCGGCGGCATCCTCACCGTGGCCATCGTCTTCCTGTTCCTCAACTCGTGGCGCTCCACGGTGATCACCGGGCTGACGCTGCCGATTTCCGTGATTTCCTCGTTCATCGCCATGTACTTCCTGGGGATGACGATCAACGTGCTGACGCTGATGGCTCTGTCGCTGGCCATCGGGTTTCTCATCGACGACGCGATCGTGGTGCGGGAAAACATCGTGCGCCACCTCGAGCGCGGCCAGGACCACTTCACGGCCGCCCGGGACGGCACGGCCGAGATCGGCCTCGCCGTGATCGCGACCTCGCTGTCGATCATTGCCGTGTTCGTGCCGGTGGCGTTCATGAAGGGGATCATCGGGCGGTTCTTCTACCAGTTCGGCCTCACGGTGGCGTTTGCCGTGCTGGTGTCGCTGTTCGTGGCGTTCACGCTCGACCCCATGCTGTCCTCGCGCTGGTACGACCCGGACATCGAGCGCACGGGCAAGCGGCACCTCGTCAACCGCCTCCTCGACCGCTTCAACGCCTGGTTCGACCGCACCGCCGACCGCTACAAGGCGCTCATCGGCTGGGCGCTCGACCACCGCAAGACCGTGCTCGGCGTGGCCGCGCTCGCGTTCGCAGGCGGCCTGTTCATCATGAGCCAGCTCCAGTCCGAGTTCTTCCCGGCGTACGACCGCGGCGAGTTCGTGGTGCGCTTCAAGAGCGCGCCTTCCGCCTCGATCGCCGAGACCGCCTCGCGCTTGCAGGAGGTCGTCAAGGTCCTCCAGGGGTTCCCCGAAATCGCCCACACCTACGCCACGATCGGCGCCGGGGACTCCGACACGGTGCGCGACGCGATGGTCTACGTCAGGCTCACCGACAAGTCGGAGCGGAAGCGCACCCAGGAGCAGCTGCTGCCGGAGGTGAGGGCCCGGCTCGAGCGGATCCCGGGGCTGATCCTCTCCGTGCAGGACGACCCCGATGCCTGGGACAAACCGTTTCAGATGAACATCCGCGGCGACGACATCGAGCTCCTCAAGCAGTACGCCGCGGCCGTCAAGCGCGAGCTGTACACGATTCCGGGCCTCAAGGACATCGAGGCCACGCTCGAGCTCGAGCTGCCGGAGTACAGGATCCTCGTCGACCGCCAGCGGGCGGCCGCCTCCGGCCTCGGCACCGCCGCCGTCACCTCGGCCGTCGGGGCGCTCGTGGGCGGGCACGTCGCCTCGACGTACGAGGACGAGACCGGCGAGGCCATCGACGTGCGGGTGCGGCTGCCGCTCGACCTGCGGCAGGACATTGCGCAGGTCGGCGACCTGCGCCTGTCGGTTCCTTCCGAGCGGGGCGCCTCCCTGGTGCCGCTCACCGACCTCGTGCGCTTCGAGCGCGCCAGCACGCCGTCCGAGATCAACCGCCGCGACCTCTCCCGACAGGTCGTGGTGAGCGCCAACCTCGAGGGCGTGCCGCTCGGCACCGCCGGCCAGCAGGCCATGGCGGCGGTGAGCAAGATCCAGCTCGCCCCCGGCTACTCGATCGCGCTCGCCGGCGACACCGAGATCATGGTCGAGTCGTTCTCCTACCTCGGCGAGGCGCTTCTGCTCGCGATCATCTTCGTCTACCTCATCCTGGCGGCGCAGTTCGAGTCGTTCATCGATCCGCTGGCGATCATGCTGTCGCTGCCGCTGTCGATCGTCGGCATGGCCGGGATGCTGGTGCTCACCGGCGACACGCTCAACATCATGTCGCAGATCGGGCTCATTTTGCTCATGGGCCTCGTGACCAAGAACGCGATCCTGCTCGTGGACTTCACCAAGGTGCTGCGCGGCCGCGGTCTCGACCGCCGCGAGGCGGTCATCACCGCCGGCCGCACGCGGCTGCGCCCGATCGTGATGACGACCGCGGCGATGATCTTCGGCATGCTGCCGCTGGCGCTCGCCATCGGCCAGGGGGCCGAGATGCGGGCCCCGATGGCCCGCGCCGTGGTCGGCGGTCTCATCACCTCGACGCTGTTGACCCTCATCATCGTACCGGTGGTCTACACCCTGCTCGACGACCTCGCACAGTGGCTGCGCCGCCGCATGGCCGGCGCCCGCTTCGAGGCACACGAGGCGGCGAAGACGGCCGCCGCCGTGCTGCTCGGCGCGTTGCTCGCCGGGACGCTCGCGGCGCCGGCTCTGGCGCAGCCGGCGCCGGTTCGGGTCATGACGCTCGAGGAGGCGCTCACGGCGGCGCTCGAGAAAAACAAGGACGTGCAGAAGGCCGTGGAGTACCAGAACTGGCTGCGAGCCAAGTACGTGGAGGCCCGCTCGGCGGCGTTCCCCCACCTCACCCTCACCGGCGGTGTGCTGCGCCAGCACGACGACACCCAGCAGGACTTCCTCAAGGACGTGCCCGAGGAGTTCAAGGGGATCTTCTCGTTCAGGCAGGACGTGAAGACGTGGCAGGTCGGAATGAGCCAGGCGCTGTACACGTGGGGGCAGGTCGGGGCCGCGATCCGCGGCGCCAGGGTCGGCCTCGCGACGGGCGAGGACGGGCTGCGGCGCTATCGCCAGGCGGTGCGCCGCGACGTCACGGCCGCCTACATCGACGTGCTGCTGGCCAAGGAAATGGAAGCCATCGCACGGCGCGACGTCGAACTCAAGCAGCGGCATCTCGACGAGGCGAGGCGCCGGCACGAGGCCGGCGTCGCCACCGACTACGACGTGCTGGCCGCCGAGGTCGCGCTCGCCAACGCCCGTCCGGCCGCCATTTCCGCCGCCAACCGCGTGCACACGGCGCGCCAGAACCTCGGCTTCCTGCTCGGCGAAGAGGCGGTCGAGATCGACGCCACGGGTGCGATCGAGGTGCCGCAGGGAGAGGTGCCCCCGTACGAGGCGGTGCTCGCCTCCGCGCTTGCGCATCGACCCGAGCTGATCGAGCTCGGGCACCGGCGGGACGCGCAGAAGGAGCTCGTGAAGATTTACGGCGCCGGCGATCGCCCGCGCCTGGATCTGCAGGCAAGCTACGGCGGGCGCGACCTCGACACCGGCAGGGCGACGACCGGCGGCACGACGTGGAGCGCCGGGGTCTACCTCACGTTCAGGGTGTTTGACGGGCTCGCGACCCGCGGGCAGGTGGCGGCGGCCCGCTCGGAGCTGGCGACCTACGAGCTGGAACATCAGAAGCTGCGGCAGGCCATCGCCGTCGAGACCCGTCTGGCGATCGATGCGGTGGCGGAGGCGGCCGAGATCGTGGCGGCGCTCTCGGGCACCGTGGCGGAGGCGGAGAGGCTGCTGTTCATGGCCGAAAAGGGGTACGAGCTCGGGGTCAAGACCCACCTCGACGTCGAGGACGCCCAGCTCAACCTCATGGCAGCGCGGGGCAACCTCGCCCGGGCCCGGCGCGACCTCGCGGTGGCCCGCGTCCACCTCGACTGGGTGGCCGGCACTCTCGGCGAGAACGCGCGCTGAGCTTTGACAGCCGCGGGCCGCCCGTGCTACCAGGAGCGGCGGGCGGACGAGCCCGCGGGACGGGGGCGCATGCGCATTTGGGGGTCGTTGCCACGAGTCGTGCGGCTGGCGCTGCCGCTGGCGGCGCTGCAGGTCGCGTTGATGTCGGCGTTCCGCCTCGCGTTTTTCCTCGTCTTTCGCGACCCCGCCGAGGCTCTGCCGGCAAGCGAGCTGGCGCGCGCGTTTTTCGTCGGCGCCAAATTCGACCTGCGGCTCGCCATCCTCATTGCCGTGCCGCTGCTCGCGCTCGGCGGGCTGCCGTGGTTCGACCCCTGGCGCCGCCGGGGGGCCGCGCTCGCCTGGCAGGCGCACTTCGCGTTCTGGACCACGGTGCTGGTGCTCGCCCACTTCATCGACCTCGGGCATTACGGCTATCTCGAGACGCGCTTGAACGCCGCGGCACTGCAGTACATCGAGGATCCCGCCGTTTCGGGCCGCATGATGTGGGAGAGCTACCCGGTCGGCTGGGGCCTGCTCGGGCTGGCGCTGGTCGCGGTGGGGATGTGGTTCGCCGTGGGTGTGCTGCTGCGCCGGCCGGCGTTCTCTGCACCGGTGCCGGCCCGCGGGTGGCGCCGCGCCGCGGTGGCGACGCTGTGCGGGCTCGCCGCGGCCGGCGGGGTGTACGGCAAGCTCTCGTACTACCCGCTCCGCTGGTCGGACGCGTACTTCTCCACCAGCGCCTTCGTCTCCAGCCTCGCCCTCAACCCCGTGCTGCTGTTCGCCGACACCCTCAAGAACCGCCGGCAGTCGTTCGATTTCGAGGCGGTGCGCGCCCACTACGAACTGGTGGCCGACTACCTGGGCGTCACCGAGCGCGACGCGGAGCGGCTGGCCTTCGCGCGCCACGTCCGACCCGCCGGGCTGGTTGGCGGCCGGCGCGTGAACGTGGTCGTGATCCTCATCGAGTCGCTGGCCACGTACAAGGTCGGGTGCTTCGGCAACCCCATGCTCGCCACGCCGGCGTTCGACGCCCTGGCGCGCGACGGCATCCTGTTCAGGCGTTTCTACGTGCCCTCGCACGGCACCGCGCGGTCGGTGTTCACCTTGCTCACCGGCATCCCGGACGTGGAAATCAACGAGACTTCCTCGCGCAACCCGCTGGCGGTCAGGCAGCACACCATCGTCAACGCCTTCGAGGGGTACGAGAAGCTGTACTTTTTGGGCGGGTCGGCGACGTGGGGCAACGTGCGGGGGCTGCTGTCCGGCAACATTGCCGGGCTCAGGTTGTTCGAGGAAGGCGACTACGACGCCCCGCGCGTCGACGTGTGGGGGATTTCCGACCTCAGCCTCTTCGAGGCCGCCAACGCCCGGCTGCGCGCTCTCGGCGAGCGGCCGTTCTTCGCCATCATCCACACTTCCGGCCACCACCGGCCGTACACCATCCCCTCCGACAACCGCGGCTTCTCGAAGGTGCAGGCGGACGAGACGGCGCTGCGCCGGGCCGGCTTCGTGTCGCTCGCGGAACTCAACGCCTTCCGCTTCCTCGACCACAGCCTGGGGTGGTACTTCGAGCAGGCTCGCAAGGAGCCGTACTTCGCCAACACCGTGTTCGTGCTGCTCGGCGACCACGGGCTGCCCGGCTCCGCCGCGCACCTGCCGTACGGCACCGCCGAGCTGGCGCTCGTGCGCTTCCAGGTACCGCTGCTCATCTACGCTCCGGGGCTGCTCGGCCCCCGGCGCGAGATCTCCACGGTGGCGAGCGAGGTGGACGTGCTGCCGACGGTCGCGAGCCTGGTGGGGGTGCCGTACCTCAACACCACCCTGGGGCGAGACCTGCTCGACCCGCACTTCGACGACCGGCGCTGTGCGTTCACGATGACCGACCAGTTCCGGGTGCCCGAGATCGGCCTGCTGGGCGACCGCTTCTACCTGCGGATGCCGCGCGACGGGGGGGTGGCCACGCTGCACGACCTGGCCTCCGCCGATCCCGTCGCCGACGTGGCCGGCGCGTACCCCGGGGAACGCGAGCGGATGCAGGCGCTGTGCCGTGGGCTGTACGAGACGGCGCGCTACATGCTTCGGCACAACCTCCCGCCGGCGCCGGTCCCCGGGGGATGAGCCGGGGCGCGGCAGGGGTTACGGGAAGGGCGGGGGCGTGGCGCTGCTCCCGCACAACCGAGCGCTGGTTCAGTGCGTACAAGGAAGTCGCGGGTCCGGCCGCGGGGAGAGGTGGCATGCGTCAGCGAACAGGTTTGGCCGTCATCGGGATGGGGATGGTGATGCTCGGTTGCGGCAGTGGCAGCGGCAAGCAGCAGCCCGCGCCCCCGCCGCCGGCCGTGCGCACCGAAAAGGTCCAGCCGCAACCTGTCGAGATTGCCATCACGGTCGTGGGAACGCTCGAGCCGGCCGCCCGGGTGGTGGTGGCGGCGCAGGAAGAGGGCATCGTCACGGCCGTGCTGGTGCGCGAGGGCGACCGGGTGCGGGCCGGGGACCTCGTGGTCCAGCTCGACGACCGGCGGATCCGCGCCGAGCTCGCCGAGACCGAGGCCCGCCTGCTCGACGCCCGGGCCCAGGCACGGCGCGCCGAGGCGCTGGAGCGCGACGGCCTGCTCTCGGCCTCCGAGGCCGACACCGCCCGCGCCTCGCTCGCCATGGCGGAAGCGCGGGCCGACGTGCTGCGCACCCGTCTCGGCTTCACCCGCATCACGGCGCCGGTGGACGGCGTGGTCACCGCGCGGCGCGTCGAGGTCGGCAACCTGGCGGCGGCGCGCAACGCCTTGCTGGAGCTTGCCGCAGGGCCAGGGCTGGTGCTGCGAGTGCCGGTCTCGGAGCTGGACGTGGTGCACCTCAGACCCGGCGACACCGCCTCCGTGCGCGTCGACGCCTTGCCGGACCTCGTGCTGTCCGCCAGCATCACCCGGGTGTTTCCGGCCGCCGAGGGCTCGACCCGGCAAGTCACCGTGGAACTCGGCCTGCCGCAGCCGCCGCCCGAGGTCAAACCGGGGTTTCTGGCGCGCGCCCGCCTCGTGCTCGAGCGCCGGCCGGAGGCGGTGCTGGTTCCGGAGCCCGTGCTCCAGCGCGGTTCTGAGGCCGCCGACTTCGTGTGGGTGCTCGAGGGCGACGTGGCCCGCGTCAGGCCGGTCGAGCCGGCCGAGAGGCTGGAAGGCAAGGTGGTGATCCGCAAGGGTCTCGCCGCCGGCGACGAGCTGGTGGTGGAAGGCCTGGCCCGGCTCCGCGACGGTGGGCCGGTGCGGCGGGTCGGAGAGGGGGGACGGCCATGAGCGCCCCCTCGGAGCGGCGCGGAATCGTCCACTGGGCGATCATCCACCCCGTGGGCGCCTCGGTCATCTCGTTCGCAGTCGTCATCATCGGGGTGTCGATGGTCAACCGCCTGGCGGTGGACCTCTTGCCGCGCATCATCTACCCGCAGGTGGCGGCGCGCGTCTCCAACCCCGGCGTCGACCCCGAGGTCATGGAGCAGACCATCACCAAGGTGCTGGAGCGGCGCCTCGCCACGACCGAAAACGCGATCCTCATCACCTCCAGCTCGTCCGAAGGCGCCTCCGACGTCGACGTGCATTTCGCGTACGGCACCGACGTCGACCTGGCGCTGCGCGACGCCTCCACCAAGCTCGACCAGGCGCGCGGGGCGCTGCCGGAGGAGGCCGACCCGCCGACCATCCGCAAGTCTGACCCCTCCCAGATCCCGGTGCTGCAGTTTGCCGTGTCCTCGCAGACGCGCGACGAGGGGTGGCTCAAGCGCTGGTGCGAGGACCAGCTTTCCCGCCAGCTCCTGACCGTGAAGGGCGTGGCCTCGGTGGACGTCGCCGGCGGCCTCGACCGCGAGATCCAGGTCTGGATCGATCCCGACCGGCTGCGCTCGTACCGCCTCACGGTCTCGGACGTGCTGACGCAAATCCGCGAGGAAAACCAGGACGTGGCGGCCGGCCGTCTCAAGTCGGCGAGCCGCGACGTGGTCTCGAAGACCATGGGCAAGTTCCGCGGCGTCGGGGACATCCGTGCGGTCCGGCTGCGCCTGCCGGGCGGCGGCGACATCGCGCTCTCGGACATCGCCGAGGTGCGCGACACGCACCGCGACGACCGGGTGTATGCCCGCCTCGACGGGCACCCGGCGGTCCAGGTGGCGATCACCAAGCAGCCCGACGCCAACACCGTGCAGGTCGTGGACGCCTGCAACCAGGTGCTCGAGCGGCTGCACCGCGACGGGTTCTTCCCGCCCGACGTGAACACCCAGATCACGCAGGACCAGGCGTTCTTCGTGCGCGCCTCGGTGAGCGGCGTCGGCCAGGCGGCGCTCATCGGCGGCGGGCTCGCCATGCTCGTGGTATTCCTCTTCCTGCGCTCGCTGCGACGCACCCTCATCGTCGGTACCGCTATCCCGATCTCGATTCTGGGGTGCGTGGCGCTCATGGGGGCGTCAGACCTCACCCTCAACATCATGTCGCTGGGCGGCCTGGCGCTCGGCATCGGCATGCTGGTCGACAACGCCATCGTCATGCTCGAGAACATCGACCGCCACCAGCGCGAGCACCCGGACCCGGTGGAGGCCGCGCACGTGGGCGCCGCCGAGGTCGCCTCGGCGGTGACGGCCTCGACCCTCACCAACCTGGCGTCGGTGGTGCCGTTCCTGCTCATCACCGGCCTCGCCGCGCTGCTGTTCCGCGAGCTGCTGCTCACGATCTCGTTCGCCATCGTCGTCTCGCTCGTGGTGGCGCTGTCGCTGGTGCCGATGCTGGCCGCCCAGCTCTTCAAGCTGCGCGCCTCCTCGGGACTGGCCGAGGCCCGCTGGCTGGGGTTCGTGCCGCGCGCCGTGCGCTGGATCGAGGGCGTGTACAGCCGGCAGCTCCCGTGGGTGCTGCGGCACCGCACCCTCGTGCTGGCCGGGTCGCTCGCCGCCTTCGCGCTGGCGCTGTTCGGTGCCACGCGGCTCGGCAACGAGTTCCTTCCCCAGGTCGACGACGGCCGGTTCCGGATCTGGATCGTGATGCCCAACGGCACGCCGGCCGAGGTCACGAACCGGGCCACACTGGCGGCCGAAGCCGTGGTGAGGGACATGCCCGCCGTCAGGCACGTCTTCGCCTCGGCCGGCGGCGGGATCTGGGGGCGCGGCGCGTTCGCGCGGGCGCGCCTCGCCGGTATGGAGGTGGAGCTGGAGCCGCGGCGCTCGCGCGGCATCACCGCCTCGGAGTGGGTGCAGCGCGCCCAGGCCCGGCTCGCGGCGTTGCCCGAGCTGGCCGACGCCCGTGTGCGCGTGCAGCCGCCCCGCATTCGCGGGCTGCGCACCTCGACCGGCACCGAGGACCTCGAGGTCAAGGTCTTCGGCGACGACCTCGAGGTCCTGCAGCGGCTGGGCAACGAGATCGAGGCCCGGCTCGAGCAGTTGCGGGGTCTTTCCAACGTCGAAACGAGCCTGCAGGAGACCGCGCCCGAGCTCCGGGTGGTGCTCGACCGCCGGCGCGCCGCGGACCTCGGGCTCGACGTCGGGGAGGTCGGCCGCACGGTGCGCACGGCGATCGGCGGCTCGGTGGTGACGCGGCTCACCGAGGGCGACCGGGAGTTCGACGTGCGGGTCCGGTTCGAGCCCTCCAAGGTCAGGGATGCCACGGACATGGCCTCGCTGCCGCTGTTCCCCAGGACCGGCGCGCCGGTGCGCCTGCGCGATGTCGCGGACGTGCGCGAGGCCTCGGCGCCGCAGACCATTCAGCGCGAGAACCAGAACCGGCTGGTGACGGTCAGCGCCTCGGTGCTGCCACAGGTCTGGTCGGTCGGCGAGGCGACGGAAGGCGCCCGCGCCACGCTGGCCGACCTCGTGCTGCCCGAGGGGTACACGCTGCGTTTCGGCGGTCAGGAAGAGGCGATCCAGGAAAACCGCAAGGTGCTGATCACGGTCGTTCTCCTCGCCGTGTTCCTGGTGTTCGCGGTGATGGCCGTGCAGTACGAGTCGCTCGTCAACCCGCTTGTGATCATGACGGCGATCCCCCTGGCGGTGATCGGCGTCGTCCTCGCGCTGCTTGTGACCGGCTTGCCGATGTCGGCGCCGGTCATGCTGGGCGTGATCCTGCTGGCCGGAATCGTGGTCAACAACGGCATCCTGCTCGTCGAGTACATCGAACTCCGTCGCGAGGGCGGGAGGGTGCCGCGACTGGACGCCATTCTCGCCGCGGCCCCGCTGCGCGTGCGGCCGATCATGATGACCGTGCTCACGACCACGGTGGGCATGCTGCCGCTGGCGTTGAACCCGGCCGAAGGCGCTGAACTCATGACGCCCATGGCGGTCTCGGTGATCGGCGGCCTCGTGCTGTCGACCGGCCTGACGCTGTTCGTGGTGCCGAGCCTGTACCTCTCGCTGGCCGAGGCCGCCGACCGCCTGCGCGGAAAGCTCCTGCAGACGCCCTGACGCCGGGACTGGCCAGGCTACCATGCCATCGTGGTGACGGCCCCGCCGCAGCCGCGATGGCGCACGTGCCTGTCTCGGGTTCCCGCCTGGGCATGGGTCGGGCTCGCGGCCCTCGCCGTGCGGCTGCTCGCTGTTTGGGATCTCGTGCTGCAGCCCGAAGGCGCCGTGCCGCTGCTCGACGAGCGCGTCTATGTGCGGACCGCCACCGTCCTGGCCGGAGAGGGTCGCCTCGACCCCGGGCTGTTCTACCAGCCTTTTCTCTACCCGTTCCTGCTCGGCGGGCTCTTCGCGCTGGCAGGTCCGTCCCTGGTCGTGCCCCGCCTCCTGCAGTCGCTGCTCGGCGCCGCCACGGCAGCGCTTGCTTGCCGCCTCGGCACGCGGGCGCTGGGGCCGCGAGAGGGTGTGATTGCCGGCCTCGCGGTGGCGTTGTATGGGCCACTGGTGATGGGCGAGACGCAGCTTCTGGCCACGGGGCTGGACGCGTTCTTCTCGGTAGTGCTGGCACTGCTCGCGCTCGGGCTCGCGGCGCGCCCGAGCCCCCGGCGCTGGCTCGGGGCGGGGGTGGTCGCAGCGCTCGCCGTGCAGACTCGCCCGACGCACCTCCCGGTGGCCGTGGCGCTCGCCACCTGGGCGGCATGGCGGCTGGCCCGGGCGAGCCGCGTGAGAGCGAAAAAAGTCCTCGCGAGCGTCGCGTGTGGCGTTCTGGGGTTCTCCGCCGCGAGCCTGCCGGTGGTGCTGGCGTGTCGCCAGGTCACCGGCGAGGCGCATCTCTTGCCGTCCTCCGGGGGACTCAACCTGTTCATCGGCAACCACGGGCGCGGGGAGCTGGTGGCCGTCCGCCCGGGGTTCGCGTGGGAGCGGCTCGTCGACGAGCCGTTCCGCTTCGGTGCGCGAACCCAGTGGGACGCCGACCGCCACTTCCGGGCTCGCCTGGCTGCGGAGGCCCTGAAGCGGCCCGGGGCGCTCCTCGCCGGGCTCGTGCAAAAGCTCCGGCAGCTCGCCTGCACCCGGGAGCTGCCGCGCAACGACTCGCTCATGGAGCTGTCGCGCGACTCCGCGGTGGGCCGGGTGCTGGTCGGGACGGTCGGACCGGTGGGGCTGCCGTTTGCCCTGCTGCTGGGGCTCGGCGCCATCGGTGCGGCCGGGCGCTGGCGAGAGCTGCCCGGTGCGCTGCCCGTGCAGGTCGCCGTGGCCGGCCTCGCGGTGGCGGCAGTGTTCGTGAGCGGGCGGTACCGCCTGACGCTTGTGCCCCTCCTCGCCGTGATGGCGGCAGGCGGCGGCGTCTGGCTGGCCGAGCGGGCGCGGGCGCGGCGGCGGTGGACGCTGGCTGCCGCGGTGGCCGGGGCCGCCTTGCTGGTCGCAATTGCCTCTCCGGCGGCGCCGTTCCCGCAGGAGCGCGGGAGCTGGCGCGCCGAGCTCCTGGTGCAGCGCGGCGTCTGGCTGGCCGAGCAGGGCCGTGCGGGCGCCGCGGCCGCCCGTTTCGAGGCGGCGCTCGCGGTCGATCCCGCCCACCCCGACGCCAGGCGCCTTCTCGCCGATGCCCTCGCTGCACTCGGGCGGTTCGCGGACGCGTTCGAGACGCTCGAGAAGGCGGTGCACCGCCAGCCGGAAGACCACCTCGCGTGGGCCCGGCTCGCCCAGGCGCGGGCCGCGGCGGGCCGCACGGCCGAGGCAGCCGAGGCCGGCCGGCGGGCTCTGGCCGCAAACCCGGCTTCGTGCGAGGCACTGTGCCTCGTGGGCCGGATGCTCCTCGAGACAGGGCAGCTCGCCGAGGCGCGCGAGGTGCTCGAGCGCGGCCTCGACCTCTACCCGCAGGTGCCCTACCTGCAGGCCTCGCTGGCCCTGGGGCTGGAGCGGGCGAGGGGTGCGGCCGGCGACGAGGCGCGCGCGCTCGGGCTCGCCCAGCGGGCCGTCGAGCTGACGGGCGGGCGCGACGCCTTCGCCCTCGAGGTGCTGGCCGAGGTGCAGCTCGGCGCTGGCCGGAACGACGAGGCGCTCGCGACCCTCGACCGGGTGCTGCGCCTGCCGGCCGGCGCCGTGAGCCCGGCACGCCGCAGCGAACTGGTGCGGCAGCGACGGGCCCTGCTTTCGGGTTTGCCGTAGTCAGCCGGCTTCCGCCGCGCGAGCAATGGCGCGGGCGAGGCCCGAGAAGATGAGCCCGTGAACCGGGTACAGCACGTTCCAGTAGAGCGCGCCGGCCAGCCCGCGCGGGGCGAAGATCGCCGTCTGTACGAGCCGCGTGCCGGTTCCCTCCGGGTGCGCCTCCCACTGCAGCCAGGCCGCGCCCGGGACGCGCATCTCCGCCCGCAGACGCAGCAGGCGGCCGGGTTCGAGCGCCTCCACCCGCCAGAAGTCGACCGCTTCCCCAACAAGGAGCTCGGAGGGGTGGCGGCGCCCGCGCCGGAGCCCCGGTCCGCCGGTCAACCGGTCGACGAGCCCCCTCAGCCACCACGCCGCGTTCCACACCAGCCACCCGCGCCTGCCGCCCAGACCTGCAAACACCCGAAAGACGGCCTCGGGCGGGGCCGCGACGCGGCGGGTGCGCACCTCGCGGATGAGCCCCTCGCGATCCGAGAGTTCCACCGTGGACGTGGTTCCCAGCGCGCCGCTCCAGCGCGTCTCGACGGCGTCGCGATCCACGACCTCGAGCGCCAGCTCCACGGCCCGGCGATAGGGGATCGAGTCGATCTCCGGAAAGAGCTCCCGCGCCCGCGCCGTGTCGGCCACGAGCGGGTGGCTCACGCCCTCGATGAGCGGCACCGCGAGCCGGTTGGGGATAGGCGTCACCAGCCCGACCCAGCGCGCGGCGAGGTTGGGTGCCAGCACCGGGGTCGCGAAGATGTGGCGGCGGAGCCCTCGGACGGCGGCGTACTCGAGCATCATTTGCCGGAACGTGAGCGGCGGGGCGCCGACGTCGACCACCCCGCACGGCCCCCGCTCGAGCGCCGCGCCGAGGTAGGCGAGGGCGTCGTCCACTGCGATCGGCGAGACCGGGTTCGAGATCCAGCGCGGCGTCACCATGATCGGGAGGCGCTCGGTGAGGTAGCGCACCATCTCGAACGACGCGGAGCCGGAGCCGATCACCGGGCCGGCCCGCATCTCCGTGGCGGGAAGCCCGCCGCGCAGGATTTCGCCCACCTCGGCCCGGCTCGCGAGGTGGCGTGAGGCCGGGCCGCTCGGCTGCAGCCCGCCCAGGTACACAACGTGGGGCAGGCTCCCGGCTGCCGCCACGAACGCCTGGGCGGCGCGCCGGTCTCGCTCGGCGAAGTCGTGGGCAGCGGTCATCGAGTGGACGAGGAACGCCGCGGCGTCGATGCCCGCCAGCGCGGGTGCCAGGCCCTCGCCGGTCACCAGGTCGCCGGCCGTGACCTCGACCCGGTCGGCCCAGCACCGCCCGGCAACGCGCCGCGGGTCGCGCACCAGCACGCGGACCGCGTGACCGCGCTCGAGCAGCCGCGGCACGAGCCGCCCGCCGATGTACCCCGTCGCTCCGGTGACCAGGATTCGCACGCCGCCTCCCCGTGGGGCAACGCAGCGCCGCCGGCTGCCCTTCCGCTACGGTTCCTCTGCCAGCTCGAGCAGGTGCTCGCGGTAGCGGCGGCCGAGCTCGCGGGCGACGGGGCCTGGCTGGCCGTCGCCGATCGGGCGGTGGTCCACCTCGACGACCGGCATGATCTCCCGACTCGAGGAGGTGATGAACGCCTCGCTGCACGTTTCGAGCTCCGCAACCGTAATGGCTTCCTCCCGCACCGGCAGCAGCGAGCCGGCGAGCGCCAGCACGATGCTGCGCGTCACCCCTGCCAGCACCTCCTCGCCGGCTGTCCGGAGCTCGCCGTCGAGCACGGCGAAGAAGTTGGACGACGAGCCTTCCAGGATCCTCCCGCGCTCGTCGACGAGCAGCAGCTCGTGCACGCCCGGCTCGCTGCCGCTGCGAGCCGCGCTCGCGGGGGCGATGAAGCTGGTCGACTTGGCGCGCGGCGTCTTTCGCGCGAGCGCCGAGGTCGCGCAGCGGGCGCCCTCGGTGTAAAGCCTTTCCGGGTACGGAACGAAACGCTCGGCACCGACCCAGGCCTCGTCGCACGACAGCGGGACGGTGATGCGCAGCCGGGCTTCGGGAAAGCCGGCGGCAGCCACGGCGGCCCGCAGACCGGCCCGCAGCCAGGCGAGGTCGAGGCCACAGGTGGCCCCGAGCAGGCGGCGCGACTCGTCGAGACGCCGGAGGTGGCTCGCAAGCCCGACGACGCGGCTGCCCCCGTACGTCCGCAGCGTCGTGTACACGCCGTCCGGCAGCTCCAGCGACTGCGCGTCGAGCGACGGCCAGCACCCCGCGACCGGCACGAGGCCGTCACGGGTCCACCTCCACAGACGCAAGGAGCGGTCGCCGTCCACGGCCTACATGGTACGCCGCACCTGCGCGAGACGTGGAGGAGGGCAGGCCGTCGGCATGGAGATGAGCCCGGGGACATGCCAGTCGCGTCCACGGTCTCTCGAGTGGAGGCGCGGGAGACGTGTTCGACCCTCGACTCACGACCGGCCGGGCGGGGGGTACACTCCCGCAATGGCCGACGCCGCGCCGACCCGCGCCTGGACCCGCGAGCAGCGCACCGTGCTGGCGGTGGCGTGCGTGTCGTCGTTCATCACGCCGTTCATGGGGTCGGCTCTCAACCTCGCGATGCCGGCGATCGGGCGCGATTTCGGGCTTCCCGCCGTGGCGCTCAACTGGGTGGTGGGGGCGTACCTGGTCGCCGCGGCGGCGTTCCTGCTCCCGGCGGGGCGGCTTGGCGACGTACTCGGGCGCAAGCGCGTGTTCCTCTGGGGTATGGGCGGCCACGCGGCCGTCGCCATGCTGGCCGGGCTCGCCAGCAGCGGGTGGGCGCTCATCGCCTGGCGCGCGGCCCAGGGGGCGGTCGCGGCGCTCATTTTCGCCACCGCGCCGGCAATTCTCACGGCGGCGTTCCCGCCCACCCAGCGCGGCCGGGTGCTGGGACTGTCAACGGCCTCCGTGTACCTCGGGCTCTCGGCCGGACCCGTGCTCGGGGGGCTGCTGACGCACCACCTCGGGTGGCGCTCGATCTTCGTCCTGGTCGCGGCGCTCTCGGTGGGTCTCGTGGCGGCGGTGCTGGCCGCCGTCCCGGACGAGTGGCGCGGCGACCCGGTGGGGCTCGACCTCGGGGGCGCCGGGCTCTACATCCTGGCCGTGAGCGCGCTCATCGGCGGGCTCTCGGCGCTGCGCGAGGGCGCCTGGGGACCGTGGATCGTGGCGGCCGGTGCCGTGCTGCTCGTAGCGTTCGTGTGGCGCGAGCGGGTGGCGAGGCACCCGACGCTCAAGCTGCGGCTGTTCGCCAACCCCGCGTTCGCGTTCTCGAACCTGGCGGCGCTCATCCACTACAGCGCCACGTTCGCGGTTTCCTTCCTGCTTTCCCTCTACTTGCAGAGCGTGCGGGGGCTCGACGCGCGGGCGGCGGGGCTCGCGCTGCTCGCGCAGCCGATTCTCATGGCGGCGCTGTCGCCGACGGCCGGGCGGCTGTCGGACCGCATCGAGCCGCGCGTCGTGGCTTCAGCCGGGATGGCGCTGTCGGTGGCGGCGCTGGTGACGTTCGCCCTCCTCGGCCCGGCCTCGCCCGCCTGGCTCGTGGGGCTCGGCCTCGTGCAGCTCGGCGTGGGGTTCGGTCTGTTCTCCTCGCCCAACACCAACGCCGTGCTTTCGGCGGTGCCGCGGGCCGACCTCGGCCTCGGGGCCGCTGCGCTCGGCACCGCCCGGATGGTCGGGCAGGCGCTGTCGATGGCGCTCGTGGCGCTGTCCTTCCATGGTTTTCTCGGGCACACGAGCCTCGCCGCCGCCGACGCCGGTGTGCTCGTCACCGCCATGCGAGCGGCGTTCTGGCTCTTCGCCGGGCTGTGTGTGGCCGGCATCGCCGCGTCCCTCGCCCGCTCGCCGATAGACCGCCGCGACACCTGACGTCGCGAGCGGAGGCGGGGGTCCGGCCCGGCGTTGACCCGCGCCGCCCGAGACCCTATGGTGGCGCCGATGTCCAGGACCGATCGAGGCCGTCAAGGAAGCGGCGGCTGGGCGGCGTTCGCCGTTGCCGTGCTGCTGCTTTGCGTCCTGGTGGCGGCAATCGTGTGGCAGGGCAGCCGGCGCAACGGCGGTCTTCTCGTGTACGCGCTCGACGACGCGTACATCCACATGGCCGTGGCGAAAAACCTTGTCGAGCACGGCACCTGGGGCACCGACCCCGGCGCCTTCGCCCCGGCGACCTCGTCGCTCGCCTGGCCGCTGCTGCTCGCCGCCGTGTTCGCGCTCGCCGGTCCCACCGACGCGGCGGCGCTGTGGCTCGCCTTCGGCTCCGCTCTCGCCCTGCTGGCGGCTGCCCGGAGGGAGCTGGCGCGCGCCGGCACGCCACCCCTCCTGCAGCTCGCCTGTCTCGTTGGGCTGGTGCTGGCGACCCCGATGCCGGCGCTCGTGGTCACCGGGATGGAGCACCTCCTGCACGCCACGCTCACGGTCGTGCTCGCCTCCCTCGCGGCGACGCGGCTGGCCTCCGAGTCGGAGCCGGAGCGCGGGCGGCTCGCCGCGTCGGGCTGGGACCTCGGCGGGATCGCGGCGCTGGCGGTGGCGACCCGCTACGAGGCGTTGTTTCTAGCCGGGCTCATCGCCCTGACGCTCGGCTGGCGCCGCCGGTGGCGGGCGGCGCTCGCGGTCGCGGCCGGGAGTGCCCTTCCCGTGGTGGCGTTCGGCCTCGTGTCGACGGCGCACGGCGGGCTCTTCCTCCCCAGCTCGCTGCTGCTCAAGAGCGCCGCCGCTTCGAGCCTGCACGGCCTCTCGTCCTGGTCGCTGCTGGCGGGCTGGTACGCCCGGGTCGCGTACACGCCGGAGCTGCTCGTGCTCCTGCTGCTCGCGCTGCAGCTCGCGTGGGGGGCGGCGCGCCACGGCCGCCGGCGCGACCTGGCGCTCGGCGCGCTGTTCGCCGGCACGGTGGTGATCCACTGTCTGCTCGCCGGCGTGGGGTGGCTGTTCCGGTACGAAGCGTACCTGGTCGGCCTGGGCGTTCTCGCCGTGCTGGAGCCCGCCGCCCGCCGGCTCGGCGAGGAGCTGGCGGCGAGCGGGCCCCCGGCCCGGCGCTGGCTCGCCGCGGCGGCGGCCGTCCTGGCTCTGCTGCCGCTCGCCGTCCGGGCCGGGCAGGCGCTCGCCCGCGCCGTGCCGGCGACCGGCAACGTCTATGGGCAGCACATCCAGATGGCGCGCTTCGTGCGCGCACACCTGGAGGGTCGAACGGTGGCGCTCAACGACATCGGCGCCGTGTCGTACCTCACCTCGGCGCACGTGGTCGACGTCTACGGCCTGGCGGACGTCGAGGTCGCCCTCGCCCGGCTCTCGGGCTCGTTCGACTCCGCCTGGCTGGCGAGCCACGCTGCGGCACGAGACGTGGAGGCCGCGCTGGTGTACGAGGGCGCGCTCGGGGGCAAGACGCCGCCCGGCTGGCACCGGGTCGGGGCGTGGCGGCTCGGACGCAACGTCGTGTGCGGCGACGACACAGTGCTGGTCTTCGCGGTGCGGCCCGGAAGCGAGGCGGCGCTGCGGGCGGCGTTCGCGCAGTTCGCGCGCACACTGCCAGCCGGGGTGCAGGCCCGGCTGGACTGACCCGGGACTACTCGTACCTCAGCGCCTCGATCGGGTCGAGCCTGGCGGCCTTGTACGCCGGGTAGGTGCCGAAGAAGAACCCCACGAGACCGGCCACGACCAGCCCGGCGACGATCGACCACGGCGAGAGCACGGGCGGGAACGGGCTGGCGAGCGCCACCAGGCGCGACAGCCCGACCCCCACCAGCACGCCGGTCGCCCCCCCCACGACCGAAAGGGTGATCGCCTCGGTCTGGAACTGCTGCCGGATGTCGGCCTGCCGCGCGCCGAGGGCGCGTCGAACGCCGATCTCGCGGGTGCGCTGCGTGACGTTCATGAGCATGATGTTCATCACCCCGACGCCGCCGATCAGCAGCGAGATGCCGGCAATGACGATCATGGCGGCGCTCACCCCGCCGGTCACCTGCTTGAAGATGCGGATGTTGCGCTCCGGCGTGCGGACCCCGAAGTTGTTGGGCTGAGAAAAGCGCAGGCCGCGCCGCTCGCGCAGGATTTGCGTGCCTTGCTCGATCGCCAGGTCCACCCACTCGGCCTTTTTCGGCACGGTCGCAATGACGCAGCCGTACTCCCGCTCGCGCTCTGGCCACAGACGATCGAACTGCCCGAGGGGGATCACCATTTGCAGGTCGGCGCCGCCGCCGTCGAGGAAACCGCCCTTCTTCTCGAAGACGCCGATGACGCGGAACGGCCGCCCGTTGATCGCCACCTCCCGCCCGATCGGGTCGGTGTACGGAAAGAGCGTCTCGGCGATGCTCGCGCCGATGACCGTCACGGGCATGGCGTGGCGCTCCTCGCCGGCGGTGAAGAACCGGCCCTGCGCCACGAAGTGGTTGTTGACGTAGGGGTACTGGTGGGTCACGCCGCCCACCGCGGGGTCCTGCACCCGGCGCTCCCGGAACCGCACATCGGCCGGGCGCCCGCCCCAGCGCTCGGGCGACACGAAGGCGATGGCGGGAGCGTGGGCGCGGATCGCCTCGGCATCCGCGAGGGTCAGGTTGGGGCGCAGCCGCTGCTCCTCAGGCAGCGGCCCGCCTTCTCCGAAACGGTCGTCCAGCTTCTGGAACTGCACGAGGGTGGCGCCGAACGACTCGAACGACTCGATGAACTGCCGGTTGAACCCCTGGATCACGGCCACCATCAGGATGACGGTGGCGACGCCGATGATGATCCCGAGGCAGGTGAGGAACGAACGCAGCTTTTGCTCGCGGATGGCGCGGAAGGCGGTGAGGATGTTCTCGCGCCGCGCTGCGACGAGCCTGGACCAACGGGTCATTCCACCCTCCAGAGAGTCCGGGAGTCGAAAGCGGCGCACCCCGGGCACGACCCGGCCGAGGGGTCGGGGAGGGGGGAGGCCTTTCGATCCTCGACCTTCGACCGGACGGCCAGGCGGCGAGGCATCACTCCTCCCTCAACGCGACGATCGGATCCAGGCGCGAGGCGCGGTTCGCCGGCAGCCATCCCGCCATCGCCCCGGCGAGCGCCGCAACGGTCAGCCCCGCGAGGATGAGAGGCGCCGTGACTCGCACCGGAAACGGGCTCCACGCCCCCACTGCCAGCGCCGCACACCACCCCAGCAGCACGCCGGTGAGCCCGCCGGCGGAGGACAGCACCACCGCCTCGAGCAAGAACTGCCGCCGGAGGTCGCGCCCGCGGGCGCCCAGCGCCTTGCGGATGCCGATCTCGCGCGTGCGTTCCACGACCGAGGCGAACATCGTGTTGGCGATCGCCACCCCGCCCACCACGAGCGAGATGGAGGAGATCAGGATGACGAGCGCGAACGCCGAGCCGGTGAGGGTCCTCCACAGCGTCTGTAGGGCTCTGGCGTCGACGACCCCGAACGGGTCGCCGGCGCCCAACGGCGTGTGCCGCCGTGCTCGCAGCACCTGGCGCACCGCGTCCTCGACGCGCTGCCGCGAGGCGGCGTCGGGGGCCTCGACGAAAATGTCGACCGAGCGCCTCTTGCCGAACGCCTTCTGGTACGCCGCCAGCGGCATCATGACGAAGCGGTCCTGGCTCTGGCCGAAGCTCGAGCCCTGCTTCGCCATCGTGCCCACGACGCGGAACGGGACCGCCCCCACCTTGATTGTGCGGCCGATCGGGTCGACGTGGGGGAACAACTCGTCCTTGATGTCCCAGCCGATCACCGCCACGTTGCGCGCCGCGGCGTCCTCGGTCTCGGTGAACAGGCGCCCGTCGTCGAGCTCGATCCCGACCATCCACGGGATCTCGGGCTGGGCGCCGAGCACGATGATGTCCGCCAGCCGGCGGCCCTCGGCGTACACGTGGTGGGTGCCGAACACCCGCCCCCCGACCCGTTTGGCCTCCACGACGCCACGGCGCACCGCCTCGACGTCCTCCACCGTGAAGTCCTTGCGCTTGGCTGCCTCGAGGAACGCCTCACGGCTCGTGATGATGCCGAACTTGGCGAAGATCATGGTGTTGGGCCCGAGCTGGCCGATCAGGTTGGCGGCGTACTCGTTGAGCCCCTGCACCACCGCGACGACGGCGATGATCGTGGTCACCGCGATGATGATGCCGAGCAGGTTGAGCACCGAGCGCAGCTTGTGCCGGCGGATCGACTCCAGGGCCACGCGCAGCACGTCGACGACCACCATGCCGGGACCTCCAGCCTCTCCGCCTTCACTTCCGGCCGCCGTCAAGCTGCTTTTCCGGGCGCACGGCATCGCCCGGCTTGAGGTCGCGCAGGGCACGGAACGGCCCGATCACGACCTCGTCGCCTTCCGCCAGCCCCTCGACCACCTCGACGTCGGTCTCGCCCTTGATCCCCACCGTCGTGGGCCTGAACTCGACCTTGCCGTTCTTGACCAGGTACACCCCTTCGATGTCCTTCAGCCGCGCCGCGGTCGACTGCGGGCGGTCCGTCCTGGTCGCCTCGTCGGTCTCGACGGCGGGCCTGTCCCCGGGCTCCTCGGGAGCGCGCAGCACGAGCGCCCCGATCGGTACGGTGAGCACCTTTTCCCGCCGCGAGGTGGTGATGTCGGCGGTGACCGTGAGGCCAGGCCGCACATGCTCCGGATGGGCCTGCAGCAGCACCTTCACCGCGTAGTCCGTGCCGGTGGCGGCGGCCCCCAGCGACGAGGCGCGGATCGGGCTGGAGCCGATCTCCGAGACCACGGCCGGGAAGGTCTGGTCAGGGTAAGCGTCGATGAGCACCGAGGCCGGCTGCCCGAGGCGCAGCGCCGGCACGTCGGTCTGGTCGACCTCCAGCACCGCCTCGATCGTGGACATGTCGGAAATGGTCATAAGCACCGTGCCAGGGTTGTTCATCGTGCCGGTGACCACCACCTCCCCCTGCTCGATGTTGCGCCGGGTCACGATGCCGTCGATGGGAGAGCGGATCTCGGTCTTGGCCAGGGCGTCGCGGGCCGAGGCGAGATCCGCCCTGGCCTGTTCGACCTGCCGGGCGGCGCGGCGCGCGCTGGCTTCCGCCTGCTCGGCGAGGCTCCGTGCCCGGTCGTACTCGGCCTGGGCGACAATCCCCTCGCCGAACTGCTGCTTCGCGTTCGCCTCGTCCCGGCGGGCCTGCGCCGCCGCCTCGCGCACCCGCCCAAGCTCGGCCTCCAGCGCCTCGAGGCTCTTCTGCGCCCCCTCCACGGCCGCGGCGTACCGGGTCTGGTCGATGACCAGCAGCAGCTGGTCCTTCGTGACCGCCTGCCCCTCCTCCACGTCGAGCCGGGTGACCTGACCCATGATGTTGGCCGACAACTCGACCTTGGTCCGGGCTTGCAACGTCCCGTTGGCGGTGACGAGCGACACGAGGTCCTGCCTCGCCACCTTCGCCGTCCGCACCGGCGTACCCTTCTCCTGGCGGCTCAGCACGCTTGCCGCCCCCACGCCGACCAGCGCCGCAGCGGCCACCATCCCGACCACGAGCTTGCTCTTCCGAGTCATCCTTGCCTCCGACCGCCGCCTGTGCCGCGACCGTGTCGCCCTTCCTACGCGGCTGACGCTCTGGAGGTTCACATGCAGAGTCAGCCGCCGGTCGCCACGCACCTCGCATAACCCCTGCCCTGGGCGTGTTCAGGGAAGCATCGCCAGCGTCCGGCCTCGCGGTCGGTGTGGGAAAACGGCGAGCTTTCTCCCGGCCTTTCTACGCCGGCGTGGCGCCGGGCGCGGAAACGCCGAGGGCGTCGCCCAGCGCGCGCTCGAGCGTCGCCAGCCCGAACGGCTTCTGGAGGAACCGCACCGAGCCGTCGAGGACCCCCCGCCGTACCGCTTCGTCCTCGGCGTAGCCCGACATGACGAGGACGCGGATTCCTGGCCAGCGCGCGCGAGCCTTGCGGATGAGTTCGCCGCCGTGCATGCCGGGCAGCAGCAGGTCGGTCAGCAACAGGTCGTACGCCTCGCCGGCCGGACGGGCCAGCGCCTCCTCGCCACTGCCCACGGCAGCCACCTGGCAGCCGATCATGTTCAGCATGGCGGTCAGCCCCTCGCGGGCCGACGGCTCGTCCTCGACGAGCAGCACGCGGCCCGCGCAGGGCCGGGTGCCGGGCCCGCGGACCTCTTCGGCGACTGCCGCTTCCTGCACTCCGGAACCGGGCCGGCGCGGCAGGACGACCCGGAACACGCTCCCCTTTCCGACCTCGCTCTGCACTTCCACGTGCCCGCCGTGCTGGGCCGCGATCGACCGCACCACCGACAGCCCGAGCCCAGTCCCGCCGGCTCCCGTCTTGGTGGTGAAGAACGGCTCGAAGATGCGGGAGCGGATCTCGGGCGGGATCCCGGCCCCCGTGTCGGAGACTTCGAGGAACACCTGGTTCGCCCCGAGGCTACCGGTGCGGATCTCGATCCGCCCCGCCTCCGCAATCGCCGCCGAGGCGTTGAGCGTGAGGTTGACCAGCACCTGCTCGAGCTGGCCGCGATCGGCCTCGACCGGCAGCGGCTCCTCGGGGTTGGAGACCACCAGCTCGATGTTTTCCCGCAGGAGCCGGCGCAGCAGCGCCGCCGCCCCGGCCGCGACCTGTCCGAGGTCCAGCCGCTGCAAATTGGCGACTTCCTGCCGCACGAACAGCAGGAGCTGGCGGGTGAGGGCGGCCCCCCGCTGGACGTCCGCCGCCATTTCCTCCACGAGCCGCGAGCGGGTCGCCTCGTCGGCTCCTCGCTGGCGGAGCGCCTCGATCCCGCCCAGCAGCGCCTGCAGGAGGTTGTTGAAGTCGTGGGCGATGCCGCCGGCGAGCTGGCCCACCGCACGCATCTTCTGAGACTCGCGCAGGTGGTCCTCGGCGTGCACCCGCTCGCTCACGTCGCGGCTGATACCCATGAACGCGAACGGGGCGCCGTCGCCGGCCCGCAGCACCGACGCGCTCACCTCGGCCTCGAACGAGGTCCCGTCGCGCCGCAGCAGGGTCACCCGCACCCCCTGCACCATGCCCTCGCGCAGCAGGCGGCCGAACGCTTGCCGCACCCGCCCGCGGCTGCTCGGCGCCACCAGGTCCTGGCCCACCCGCATGTCCGCGACCAGCTCCTCGGTGGAGTCGAAGCCGTGCATGCGGGCGGCCTGGGCGTTGGCGGCCAGGAGGCGGCCGCTGCGGTCGGCCATGAAGATGCCGTCGGGCGAGGTCTCGACCAGCCGCCGGTAGCGCTCCTCGGAGCGCCGCAGCGCCTCCTCGGCCGCCTCGTGGTACGCGAACTCCTGCCGCAGCGCGAGGTTCGCCTGCTCGAGCTCGGCCGTGCGCTCGGCCACCTTGCGCTCGAGCTCCGCCTCGGCCTGCTTGCGGGCCGTGATGTCGCGGGCCACCGTGGCGACGTAGGCGACCCGGCCGCCGTCGCCGAGTTCGGGGGCTAGCATCCAGTCGATCCAAATGCCGCCGGGCAACTGGAACTCGATGCGGTGGCTACGGCCGGTCCGGAACACCGTCTCTATGGCATCTTCCCAGACCGCCACGAGAGGCTCCGGAAAGCCGAGCTCGCGGTGGGTCTTGCCGAGGAAGTCGGTAGCCGGGATGCCGGTCTGCGGCTCGACGGCCGCGTTCACGTACAGGTGCCGGTGCTGGCGGTCGAAGCGCATGATCACGTCGGGGGAGCTCTCGGCGAGGGCGCGAAAACGCTCGTCACCCTCGAGCACCGCCGCCCGGGCGCGTTCGCGCTCGGCGATGCTCGCTGAAAGCAGCATCGCCATCAGGCTCATGACGACCAGGAACGCCTGCAAGTCGACGACCGTTGACGCACCTCGCACCGCCCCAAACGGCCCGTGCCCCCACGAGGTGGCCGCCACGCTCCACAGCGCCAGTGCGAAGCTTGCGGCGGTGGTGCCCCGCTGTCCCAGCCTCAGCGCCGCCAGCACGAGCGGCGGCGCCAGGAGGTAAATGTTGGCGCTGTCCAGCACGAACACGAACAACCCGCACACCGCCAGGAGTGCGGCCGTCAGGCCGGCTCCCACCCACTCCCGCCGCCGCCACGGGACGGAGGGCCGCGTCCCCCAACAAAGAATCAACGGGGTCGCGAGCAGCACTCCCAGGGCGTCGCCCAGCCACCACACCCGCCAGAGGTCGAGCCCGCCGGCCCACCCCAGACCGTTCCGCCACGAGAAGAACGCGGCGCCCAGAGTCGGGCCGAGGAGCGTGCCGATGCCGGCGCCGAGGCCGACCAGCTTCAGCACGTCCGGCACCCGCGCAAGCCGGCGGTCGAACCCCCGGGAACGAGTCAGCAACCACCAGCCGAGCACGGCCTGCGCGGCCACCACCACGGCCATCCCCAGTGCGCCTGAGAGCCCGCTGCCGCGCATCCCGACCACCACCAGGACCGCGACGCCGACCGCCACGGCCGCCCACGGCCCGGCCAGCAGCATCCCGCCCAGCGCGACCCCGGTCGGAAGCCACACGGGAACGAAGTTTTCGGGCACGCCTTGCAGGGGGCACCGAGCCTGGGCCGCGAGCACATAGGCTCCGCCCACTGCGACGCCTGCCGCCACGGTCCGCCACGCTTTCACGTCGCCCCGACTCACCCCGATGGCCCTCGCTTCTGCAGCAAGAAGCTTACACCATCTCCAAGCTCGTTCGCGCCGCCGCGCCAGCGCGTGAGCCTCGTGAGGCGATGCGGGTTCTCCGGCCGAGAGGCGAGCGGTCGACAGGGTCTCTTCGACCGGCCGCCCCGGCGCCGGGTCCCGCCCTCGCGGCGACCGGTGGAAGGGCGTGGCAGACCCTCTTCACGCCGCGCGCCCGCCGGCGCTCACTGGCCCGCGGAAGCGAGGACCTCGGCGAGGGGACGCGGCGGGCCGACCCAGTTGCCCTGGGCGTAGTCGACGCCGATCGTGAGCACCGCCTCGAGCGCCGCCTGACTCGACACCGCCTCGGCCACCGTGGCGATGCCCAGCACCTTGCCGATCTGGTTGATCGACTCCACCAGCGCCCGGTCGAGCGGCGAGGAGGCCATGTTCTCGACGAACTCGCCGGAAATCTTGAGAAAGTCCACCGGCAGGTCCTTGAGGTAGCCGTACGACGCCAGCCCGGAGCCGAAGTCGTCGAGCGCGAAGCGGCAGCCGATCGCCGAGAGCTCGCCGATGAACCACCGCGCCTGCTCGAGGTTGTCGACGGCGGCCGTCTCGGTGATCTCGAAGCACAGCAGCCGCGGCGGGATGCGGGCGGCGGCGAGCTGCTGCTGCAAGAACTCCAGGAGCGTCCGGTCGTGGAGCGAGCCGCCCGAGAGGTTGATCGAGCAGAGTTGCACCCGGTCCAGGACCTCGCGCGGCTGTACCCGCAGCGCCTCGAGGGTGTGCCGCACCACCCAGCGGTCGATCGAGGCCATGAGCCCGTAGCGCTCGGTGGCACGAATCACCCGTCCGGCCGAGCGCAACAGGCCGTCGTCGCCGGTCATGCGCAGCAGCACCTCGAAGTGGAGCTGCCCGCCCTCGTCGCGGGAGAGGGGCAGGATCGGCTGCGCGAACAGCGTCACGCCGCCCTCCTGGAGGTTCTTGCGGATGCGCGCCACCCACTCCTCGTCCTCGCGGCGGACCGTGATCTCCTCGTCCTCCAGGGTGGAAATGTGGATCTGGTTGCGCCCGCCCTTCTTGGCCATGGCGCAGGCGTGGTCGGCGGCGCGCAGCACGTCGTTGACCGGCCACTCCCCCCTGTCCACCGGCACCAGGCCGATCGAGGCGCCGATCGAGAACGTCTTGTCCCCCCAGGTGAACTGGAAATGCTGCAACCGGTCGTAGATCGACTCGACGACCCGCCGCGCCTCGTCGATCGGGGCGTTCCCGAGCACCAGCCCGAACACATCTCCCCTCAGCCGCGCCAGCACGTCGGCCTCCCGCGCCTCCTCGCGCAGCAGCGAGGCCACCCACTGCAGCAGGGTGTCGCCCGCGGTGTGGCCGCAGGTGTTGGTGACGAGGTTGAACTGGTCGAGGTCGATCTGGCAGATGGCGAAAGGCTGGCCCTTGACCCGCAGTGCCTCGAGCGCGCCGTCGACCGAGACCGCGAACGCCTCGCGGTTGAGCAGGCCCGTGAGCCCGTCGTGGGTGGCTTGGCGGGTGAGCTGCAGGTCGGCGAGCTTGCGCCGCGTGATGTCCTGGAAGGCGATGATGAGCGCGAGGATCTTCCCGTGCTCGTCGCGCATCGGGACGATGGTCTGGGCGATCGGGTGGCGGTGCCCGGTGCGCGAGACCAGCACCGCCTCTTCCAGTGCGTCCGAGGACGACGAGGAAAGGTCGCGTTCCCCCACTTGCTGGGCCACCTGGAAGACCCGCTCGATCTTGTGGCCGCAGGCCTCGCCGCTGCTCCACCCCGTCAGCCTCTCGGCGAGCGGGCTGAGGTACTCCACGTGACCGCGGGGGTCGGTGCGGATCAGCCCGACCCCCAGCCGAACCAGCAGCGTGTCGAGGAGCTGGTGATCGTAGGGCCCGCCGCCTGGCGGTCCGCCCGACTCGATGTCCCCGCCCTTGCCCACGTGCACCCCGGTCCGATTGTACATGTCGCCGGCCGGGTAGAATCGGCCCATGCACGCCAGCGACGAGGCCGTGGCGTTCCTGCTCACCCTGGGAAGGGCGTTGCACCGCTACGGCACGCCCGCCCACCGGCTCGAGGCGGCACTCTCGACGCTGGCCGAGCGGCTCGGCATCCAGGCCCAGTTCTTCGCGCTGCCGACCTCCCTTCACGCCTCGTTCGGCGAGCCCCCCGACACCCAGGCGCACCTCATGCGCGTCGACCCCGGGGAGGTCAACCTCGAAAAGCTGGCCCGCCTGGACGCCATCGCCGAGCAGGCGGCGCGGGGCCGGCTGCCGATCGACCGCGCACTCGAGGCGGTGCAGCGCACCGTCGAGCAGCCGCCGCGCTGGGGCGACGCCCTCACCACGCTGTGCTGGGGCGTGGCCGCCGGCACGGCGGCCATCTTCTTCGGCGGCGGCTGGCGCGAGATGGTGGTGGCGTTCGCGATCGGCACCGTCACCGGCCTGCTGAGCCTGGTGGGAGCCAGGCGCGAGGCGCTGGCGCGCGTGCTCGAGCCGCTCGCGGCGACGCTCTCGACGCTCGTCTCGGTGCTGGCGGCGTGGGCCATGCCGCCGGTTTCCGTCTACATCGCCACCCTGGCCGGAATCATCGTGCTCGTGCCCGGCCTCACTCTCACGGTGGCGATCAACGAGCTTGCCATGCGCCACCTCGTGGCCGGCTCGACCCGGCTGGCCGGGGCGGCGATGCTGTTCCTCGAGATCGGAGTCGGAGTCATGCTCGGCAGCCAGCTCGCCCGGTGGCTGCCGGCGGTGCGGTCGGCCGAGCTCGCGCCGCTGCCGCACTGGGCGCAGGCGTTCGCGGTGCTGGTCTCGGCGCTGGCGTTCGCCATCCTGTTTCGCGCTCACCCGCGCGACCTGGGCTGGATCCTCGGCGCCTGCTCGCTGGCGTTCTGGGGCGCGCGCGGTGGCGCGGCGCTGCTCGACGACCAGCTCGGCGTGGCCGTCGGGGCGTTCGCCGTGGCGGTCGCGTCGAACCTCTTCGCCCGCACCCTCAACCGCCCGGCGGCCATCACCCAGGTTCCGGGGATCCTCATGCTGGTACCGGGCTCGCTCGGCTTCCGCTCGCTGTCCTCGCTCATCCGTGCCGACGTCGTGTCCGGCGTCGAGACCGCCTTCACCGCCGTCATGATCGCCGCCTCGCTGGTCGCCGGCCTGCTCGTCGCCAGCGCCATCGTGCCGCCGCGCAAGGCGCTGTGACGACAGCTGCCGTCCGCTACCTCTTGGCGCGGAGGTACTGGTCGGGCCAGCGCACGTCGACGCCCAGCTCGCGGGCAGCGCGCAGCGGCCAGTAAGGATCGCGCAGCAGCTCGCGGGCCAGCAGCACGGCGTCGGCAAGCCCCGTGGCGACGATTTGCTCGGCCTGCGCCGGCTGGGTGATGAACCCCACGGTCCCGGTCGGGATCCCGACCTCGCGCCGCACCGCGGTGGCGAAGGGGGTCATGAACCCGGGGCCGGTGCGCATCGGCGCCTTCGGCACCGCGCCACCGGCCGAGCAGTCCACGAGGTCCACCCCGAGCGCCTTCAGCTCGCGCGCGAACACCAGGGTCTGGGGGAGGTCCCAACCGCCCTCGACCCAGTCGGTCGAGGAAATGCGGACGAAGAGCAGGCGCTCCTCCCCGATGGCCGCGCGCACGGCCTGCGCCACCGCCAGCGGCAGCCGCATCCGACCCTCGAGGCTGCCGCCCCAGCGGTCCTGGCGGCGGTTCGAGATCGGCGACAGGAACTGGTGCAGGAGGTAGCCGTGCGCCATGTGCAGCTCAACCGCCACGAACCCGGCCGCTACCGCCCGCCGCGCCGCCGCCGCGAACAGCTCGGGCAGAGCCTCCACCTCGGCCTCGGAGAGCTCGCGCGGCAGCGGGTCGGTAGGGGAAAACGGCAACGCCGAGGGCGCCACGATTTGCCACCCGCCTTCCTCGGCTGGGAGCGGCTCGCCCCCCTGCCACGGCACCCGGCACGACGCCTTTCGCCCGGCGTGCCCGAGCTGGATCGCCGGCACTGCGCCGCGCTCCGCTATAAACGAAGCGATCCGCCGCCACGGTTCGATCTGTGCGTCATCCCAGAGCCCGCAGTCCCCCGGCGTGATGCGGCCTTCCGGCGCCACCGCCGTGGCCTCCGCAATGACGAGGCCGGCGCCGCCCACGGCGCGGCTGCCGAGATGCACGAGATGCCACTCGTTCGGCACCCCGTCCTGCGCCGAGTACTGGCACATCGGCGACACGAAGATGCGGTTGGGCACCGTCACACCCCGGAGCACGAGCGGCGAGAACAGCTCACTGCGCATGGCCACCCCCGAAGGACATCCTACCAACCGTCACCCACGGCGGGCGCGGACGACGGAGCGGGGCGAGGGTAGAATCACCCGTTCTGGAGGACGCATGCTCGACGCGGTTCGTCACTCGCTCGCGGAAGTCATTGCCGCCACGCTCGGAGCGCTGGGTGTGGAGGAGCCGAAGGTGGGGCTCGAGACGCCGCCGCGTCGCGAGCTCGGCGACATCGCCTGGGCCGGCGCGCTGCCGCTGGCCAAGGCGCTGCGGCGCCCGCCGCGGGCGATTGCCGAAGAGGTGGCGGGGCGCGTGGCGGCGGCCGTGCAGGCGGCGCCCGAGGGCAGCCCTCTGCGCTTGCTGGCGCCCGAGGTGCGGGTCGAGGACCCGGGGTTTTGCAACTTCGGCCTGCGCCGCGGGGTGTTTCTCGCCCAACTGCTGGCCGCCCCACACGGCGCCGCGGCCCCTCCGGCGCCCGGCAAGGTCGTGGTCGAGCACACCAACATCAACCCCAACAAGGCCGCACACATCGGCCACTTGCGCAACGCCGTCCTGGGCGACGTGCTGGTGCGCTGCTTGCGGCGGCTCGGGCACCCCACCGAGGTGCAGAACTACATCGACGACACCGGAGTGCAGGTCGCCGATGTCGCGGTTGGCTTCCTGTTCTTGCCGGAGGAGGAGCTGGCCGCGGCGGCCGCCCGGGTGTGGCACGAGGTCGAGGAGGGGCACGGCCCGCTGCGCGCCCGCGTGCTGGCCGCCTTTGCCGACCGGGAGCGCGCCGGGACGCTCGTTTCCGAACAGCTCGGCGAACCCGACTTCGACGACCTGTGCTGGGACCTCTATCCGCGCGTCACCCGCCGCTACGAGGCCGAGGAGGCGTTTGCAGCCCGCCGCGCCGAGGTCCTGCACGCCATCGAGGGCGGCTTCCCCCCCGGTCTCTCCCTGGCCGCCGCCGTCGCCTTTCTCTGCGGCCCGGACGCCCTCGCCTCTGCTTCCCCGACCCCTGACCGGCCGGCCGGGGGCGCCATCGCCCGGCTCGCCGCCGCCGTCGCCGAGGCCAACTTGCGCTGTCACCTCATCACGATGGGCCGCCTCGGCGTGGCGTACGACGTGCTGCCGCACGAGTCCGACATCCTGGGCCGCGGCTTCTGGAAGCGGGCGTTCGAGCTGCTGCAGGCCTCCGGCGCCATCCGCCTCGAGCACGAGGGCAAGAACGCCGGCTGCTGGGTGATGTCGCTCGCCGAGTCCCCCGAGTTCGCCGGCATGGAGGACGCCGACAAGATCCTCGTGCGCTCGAACGGCACCGTCACCTACACCGGGAAGGACATCGCGTACCAGCTCTGGAAGCTCGGCCTGCTGCGCGATCCGGACGGCACGCTGCACGACTTCGGCTACCGCCTCTTCGCTCGCTTCACCCAGGACGGCCCGGCCGCGGAGGTTCGCTACGGGTGCGAGGGGCGGACGCTCGAGCGCACCTCCTCGGACCCCGCCGAGCGCCCGGCCGGCGCCTCGTTTGGAGGCGGGGCCCGGGTCTACAACGTCATCGACGTGCGGCAGTCGTACCCGCAAAAGGTGGTCAAGGAAGCGATCCGCGTGCTCGGCCACCCCGAGGCGGCGGAGGCGTCGATCCACTTCGCATACGAAATGGTGGCGCTGACCCCGAAGGCGGCGCGGCGGCTCGAGACCACGCGCGGGCTCGACTTCGGCCTCTCCGAGGACGACATGCGCAAGCCGTTCATCGAGATGTCCGGGCGGCGGGGGATCGGCGTCGAGGCCGACGCGCTGCTCGCGACGCTCGTGGAGGAGGCCGGCAAGGCGGTCGCCGCCCGTGCGGGCGAGGGCGTGGAGCCGGCCCGGCTCGCCGAGCGCGCCCGCGCCATTGCCGTCGGGGCGCTCCGCTACCAGATGGCACGGCAGAGCCGCAACCGGGTGCTGGCGTTCGACTTCGACGACGCGCTCGAGTTCGAGGGCGACACCGGCCCGTACCTCCAGTACTCCGCCGTGCGCGCCCGCAAGATCTTCGAAAAGCTGGCCGAGCGCGGGCTGGCTGGCAGCGTCGAGGGCGACGCCGAGGCGGTGCGCGAGGCCGAGCTCCCGGACGGCCTGTGGGACCTGGTGCTGGGCTGCGCCCGCACCCGCGAAATGGTGGCCAAGGCCGTGGTCTCGCTCGAGTTCTCGCTCGTCGCCTCGCACGCCCACGACCTCGCGCAGCTCTTCCACAAGCTCTACCACGACAACCCGGTGCTGCACGCGCCTGACGAGCCGACGCGCGCCGTCCGGCGGGCCGTCTTCCGCCTCTTCGCGGCGGAGATCGCCGATATCCTGGAGTCCCTGCTCGGCATCCCCGTGCCGGCCGAAATGTGACGGCGGAGCGCGGCCGCCGCGAGAGGCCGCCGGCGCCAGCGGGAGTTCGGGCGCCGGGCGGCGCGACAGCGCGCCGCAGCGGCGAGGCTACGCGCCGCGCCGGCGGCAGAGCAGGCTCGTCAGGGCACCGGCCAGCAGCGCAGCGCCAAACGCCGGGATGAGCTCGTAGACCCCGGTGGGAGCCTTGAGCCAGACCCGCCACACCACCGTCACGGCCGAGCCCGTGACCAGGGACGCCAGCGCACCCCAGCGCTCGTACCTCGGCCAGAACAGCCCCAGGATCACGACCGAGCCGATCGAGGCCCCGAGACCGCCCCAGGCGAAGAGCACCAGCCAGAACACGAGATCCTGTGCCGTGGCGGCCAGCACCACGGCGACCGCGCCGGCGGCCACCAGCACGGCACGGTTGAGGCGCAGCATCTCGCGCTCGCCGCCCGCCTCGCCGCCCCGCAGCACCATCTCGTAGAGATCGCGGCCGATGGTGGAGCCGACCACCAGCAACTGCGAGTCGGCCGTGGACAGGATGGCGGCGAACACCCCGCCGACCAGCAGTCCGAACATCGCCGGACCGAACAGCTCGCCGGTGAGCACGAGGTACACCATCTCGGGATCGCGGCCGGGGAGCGCGTCGAGGCTCGGAATCAGCGCGCGCCCCACCAGCCCCACGTGCAACGCGCCCCAGGCCAGGACCACGTTGGTGATCGTGCCGATGACGGCCGAGTCGCGCAGCCGGTCGGGGTCGTCGATCGACATGTAACGCACCAGGATGTGCGGCTGCCCGGGGGATCCCAGGCCGATCCCGACGAACCCCACGAGCGCCCCGAACCCCAGAGCCAGGGGGTCCAGCAAGGCGGGGTCGAGAGCCTGCAACTGCACGAGCAGCTCGCGTTCCCCCCCCAGCCGGGCGATCGCGAACACCGGCAGCGCCACAAGCCCGATCAGCATGATCACGGCGCGCACGACGTCGTTGAACGCCACCGCAACGAACCCGCCCAGCAGCATGTAGGCGAGGATCAGGACGGCCGACACGGCGACGCCGGTCCACACCGACCAGCCCAGCGCCGCACTCAGCGCCTTGCCCCCCGCGTTGAGCTGGGCGGCGACATACGCGGTCAGGAACACCGCGATGATGGCGGCGCCTGTGATGCGGAGCACGTGGCGGCGATCGGCGAACCGCGCCTCCATCCAGTCGAGAATCGTGATCACGGCGCTGCCGGCGCTCTGCTCGCGGAGGCGCCGCCCGATGAGGATGAACTGGAAGAGCTCCACGAGCACGTAGCCGACCACCGCCCACACCGCCCCCACGCCGCGCGTGTAGGCCATGCCCGAAAGCCCCAGCACCAGCCACGAGGAGCGCCCCGACGAAACGGCCGACAACGCCACCACGAAGCGGCCCATGGAGCGCCCGCCGACATAGAAGTCGGACTGGCTGCGGGTGCGCCGCACCGTCCACAGCCCGACCGCGATCGGGAGCAGCAACGTGGCTGCGAAGACGGCCAGCGCCAGGGGGTTGGCGAGACCGGCGTAGGCGTTCATCGCCGTCCCTCCGGGCGACGGCGCCCGTAGTTGGCGACGGCGAGCGCGAGGGCGATGATCGCCACCGGCAGGACCACCAGGACGAGCAGGGCCGGCATCATGATGCCGCTCATGATAGCGCCTGCCCGCCCCGAGAGCGCGCCCGAGGCACCGCTGCACGGCGTCTCCGGCGGGGCCGCAGGGCTCCGTCACCGTGACTGGAAGGCTGAGCGTTAGGAGCGTGATAGGGAGGGGGCTGGACAAGCCGGTCTGGACATGATAGAGATGGAGCATGAAGCCGGGAAGGCTGACAGCGGCGGATAGGGATGTGCTGGGGCAGGTGGTGGTGCGTCCGTGCGCGCGGGAGGAGTGGGCACGGTTTGTCGCCGCGATGCGGGTGCA
>Ga0209506_1000443_pt1 | contig 54594 bp, 50 predicted proteins | sample AD_JPNHG2_MetaG_FD_184409 | JGI IMG/M metagenome (GOLD analysis project Ga0209506, IMG submission 184409) | Active sludge microbial communities of municipal wastewater-treating anaerobic digesters from Japan - AD_JPNHG2_MetaG (SPAdes) (version 2) | ecosystem: Engineered > Bioreactor > Anaerobic...
CGCCGGACCGTACTCGAAAATGCCGTTGTCGATGACGATGTCGCCCGTCCGGGCGTTCAGGGTCCGCCAGACCGCCCGGCCGTCGCCGGTCTTCCAGATGAGGGTCTTGATGGGCTCGCCGGGGTAGAGGGTCTTGGAGAAGCGGCAGGCGAAGCGCCGGACCAGCTCGGGCTGCCCCGGGGTCAACTGCGCCATGAGGGCCCGGCAGGCGAAACCGTAGGTGCACAGGCCGTGCATGATGGGTTTTTCGAAGCCCACCTTCCGGGCGAAGTCGGGATCGGCATGAAGCTGGAAGAGATCGCCGGAGAGGCGGTAGAGGAGCGGCTGATCCGGCGAGGGTTGGGCCGCGACGATGAAATCGGGATCGCCCGCCGGGAAGACGAAGGGCTCGGTCTTGCCCTCCTCGCCGCCGAAATTGCCGTCCCGGCGGCTGAAGATGGTGATGATGTTCTTGAAGAGCTTCTTTCCGTCGGCGTCGCAGGTGTCGCCCGCGGCGATGACGATGGCGCCCTTGTCCTTTTTGTCGTAATAATGGGTGATTGTCCCTTCCGTCGTCAGGGTCCCCGCGTTGGGGATGGGGCGGTAGAAGATGATGTCCTGCTCGCCGTGGAGGATGCCCGCCAGGTTTACATTGGCGGCGCTGGCCACGTGCCAGAAGAAATCGAAGATGCTGGCCACGGAAAAGGTGGGGATGACCTTTAGGTTCTTTTCATAGACGTAGTCCAGTTCGTCGAAGCCCGCGCCGATTCCCAGGGCATACAGGGCGACGTCCTTCCAGGTGTAGGTCTTGGTGACGGGGCCGATTTTTTTGCCGATCGCCTCTAAATTGAGCGCCATGATTGCTACCTCCTTAACTGTTCGGATAGATTAGGTTTGGGTGTTGATTTATGGACTACATCTCCTTTTATTGCTCCGGGATTGCCGGAAACATAGTAACCGTCCCTATTTTTACCCCTCCCGCCGGACGAAGGCGGGGATGAGGATGAATTTGAGCGTTTCCTTGACCTGCGCGATATATTCCTCCCGTTCCAGGTTCACCATGGGCCGGAAGAAGTTTTCCCCGGAGATGAAATTGTGGATGGCGTTCATCACCGCCAGGACCTCCAGCATGGCCCGGGGGGGAGGCGCCGGCCGGGCGGCGGCGTCCTTCCCCGCCGCCGCCCCGGCCTTGGGGGCGCCTTCCCCGGCATTCCCTCCTGCTGCCGGGGAAGATAACGATGACTCCTGAATGGGGAAATCTTCACGGTGGCCGGAGTTTCCCGAGCGGTCTGCGCCGTCGCCGTCAACCAGCGGGGTACCCGCGCCTTTGCCCGATCTTTCCGGGGAGCCCGCCCTGTCACCGTCAACCAGCGGGGAGTCCTCTTCTTTGCGGGCTTGCTTTCCTGCGGTGGCCGACGTGCCCTGCTGCTTGACGAGCCCCATGGAGCGGGCGATGTCGGCGGTGAATTCCGGGACCTTGAGATCCACTTCATCCCTGGTCTTGGCGATGTAACGGAAAAGCATGATGTTGGAAATTTCCGGATAGGCGAAGAGGTAATCCGTCATGGCGTCGATGGCGATGGCCATGCGCTCCGCCAGGGGCCGGCCGTGGATGATCCTTTCCACGGCGATGAGCTTCTGGCCCAGGTCCTTGTTGATGTCCAGGATGACGGCCTCGTAGAGGTCTTTCTTCTCCCCCCAGTGGTAATGGAGGGTGGAGATGTCGATGCCCACCTCCTGGGCGATCATCCGGGTGGTGGCGCCGTGAAAACCGTATTCGCCGAAGATCCGGCGGGCCACGGTAAGGATGCGGGCCTTCATGGATTCGGGATCTTTATGGGCCTTTTCCAGGGGAGTTGCCATCAGCCGGTTCCACTTGTTGCTTCCATCAAACGATGGAAACATTGATAAAAGCTTTCTCCGCCTTTGTCAAGGACAAAATAGGCCCTACCCGCCCGTTTATTCGCCCTTGCCGTTCCCGCGGGAATCGCATATATGAATTCAAATGTCCCGCACTGGGCAGGTATCCGCTGCTCGTTCAATCTTTTTGGGGGCAATTCCCAGAAGATTGCTTCGACATGAGGAATTTTTACCCGTGATACCTTACAGCTTGCTAAGAGGATGGTTATTATTCTCACCTTTGGGCTTTTTCAGCGGCGAGGGCGAACTGAGGCATCGGTGGAAGCGGCAAAGGTTTGGAACAAATACCGGGAGTTGAAGGAGCGTCTGTTGCGGTTGGGCAGGGCTGCCGTCGCCTTTTCCGGCGGGGTGGACAGTCTGCTGCTCCTGGTTGCCGCGCGCGAGTGTGGTTCCCGCCAGGCGGTGGCCGTGACTATCGATTCCTGCTTCTATCCCCGGCGGGAACTGGAGGCGGCGGTGCGGCTCGCCGCCATGACCGGTCTGGAGCACGTCATTATCAGGAAAGACGGTTTTACCGATCGGCGCATCCTGCAGAATCACCGGGAGCGCTGCTATTTCTGCAAGGGGGAGCTTTTCCGGGAACTGGGGGAAAAGATGGCGGCGACCCACGGTATCACCTGCCTCTTGGAGGGGTCGAACGCCGATGACCCGGCGCGGCGACGCCCGGGGATGCGGGCCCTGGCCGAACTGGGCGTCCTTTCCCCCCTGCGGGAGTTGGGTTTCACGAAAGACGAGATCCGTTTCGTCTTGGCGGCCAAAGGGGTGCCCGTCTGGGACAAGCCGCCTGCCGCCTGTCTGGCCACCCGCATCCCCTGCGGCCGGAAGATTACGGCGGCGAAACTGCGGATGATCGAGACGGCGGAGGAATATCTGCTCGCCCGGGGGTTCCGGCAGGTCCGGGTCCGGCACCATGGGGCGGTGGCCCGGATCGAGGTGGCCCCTGAAGAACGGGAGGCCTTTTGTTCGCCGGGCACCATGGACGAGGTGGACACGGCGCTGCAGAAGATCGGCTTTGCATTTGTCGCTCTCGATCTGGCGGGTTATGGAGCAGAACGACGACGGGAGACGTCATTTTGAGAAGAGAAGAATTGCAACGACTCCTGGAGGAGGTCCGGGCGGGACATCTGGAAATCGCCGCCGCTCTGGAGAGGTTCAAGGGGATGCCTTTCGAGGACCTCCAATATGCCAAGATCGATCATCACCGGGAAATAAGAAGGGGGTTCCCGGAGATCATCTTCTGCGCCGGGAAGACGGACGAGCAGATCCTCGGCATCGCCCGGGGGATCAGGGATAAAGGCCATGCCGTCCTCGGCACGCGGTGCCCCCGGGAGCAGTTTCACGCCCTGTCGTCCCGCCTCGCCGGGGCGCGGTATTTCCCTGACGCCCGGATCTTTTTTATCCCCCACGGGGAGGTCGAGGCGGGGAGCACGGAAAAGATCGTCGTCGTTACCGCGGGGACAGCGGACATCCCCGTCGCCGAAGAGGCCGCGGTGACGGCGGAATGTCTGGGCATCACCACCGAGAGGATCTACGACGTGGGCGTCGCGGGCATCCACCGGCTGTTTCCGTTTCTGGACCGGATCGGCGCCGCGGCGGTGGTGATCGCCGTCGCCGGCATGGAGGGCGCCCTGCCGGGGATCCTGGCCGGCCTGACGGACCGGCCGGTGATCGCCGTGCCGACGAGCGTCGGCTACGGGGCGAGTTTTCACGGTGTCGCCCCGCTTCTGGCCATGCTCAACAGTTGCGCCGGCGGTATCGGCGTGGTAAATATCGACAACGGTTTTGGGGCGGCGTATCTGGCGGCCCTGATTGTCCGCCGGATCGAAGCGGCGGCGCGGCCGGCGAAGGAAAAGGGATGAATCCTCCGGAAGAAAAAATCCTCTATTTCGACTGCTTTTCCGGGATCAGCGGGGATATGGCCGTGGCGGCCCTCCTCGATCTCGGTGTCGATGAGGGTGAACTCCGGCGGGAGCTGGGGAAGCTGGCCCTGCCCGGTTACGATGTGGAGATACGATCCGGGGCCCGAAAGGGGATCAGATGCACCGAATTCATCGTGAATTCCCCTGGAGAGGAACACCCCCATCGCCGTCTGGACGACATCCTGGCGATCATCGAACAAAGCGGCCTGGCGGCGCCGGTTCGGGACCTGAGCCGGAGGATCTTCACCGTCCTGGCGGAGGCGGAGGCCGCCGTTCATGGGCAGGAAGTCGGAGCGGTTCATTTCCACGAAGTCGGGGCGGTGGATTCCATCGTGGATATCGTCGGTTTCGCAGTCTGCCTCACGGCTTTGCAACCCGCCCGGATCGTGGCGTCGCCGGTGAATCTCGGGAGCGGGACGGTGCGGTGCGCCCACGGCCTCCTGCCCGTGCCGGCGCCGGCGGTGGCGGAACTTGCCCGCGGCATCCCCGTTTATGCCGCCGAGACCCCCCGCCGGGAACTGACCACCCCCACCGGCATGGCGATCCTCAAGGCCGTCTGCGGGGAATATCGCCCCCTGCCGGAGATGGTGGCCGAACGGGTCGGATATGGGGCCGGGCGGGCGGACCATGACCTCCCCAACGTCCTGCGGGTCTGGTACGGTTCTCCCCGGCAGGCGGCGTCAGGGGAACGGACAGCGGCAGCGGACGAGGTCCTCGTCCTGGAGACAAATATCGACGACATGAGCCCCGAATTGTACGGCCATGTTTTCGAAAAACTTCTGGAAGCGGGGGCCCTCGATGTGTATCTGACCAATATCCTTATGAAAAAAGGACGGCCGGGGCAGATGCTTTCCGTCATCGGCGCCAGAGAAGACGAGGAGGCGCTCGCCGCCGTCCTCTTCCGGGAGACCTCGACCCTCGGGATCCGCAAGACCGTCCGGCAGCGCCGGACCCTGGCGCGCCGGACCGTGAGGATTCCCACCCCCTATGGGGAGATGCGGGTAAAGGTCGCTGTCCGTGACGGAAAAACGATTACCGGCAGTCCCGAGTACGAGGATTGCCGCGCCGCGGCCCTCAGGACGGGTAAACCCCTCCGGGAGATATTCGCCGTCGTGTCGCGTCTGGCGGCGGCAGCCCTGGATAAAGAACAAGGAGGCTGAGAGATGCATATACCGGGTCACATGCTTACGGAACAGGTGGAGATGGTCGCGTCCCTGGTCGCCCTGACGGGAGTCGGGGCGGCGGTGTCTTCCGCCCTGAAAGAAGAGAAAAAACCGCCGCGCCTCGATTTTGCAAGGATCGTGGCCGTGGTCTTTGTCTTGCAGATGCTGAATTTTCCCGTCCAGGAAGGGACATCGGGGCATTTTCTCGGCGGGGCGCTGGCCGCGGCGACCCTGGGGACAAACTTCGGCATTCTGGCCATGAGTCTGGTCATTACCGTCCAGACACTGTTGTTCGGTGACGGCGGGATTACGGCCCTGGGGGCGAACATCTGCAATATGGCGCTCATTCCCGTCTGGACCTACGCCATCGTCAGGGCCTATCTCCCGTCCCGGGACGTCGGCACGGCCATCGCCGCCTGGGTTTCCGTGGTGGCGGCGGCGTTTGCCTGCGGGACGGAGCTGGTCATCTCCAGCTGGCCTTTGCAGTGGGCGGCCCTGTCGGCCATGGTGGCCGTGCACAGCCTCACCGGCGTTGTCGAGGCGGGGATCACCATGGGCATGGTAAAAATGTTCACCTGGGAAGGGGCTGCCGCCGAGGCGGCCGGGAGGATGAAAAACAGGTGGACCGTCTCGCTGTTCCTGGTCATCGTAGGCATCCTGCTGGCGCCTTTCGCCAGTCCTCTCCCGGACGGTCTGGAATGGGTGGCCGAGCGCTACCGGCTTTTCCATGCGGGCATGCCTGCGTTTGTCGCCCCGCTCCATGACTACAAAACGACGCTTATCGCCCATGAGTATCTGTCATCGGTAACCGCTGCCTGCGTGGGGGTAGTCATCCTGGCGGCGCTGTCTTGCGCATTGATGACCGGTCTCCATTCGCGCCGGGGGCGGCAGGGATAGACGGGGCCGGCAGCGCCGGTGCCGCAGGTGAAGCTTGCTGTGAAAACGTCATGTTCATGCTTCGTGGTGCGCCCCGGGGCATGTGGTTTTTTTACGCTGTCGTCCGTGCAGGGCGGGCAAAGGACGATGGAAAGACGATTGAGGGGTGACCGGATGTTTCAGGATACGGCCTGGGAGTGGCTCGATGAACTGGAAAAAGAAGGGCGTTTGGAGGGCCTCGACGAAGAGGGCCGCCGCGCCCTCGGGCGGGATTATGCCCGCCGGATCGAGGAGTTCTTTGTGGCGGAGGTGACCAGACAACTGGCGCCCATGGGCAAAGTCGCCGACTTCGAGCGGATGCTCCTCTGGGACACCCAGTACACCCACAAGTTTCTCAACCAGACGATCCCCGGCTATCCGTCCTTCAAGATGGAGATCCTGGACCGGGCCCGCCGGGAGATCCTCGGAAAATGACCCTCCTGACGGATGCGAAGCCCGGTCATTCCACCCCCGGCCGCGACAGGGAAGGAGGGGTGCGCCTGTGGGGGAAAGACGTAAGGCGCGCCGGAAGGAGCCGCCGGTGAAGGTCGTTTTCCTCGGCACCAACGGCTGGTACGACACGGCGACGGGTAACACGGTCTGCACCCTGCTGCGGACGCGGGATTTCGACCTGCTCCTCGATGCGGGCAACGGTCTGGCCAAGGCGGACCAATACGGCGCCGGGGCCGACGGCCGGCCGGTGTATCTTTTCCTAAGCCACTTTCATCTGGATCATGTAGTGGGGCTCCACACCCTGGCGAAATTCTCCTTTGCCGGCGGTCTTACCATCTGCGGACCCGCGGGCTCCCGGGACATCCTGGCGATGCTGGTCGCCCAGCCTTTCACCCTGCCGCTGGCGGATCTTCCCTATCCCACCGTCGTCCGGGAGCTGCCGGCGGAACAGGGGGCGCTTTCCTTCCCGGTGACGGCCCTGCCCCTCCGCCACGCCTCCCTGACCTTGGGCTGCCGCCTGGAGCTGGACGGGCTGGTCATCGCCTACTGTCCGGACACCGGTTACTGTGCCAACGCCGTCCTCCTGGCCCGGGAGGCGGACCTCCTCATCGCGGAATGCGCTTACCGCCGGGGGCAGGGCAGCGAGGACTGGCCGCACCTAAACCCGGAGACGGCGGCGCGGATCGCCCGGGAGGCCGGGGCGAAGCGGCTGGCCCTGACCCATTTCGACGCCCGGATCTATGACCATCCGGAGCTCCGCCGGGAGGCCGAACAGGACGCCCGGGCCGTCTTTCCAGGTTCCTTTGCCGCCGTCGATGAAATGGAAATCGAACTGAACCCGTCACTTTAATGATCGTTGAAACTGACGGAACAGGAGAAATAGGGGAAGTGTCCCTTAATTTTCGTAAATTTTCGTAAATCCCGGCGGGTGATGGTTTCGGCAAACTCCCGTGGCGGGGTGCCGCTATCCGCACCCCGCGGTCCTGACCGGCAGAACCGGAAGCACCCCCGATCCTATTTTATCTTCTGAATGTCCTCTTCCTTGCCCACCACCACCAGCACCTCGCCGTCCTTGATGACAAAGTCGGCGGCGGGGATCATGTGCACCCGGTCCAACAGGACGTCCCGGATGGCGATGACCTCGATGTGGTACCGGTTCCGCAACTGGAGTTCGGCGATGGTCTTACCGAAAAAGCGGTTCGGGGGGGCCATCTCCAGGATCATGTAATCGTCGGAGAGGGGGAGGTAATCCAGGACGTTCGGCGAGAGGATGCTCTTGGCGATTTTTCCGGCGATTTCCTTTTCCGGGATAATGACTTCCGTCGCCCCCACCTTTTCCAGGATGAGCTTGTGTTCCTCGTTGGGGGCCTTGACGATGATGCTCTTCACCTTGAGCTGTTTCAGGTGGAGGGTGATCAGGGTGCTGGCCGCCAAGTCCTCGCCGAAAGAGATGACGGCGGTGTCGTCTTCCTGGACCCCGATCAGTTCCATGACCTCCTTGTCGGTGCCGTCGGCGACGATGGCCTTGGTGGAGCAGTCCCGGACCTTCTGAACGGCGTCCTTGTGCTTGTCGATGGCCAGCACCTCCACCCCCCCTTCGTAAAGCTCCCGGACCAGGTTGATGCCGAAGATGCCCAGACCGATGACGATAACCCTGCTCATTTCCTTCCTCCTTTCTCATCCCACCATGACCTGCTCTTCCGCATAGGTCAAACCCTTTTTCGGCACGCTCCAGGCGAAGGCCAGAGTGAGGGGTCCCACCCGTCCGGCAAACATCATCATGATGACGGCATATTTCTGAAAGTCGCTGAGGCCGGCGGTGATGCCCATGGACAGGCCCACAGTACCGAAAGCCGAGACGGTTTCGAAGAGGTATTCCACGAAGAAATGGCGGCTCTGAAGGGGCGTTTCTCCGCTGCCGCCGGTGAGGAGGAGCAGGGAGGCGATCAGGGAGATCGAGAAGAAGGAGGCGAAGATGATGGCGATGGTCCGGCTGAGGATTTCCTTCGGGATGGTCCGGTTGAAGATGTTCACATCGTCCTGCCCTTTGATCCGGTTCCAGATCATGAAGATGAGAAGGGCGAAGCTGGTGGTCTTGATGCCGCCGCCGGTGGAGCCGGGGGAGGCGCCGATGAACATGAGGACGATGAGGATCAGGATCGTGGCGTTGGAGAGCTGGCCGATATCGACGGTGTTGAAGCCGCTGGTCCGGGCGGTTACGGACTGGAAGAGGGATGCCAGCAGCGAGGTCTGAAACGAGGTGTCCCTGAAGAGGCCGTTCATTTCGAAAAGATAGAACAGGGCGGCGCCGCCGCCGATCAACAATCCCGTCGTGATGAGGACGATCCGGGAATGGAGGGAAAATTTCTTGATCCTCCCCTGGAGCAGGGCCAGACCCTCGTGCTGGACGATGAACCCGATACCCCCTAGAACGATGAGGGACATGACGACCAGGTTGACGGTCCAGTCGTCCCGGTAGCTCATGAGGCTGTTGGAAAACAGGGAGTAGCCGCAGTTGTTGAAGGCGGAAACGGCGTGATAGACGGCCCTGTAAAAGGCCTGGTTAACCGGAAAGTCAAGGGAGAAGCGGGCGAAGAGAAGAAGGGTTCCTATGCCCTCGATCCAGAAGGTGGAAAGGAGCACCCATTTCATGACGGGAAGAAAATCCCGCCGGGGGGTGTGCAGGAAGGCCGATTGGACGATCTCCCTCTCCTTGAAGGAAATGCCCCGCCCCAGGATGCCGAAGAAGACCACGGAAAAGGTGATGATCCCCAGTCCCCCGACCTGGAAGAGGATCAGGGTGACCAGTTGACCGAAGAGGGAGAGATCCTTGCCGATGTCGATGGTGGCCAGGCCGGTGACGCACACCGCTGAGGCCGAGGTGAAAAGGGCGTCGGTAAAGGACAACCGGCCCTGGACGGCGGCCGCCGGCAGCCACAGGAGCAGGGCGCCCGCCAGGATCGCCACGGCGAAGCTCAGGATAAAGATCCGTGCCGGGGTTAACAGGGGCGTGAAAATTACTTTCAGGCGGACGAATAATCTGCTCATGCCCGTTGTCCGGGTCAGGCCGGTGGCGCTCCCGGTGCCTCCTTCTTCATCCTGATGAGGTAGATGAACAGGACGAAGGCGCCGCCGGAGATGGCGGAATCGGCGACGTTGAAGGCCGGCCAGTGATTGGCGCCGATGTACACATCGAGGAAGTCGATCACCTCCCCGAAGCGGATCCGGTCGATAAGGTTCCCCAGGGCGCCGGAAAGGATCATCCCGAGGGAGACCGTCAGCAGTTGATCCTCGTCGGCATAGACGCGCAGGTAGTGGAGGATCAGCCCGATGGCGAAAACGGTGATGCCGATGAAAAAGACATAGCGGAAGGCCGGGGAGGCGCCGGCGAGGAAACCGAAGGCCGCCCCGGGATTACGGATGTAGGTGATGCTGAAGAAGCCCGGGATCACGGGAATCGAATCGTGGAGGGCCATTCCCGTGTGGATCACGTACTTGGTGACCTGATCGAGGATCAACAGCCCCGCCACGGTCGCCAAGAAGATCACATTTCTTCTTTTCATTTCAGGTTGGTCAGGCAGCGGCCGCAGATGGCCGGATGTTCCGGGTCTTTGCCCAGGTCTTCGCTGTAGATCCAGCAGCGCTGACACTTCTGCCCCCGGGCCTTGGCGACGCCGACATACAGGCCTTCGATCTCCTTGCTTTCATAGGCGTCGGCGGCCAGTTCCTCCCGGGTGACGACGTCCAGTTGGGAGACGATCTGGAGGGCCTTCAGGTCCTCCCGGTGTGAGGCGATCAGTTCCCGGAGCTTCTCCGGCGGGGCGACGGCCACCGCCGCGTCCAGGGAATGGCCGACGACCTTGTTCTTCCGGGCCGCCTCGATGGCCTTGGAGATCTCCCCCTTGACGGCGACGAGGGTCCGCCACTTCTCTCCCAGCTCTTCATTCACGTAAGCGGGGTTCACCGCCGGGAATTCGGTGAGGTGGACGCTTTCCGCCTTGCCGGCATAGCCGGGCATGGCGTTCCAGACCTCTTCGGCGGTGAAGGTGAGGATGGGGGCCAGGAGGCGCATCATCGTTTCCAGAATGATCTCCATGGCCGTCTGGGCGGAGCGGCGCGGCCGGGAGGCGGCCTTCGAGGTGTAAAGCCGGTCCTTGAGGACATCGAGGTACAGGGCGCTGAGATCCACGGTGCAGAAATTGTAGAGGGTGTAATAGACAATGTGGAACTGATACTTGTCGTAAGCCTCCCGGACCCGGCGGACGATCTCCTGGAGGCGGTGCAGGGCCCAGCGGTCCATCTCTTCCAGCTCGGCGTAGGCCAGGCGGTCCCGGGCGGGGTCGAAGTCGAAGAGATTGCCCAGGATGTAGCGGCTCGTGTTGCGGATCCGCCGGTAGGCCTCCACCAGGCGGGTGAGGATCTCCTTGGAGATGCGGATGTCGTCGGTGTAATCCTCCGCCGCCACCCAGAGGCGCAGGATCTCCGCGCCGTATTCGTTGATGATCTCGTCGGGTTCCACGACGTTGCCCACGGATTTGGACATCTTCTTCCCCTCGCCGTCAACGACGAAGCCGTGGGTGAGGACAGTTTTATAGGGGGCGTGGCCCCGGGTTCCTACGCACTCCAGGAGCGAAGAGTGGAACCAGCCCCGGTGCTGGTCGCTTCCTTCCAGATACATGTCCGAGGGGTTGCGGTGATCGGGACGGGTCTCCAGGACGGCGGCATGGCTGACGCCCGAGTCGAACCACACGTCGAGGATGTTCGTTTCCTTCCGGAATTCCCGGCCTTGCTTGCATACCGGACAGACCGTGCCCGGGGGCACGAGATCCGCCGCCTCCCGCTCGAACCAGACGTCGGCGCCGTATTCCCGTACCAGGGCCACCACGTGGTCGAGAATCTCTTTGGTGAGAAATTCACTCTGGCATTCCTGACAGTAGAACATGGTGATGGGGACGCCCCAGAGGCGCTGACGGGAAATACACCAGTCGGGCCGGTTCTCCACCATGCCGTAGATCCGGTCCTTCCCCCAGGCGGGGATCCATTCGCCCTTGGCGATGGCCTCCAGGGCCTTTTTACGGAGGCCGTTCTTTTCCATGGAGATGAACCACTGCTCCGTGGAACGGAAGATGATGGGTTCCTTGCAGCGCCAACAGTGGGGGTAGGAATGCTCGATGTCCACCAGGCCCAGGAGCGCCCCGACCTCCTTCAGTTTTTTGTTCACCGGATCGTTGGCGTCGAAGACGAACATCCCGGCGAAGTCCGCCACGTCCTTGGTGAAGCGGCCGTCTTCGTCCACGGGGGCGTAGTTGTCCAGGCCGTATTTCATGCCGATCTCGTAGTCCTCCTGGCCGTGCCCCGGGGCGATATGGACGCAGCCCGTGCCGGCGTCGAGGGTGACGAAGGGGGCGAGGATGAGGACGCTTTCCCGGTCGATGAGGGGATGGCGGGTCTTGAGACCCTCCATGACGGCCCCGGGGAACTCGTCGAGGATCTCGTAGGGCTTGCCCTGCCAGCCGAAGGCATCCAGGCAGTAGTCCAGGAGGTCTTTGGCGAGGATCAGGACCTCGCCCTCGATCTTGACGGCGACGTAGAGGAACTCCTCGTGGAAGGCGATGGCCAGGTTGGCGGGGATCGTCCAGGGGGTGGTCGTCCAGATGACGACGCTCACCTTTTCCCCGGCGAGTTTGGGGCGGACGGCGGCGATATCGGAAATCATGGGGAACTTGACATAGATGGACGGCGTGGTGTGATCGCCGTACTCCACCTCCGCCTCCGCCAGGGCGGTCTTGCAGGTGGCGCACCAATAGACCGGCTTCTTGCCCTTGTAGACGTCGCCGCCCAGGTAGAGCTTGCCGAATTCGGCGACGGTGATCGCTTCATAGTCGTAGGTCATGGTGAGGTAGGGGTTTTCCCACTCCCCGAAGACCCCGAGACGTTTGAACTGCTCCCGCTGGATATCGACGAAGCGCTCGGCGTAGCGGCGACAGAAGCGGCGCTTGTCCGCCTGGGAGATCTCGTATTTCTTGTCCCCCAGCTCCTTGTCCACCTGGTGCTCGATGGGGAGGCCGTGACAGTCCCAGCCGGGGACGTAGATGCTGTCGTAACCCGACATGTTCTTGGCCTTGATGACCATGTCCTTGATGATCTTGTTCAGGGCGGTGCCTAGATGGATGCTACCGTTGGCGTAGGGAGGGCCGTCATGGAGGATGTAGACTTCCCGTCCCTTGGAGACCGCGCGGATCCGGTGATAGATCTTCATCTCTTCCCACCGGGCCAGCATTTCCGGCTCCCGGGCGGCGAGGTTGGCCTTCATGGGGAAATCGGTCTTGGGCAGGTTCAAGCTTTCTTTGTAGTCCATGGCGCGCTCCTTCTCTTTCTGAAATCGTAAGGCGGGAAACTATCACAGAAAGGGAATGCTTTCAAGGAGATTGCGTGGAATTTCACCAAGAGATTCCTTTCCTGGCTAGACGTTGGTTGACGGCGTGAAATGGGACCCTTGCGGATAGCCGGTTTGGGAAGAAATCACGCGAGCGGCATAAAATTGTATCCCCTCTCATCTCCCGCCGAAGATCAGTCAAACACCTCGCATATCAGCCTGTCGCCGCCTTGAGCCCGCGGACATAGACGGTGAGCCGGGACATAAGATCCGGCGACCCGCCGTGCTCCGCCAGCCATTTGACCAGGGCGCTGCCGATGACGACGCCGTCGGCGTCGGCGGCGAAGCTCCGCACCTGGGCGGGGGTGGAGATGCCGAAGCCCACCGCCACGGGAAGGTCGGTCCGCTGCCTGATTCGCAGGAGATCAGGGGTAACGGAGGCGGCCACCGGGGTTTTCGTCCCCGTGACGCCCGTCACGGAGATGTAGTAGATGAACCCGCCGGCGTTCCTGACGATCTTCTCCAACCGCCGGTCATCCGTCGTCGGGGCCACCAGGGTGATGAAGTCCAGACCGCGGGGGTCGGTAAATTCCCGCAGTTCCCCCGCCTCCTCCGGGGGGAGATCCACCACGAGCAGTCCGTCCACCCCCGCCGCCTCAGCATCTTCGGCAAAGCGTTCGTTGCCGTAGGCGAAGACGGGATTGTAGTAGGTGAACAGAACAACGGGGATCTCGATCTGTCGGCGCAGGCGGGCGATCATGGCGAGGATGGCGGCGAGGTTGGTCCCCCCCCGGAGGGAACGCTGGGCCGCCTCCTGGATGACCGGTCCGTCCGCCGTGGGATCGGAGAAGGGGACGCCGATCTCCAGGATGTCCGCCCCGGCCCGTTCCAGGCAGGGGATGATTTCCTCCGTCCCGGCGAGCGAGGGGTCCCCCGCCGTCAGGTAGAGGATCAGCGCCTTTTCCTTTTTGCCCTGCAACTCCTTGAATTTCTTTCCGATACGACTCATGTTGGTTTCACCTCCCCGTTCTTTCCGGCGACGATGCCCATGTCCTTGTCCCCCCGGCCGGAGAGGCAGACCACGACGATCCGGTCCCGGGCCAGGGTTGGGGCCAGTTTTACGGCGTAGGCCAGGGCGTGGGCGCTTTCCATGGCGGGCATGATCCCCTCGCAGGTCGTGAGGAGCCGGAAGGCCGCCAGGGCCTCCTCGTCGGTGACGGATACATATTGCGCCCGGCCCGTGGCGTGGAAGAAGCTGTGCTCCGGCCCGACGCCGGGATAGTCCAGACCGGCGGAGATGGAATGGGCGTCCCGCACCTGGCCGTGTCCGTCCTGCAGGAGATAGGTCTTGTTGCCGTGGAGAACGCCCACCGTGCCGGCGGAGATGCTCGCGGCGTGGAGGCCCGTGGCGATGCCCCGGCCCCCGGCCTCCACGCCGATCATGCGGGTGGCCCCGTCTTTGCGGAAGGGATAAAAAAGGCCCATGGCGTTGCTGCCGCCGCCGACGCAGGCCACCAGGTAATCGGGCAGCCGCCCTTCTTTTTTGAGGAGCTGCCGGCGTGCCTCCCGACCGATGACGCTCTGGAAATCCCGGACCATCTTCGGATAGGGGTGGGGACCGGCGGTGGTGCCGATGACGTAGAAGGTGTCCCGGACCCGGGCGACCCAGTGGCGCATCGCCTCGTTCATGGCGTCCTTGAGGGTGGCCGTGCCCGAGGCCACCGGGGTGACCTCCGCACCCAGCAGCCGCATGCGGAAGACGTTGGGAGCCTGCCGCCGGATGTCTTCCTCCCCCATGAAGACTTCGCAGGCCATGCCGAAGAGGGCGGCGACGGTGGCGGTGGCCACGCCGTGCTGTCCCGCCCCGGTTTCGGCGATGACCCGCTGCTTGCCCATCCGGCGGGCCAGCAGGGCCTGCCCCAGGGTGTTGTTGATCTTGTGGGCCCCGGTGTGATTGAGGTCCTCCCGTTTCAGGTAGATCCGGGCGCCGCCCAGCCGCGCCGTGAGATTGGCGGCGAAGTACAGCGGGGTTTCCCGTCCGGCGAAATCCCGGAGATAGGAGCGGAACTCCCTCTGGAACACCGGGTCCCGCGCCGCCCGGCGATAGGCTTCTTCCAGTTCGATCAGGGCGGGCATCAGCGTCTCGGCGACATAACGTCCGCCGAAGACCCCGAAGTGACCGTTTTTGTCCGGCATGTTTTCTTTCATGATCTTCTCTTCCTCACCTTTTCCATCCCTTGTGCTCGATATTGACGACGTTTTCATCTCCGCCCGGTTTCCCGGTCTCCCCGGTCTCCCCCGCCGGCAAAGTTATTTTTCCAGACCCGCCGGCAATTTTCCTGACCGGCGCTGCGGGGTCGCCGCCGGCCGGGAAATCAGCACGGGCGCCGGCGAAAGATCTTTTCGCCGGGAGCCGCCGGTTCCGTCGCCTCCGCTTCCCGGATGAGACGGATGATTTCCGTCACCTTGTCCGGGTCTTTTTTCCCCGGCGCCGTCTCCACACCGCTGTTGATGTCCACCGCCCGGGGCCGGACCGCCCCCAGGGCGGTGCGGATGTTGTCCCGGTGCAGACCCCCGGCGAGGACGAGCGGGCGGGTTTCCCGCAACCTGGCCGCCAGTTCCCACGCCGCCTGTTTCCCCGTGCCCCCGTAAAGACTACCGTCCCGGGAATCCACGAGGATCGCCGCCACCGGGTACAGCTCCGCCCGGCGGAGATCCTCCTCCTGCCGGAGGGGCAGGGCCTTGATCAAGGCTTCCGGGGCGGCAACGCTGCGGCAATAGTCCGGGGTCTCATCGCCATGGAGCTGAATCATGTCCAGACGGCAGCGGGCGACCGTTTTCCTGACCACGGACTCCTCCTCGTTGACGAAGACGCCCACCCGGCAGATGTGCTGCGGCAGCCGGGTGATGATTTCCCGCGCCGCCGCCGGGGAGACGTAGCGCGGGCTCTGGGGATAGAAAATGAAACCCAGGGCGTCGGCGCCGGCGCCGGCGGCGTGGCGGGCGTCTTTCAGCGAGGTGAGGCCGCAGATCTTGATCTGTACCATAATGAACCCCGGGTCAAATATCCTTGCCAGGTGTTATGCCTGCCGACCCCTTTCCCGCGGTCGGGTCGGGGCGTCTGCCTGCCGGCTCCAGGAGGCGTCATTTCTCCTTCTTTTCCGGAGGCGCGGCCCCGGTTGCCGTGGCCGCCGCTTCTCCGTCCTTGCCGCCCGTCAGTTCCCGGAGTTTCGCCCCGGGATCGCGTGCCCGCATCAGGGTTTCGCCCACCAGCAGGGCGTCGAAGCCGGCCTGGACCAGCAGTTCCACGTCCCGGCGGCTGTCGATCCCGCTCTCGCTCACCTTGACGATGCCGGGGGGGATCAGCGGGGCCAGCCGCCGCGAGGTCCCGAGATCGGTGACAAAGGTGTCGAGATTGCGGTTGTTGACCCCGATCACCGGCGCTCCGGCGCCCAGAGCCTTTTCCAGCTCCGCCTCGTCGTGAACCTCCACGAGGGGCATCAGGCCGAGATTCAGGGTGAGGGCGATGAACTCCGCCAGTGTCTCCCCCCGGTTCAGGAGCCGGGCGATGAGGAGGACGGCGTCGCCCCCGAGCCGGCGCGTCTCGTAGATCTGGTAGGGATCGATGATAAAGTCCTTGCGCAGGAGCGGGAGGCTTACCACCCCTCCGATTTCCTTGAGGTAGCGCTCGTCGCCGCGGAAGAATTTCCGTTCCGTGAGAACGGATATGGCCGCCGCACCGTTGGCCTCATAGGCCGCGGCGATCTTCCGGGGATGGAAATCCTCCCGGATGATACCCCGGGAGGGGGAGGCCTTTTTGACCTCGGCGATGACGGCGCCTTTTCCGCCCCGGAGGGCACCGAGAAAATCCCTCGCCGGCGGCGCTTTGCCGACCGCCGCCTCCAGTGCCGCCGGCGGGACCGCCCTTTTCGCCGCGGCGATTTCCACCCTTTTGGCGGTCACGATTCGATCCAGAATCGGTTGGTCGTTCATCCTGCCGTCCTTCCTCCCCCCTTGTGATGGTGCGTCGTCATGATTGTTTCATCTTGCTTAAATGACCCCCCATGCCCCGTGGGGCACCACGAAGCATGAGAACGGGATTTTCACTCGCAAATGCGTGCATATATTGTTGATCTGCAACAGTTTATAATTAACAGAGCCGCTGCGGACGCGGCGGAGCGCGTCCCGCCATTTTCACCCTGCTTGGTGACGGCAGACCGCCATGTGGGTTTCATATAAAAAGTCGCGGTTGAGGATCCTTCCCCCCCCGATTCCTGCAAGGTGAATGCGCCCGACCGTCAACTGTTGGACATTTCGATCAGCCCCTGGAGCTTCCGGCGGGCGCCGCCCGAGTCGATGCACGCCGCTGCCACCGCGATGCCCTCCCGGAGGTTTTCCGCCTTTCCTCCGGCCACAATCGCCAGGGCGGCATTCAGGACGACAATCTGCCGGCGGGGTCCGGTATCCGTTCCCGTCAGGATATCCCTGGTTATCCGGGCATTTTCGCCGGCATCGCCACCGCGGAGATCGGCCTCCGGAACGGCATCTCCGAAAAACTCCGCCGGGTCGAGGTTGTAGGTGATGATTTCCCCCTCCCGTAGTTCCGCCACCCGGGTCGCGCCGGTAATCGTCGCCTCGTCGAGGCCGTCGGCGCCGTGCACCACGAAGGCCCGCCTGGTCCCCAGATTTTTCAGGACGGCGGCGAACATCTCCGTCAGCTTGGCTTCATAGACACCGATGAGCTGGCAGGTGGCCCCGGCGGGATTGGTCAGGGGCCCCAGCATATTGAAAATGGTCCGGATGCCTATTTCCCGCCGCGGGCCGATGGCGTACTTCATGGCGCCGTGGAGCTTCGGGGCGAAGAGGAAACCGATGCCCAACTGCTGGACGCATTCCTCCACTATTTCCGGCGGGGCGTCGATATTCACTCCCAGGGCCTCCAGGACATCGGCGCTGCCGCAGCCGCTGGAGACGGCCCGGTTGCCGTGTTTGGCCACGGTGAGCCCCGCCGCCGCCACGACAAAGGCGGCGGTGGTGGAGATGTTGAAGGTATTCCGCCCGTCCCCGCCGGTGCCGCAGGTATCGACGATGGTAGAGGACCGGGCGTCGATGCGGGTGGCCTTCTGCCGCATCACCCGGGCGGCGCCGGTGACCTCCTCGCTGGTTTCCCCCTTCAGGCGCAGGGCCGTCATGAAGGCCCCGATCTGGGCCGGCGTGGCCCGGCCTTCCATGATCTCCGTCATTGTCGCGACCATTTCCCCCTCCCGCAGGTCGGCGCCCCCGACTACCTTGGCTATCGCTTCCTTGATCATTTGCTTTCCTCCTTCAAAACTGAGTCGGCTACTCAAATAGTTCTCTGAAAACTCATGTCGCCTCACGCCGCCTGGGCGCGGTTTTTCCTTCCTTCCACCAGATTCAGGAAATTGCGGATAATCCGCTTGCCCTGGGGGGTGAGGATCGATTCCGGATGGAACTGGATCCCCTCCACGGGGAACTCCCGATGGCGGAGCCCCATGATCTCCCCCTCCTCCGTCTCTGCGCTGATTTCCAGACAGGATGGCAGGTTGTCCCGCCGGACGATCAGAGAGTGGTAACGCCCGGCGGTGAAGGGATTGGGCAGCCCCTGGTAGATCGTCCGCCCGTCGCTATAGATGGGCGAGGTCTTCCCGTGCATGACCTTCGCCGCCCGGATCACCTCGCCGCCGAAGGCATAGCCGATGGCCTGGTGCCCGAGACAGACGCCCATGATGGGGATGTCCTGATGAAAGTGGCGGATGATATCCACGGTGACGCCGGCTTCCCGGGGAGAGCAGGGACCCGGGGAAAGAAAGATGGCCTCGATGTCCCGGCCGGCCATATCCGCCGCCGTAAATTCGTCATTACGGTAAACGTCCACCTCCCGTCCCATCTGCTTCAGATACTGGACGAGGTTGTAGGTAAAGGAATCGTAGTTGTCGATCATAAGAATCATGGCTAAATCTCCTTATAAATCCATCAGTTCGAAGTTTGACGCCGCCAGGCGGATCGCCCGGAGCATTCCCGCCGCCTTGCTTAGCGTCTCCCGGTATTCCGTCTCCGGGTCGGAGTCGGCGACGATGCCCGCCCCGGCCTGGACGTAGATGTGGTTGTTTTTCAACAGCATGGTCCGGATGGTGATCCCGAAATCCATGTTGCCCGTATAGCTGAAATAACCTACGGCGCCGCCATAGGGGCCGCGCTGATGGGGCTCCAACTCTTCGATGATCTCCATGGCACGAACCTTGGGGGCCCCGCTGAGCGTGCCGGCGGGAAAGGCGGCCCGGATCACGTCGAAGGCGTCCTTCCCGGCTTCCAGTTGGGCCTGGATATGGGAGACCAGGTGCATGACGTGGGAATAGCGCTCCACCGCCATGAGCTGATTCACCTGGACGCTGCCCGTCCGGGCGATGCGTCCCAGATCGTTCCTCCCCAGATCGACCAGCATGACGTGTTCCGCCTTTTCCTTGGGGTCCTGGAGGAGTTCGTCGGCCATCTTCCGGTCTTCCTGTTCCGTCCGGCCCCGGCGGCGGGTGCCGGCGATGGGACGCAGCTCCGCGACCCCCTCTTCCAGGCGGACCAGTACTTCGGGCGAAGAGCCGATGAGAATCGTCTCCCCGGCCTTGAAAAAGAAAAGGTACGGCGAGGGGTTGATGAAACGGAGCGCCCGGTAGAGATGAAGAGGGGCGAAGCTGTTTTCCACGGCGAAGCGCTGGGACAGGACCGCCTGGATGATGTCCCCGTTGAGGATGTAGTCTTTGGCCTTGCAGACCATTTCCCGGAAGGATTCCGCCGTCATATTGGGGCGGACGGTAATTTCCCCGTCCGCGGGCGCCGGTCCGGCGGGAGGCAGGGATGGCGCTCTTTCCTGCAGATCTTCCATGATCCGGTCGATCTTGGTCGTCGCCTCCCGGTAGCTTGCCTCCGGGGAAACGCCGTCCTTTTCATCCACGAAGGCGCAGACGACGATTTTGATGGTGTGGCGGACGTTGTCGAAGACGAGAATGGTGTCTGTCAGCAGAAACACGGCCTCGTCGGTGCCGAGATCATCTGCGGCCCGGACGGGCAGTTTTTCGAAATAGCGGACCATGCCGTAGCCCAGATAGCCGACGGCGCCGCCGTAAAAGCGCGGCAGTCCCGGCACCGCTATGGGGCGGTATTTTTGCAGCAGCGCCTGCAGGTGCCGCAGAGGGTCGCCGCCGTGACGAAAGCGCCGGATGCTGCCGTTGTTGCTGATAATGACCTCGTCACCGCGGACGCGGAAGATGAACTGCGGGTCGGCGCCCAAAAAAGAGAACCGTCCCCATTTCTCGCCGCCTTCCACGCTTTCCAGGAGAAAGACGTGAGATCTTGACGCCAGCTTGCTCAGGGCGGTGACCGGCGTCTCCACGTCGGCGAGGATTTCCCGGTAAACGGGGATCAGATTTCCCTCCCGGGTAAGCTTTTTGAATGTCTCCAAATCCGGATAGTACATATGCCTCCTGACGAAAAAAGGCCGTGATCGCTCACGGCCTTTTTTCGGTTATGGATAAAATAAAAAGGCCGTGGAGTCCTGAGAAGATCTCCACGGCCCTATTGGTTTATGTCATGTTATTCAACCGGCGGCGTGCAGACCCCTCCCTGTGCTTTGCCACCACCACCAGTTGTTGTTCATAAGAAATTCTTCAAGTTTCATTTTAAACTTACTTCCCTGAGTTGACCACCGCATATCAGCTTTGTTCCCCCTTGTCAAAGACTTTTTTTACCGGTTGCCTTCTTGAAACCAGCGTTGGGCATGATGAGGATGACCGGTGCTGCCGCTATCGCGGCGCACAAATTCTGCGCAACAACAACAGTAAAGGCTATTTTTCTGTGTATTCATACCAGGAACGGTGTTCCTGAGGCATCTGTTCCAGGCGTTTTTTCGCTTCCTCCGGTGAAAGTGATTCACATGATCCGTCCGGGCGTTGCACCACCACCCCGCTTTTAGTCAGCATTTTATAGCGTCGTTTGCGGACTTTTTTATCCGGATGGCAAACCAGCATGCAATTTCCGCAGGTGAAATTAATCCGGTTTCCAGGCATCAGGAAATGAAAAAAGCCTCCTTCCAACTGCGGCCTTTTTTTATATGCGTCCGCGGCCTTGACAAGTGCGGGCAAAAACTCCTCATCTTTATCGGGGATGGGAAACCTGCCGGGAGACCAGGTGGACCATTTGCCGGATTTATGCAAACCGGTGAAACCGCCGCAGACATAGTCACAGCGGCTATGGTTGCGACGCCGGGAATAAGAAAAGTCAAAATCACCCATCCTGACAACCGTCTTTTGATCAGGGTCCATGTATCCGGAAGCACAGGATGCCATGCAGAGCCGGCAGGAATCGCAGTAATTTTCTTCAGGCGGCAGCGGTTCCGTGGGAAGTAACGCCGCGGTCGTGACCAATGACCCCAGGATCACCGCTGCCCCATACTCCCGGGTAATCACATTACCCGAAAGACCGAAATGGCCGATTCCGGATCGAACCGCTAAATATCTATGGGCAATAGGCGGCTTTTCGTCGAAGGGGCCATGGGGTGTATCCGTCCGATAAACCAGATTCGCTGTCTGGCCTATGGAAGGATGTCCCTTTTGAGAAAGATAATTGGCGATTTCAAAGGAGATGCCGCTCACCAGCGTGTTGGTGCGAATATTGTCAAGCTCATGCGCACGGTGATCCTTTTTTTGGAGGTAAGGCTCGATACATGATTGATTCAGCGGCACCAAAAAACTGATCGCCGCTTTCGCTCCCGGCAGCACATAGGACAGATCCACCGAGGGCGGACCCCCGGCCAGGGTTTCCGTGGTCGTGATTCCTACCTCAGCGGCACCGAGACATCTCGCCAGCTCTTTGATCCGGTTTGTCAATTTTTCCATAGAGTGCTCCTTACTATAAATCTACTTCGTAACCCCCGGCCGATTGTATTTGTGGAGAAGGCCATCCGTTATGGCGGCATGGATCTTCTTGATGAAATCTACCGACAGGCGCCAATGTTCGTCTTGCGCTGATTTCTGGGCGTAATGATAGGCGGCTTTGACGTTCACGGCGCGTCGCTGCTCTTCAGCCTGTACCTGTGCGGGGTCAAGATCGAGAACATTTTTCGTTTCTTCTTCGGTAAGCGTACCCCCTTCAATAGTATTGGTACTAAAGATGCTGCTGACAAGCACTTCCTGCTCCAAGCGGTCAGACACCTCGAAAAGAGGTGAATTCACGAATCGCATCTGAGCATCGGTTATTCGTTGCAGTAGTGCTGAGGTCTCGCTAATATCGCAACCGACCTGAAAGGTGAAGGGTCCGAATCGTGAGGTTTCCACACGTTTCAGGAGATTATCGGGAGATGTTTCATTTCCTCCAATTTCCATCTGAATGTCCAAATAAAGCGCTTATTAATGGTTTATAAATACAGCATATTTGTAAGTTAGCAAGGATTATTTGTCTAAAAAAATGTCCACTGTTTGCTACGGAATGATCAACTTGTTCCGCATGGCGCCCCGGCATTTTGGGCAGATAAGGGGGGCAACCTCGAAAATCTTCCGGATGAGTCTTGCCCATTCAGATCTTCCGGAAGACCTTTTCATCCCCCGGGGTGCCAAGACACAGGGCGGGGTGTCGTCCCTACCCGCTACCTTCCTTTTTCCCCGGAAGACGTTGTGTAGTATCCGTAGTAACGCACCATCTGCCCGCCCCTGTCGGGGATGGGCGGACATATGGCGACCCGCCGTTCGGGGGCGGGGAATATCTTCGTCTTTCCCGCCTTTCGGAACCGCCTCCCGCTCCGGCGGGGTCATCTGTTCTGCCGTTATAGAGGTTGACGTACCGAGTCAACGACTTTTTGCCACTTGTCACTTTTGGATTTTTTTGCGGCCCCGGGCAATCTCCGATTGACAATATGCCCATTTTGGGGGCATGAAAAAATAGTAGTATGAAAAGGACGCCCCCTGTAAAGGGGAGCTTCGCTCCCGACAATATTCAAAAACGATAGCGAAACAAAGACATGTCTCGGAAGCACGATAAGGCGGTCAACAGGACTCGTCGACGGGATAATGAACACCGGGACAAAGTGATACCGGGGAAATCAATAATCCGACATTCTTTGGCGGGGTGGTCCGTGGCCGGGATATTGGGCCTCCCCGGCATCCTGTTGCTGCAAATTCCCGGATTTTCCAACCTGATCGCCGCCCAGATCACGGTCGCCGTCACCGGTCTGATCGGCGGTCTTTCTTATCCCAGACTCCTTAAGTCCCTGGGGGGGGGAGTGTCCCCGCAACAGTTCTGGTCCGTGTCGACGGCATGGGCGGCGAGCCTGGTCCTGGGGGTTGCCACGACCTTTCTCGTGTCGTTGGCGGCACCCAAGAGCATGGTCTTCACCTTTTTCAGCTTCACGGCCTGGGGGACGCTCGGCGGTCTGGTCACCGCCCGGGTATGGCGGAGACTCATTGCGGAGACGAGGGCAAACGATCCCCTGCCGGCCCTCCTTGTCTGGTCCGTGAGCCTGGGGCTGGCCCTGGCCGTTTCCGAAGCGCTGAGTGAATACCTGAAATCGCTCCTGCCGGCATGGCTGGCCTGGGCCCTCGCCTACGAGGCCATGGCCGTGCTGATCGGAGTCGGGGGCGGTTATGCCGTGGTGATGCTTTACAGGTCCCGGAAGGCGGCAGTCGGGATATCGCCGCCGGGGGCAACCGGTGCGCTCCCCGCCGCCCCAAGGGAGGTAAGGGCCGACATCGCCGTCTTTCTTCTCCTGTGCCTACCTTTCTATCTCAACGATTTCGCGAATATTTACGTCAAGGATTGGCGCATTTGGCTCGCCATCGACTATATCGGCGTCAAGCTCTTCCCCCTCCTCATCATCGGGTTGCTGCTCCGGACCGGAAAGATGAAGCCGGGGGAGTTCGGGTTGCTTCCCACACCCGCCGTTTCCTTCCTGACGGTATTTCTCATCGGGACGCTGGTGGGGATTTTCCTCGATCAAAACGGCCAGGAAGTCATTTCCCGTTTCCCCGGCTATCGGTCGCTGGGAGAGATGCCCGCGATTACAAACCCCTTCTGGAGCCGGCTGGATCTCACCGCCGGTTTGCTCATGGTGGGGATCGTCGAAGAGCTTGTCTTTCGAGGTTATTTATGCACCTTCCTTTTCCGGTATACCCGCCGCCCGGGTCTCATCATTGGCCTCTCGGCGCTGGCCTTCGGCCTTATCCACTGGAGCGGCGGACTGCATCAAGTGGCCGTGACGGGCACCATCGGCGCTATCTTTATGGCGCTGTACCTGCGGACCGGGTCTCTCTATCCCCTCATTCTGGCGCATTTCATCATCGATTTCATCTCCTTTGGCGACATCTTTCCCCCGGCGCTGTTCAAATTTTTTTGATGTCGATGATGAGCGAAGATATGTTCGTGCCCGTTGACATTTGCAGAAAACATGCAGTAGATACCCGCATGGTACCATGCTTTTAACCCTTTAGCGCGAGCAGTTTCCGAGACACCGCTATGCCCCGATGTACCGAATCCCCTCCTTATGCGTTCACAGTTCCGCACGATCAGATCATCCAAGTCTTCCGAAACCGAAGCCCTCGCGAAGGCTATCCGCGTGGGACGGTTTGCTGGTATCGCAGCGGTGGCAAGACGGAAACTCTGACAACTCGAGATCGCCGACCGGCTGGATGATTTGAGGGTACCGCCCGGGAATCGCCTTGAAGCACTCAAAGGCGGCAGGTCCGGGCAGTACAGCATTCGGATCAACGATCTCTGTCAATATTTCTTTACATGCAGGATTGAACGCTTTATACTTCTTGCCCTCAACAACCCTGTCCGATCATGGGAAAAGAAAGGGATGCCATGACGAGGCCAACCGCGCTGCTGGAACGCGATGAATCCGTAGCGATCATAACCCTCAACCGACCGGAGCGACACAATACCTTCAACAAGGCCTTCTGGGATGATTTCAATCTGTTGGTGGACGATATCGTACGCAAACCGCCAAGGGTCGTCATCGTTACAGGCGCGGGCCGGCACGCCTTCTCGGCCGGTTTTGATGTCAATCCGGACAATTCCCTGGTCTCGTCCCTTTTCGATGCGGTCATGCGGGGTGAGCGGCAGCCGGTGGAAGAACTGATCCGGTTCATCCGGACATCGGTGGACCGGCTCGTAACGCTTCCGGTGCCGGTGATAGCCGCAGTCAACGGCCTGGCTTTCGGCGGCGGCGCGGAACTTGCCGTACGCTGCGATCTTCGCATAGCGGACCCTTGCGCCGTCTTTTCCTTCTCGGAAGTCAAACTGGGTCTGATGCCCGACCACGGCGGCGCTGTCGCCCTCCAGCGCCTGATCGGAACGGCGCGCGCCGTCGAGCTGATCCTGACGGGGAAGAAAATCAACGCTGTCGAAGCGCTGCAAATGGGCCTGGTCAATCAGTTGAGCGAGCCGGGACAGTGCCTCGGCGGCGCTCTCGAACTGGCACGGACCATCGCGGCAAACGGTCCCCGGGCCGTGCGGGCATCGCTTGCCGTATTGCGTCAAGCGGGAGACCTGCCGGCGGCGGAGGCCCTCGCACTGGAATCAACGCAGGCGGTCGATCTGATTCTGTCGAAGGAGTGCGTCGCAGGAATCACGGCTTTCTTAAGCGGAAGGAAGCCGGGATTCATTGATCCGCCGCGATAGGATATTTTTTTGTCGGGCCGGTTTTTCAACGGTTCATAAGCAGCGTTTTATTTCCCCGGCGGGTTCACTTTCCGGACCAGGGGAATATCCTCCGCCCCGGTATAGAAGACGATCATTTCCAACGGATTGTCCCCCGTATTGATACCATTGTGGGGATTATTGACGGCTTGCAGGATGACCTGTCCTTCTTTGAATTCACGGTTATTACCGTTCGCCGTCTCCAGCGTCATTTTGCCCGAGACTACATAGGAATAGACCGGAATGTCGTGGAGATGCCAGCCCGTTTCCCGGCCGGGGGCCATCGTGACCTTCATCACCGTCACCGCGGCCTTGTCCGTCTTCAGGTATTGTAACCGCTGTCCGTTGCTGGTCGTCGTCGCCTTGAGGAGGACCTCCGTCCGGACGCCGTCGTCGTACCCCTCGGCGGCAATCAGGGCGGGGAAAAGGAACACCGCGAGGAACCATGACAGTGCCGCGGTCTTTTTCATCATCGTTGTTTGTTTCATAAACAATCTCCCAGACAAAGAAATTGATTGACAAGAACTTTCTTTTTGATTTTCGGAGTATAGGGATGCTGTTATTGCCTGTCAAGGGATGATGTTCAGGAGCTTGATTTTTTTCACATCAAAGTCAATATATGACAAAGGATGCCGTTTGGCAGCTTCAGACCCATCACCCTCGGCCGGAGGAACCTTTATGACCCAATCCTTTCAGAACTATTTTGAGATACTTGACCACCATAGGCAGGTCCGTGGCGACAGGACCGCCATCTATTTTCGCCATGAGGAAATATCCTACCTGACCCTGAATGAAAATATCTGCCGTCTGGGGAATGTTCTGAAAAAGCTGGCCTTGAAGCCGCAGGAGAGGTGGGGGTGGATGCGGAAATCATGAAGAAGCCGAAGAACGATGTCCCCCTGCTCGCCCAGGGACTGGATTCCATAGATATGCCGGCAATTGCCGCCGCAACGGAAAAAAAGTACCAGATTGACCTTTCCGATGCCGATGCGACGATTCTGAAAACGATCAACGACTTTGTCGCATTCATTAATACCAGGCTGAAATAGTTTCGATCAGGAGGGCAGGGAGGATACCCCACAAGATGCCCGCATGGATCAGAACATGAGCGGCGGGTCTTTTGCTGCCCTGAATGGTTTTCAGCCCTGCAGCTCCTCCCAGTCCTTGCGGACAAGTTCCAGGAGTTGCCTGGACTTCTCCGAATGGAGACGCGGGGAGTCAAAGCTTGGCGGCTGCATGACCTTCTGCATCAGCATCCCGTCGGCATCGAACCAGCGTGGAACGCAACCACCGAAGAAATAGCCCTTTTTCCTGAGTACCTCGACGGCCTTTCCCACGCAGGGTTCGCTGAGGTTGAGAAAGAACTGAAAAACGAGGGTTTCCTGTTCCCGGCCTTCCCTTTCCAGGGCGGTCACAACATCCTCAAAATCTGCGCCGGCGCTTACCACGTTGAACCGGTCCACACCGGCGTGTTTGAAAAAACGTTTCTTCAGGCTGCACATCCTGCCACCCGGGAGTTTCCCTGATGACGGTGTGTAAGTCCTGGCAATTTCCACGTCGCTGAGGACAAACTCCATGACTTGCCCGTACCGCTCCGGGATAAAGAGCTCGTGCGGCCGGTCGGAAAACGATTTGAACATTATCAGGCATGACACCCTTCCTGAAGCGCTTTGCGATTTTTCATAAGCCGCTGCGGGCATAAGGTCCATTTCCATGGCGACATCCTTCATCCCTACCAGGGCTGAAAATTTCTGCGTTGCGGTGATATGACACACCGCCTCGCCATTCAGTGTGAAAGAGATGGGCGATGCCCCTGGCATCATCGGGAGTGAAGCGGTCAACGACGAAAGGCTGCCCCGGCTCAACAATGATATCGAAATCTATTCTCATCCGCTTTCTTCCCCCCTGACAGGATATTCGCTTCCCCGGACCATATACAGGATGCGCCTCAGACGAGTCATGGAATCAATTAAACAGGCTATTTTCGGATATGTGTAAGCAGTTTCATATGCTGCAATCTAACATCGTGTGTTGTCGGGAGTCAATTATGAATAAAGCACCCCCCGGGGTTACAAGACACAGGACAGGTTGTCGTCCCTGCCCGCTTCCGCCATCCGGGCCTTTGGCAGGTATTGGCTTTCTTTCCCGTTGATGATATGGTCGAGGCGCCGTCGCAAGGGAAAGTATGGCCCCGGCAACCGGGAAACGGGTGAGGGAAAGGAGCGCCGTGAGCTTGTTCGGGAAACCCAAGGGTAAAAAATATCATACGCGAACCATAGAGGTAAGTACGTACGAATACGATGCCCGGAGATTGGCCGTCGAGGGGCGTCTGACCGATAATCGTTTTCAGGAATCCCACCTGGCCACCGGCGAGAAAAGGCGTCCCGGCATATTGCATCGGATGATCATCCGGTTGCTGGTGGACAGAAAAACCCTGGCGATAGAAGATCTGCATGTGGAGATGCCGTCCGTCCCCCGTGCTGAATGTCTGGAGATGTCAGGCAGTCTCGAACCGCTCAAAGGACGGAGAATCGCCCAGGGGTTCACGTCCCTGGTAAAATCCCTGAGCGGCCGCGGCAAGGGGTGCTGCCATCTGACGGCGCTCCTTACGGCCATGGGTTCCTCGGTCATACAGGGATACGCCGCGGCAAGAGAAGAGGGGGAACCGATCGCGATAGCCGATTTGATCGCCATCCTGGGCGACAGTTGTTGGACCTGGCGGGCGGAAGGGCCCCTGATCAACCAGTTGAAAGCTTTTTCGCCGCCCCATGAGGCAAACGGACATTTAACAGGGAGGACAGGACAAATGGACGAAAGAGAAAAGATGATTATAGAGGCGATGAAAAAAGAGGGAAAGCCCATGAGGCCCGGAGACATCGCCAAGAAAGCGGCAATGGACAAGACCGAGGTTGCCAAGATCATCGACAAGCTGAAAAAAGAGGGGAAGGTGACGACGCCGAAACGGTGTTTCTATGCCCCGGCGGAATGAAGAGCCGGGAGGCGTTTCTGACCGCTTTCCCATTTCTTTAATACCGTTTTCAGCGTGTCCGCCTGTTTTGTCTGTACGGCAAAAGTTCGTTTTGCCGTTGATGAAAAAAGGAGGATCGTGCGGGTAAAGATTATCTCATGCCCATAAAGTGCGTTGCGGTGCAGGTGCGGTCTCCCTTCGAGAGACAGCACCACGGTTGGGGCGCGATATCATCAGGGGCAACGATCCGAGAAAATCCGGTTTTTATTCACTTTGACTTACATCCGCTCGATGAGATCATTCCTTTGCCGATCCGTGAGGATCCGGCCGGGGGGATTCATGACTTTCGCTGATTGCCCGGAGCCGTTCCGCCAGGGCGGCTGCGTCTCCCCTCCCGACCGCCGCCCGCAGTCCTTCGAGATGCTCCACGCAGGAATTTATCGCCTTTTTTCCGTACGGATTGCCGGCGATGAGGTGGGCGTAAAGGTCGGGATGGCTCAAGAGGCGGTGGAGATGATCCAGCCGTTCCCGGAAGACCGGGGTGGAAAAACGCCGCAGTTCCTCCGGATCGATGCCGGCGGCGGCGATGGCGAGCCCCAGGGCCGCGGTGAGGAAATGGTTGAGGGCCTGGACGACGGCCATGACCTCGTCGTGGCGGGCCGGGGTGGTCTCGGTGAGGCGTGCCCCGTTTTTCTCCAGGATATCCGTGAGCCAGGGCCGCCAGGATTCCCCCCGGGCGGGGCAGACGGCGATGTTCTGGCCGGACAGGGAGGTGACACCGGGACCGAAGAGGGGGTGGAGGCCGATCACCTCGCACCGGGAGGCCGTCAGCATGGCCCGGACCGGCCCTTCCTTCAGGGAGGTAAGGTCCATGAGCAGTGATTCCGGGGGCAGGCGGGGGCCGATCTTCCCGATGACCTCTGCCGTGACGGCGATGGGAACGGCGACGACGACCACCGGACAGGCCGCCGCCAGGGACTCCAAATCGGGACCCCGGTTACGGCCGGTTGCCGCTACCGGGTAGCCGTTCCGCCGGAAGAAGTCGGCGAACCACTTGCCCATGCCCCGGGTGCCGCCGATGATCCCGATGGGAAAAATCCCCTTTTTCATGCCGCCTCCTTTGACGTTACTCCATGTCGATCCGCGGCGGCCGCTCCATGCCGAGAATCCGTAAAAAGGTTTCTTTTCCGTATCTTTCCATATCTTTTCGTATGTTTTCGTATCGGCCGGATTCCCGATCGCGAGGCGGCGGAGGAACGCCGAATGCCGCCCCGTCGTCGGTTGACCACGGTGGCTTCTCCGCCCCTCACGCCCGCCGGGTGATCCCCAGGGCCTCCTGGCGGAGGAGATGGTCGGCGAGAACCAGGCAGACCATGGCCTCGCATACCGGCAGAATCCGCGGGATGACGGCCACGTCGTGGCGGCCCCGGACGGCCAGCCGCACCGGGTTGCCGTCCCGGTCGACGGTCGTCTGTTCCCGGCCCAGCGTCGGGATGGGTTTGCAGGCCGCCCGGATCACCAACTCCTGGCCCGTGGAGATCCCGGCCAGGATCCCCCCGGCGTTGTTGGCGGCGAACCCCCCCGGAATGAGGGGGTCGTTGTTTTCCGACCCCGTCATGGCGGCGGCGGCGAAACCGGCGCCGATCTCCACCCCCTTGACCGTGCCGATCCCCATGAGGGCCCGGGCCAGGTCGGCGTCGAGCTTGTCGAAGACCGGTTCGCCCAGACCGGCGGGGCAGCCCCGGACGACGATCTCCACCTTTCCCCCCAGGGTGTCTCCCCGGCGGCGGGCCGCGGCCAGCGCCGCCTCCATCCGTTCCGCCGCCTCCGGATCGGGGCAGTGGAGGCGGTTGCCGGCCGCCGCCTCCGCATCGGCAACCGCTGCCGCCGTGACGCCCCCCAGGGCGACGGTGTAGGCGGTAACGGTGATTCCCCGTCCGGCGAGCAGTTTCCGGGCCACCGCCCCGGCGGCTACCCGGGCGACCGTTTCCCGCCCCGAAGCCCGGCCGCCGCCCCGGTGATCCCGGAGCCCGTATTTCCGCTCGTAGGTGAAATCGCCGTGCCCCGGCCGGTAAACATAGCGGAGGTCTTCATAGTCGCCGCTGCGGACGTCGCGGTTCCGGATGAGGAGCGAGATGGGCGTGCCCGTGGTTTTCCCCTCGCAGACCCCGGAGAGGATCTCGACCCGGTCCGGCTCCCGCCGGGGGGAAGCCCCCTCCCCGTGACCGGGCCGGCGCCGCTCCAGATCCGCCTGGATATCCGCCGTCGCCAGCTCCAGGAGGGGCGGGCAGCCGTCGATGACGGCGCCCACGGCGGGACCGTGAGACTCCCCCCAGGTGGCGACCCGAAAAAGAACGCCGGTGATACTGCCTGACATTTCCTTACCTTACCCTTTCCTTATCATAGCTCGTTTTTTGCCGTGCTTCGTCAACCCCTTTTTCCCTCCCCTGCCGGAAAGTTTTCCCCGGGGGGAGAAAAGCATTACCCCCGGGCGGACGCCGCTTTGTTTCCCCTTCCCATGGTGCCGCGTCAGACGCCGGCGATCTCTTCCAGGGCGGCGATGATCTCCGCAACGATTTCCGCCACGGTCCGCTGACTGGTAGCCACGGTCCGGTCGGCCGCCCGGCGATAAACGGGTTCCCGCTCCCGCAGGAGCGCCTCTGTCTCGGACCTTGCGTCCTCTCCGGACAGGGGCGGGCGCTGGTCGTCGCTCTCCGGGGCCTGCGCCAGGCGCTTCCGGATGGTGGCGGCATCGGCGATCAACCAGAAAAAAATCCCCTTTCGCTTGAGATCCGCCACATTGCGCCGGTCAAGAACGGCCCCGCCGCCCAGGGAGATGACCAGATTGTCCCGGTGGGCGATTTGGCGGATACAGGCCCGCTCCGCACGGCGGAAAGCCGGCCAGCCCCCGGCGGTCACCAGCTCCCGGATGGATTTGCCCGCCCGCTCCCGGATCAGGGCATCCGTATCGAGGAAGGGCCGCCCCATCCTTTCCGCCAGCGCCCGGCCCACGGTGGTCTTGCCGCAGGCCCGGTAGCCGATCAACACGACGTTCAAGGATCCGCCTCCCCGGATAATTTATCCAGCTCCCGCCAGAAGCCGGGAAAGGACTTGTCCACACACCGGGGGTTCCTGATCCTCATGCCGGGAACGGTAAGTCCCAGGACGGCGAAGCTCATGGCGATCCGGTGGTCGTTGTAGGTTTCGATTTCCGCGCCGTGGGGGGTGCCGCCGTCGATGACGAGGCTGTCCGCTCCCTCGATCACCGGGACGCCCGTCTTCCTGAGCTCCGTCGCCAGGGCCGCCAGCCGGTCGCTCTCCTTGATGCGGAGCTGGGCCACGTTGGCGATGACCGTCCGCCCCGGCCGTACCGCCGCCAGGACCGCCAGGGTGGGGACCATGTCGGGCATATCCTTGAGATCGAAGTAGCGCGGTCCGTCCCGGAGCGGCCCGCCGCCGACGGTCACCCCGTTTTCCCGGGCGGCGACGTTACAGCCCAGCTCCGTGAGGAGCGTCAGGAAGCCGATGTCGCCCTGCCGGGTCCGGAGGGGAACGTTCCGGACCTCCACGCTGCCCCCGGTAAGGGCCGCGGCGAGGAAAAAGTAAGAGGCGCCGGAGGCGTCGCCCTCGATCCGGTAATCCTTTCCCCGGTAGCATTGGCCGCCCCGGACGAGGTAACGGTCCGGGGTTTCCTCCCGGACCTCCACGCCGAACTCCTTCATGGCCTCTACGGTGACGGCGAGGTAGGGACGGGAGGGGATCCGTCCGGCCAGATCGATCCGGATGTCCCCCGCCGCATAGGGGGCGGCGATGAGGAGGGCGGAGACGTACTGGCTGCTGTCGAGATCCCGCAGGGTGACACGGCCGCCCGGCAAGCCCGAGGTGCGAATCGCCACGGGAGGATAGCCGGGGCGGTGCCGGCCCCGGGCCGCGACGCCGAGGGTGTTCAGCGCCGTGAGCAGTGGGGCGAGGGGTCGTTCCTGAAGCCGCTTGTCGCCGGTGAGGAGGAATTCCCCCCGACCGATGGCGGTGACGGCGGTGAGGATCCGCATGGCCGTCCCGTTGTTTCCCAGATAAATCTCCCGGCCCGGATTTTCCAGGCGGCCGCCGGTGCCTTGCACGAGGAGGTCGCCATCCCGGGCCTTGATGACGGCGCCCAGGGAGCTCAGGGCGGCGGTCAGGTGGGCGGTATCCTCGGCGACAAGGGGCTGCCGCAGGAGCGATTCGCCCCTCGCCAGGGCCGCCAGGATCAAGGCCCGCTGGGTGTAGCTCTTGGAGCCGGGCACGGTCACGACGGCCTCCAGGGTCCGGGACAGGGGTCTGATGGTGATGGTGTCCATATCGCTACTCCGGCAGCGCCGCCAGGACGACCCGGCGCATAACCTCCCACGGCGCCTCCCGGCCGGTCCAGATCCGGAGCTGCTCCGCCCCCTGACGGAGGAAGAGACCGACGCCGCTGACGGCTACGCAACCGGCCGCCGCGGCATCCCGGAGCAGTTTCGTCGTCCGGGGGTTGTACACGGCGTCCAGCACCAACCGAAAATTGGTCAGCAGCTCCGCGGCTACGGGCGAAACTTCCGTCCGGGGGTACATGCCCACGGGGGTCGTATTGATCAGTGCCTCCGCCCGGAAATCCGCCAGGGCGGCCAGGGGAAGGGATAGGCAACGGAATTCCCGGGCAAGCGCCGCGGCCCTGTCCGCGTGGCGATTGAAGATCACCGGCATGCCTCCCCGCTCGAGGATGGCGAACACCGCCGCCCGGGCCATGCCGCCGGCCCCGAGGACGGCAAAGGTGCCGCCCCGGATCGGGACATGCTCCGCCAGCTCCCCGGCGGCGCCGAGCCAGTCCGTATTGTCCCCTACGAACGCCTCCCCCCGCTTGCTGATGGTGTTGACGGCGCCGATCGACCGGGCCGCCGTCGTCACTTCGTCGAGAAAGGGTATGACGGCCTCCTTGTGGGGGATGGTGACGCCGGCCCCGTCCAGACCCAGGGATTTCATCAGGGGGACGATCTCTCCGGCCGCTTCCACCCGGAGGGCCTCGTAACTCGCCTTCAGCCCCATCGCCGCATAAGCGGCCCGGTGCATCGCCGGCGAAAGGCTGTGCCCCACGGGATCGCCGAACAGGGCGAAGCGTAAACCGCCGCTCTTTTCCCCAGCCGCCGGGGGTTTCGCTTCCGGGTGGGGATGGATTACCGTCATCGGCATGTCCTCTTCAGCATTGGGATAGATTCCGGAAGGATTCCTCATCGTTCACAAGCCGGGGGCGGAGCTCCGTCGTGTCGCCGCCGCTCCCGCCGCTCCGGCCAGGAGCGCCAGCATCTTTTCCATCTCCCGGCAGGTCAACTGTCCCGGCGCCGTTTCCCGGCCCCGCGCCGCCGCGGCATAGGTGAGGCGGGCGCCCAGGAGGAGCGACGTGATCCGGCTGATCTTTCCCTGCTCCCCCATGGCGAAGGCGATGATCTCCTGCCCCCGGCGCCGGGAGTAGGGGATAAGGGAGAGGATCCGGAGATTGTCCTCCGGACGCCGGGCCCGGGTGACCACCTTGACGATGTCGCCGCCTTTTTCCCGGCAGCTCCGCCAGCGGCGCTGCAGGGTCCGTACTCCCGGCGTGGCCCGGAAGTCGTGGCAGGAGACGATGATGCGGGGCCGATTCCCCTTTGCGGCCGCCGCCGCCACCGCGGCGAACAGCGGCGCCGCCGCCGCGTCTTCCGTCGCCGCTTCCATATCGATATAGTCGGCGCCTTCCCGAACGGCCCGGCAGAGGATGGCGATACGTTCCTCCTCCGAGCCGCCGAAAGCCCCTCCTTCCTCCCGGCGGCGGTTGGTGACGATTACCGGGCGCGTCTTTGCCTTCAGGAGGGCCGGCAGATCGAGACCGCCGATCAAATCGAGGCGCAGCTCCACCAGGGCGGCGGCAGGGGGGCAGGCCGCCATTCCCCGCAAGACCGCCGTCATGTCTTTGCCGGCCAGGGAGATGCAGATCATGACGTCTCCTCTCCCCGGGGATAGGACCCGAGAATCTTGATGAAGGTGGTCGTGCCTTCCATCTCCTGCAGGCACCCGCGCACGGGGTCTTCTTCCCGGTGGCCCGCCAGGTCGGCGAAAAAGAGGTATTCCCACCTCCGGTCCCGTAACGGGTGGGACTCGATGCGCATCAGGTTGATCTTTTCCCGGGCGAACGGCTCCAGGGCACGGTAAAGGGCCCCCGGGACATGGGGGGTCCCGAAAAGAATGGAGGTCTTGTCCCGGCCGGTCCGCTCCCCCGCGCCTCTGCCGATCACCAGAAAGCGGGTGGTGTTGCCGGGGTTGTCCTCGATATCCGCCGCCAGGATCTCCAGGCCGAGGATCGCGGCGGTAAGCCGGCTGCTCACCGCCGCCCCGGCGGGATCCTCCAGGGCCTTCCTGCCCGCCTCGGAGGTGCTGACCGTTTCGCGCTGTTCCGCCCCGGCCAGATTTTCCGCCAGCCATTGCCGGCACTGGGCCAGGGCCTGGGGGTGGGAATAGACCCTTTTGATTTCCTCCTGCCGGAGGCCTTTCGCCAGGAGGCAATGCGCGACGGGCAGAAAGATCTCCTCCCGGATGTTCAGGGGCGTCGTAATCAGTCTCCGGAGGGTGGGCCCTACGGAACCCTCGGTGGAATTCTCCACGGGAACGATGCCCAGGGAACACTTCCCCCGCTCCGTCCAGTCGAAAACACGATCGATGCCGGCCAGGGGCAGCAGTTCGGCGCCATGGCCGAAACGGGTCCGGGCGGCCAGGTGGCTGAAGGAGCCCTCCGGACCCAGATACCCGATGCTGAGGGGTTCCTGGAGGGCCCGGGAGGAGGAAAAGATCTCCCGGAAGATCTCCACGACCGCCTGCTGCGGCAACGGCCCCGCGTTTTGGCGTTTCAGGAAGGCGAGAATACGGGCCTCCTGGTCGGGCCGGTAAATGTCGGTACCGGTGTCGCGTTTGAGCTTTCCGATGGCGACCGACCGGGCGGCCCGTTCATTCAAGAGCCGCAGCAGTTCCGTATCGATGTCCCGCACCTCCCGGCGCAGCTTTTCCAGGTGTTTTTCCGTTGGCATGGCAACCTTAATTATCTGAATTATCCAAAAAATACAAATGGATAAAAACTATCCCGCCGGGTCCCCTAACGGTCCCGGCGGGGACGTGGTTCCTTATGTTCCGTCTGCAGGGACGCGATGATCTCTCTGATCCGTTCCCCGGGGATTCCCCCGTTGACGAAGGGCATGCCCGGCCTTTTCAGGAGGACGAAATGAACCATGCCGCCCGCCTTTTTCTTGTCCTGTTCCATTTTGGCCATGACGGCCTCACCGTCCAGCCCGGCGGGGATCGCCACCGGCAGCCCCATCCGGTTGAGGAGGGCGACGATCCTTTCCCCCTCTGCGGCGGGCAGATGTCCCAGACGTTCGGAAAGTAAGAGGGCGCCGGTCATGCCGATGGAAACCGCTTCCCCGTGGGGAATGGCATAGGCGGCCGCCGCCTCGACGGCATGACCGATGGTGTGGCCGAAATTGAGGATGCGCCGCAGCCCCTGCTCCTTTTCATCTATTTCGACGATCTTCTTTTTGATCTCGCCCGCCCGGGTAACCACGGGCATGAGGACATCCGTCGCGCCGGTGTCCCTCAGCGCCTCCGCCTGGGACTCCAGCAGCTCCAGGAGTCCGGGATCGTCGATGACGGCGCATTTGACGATTTCCGCCAGACCGTTGCTCATTTCCCTGTCGGGCAGGGTCCGGAGAAACGACAGTTCGGCGAACACCGCTTTGGGTTGGTGAAAGGTCCCGAGCATATTCTTCGCCGCCGGGAGATCCACCCCGGTCTTGCCGCCGATGCTGCTGTCCACCTGGGCCAGGAGGGTGGTGGGAAGCTGCACGTAGGGAATCCCCCGCATGAAGATCGAGGCGACAAAGCCGGTAATGTCGCCCACGACACCACCGCCCAGGGCGATGAGACCGGCGGTGCGGTCCGCCCCCCGGCGAAGCATCTCCTCGGCTGCCGCCACCGCCGTGGCCATGGTCTTGGCCTGCTCCCCGGCGGGGATGACGATGGTTTCCACCGGCAGTTTCGCCTGCCGGAAGGTATCCGCCACCCGTTCCCCGTGGAGGGAGGCGACGTTGTCGTCGGTGAGAAGGAAGTACCTCTGGGCCCAGTTCCCCTTCGCGATAAGCAGGACGGCCCGGTCCAGGATCTCCCGGCCGACGTATACCTCATAGGAACGGGAGGTCTTCTTTTCGAGGCTGATCTTGAAACGGTTCATTGGCGCACCTCGATCCGGTTCTTCATGACCTCCGTGAGGATCCGCACCTCCTCCATGAGTTCATAGAACTTTTCCGGCTTCAGGGACTGGGCGCCGTCGGAGATCGCCCGGGCGGGGTCGGGATGCACCTCGATGATCAGGCCGTCCGCCCCGGCCACGATGGCGGTCCTGGCCAGGGGCCGGACGTACTGCCAGTGTCCCGCGGCATGGCTGGGATCGACGATGACGGGCAGGTGGGTAAGCTCCTTGAGCACCGGGACGGCGCTGATGTCCAGGGTGTTGCGGGTGGCCGTCTCGAAGGTGCGGATCCCCCGTTCACACAGGATGACGTTGTCGTTCCCGGCGGCCAGGATGTATTCCGCCGCCATGAGCAGTTCCTCGATGGTGCACATCATCCCCCGTTTGAGCAGGACGGGCTTTCGTGCCTGTCCCACCTTTTTGAGGAGGGCGAAATTCTGGACGTTCCGGGCCCCGATCTGAAGGATGTCGGCATACTGTTCCACCAGATCCACGTCCGTGGTGTTCATGACCTCCGTCACCACGGGAAGCCCTGTCTTTTCCCGGGCCTTCTTGAGGATCTTGAGCCCCTCCTCCTCCATGCCCTGGAAACTGTACGGGGAGGTGCGGGGTTTGTAGGCCCCGCCGCGCAGGATCTGGGCGCCCCCCTTCCGGGCGATATAGGCGCTCTCCAGAAGCTGGGCTTCGCTTTCGATGGAGCACGGACCGGCCATGACGACGAACTCCGGCCCGCCGATCTCCAGATTGCCTACCCGGACGACGGTGTCGCCGTCCCGGGACTCGCGGCTGGCCAGCTTGTAGGGCTTGAGGATGGGCATGACCTTCTCCACCCCCGGCAGCTGCTCCGTGGCCTTCAGTTGTGCCTTGCCCCGGTCGTCGCCCACGATGCCGATGATCGTCCGCTCCACCCCCTGGGAGGGATGGGCCCGGTAGCCCACGGACTCGATCCAGCCGATGACGTGTTCCACCTGTTTTTCCGTGGCGTTTTTCTTCATGATGATGACCATTGTTTCAACCTCCAAAAGGAAAGGCCATGGGAACCGCTGCCGCCCCATGGCCTTCCGAAAACAAAAAAGCCACGGGGGAACTGCCGCTCCGCCCATGGCTCATTTTTTTATCTTATCGGGTTATCAACCCTCCCTGAGCGACAGGCAGACCGGCGCGCCGTAAAAATAATACCAGTAATAAAAGCTGGAAAGCGCGTTGTGGTTACCCATCTCTTTAAGTTTGACGACTCCTTGCCTTGATTTCAGGAATCCAATTTCACAGTTTTCCGCCGCTGTCAATGAAAATTTTTCGCGGCGGGAAAATAATTTCCGACCGCCCCATGGATGATCCTGTAGAAACCACCATGCCCGAAGCGGGCACAACGAAGCATGAAAACGACATTTTCATAGTAAGTCACCATGGAGACGACGAAGAAAAATCCCCGGGGGCAAGGCACGCTCATCCCGAGGAATGAGCAGCGGCGATCCCTGTGGGTGCGTCGCCCCGGGTCAGCCCGTCACCGGTCTCCCCTCGCCGCCGACGAGCATCCGGTAGGTCTTGGCAATGCGGTCCCAGTTTTCCTCCCGGTCCATGGACCAGTACCGGCCGATGACCGAGACGACCTTCCCCAAACCTAAGGCGGCGCACTTTCTTTCCACCTCTGCGATATAACGGGCGCCGCTTTCCGGCTGCTCCCCCCGCCGTCCCAGCATGGCGTGGATGTAAACCTCCGGGACGGCTTGCCTTTTCGCCATCTCCAGGAGGGCGAACAGATGGAGCAGCGACCCGTGGGAGCTGAAGAAGGAGACGATGCCCATGAGGTGCAGGGCGGTCTTCCTTTCCCTGGCGGCGGCCATCACCTGCAGGAACGCCCCGTTTCGGAAGAAGGAGCCGTCGGCGACGGCCCGGTCGATGCGGACCCGGTCGGAGTAGATCCTGCGCCCGGTGCCGATATGGAGATGGCCGGCCTCGGAATTGCCCACGGTGCCCGGGGGGAGTCCCACGGCTTCCCCGGCGGCCTCCAGGACGGCAAAGGGATGGGCGGCCAGCAGCCGATCCATGACGGGGGTCCGGGCGGCGGCGAGGAGATTCCCGTATGCCTCCTCCCGGTAACCCCAGCCGTCGAGGAGAAGATAAAGGACCCGCGGGCCCTTTTGACGGCCCGGCCCGGATGTTTCCCCCTCCCCGTCGCCCCGGGTCGCTTCCCCGGCGGTGATGTCACCGGCCGGAGAGACGGTTTCCCCGGTCGGCACCGCCGGGGGCTGAAGATCACCCCGGGGAGAGAGCGGGGCCCCGCAAGGGTTGTCCGGGGTCTTTACGATCAGGGACCTTCCCGTCATGAGCGGTGAGGGCGGGATCCCGAGAAGTTCCAGGACCGTCGGCGCGACATCGGCAAGCTCGCCGTGCTTCCGCAGTGTCAAAGGTTTTGACCGGTCCGTCGCGATGACGACAAAGGGCACGGGACTGTCCGTGTGCCCCGTATCCACAGCCCCGTCGGGGTAGAGCCATTTTTCCACGGTGCCGTGGTCGGCGGAGACGATGACGGTCATCCCCTCCCGGACAGCCTCTTCAATGACCTCCCCCGCCCGGCGGTCCACCGCTTCTATGGCCCGGATGACGGCCTCTTTGTTTTCGATGTGTCCCACCACGTCCACGTTGGGGAAGTTGGCAAAGATAAAAGAATGGCGCCGGTCGTGCAGGGCGGAGATGATTGCCGCCGTGATCTCCCCGATGGACATCTCCGGGGCCGCGTCGAAGAGGGCGACGTCCTTGCGGGTGGGCACGGTTATCCTTTCTTCTCCCGGAAAGGGTTCCTGCCGTTTGCCGTTGAGGAAGTAACTTACATGGACGGCCTTCTCCGCCTCGGTGATTTTTATCTGCCCGAGGCCCGCCCGGGCGATGAGGGCGCTCAGGCTGTCCTCCACCGTGTCCTCGGGAGGAAAGGCCACCGCCACGGGGAGACCGCGCTGATACTCGATCATGGTCGCATAGGCCAGCTCCAGATCCGGAACCGTGGGAAATTCGGAAAATCCTTTTTCCGTCAGGCTTCTGGTCAGTTCAATTTCCCGTTCCCCGCGGATATTGTAGAAGATCACCGCGTCGCCTTTATTGATCCGGCCTTCAGGTTTTCCGTCTTTTCCAATCAATACGATCGGTTGGAGCGTTTCGTCTTCCTCATTCTCCCGGTACGCCCGACGGACGGCTTCGGACATGGCATGTGTCCCGACTGGTTCCATAGCTTTTCCTCTCGGCGGATATGGCGATCCCTTATTTTTTTGCGGTGCTACCGTCCGCCCCTACCTGCCTCACGGGGACGGGCGGCGGGGCGTCATCCCATATCCCGCCTGTGCCTTGTAGCGAAAAGCACCGGCTCTGTAAAGGATAAAACAGGGTGCCCGCCGCGGCTTCTCCTTTCCGGACGAGCTTTGTTATTGATCGGCTGGGGGTTAAATGGTAGAATAGATTTCACGAATTAGCGCCGTGAAGGTATTGACGTCAAGATGAAGGAAAAAACGGTTGATGATATCCTCCGGGAGGAATTTCTCAAAGAAAGGGCCGTGGTTTTGGGGCGGACCGGGGAGAGCGTGGCCAAGGCCATCGTCAAATTGAGGCACCTGGACCAGATCATCGAGAAACGTCATGAGGAGATGCGCAACCTGGAACAGGCGTGGGAAGATGCGGCGGACCGGCAGGAATTACGGATGGCAAAAGCCAAGGCCATCCACGACATAAACAGGAAGATCGCCCAATACAATCGTCTCTGGGACCACGCCCAGTTGCGCTATTACTACCTGATCGTTACCCGGGAGGCCATGGGTTTGAGAAGTCATCATCGCGTGGAGGAAATATACCGCATCCCCCCCAGGAAAAAGCAGCTTTCCGGAGAATAATGGACCGCTTCCAAAAGTTACGACAAAAGATGGTGGAAACGCAGATTCGGGCCCGGGGAATAACCGACGAACGGGTGCTCACCGTGATGGCCAGGATACCCCGTCATCTTTTCGTCGACACGGGTCTCGCCGATCAGGCGTACAATGACAATCCGCTGCCCATCGGCCAGAATCAAACCATCTCCCAGCCTTACATCGTCGCCTTGATGACGGCGGCGCTAAAGCTGACGGGGAAGGAAAAAATATTGGAAATCGGCACCGGTTCCGGTTATCAGACCGCCATTTTGGCGGAGCTGGCGGAAACGGTCTTTTCCATCGAAAGGATCGCCGTGTTGGCCGCGGGGGCAAGGAAGAGGTTAGACGCCCTCAATTACTTCAATGTGGCGATGCGGGTGGGTGACGGCACGTACGGATGGCGGGAGGAAGCTCCTTTCGACGGTATTATTGTTACGGCGGGGGCGCCGAAAGTTCCGAAAATCCTCCTGGAACAGCTTACCATCGGCGGCAGGCTGATCATTCCCACCGGCGGCCGGATAAGCCAGGAATTGATCAGGGTTACCCGTTTGTCCGCCAATCCGGAAGAAATAAAAACCGAGGTCCTGTGCGGATGCCGATTTGTCGATCTCATCGGTGAGCATGGCTGGAACGCCTGAGCGTACCTCAAACCTCACGGTTATTCCCTCTGGATTACATAAGGTGAAATGAGACGGTTCACTGTTTTCCTGGTCCTGATGAGTATATTCATTTTTTCCTGTGCCGGCAAAAACACCACCGTCCGGCCGGGCAAAGGGGTGTATCATTCAGTAAAGAAAGGAGAAACCCTATCAGAAATCGCCCGGGCCTACGGGGTCAACCAGCGGAAATTGGCGGAACTGAACAATATCCGCCACCCCGAGCACCTGGAAACCGACAGTGTGGTCTTCATCCCGGATGCCGTCCGGGTCATCGATGTCGGCCGGGCGTCGAAAGCCGGGGCGACGGGAAGCCCGGAACCGGCAGCGGGGACGGTGAAGAAAGATGCCGGGAAATCAAAGCCGCCGTCAGGGGGGGCAAAGAAACGCCAAGAGGGAGAAACGCGTCACGGGGGCGCCCCGGCACCGGAGCGGCGGCCGGGGGAGTCGTCAGGCGCGGCGGAGAAGAACAAGTCGAAGGAAGCCGCCGCTTCTTCTTCGTCTTCGTCTGCTGCCCCATCGGCTTCGGCCGCGGCTTCCCCCGGCAGGGGATACTTTGCCTGGCCTGTCCGGGGCCGGGTAACATCCCGCTTCGGGCGGCAGCCCAACGGCATGGTTTTCAATCATATCCGGATAGCCGCCCGGGATCAAGCGCAGATAGTTGCCGCCGCCTCGGGGACGGTGATCTTCTCCGCGCCCCTACGGGATTTCGGGGAGACGGTCATCATTAAGCATGACCATGATTTCGCCACCGTTTATACCCATTTGGGCAGCAGATCCATTCAGGCGGACGCCCGTGTCAAGAAGGGGGAGATTATCGGCATGGTGGGAAAGTCGGAGAAGAAGGGAGAGGGACATATAAATTTCGAGATCCGCCGGCATAACAAGGCAATAGATCCGCTCTTGTTTTTGCCTTGAATCTGAATGGGGGGATGCATATATTACATGAATAGCGTCCCTATGGGCGGAAAAGGGGGCGGGTCCTATTCAGGACACCTTGCCTCCGCAAAACTGGCCGTCACCGGGAGGTGCGGAAACGGAAGGCCGCCGGAGCGGATCCGGCGGAGCAAAATATTCGGGAATAAGAGAAGTTTAGCTTATGGAGTTATCGTTCGAACAGGGGCCCATCAGGCCGCCCAGCGAAGCCAAAAGCCTGCTGATTCGGGTAACGAGGAATTGTCCGTGGAACAAGTGCGCCTTTTGCCGCACCTATCAGCGGAGAAAATTCGAGCTCCGCAGCATCGAGGAGATAAAAGAGGACATAAGGCAGGCCCGGATGATCGCCGACGAAATCAGGGCGCTTTCCTGGAAAACGGGCAATGCCGGTCGGGTGAATGATGCGGTCGTCCGGTGTGTTTACAATGGCGGCAACGGCTATAATGACGCCTTTCGCTCCGTTTGTGCCTGGTTGTATTGGGGAGGAGAGTCCGTTTTTCTCCAGGATGCCAATTCCCTGATCCTCAAAACTGATGAACTGGTGGAGATCATTTCTTTTATCAAAGATCAATTTCCGGAAGTAAAGAGGATCACCTCTTATTGTCGTTCCCAGACCGCCCGGAGAAAAACGGTGGCGGAGCTGGAAAGACTGCACGCGGCCGGTCTTTCCCGGATCCATATCGGCCTGGAGAGCGGGTTCGATCCCCTTCTGGAGTTCATCCGCAAAGGCGCCACCGCGGCCGATCATGTCGAAGGCGGGAAGAGGGTGGTGGCGGCGGGGATATCGCTCTGTGAGTACATCATTCCCGGCCTGGGCGGCGACCGTTGGTCGCAAGAGAACGCCGAGGCGACGGCGGCGGTCATCAATGCCATAAATCCTGATTATGTGCGGTTGCGCTCCCTCCAAGTCGTTAAGGGGACGGGACTCTACGACTCGATGCAGAAGGGGGAGTTCCACCCCCTGGGAGACGACGAAACAGTGAAGGAAATCAGGTGCTTCATCACCAATCTCGAAGGTATCCGGACCACCGTGGTAAGTGATCACATCCTCAACCTGCTGGAGGAGGTGGAAGGAACCCTTCCCGAGGACAAGGAGAAGATGCTGGCGGTTATCGACGCCTATCTATCCCTGCCGCTCCCCGACCGGATGATTTTCCGCCTGGGTAGGCGACAGGGGATTTACCGGCGGCTGGCGGATCTTCGGGACCCCGTCATGTACGGAAGGTTGAAGGCAATCACCGATGCGTATCTGCCGGACGGTGTGCAGAGATTCGATGAGGACCTGAAACAGTTGATGCACAATTACATATGATGTGTTGACTGTGGTTGCAAAATATGTTAACATACCAGATTCAAAATATATTTGGTGGTGGCAAGATGTTTAAGATTGGCGACATGGCAGTATATCCCGCGCAGGGCGTCGGGGTAATAGAGAACATTGAGAACCGCGAAATAATGGGGACCAAACAGACGTTTTATATCCTGAAAATTATGGGGAACGGCATGAAGATCATGATCCCCACCAAAAGCGCGAAGTCGGTAGGTCTCCGCGAGGTCATATCCGAAAAGGAGATTTCCAAAGTATACGATATCCTTAAGAATAAAGAAGTAACGATCGACAAGCAGACCTGGAACAAGCGCTACCGGGAATACCTGGAGAAAATCAAGACCGGTTCGGTTTATGAAATCGCCAGGGTGCTCAGAGATCTGCTGATCCTTAAAAACGATAAAAACCTGTCTTTCGGGGAACGAAAGATGATGGATACCGCGAAAAATCTTCTGGTCAAGGAGATCTCCGTGGCCACGAATTCCGATGAAACCAAGATCGAGGAGGACTTGCGGACGATTTTTACGATCCAGTGACCGAAACCGGTGTTGAGAGGGTGATGATTGTTGTGAAAACCTCGGCAAACAGTTGATTATTTTTAACTTCCGTTGCGCCCGTCCACGGGTGGGGGATGATGGAAGATACCGGCGATAGAGCGTTTGTTGCTGCCGTTGCCGGTGTCCCCCCGTGGGCAGGGACGTCGGCGGAAGGAGTTGTATATTTTTTTCGGGATTGAGTTCCCGGTAATAAAAGCCAAAGAAAGGAGGTGAATAAAAAATGATTGTCAGAGTAATTCTTATTGCCGCCTGTTCCATCAGTGGCTTCTTCATCGCCTACCTCACCTATCCCAGCCAGTGGTGGACCTGGCCCGTGGGCTTCATTATCGGGCTGATCATCGCCTTCTTCGTCATCAAGGTGGAACAGGACATCCGCAAGTTCTCCCTTCGGGTCATTCTGGGAGGGGTTGTGGGTATGATCGTTGGTCTTATCATTGCTTTCCTTTTTGCCTATGGTCTTAGTTTCGTTAGCAATAACAAGCAAATTCAGGATGTTATCCCCTGGATATACGCCATCCTGACGGGAGTTATGGGGTACCTCGGACTGGTTCTCGGATCGAAGAAAACAGAGGAATTAAATATATTAACTTTCGGACAAACCAAAGAGTCGGCGGAAGCCAGAATTCTGGATACGAGTGTCATTATCGACGGCCGGATCGCCGATGTCTGTGAAACTGGTTTCCTGGAGGGGAATCTCATCGTCCCCCGGTTTGTTCTCGACGAATTGCAATATATTGCCGATTCTTCGGATAATTTGAAGCGGTCCCGGGGACGGCGAGGGCTCGATATCCTGAACAGGATGCAAAAGATGGCCGGGATCAATGTGGAAGTGGGGGATCAGGACTTCCCCAAGGTCAAAGGGGTAGATGCCAAACTGGTGGCACTGGCGCGCAAGATAAATGCCAAGATCATCACCAACGATTTCAATCTCAATAAAGTGGCGGAGTTGCAGGGCATCAAGATCCTCAACGTCAACGAACTGGCCAACGCTCTCAAACCGGTGGTCCTCCCCGGAGAGACGATGACGGTGAAGATCATCAAGGAAGGTAAAGAGCCCGGGCAGGGGGTGGCCTATCTCGACGACGGCACCATGATCATCGTGGATAATGCCCAGAAGTATCAGGGGGCGGTGGTGGATGTGACCGTGACCAGCGTCCTTCAGACCACGGCGGGCCGCATGATCTTTTCGGAAATGAGGGGGCTGGCCGGAGACAAGAAACCCTTTTCGCTGTCGGCCAGATCGTGAAGAGCTTTCAAGCCCGGAGATGATACCACCTCCGGGCTTTTACTGTCTGATATGAAACGCACATGACGGCTTGCCTTTCCATGAAGACAAGGTTGCATTTTCGGAATAATATGTCCGCAACCGGCCGGGTGTGGCCCCCTGTCGTCGTGCCTCCCCGCGGGCATGGGGGGGCGTTGGCGATCCCCGCCATCGGGGCGTCGCCTTATGGCGCAGCAAGGGCGGGCGCCTTGCCCGGATGTGACGACTGCGACAGGGAACGCGCCGGCGCGACCGGAAGGTGCAGCAGGGGCGGATGAACGTCACGGCCATTATCCCCGCCGGCGGCAGCGGACGGCGTATGGGGACTGCCGAAGCGAAACAGTACTTGCTTCTCCAGGGTCTTCCCCTCCTTGTCCATACCCTCCGTCCCTTTCAGGAGGCGGCGGTGATCGTCGAGATAATCCTTGTCGTTCCTGCCGGAGATGTCACCAAAACAATGACGGACATCGTCGTTCCCCATGGCCTGACCAAAGTCCGGAAGGTCGTCGCCGGCGGCCGGGAACGGCAGGATTCCGTAGCTAACGCGATCGCCGTCCTGGAGGAAGATACCGATATGGTGGTCATTCACGACGCCGCCCGCCCCTTCGTTTCTCCGGCCTTGATTGAAGCGGCCGTTCACGCCTCGATCCAGGCGGGTGCCGTCGTGGTCGGGATCCCGGCCCGAGACACCGTCAAACGTTGCGACAGGGCGGGAAGGGTAATCGGCACCCTGCCCCGGGAACTGATCTGGCTCGCCCAGACACCCCAGGTCTTCCGGCGAGAGACGATTGTTGCCGCCCACCGTCGGGCCCGGGCGGACAATTTCTACGGCACCGACGACGCCGCCCTGGTGGAAAGATTGGGGATCACGGTCCGGATGATCGAGGGTTCTCCGCAAAACATCAAGATTACAACCGCCGACGATCTTGTGTGGGCGGAGCATATACTTTCGGCGTCGCAATGATAGGCGACGAGCGGGTAAAAGTTTCCCCGGCGGGGCGCGCTTCATCTGGGAATCCCTGTCGGCATGGCCGGGGGCGGCAGGGGGGAAGGGAGGTGCGGCCTCGTGGCAAAACAGGGAAGGGCAGGCATCGGCTATGACAGTCACCGCTGTTGTCCGGGACGTCCCCTGATCCTGGGCGGCGTCGATATCCCCCATACCTGGGGACTGTCGGGACATTCCGACGCCGATGTCCTGATCCATGCGGTTTGTGACGCCGTCCTCGGAGCGGTGAACGCCGGTGATATCGGTAGCCATTTCCCCGATCATGACCCCGCTTTCAAAGGAGTCTCCAGCCTCCTGCTGCTGGCGCGGGTTAGAGAAATCGCCGCCGCCCGTGGTTATCGGGTGGTGAATGTGGATGCGACGGTCATAATGGAACAGCCGAAGCTACGTCCCTTCATAGGGGAAATGAGGGACAATATCGCCGGGGCCCTGGCTTTGGGTTCCGAAGCTGTGAGTGTCAAGGCCAAAACCAATGAAAAAATGGGGTTTGTGGGCCGGGAAGAAGGGGTGGCCGCCCTGGCCGTGGCCATGGTGGAAGCGGCGGCGCCGACGGGAGAGAAGTAACGGATGAGATTGGATGACCCGGCTTGCGAATGGATGACGCATCATGTATAACGCCCCGCCCCGTGTCCGCTTTGCCCCTTCGCCCACCGGGGACCTCCACGTGGGCAACGCCCGCACCGCCCTGTTCAACTGGCTGTTCGCCCGCCGTTATGGCGGCGTCCTGATCCTGCGCATCGAGGATACCGATGCGGCGCGAACCTCCCGGGTTTACGAAGAAAATCTGCTCCGGGATCTGGCGTGGCTGGGTATCGACTGGGATGAGGGGCCCGGCCGGGGCGGCGCTTGCGGTCCCTATCGCCAGAGTGAGAGAATGCCCGTCTATGAGCGCTGTCTGGAGAGGCTCATCGCCGGCGGATTTGTTTATCCCTGTTACTGCACCGACGAGGAACTCGAAGCGGAACGGCTCCGCCTCCTTTCCCGGAAGCTGGCGCCCCGCTATCTGGGGAAATGCCGGCAGCTTGACGACGCGGAACGGCGGCGCATGGCGGCGGCGGGACGGCCGGCGGCCTGGCGCTTTCGGGTCCCCCCGGGAACGATCGCCTTCACCGATCTTATCCGCGGCGAGATGCGCTTTGCCGGCGAGGCCCTGGGAGATTTCATCATCGTCCGTTCCAACGGCATCCCCGCCTATAATTTTGCCGCGGTGGTGGATGATCACCTCATGGGGATCACCCAGGTGATCCGGGGGGAGGATCACCTCTCCAACACCGCCCTGCAGATTCTTCTCTACCGGGCGCTGGGTTTCGAGCCGCCGCAGTTCGCCCACCACGCCCTGATCCTCGGACAGGACCGGGCCAAGCTCAGTAAGCGCCACGGCGCCACCGCCGTTCGGGAATTCCGGGAACAGGGGATCCTGCCCGCGGCACTGCTCAATTACCTGGCCCTCCTGGGCGCCTCGCTGGGGGACGGCCGGGAGATGGCGACAACGGCGGAGCTCATCGGGGATTTCAGTCTGGAACGGGCGGGGAAGAGCGGGGCGATCTTCGCCGCCGACAAATTGCGCTGGCTCAACAGTCTCTATATCCGCCGGGAGCCTTTGGAGATCCTGGCCGGCCATCTGCAGCCCTTCATCGCGGCGGCGGGCTATGCCGATCTCGGGGAAGACCGCCTTCACAAGATCCTGGCGGCGGTGCGGGACAACCTGGAGACGCTGGCGGACATCGGCGCCTATTTGCGGATTTTCGACGACGAGGCCTATGATCTTTCCCCGGAGGCCCAGGCGATTGTTGCCGACCCGGAGGCCCGCGAGGTGATCGCGACCCTCCTGGACCTGCTTGCCGATCCCGGCGCCGCTGCGGGGGACGATCGGGGCGCGCCGGCCCGGAAGCGCGCCGCTGCGGCCTATGCCGCCGGCGCCGGGGAGGAAGCCGGTCTCGCCGACGAGGATAAGGACGCGGTGACCCCGAGCCTCTATCACGATCTTATGGAGCGTCTGGCGGAGCGTACCGGCCGGCGGGGGAAAAGACTTTTCCTCCCTCTCCGCGCCGCCCTCACGGGCCGGACCAAAGGGCCGGAGATGGACCGCTGCCTGACCGTTCTGGGCCGTGCGTCCATCCGCCGCCGCCTGGAACGGGCCCTGAAGGCCGCCGGCGTCGCGGGAGCACAACGATAACTGAAGCGATATCCCTTCCGAAAGGGGAAGCGTGGTTGAGATGACCTTGTCAAAGAGAACCCTGGTGATTGTCGCCGTTGCCTTTGTCGGCTTGATGGCGGTTTTGTCTTTGCTGACCTCGCTGATCCTTTCCCGGGGCTTCAACCGCCTCGAGGAAGACGACATGAGAAACAACGTCGAACGGGTCCTCAGCGCCGTCGAACAGGAGATCGAAGCCGTCGACACGACCACGGGCGACTATGCGGGCTGGGACGACACCTACGCCTTCGTCCAGAGGCGGGATGAAAAGTACATCAAAGCGAACATGAACAACACGACCTTCGCCCAGTTGAGGATCAATGCCGTGATCATCATGAACAGTCAGGGGGAAATCGTGTTTGCCACCGGGTATGACCCCAAGAATGACCGGCAGCTTCGTCTTCCCCCGGAAATCAGGGAACATTTTCGTCCCGGCAGCCTCCTGACCGTCCATGAGCGCACGACCGACAAGAAAACCGGGATCCTGCGGCTGCCTGACGGGGGGATGATCATCTCTTCCCGTCCGATTTTGACCAGCAAGTATACGGGACCGATCCGGGGGACCATCGTGATGGGACGGAATATCGATGGGGATTTATTGAAGCGGTGGGCCAGGTTGACGAAAACGGACCTTTCCCTGCAACCCCTTGCCATTGCCGCCGGTCTTCCCGGCAAAGACGGCGGAGGCAGGGCCGGGATTGTGGTCGAGGAAAAGGGGGCCGACGCCATCGAAGGTCATACGCAGATAAACGACGTCTACGGACGGCCCGCCTACCACCTGCAGGTCCGGATGGGCCGGCCGGTGAGCGCTCAGGAACGCAAGACCGTGGGCTATCTGACGGCCGCCTCCTTGCTCGTCTTTGTGATCTTCGGTGCCGCCGTCTTCTGGCTGTTGAAACGCATAATCATCGCCCGGTTGCTGAAGATCGGTGCGGAGGTGAGGGAAATAGGCCTGAAGGCGGATTTCTCCGCCCGGGTGGAGGCCGCCGGGAATGATGAACTGGCATCGCTCGGCAGGGAGATAAACGGGATGATCGCCAAACTGGAGGAATCGGCCCTGGAGTTGCGCCATGTCCACCGGGTCGTTCAGCAGACCAACGAGGACCTGTGCGCACAGATCGAGGAACGGAAGCGCACCGAGGAAGCCCTCAAGCAGTCGGAAGAAAGGTTCATGAAGGTGTTTCGCGCCAGCCCCACTCCCAAGGCTCTGATTATCGCCGCGGAGGAAACGGTTTCCGACATCAACGAGCGATTCACCACGCAGTTCGGGTATCGCCTCGGCGATGTCGCCGGGAAGAAAGCGGACACCTTATTTGCCATCGGTCCGGACGACAGGAATTATCTCGGCGAGAAGATAAGAAAACTGGGCTTTCTCAGGGACGAGCAGGCCCGCATCGTCACAAAGAGCGGCGAGCTGCGGGATTGCCTCGTCTCTGCGGAATATCTGCACATCAATGATCAGGGGATTGTGATCCTGTCGCTTCAGGACATGACGGAGTACAAGCGGATGGAAATGCGCCTGCAGCGGGCGCAAAAGATGGAGGCCCTGGGGATGCTCGCCGGCGGTGTGGCCCATGACCTGAACAATACCCTCGTCGGACTGGTCGGGTACCCGGAAATGCTGATGATGAAGCTGCCCGGCGACAGCCCGCTTTTGCGCCATCTCCAGACGATCAAGAACTCCGGGGAAAAGGCGGCGGCGATCGTGCAGGACCTGCTGACTATGGCCCGCCGGGGCGTGTCGGCCGAAGAAGATGTCGATCTCAATCAAGTCGTTGTGTCCTATCTGGAGAGTCCCGAACACCAGCGTCTCACCCGGGACCGGGGGGATGTGGTCTTTACGGTCGAGCTGGCGGAAGATATCCTGCCGGTCCACGGATCGAGCGTTCACCTCCATAAAACCGTCATGAATCTGGTCTTCAACGCCGTGGAGGCCATGCCGTCGGGAGGCGCCGTGCGCATCGAAACGTGGAATCAGTATGTGGACCGGCCGGTAGCCGGATACGATGAGGTGCGGGAAGGGGAATATGTGGTCATGGAGATATCGGACACCGGACACGGCATCTCCGCCGAAGATATCGAGCATATTTTCGAGCCCTTCTATACCAAGAAGGTGATGGGGAGAAGCGGCAGCGGCCTGGGGCTGGCGGTGGTCTGGGGGACGGTCAAGGATCATCAGGGGTACATCGACGTCCGGAGCTCCGCAGCGGGTTCTTCCTTTAAGATCTATCTCCCGGCGGCCCGCGGTACGGGTCCGGAAGGGGAGAAAAAAGAGATAAGCAGGGATATCCAGGGCCGGGGGGAAAGGATTCTGGTCGTCGACGACATCGAAGAACAGCGGGAACTGGCGAGGATGATCCTCTCCGGGCTGGGGTACCGGGTGGCGACGGCGGCGGGCGGCGAAGAGGCGGTGGCGTATCTGCGCCGTCACGACGTCGATCTGCTGGTCATGGACATGATTATGGAGCCGGGGATGGACGGTCTGGATACCTATCGGGAGATAGTGAAGATCAAACCCGGTCAGCGGGCGATCATCGTCAGCGGTTTCTCCGAAACGGACCGTGTGACCCGGGCCCAGGAGCTGGGGGCGGGGGCCTATGTGCGCAAACCGTTCGTGATGGAGAAGCTCGCCCTGGCGGTGCGGGAGGAATTGGACAGACCGTAGGGATGCGGGCCTGCCGGCCGCTCCTCCGGGAGGGACGCGGCGCCGCCCCGGCCCTTGCCGTCGTACCCGGTTCCTTGCCTCTTCCGGCGGATACCGGCGGCCGGTCAACCTTTCCCGCCGCGCCTTTCGGGATTACAGGGCCTTCCGGCTCGCTTCAGGGAAGCCCCCAGGTTTTTTTTAACCGTCGGTAGGCGGACTCGGGGAGTTGAATGAGGACGGGAAAGGCGGCCGGATCGAGCCAGCGGAGAAGCGTTTCCATGTCTTCCGGCGCCATGGCCGTACATCCCGCCGTGCCGGTCTCCGGCCCTTTCCAGATGTGGATGAAGATGCACGAGCCCCGGCCGGGGATCACGGGGGCGGGGTTGTGTTCCACGACGATGCCCAGGCGGTACTGATCGTCGGGGCGGCGCATCTCTTCGCAGCTCGACCAGTCGGCGGTTTCCTCCCCGGCGTGAACCAGGCGGTTGTAATGGCGGGAGCGGCTGTCGTCGACGCACTTCAGGGACGATGTCGCTTCCCGGTAGGGCAGCTTGATCCAGGGACACTCCCTTCCGGGGGCGTATCCGAAGGCGCCGCTCAATCTGAATATGCCTGCCGGGGCCCGCCCGTCCCCCTCCCGCTTTCCCGGGGCGCCGTCATCGCCCTTTGCCGCCGGGTCCGGCGGATCTTCCGTCTCTTTTCCCGCTGCCGTCGGGGGTGGGCGCCGGGGCATTCTTCCGGGATGATCGTCTGCGGGGGAGAAAGGACGGCCCTCCCTGAGGGGATGGAGGCCCAATCCCCAACCGAGGCCGTTGCGGCCGACGACCACCGGAACGGCTTCCCCAGCGGGTTGCCACGCCTCCTGGGGTGATGATCGCTCGTAACGCTGCAAAGAGCCCCGGTACGAGCGCCAGTCGGCCGTCTTGACCACCACGGCCTGCCGGTGAGGGGATGCGGGGGAAGCCCCCGTCGCCGCCGGGACGGCCGTTACCGGCAAAAGCGAGACGATGAGCGACATGAGCAGCAGACCTTCAAGCCGCATCGGCGGCGGCCTTGATCGTTTTCATGCCCTGAGGATATAATGTTTTTGCCGCTGGGGGCAAATGGTTTTTTCAGGCCTGATGAGCCCGTCAGGTTCTGTTCGTCGCCGCGCAGGCGTCCGGCGGGGTAAGCCGCCGGAGAAAAAGCCCGCCCCGGGCAAGGCCGGCGCATCCTTCCGGATAGTCGTGGCTTATGCCGGCATCACGACGCCGTTTTTTTCCCGCCGTTTGCCCAGTTGTCGTAGCGCCACAGGAGCAACAGCCCGGGAATGGCCAGGGCCGTGCAGATGACGAAGAACCAGACCCAGCCCACGGCGACGACGAGGAAACCCGTCGGCGCCCCGGTAAGATAACGGCTCACGGCCATGAGACTGCTCAGCAGGGCGTACTGGGTCGCCGTGAAGCGGGTGTTGCAGAGACCCATGAGCAGGGCGGTGTAAGCCGCCGTCCCCATGCCGCCGGTGATGTTTTCCACCCCGATCACCACGCTCAGGGCCCAGAGCCGGCGGCCGGTGAACTCCAGCAGCACGAAGGAGATGGTGGAGACGCCCTGGAGGATGCCGAAGATCAGCAGCGACCGTCGCAGTTCCCATTTCGTCATGAGCGCCCCGCCGATGATGCCGCCCAGGATCGTGGCGGCCATGCCGAAACCTTTGAAGATGGCCCCCAGCTCCGTTCGGGAGAAACCGATATGCTGGAGAATGAAAGGGGTGGTCATCTGGGCGGCGGCGACGTCGCCCAGCTTGTAGAGGATGACGAACAGCAGGATCTCCACCGCCCCCGGCCGCCGGAAAAACTCCACGAAGGGCTGGACGACGGCCTCCCGGAGACTTTGGGGCGGCGTTGCCGGCTGCTGCCGGGGGCGGTCCCGGGCCGGATCGGGGCAGAGGAAGGTGGCGATCACCCCGCCGCTCATGACCAGACCCATGATGATATAGACGCTCCGCCAGGAGATGTGATCCGACAGGATCAGGGCCAGGGCGCCGCTGACCAGGAGGGCCAGGCGATAACCCATGATCCAGATCCCCGCGCCGGCCCCCCGTTCATCCGGAGCGAGATATTCGGTACGGTAGGCATCCAGAACGATGTCCTGGCTGGCGCTGAAAAAGGCCAGGGCGACCGCCCAGAGGGCGACGGTCAACGGCCGGGAGGCGGGACTGAAAAACCCCATGGTGGCGATGGTGACGATGAGGGCCAACTGGGTGATCAGCATCCACCCTCTCCGCCGGCCTAAAAAGGGGGGAACGTACCGGTCCAGCAGGGGCGACCAGAGAAACTTGAAGGCGTACGGGAGGCCGACGAGGGAAAAGATCCCGATGGTCTTGATATCCACGCCTTCCGTGACCATCCAGGCGGCGAGGGTGGAACTGGTCAGGGCCAGGGGCATCCCCGAGGCGAAGCCCAAGACCAGCATGAGGAGCATCTTTTTGGTGAAATAGATCCGGAAGATATGGAAAATATTGGTCTTCACTCCGACTGCCGCCTTCCGGACCCGCCCGCCGCCCGGACCAGGGACCGAAACAGTCGCCGGTGGGGCTCCTCGTCCGGCAATCGTTCGGGATGCCACTGGACGCCCAGGACAAAGCGTCCGGTGGCCGCCCAGGAGGAGCCGGGGGCCGCTTCGACGGCCTCGATGATCCCGTCGGAACTCCAGGCCGAGGCGGCGAGATCCCGGCCGACCCGCTCCGGGTGCACGGCCTGGTGATGGAAGGAATTGGTCGCCAGCGTCTTGCCCGGCGGTACCCCGGCGGCGCGGGCGGCAAGGCTGGCCGGCGCGAAACGCACGGAATGCAGATAGCCGCCCTTGCCGTGCGTGGGGTGACAACCGCCCGGCACCGCCGCCGCCCCTTTTCCCGCCGCCGCCCCGGGAGACGGCGGCGGGGGCGGGCCCGGAAAGGGCGCAGACGCCCCGTCGTCGCCCGTGTGCCTTGCCCGGTCCCGGCCGCTGTGAGGCAGGGGCGGCCCACCTTCCGGCGGTCGCCACTCCGTGCCGATGTCCTGAATCAGCGCCCCGCCCCGGGCGATGGCGAGGAGCTGGTGCCCGCCGCAGATTCCCAGGACGGGAAGCTCCGTTTCCTCCAGGATGAGCCGGGCCAGGGCGATGTCGAACCGGTCCCGCCGGAGGGGCATCAGTTCCTCCGGCGGCTGGGGATGGCCGCCGTAATGCGCCGGCTGGTAATCATCCCCGCCGATAAGCAGGAATCCTTTCAGGAGGGGCAGGATGGTCCTTATCCGCCGGTGGTCTTCGCAGGGGGGGATGCAGATAGGGACGCCACCCGCGGCGGCGACGGCGTCCACGTAATCCAGCGCGATGTGCAGACGGCCGGCGGTTCCCGGGAGGGCGCCGCCTTCCAAAGACATGTTCAGGCCGATCACCGGCGGCCGCGGCACGGGCCGCACC
>Ga0209506_1000448_pt1 | contig 54179 bp, 42 predicted proteins | sample AD_JPNHG2_MetaG_FD_184409 | JGI IMG/M metagenome (GOLD analysis project Ga0209506, IMG submission 184409) | Active sludge microbial communities of municipal wastewater-treating anaerobic digesters from Japan - AD_JPNHG2_MetaG (SPAdes) (version 2) | ecosystem: Engineered > Bioreactor > Anaerobic...
CCAAGCGGCTGGATAAAGCGCGTAAATCATGGAAGAAGCTCTGTGCCAAGGAATTTGCCTGTGAGCCCGATGCACGCATGGCTGCACGGTTGTGGTTTGATGCGTACCCTTACCTGTCCGCTGATAGTGTCCAAGTATTCTCAAAGACGAAAAAGAAGAACGGAAGAAAAGGGCGCCCGGCCAAGGATGAGGCTGTTGAGATAGTTTACTTCGTCGATTCGCCGCTTGAGATCGTTCCGGATGTTATCGAGCAGGAGAAAGCACGTCTCGGACGGTTCATCCTGGCAACAAATGATCTTGACCTGGATCCGGACACTATCCTGAAATATTATAAGGGGCAGCAATCTGTTGAGCGGGGGTTCCGGTTTCTGAAGGATAAGAGTTTCCGGGTTGCCGAAGTTTTCCTGAAGAAAGAGACCAGGATTGAGGCGCTTTCCATGGTTATGGTGCTCTGCCTATTCGTCTATGCAGTAGCCGAGTGGCATATCCGGTCTCAACTCAAAAAGACAGGGAAAACGGTGAAAAACCAGCTGAAAAAACCAATCCAGAACCCTACCATGAAATGGATCTTTACCCTGTTCATGAGACCGGCGGAAGTCACAGTCACCCTGAACTCGCAGATACAGCGGTTTATTGTGAATCTGGACGAGGAGGTGATTCAAATTCTTGATGTCATGGGGCCAGCGTTCGGAAAATATTATTTTGTGAGGTCGACCTGCGAAATGTAGGCTATAATCACCGAGTGTGGTGGTGTGTTCATCGGTTACGAAGTTGTGACAATCGGCGGCGATGGTTGACATCTGCCAATGTCCATTGGCACCGTACCATAGTATGGCAGGAGTACTATCCTCGGCCTGAACGAGGAATTCACCAATCTGTTGCAGGACCTTTGTCTGTTCCTCCTTGGAGAGGACCGATATTCCATCGTAGCTTCTTTTTTATCCCGATCATACTGGAGCCTGGTAATTCCAGTCTTTAAAAACGCCAAGTTCCGGAACGGCAGGGACAGAAAAGCTTGCAGGGAGATGCTCCCCCGCAAGAACAAATTCGTACTCGAATGTATAGGCCGGTCGGAGCAACCCTGACTCCAGGGTATCCCTCCCATAGTATTCAAACGCCAACTAATTCAGAGATGCGTATAGAGGGGATATAGCGGGGATGTCTGTTTTAGAGAATCCGATGTGACATTAAATGTAACAGGGGGTATATAATTGAACCAATTATCCTGGAGAAGCAGTGAATCTTTGTCAATATTGTCGAATGTGATGTCTTGCTGAAGGCTTCCTGTTGATCCATATACAAGCATCCGAACGGGGAGATATGTATTTCTGTCGATCGCAAGAATAATTGAGCAATTTTGCATCCCCGCGTAATATTCGGAATGGAATTCGATTCCATATGTTTTACCATTCTCTTCAACTGTTGAGTTCCTAACCAGAGTATCGATGTTCTTATTCAATAACTCTGATATAACTGCCACAACATCGTAACCATTCATTGGTTTGCTAAGAAAATCCGTATAAGAATAATATGCCTCATTTTTTACAGGAAGAATATGCCAGTTCATAGTTCCGTTTGTTATAAACACATCGGTAATGTTTCCCTTCAAATCGCTCCATTCTATATAATACTGGTAAGGTCTTATACAGAACATCCTCAAGCGATATTTTTGATATTCGTTATTCTGAAACACTTTTATTGTCGCGTTTATTCGATATTCGGACAAATTATCTGAATTTTCCAAAAATCTCGCCGCCACCATTTTTGTAGAGGACTCTTGAACAGGACTGCTGATACATCCACTCAGGAGTGAAAGGCATATCATGCAGGTGATAGAACCAGTAACGAGTAATATTGTTTTCATTTGTTCTCCCCGTCTGTCGGACATCTTCCATTTCTTGAAATCTGTAAATCCACTCATCGGAAAAAAATTATGTAATTAGACAACTTGGAAATCCATTCCATCCATGATTATCCCAATTATAACCAATCCACACATAGGGTGGCCAATTTGGTGGATTTGGTGATGTAAATTCGAATGTAGCATTTTGATAGAAACACTCATCCGGATGGAGGAAATATCCGTCATTATTCTGAACACACCATTCTTCCCTTACTGGAGAGGTGCGAGCATCCATGTATGCGGTTCCATCGTCATCTAATCCAAGTTCAGAGGAACACTCGCTGGTTAACAATGCAGTGCATGGATTGTGGTTATCCTGATAATAATAATAGAACCATTGATCATTGTAAGGATCATGAAGCCACATTTGATATAATCCAAGGCTTTGACCAAGGTTTATTTTTATATACCATTCGTAATTTCTTGGAAGAAGAACATAGGGGGCCTCTAAATAACATCCTGCTCCCTCGAGATGCTCTGGATTAGATGGTGTCGGCCATGGGAAAATGGCTTTATCTCCATCTTCATTGTATATTACTGGGAATATTTTAATCGGCGCGCCATCATATGAATCGCTTGAATAACTTGCAACGATTTCGATTACCACATCATTATTGTAATAATTTTCAACCTCCTGATAGGCAATGAATCGATCCCCATCAAATGAATACACTTCCGGCCTTATTTTACCCGTTGTGTATGTGATATTCGTCCTATTATCAAACGGGTGGAATTGCGCTCTCCATGAACAATTTTGGGGATAGATTACATCATTATAGACCATCTCATTGGAAAACGATTCTGTATTGAGATATGAATTCTCTCTTGGACTAATAAATCCAAACACATCTTTCCCGTTTATTGAATTAAAATTTTTATAATACTTAAACTGATCTTTGGGAAACATCAAGCGTATGACGTCAGGATTTGGATTAAAGGAAAAAAACATCTCTTTAGGCATGCGGAATACTACAACCGGCTCATCATCCCTTAATCTTATCTCAATGAAACGGCCCATTTGATCAACTGAAAATTGTGAATCAAACGCTATTTTAAGGATTGTTATATTGATAATATCCGGATCACTTTCTCGATTATTCTCATTTAACCATCTTTCTGAAAATATGATTGTTATAATTTCTGATTCAGGGAGTGGTTCTGCAGGTTCGAGATCCTTCGGGATCTCAAAAATTAAAGATGAATGTGCATGAGTACTTTCACGGGTATTAGTTTCATTCGGCCTAATAATAGCATCATCCCCGTATGCAGGGAAGATAAATACGCCTAATAATATTAGGATTAAGCCAATTGATTTCAGGGTTGAATTCTGTTTCATGTTTCTTTCCTCCAATTCTCTTGGATTCCAGAAGGCATGACAAAAAAGGCTTTTACTGTGGAAAGCTAATTCCATCATGCCTACGGGCTGCGAAGGGGTTCATCTGCATTGGATGTGAGGCGAACCCCCAGCAACACTTCTCAGTTTGCCTGAATGACGAAAAACTTTCTGGTGCCGCGAATTTTAAAATGAGGGGTTTTAATCGGTTAGTTCGATGAATATTCATCTCGGTGATTAACACGATTTAACATGGAGTTAGGCAGCGTCTCATGGACGGCACCGCATGCCGCCCGGCTCGATCCTCCAGGTGCTCTCCAACTACAATCCATCATCCCTGGTCCAATCAGGAGATCCTTCTTTTCACCACGCCCCCGATAATTCCTCCAATGATGGCTGTCGGAATTGCGATGACAGCAACGATGATGAGGACGATCCCGGCAAGGCCGGAAACGAATCCCGTTGCCTGCGATGAGAGCCAGAGCATTGGAACTGCCAGGATGCCGATGCCAAGTATCGCGGTGATCAGTCCCGATACCGCACCGTTCCGTATGCCCCGGGAAGAGAAAAACCCCCAAGGAATCCCGCCGCGAGAGGAGCGATTATCTGCAGCGGCAGGGAACCCATCAGGAATGGGTTTAATACGATCCTTCGAAGGATCTTTTCATTGCATCACTAAAAGATGGGATAAAAGGAGTGATCCACGTTGCCATTGGTCCCAGCATGAATAGATTTAGAGATCAAGTACATGCCCGAGGATTACGAATCCGCCATCCGAAGTCTGTGTGATCGAATCGATCGACGTATGGTCTCCGATATCGAACGAGACATCCCAGGCGACTGAGAGTGTCTCATCTAACCTGACGATGTGTAGTGGGGAACCCGGATAACCTGTCCGCTGGAGTTCGGTAAACCCGGGGACGGAAAACCCTGCGTACGCATATCCGCCGTCATCTGTCCCGGCCATAACCCGAGAGACATTTACTGGCCTCTCCCCGACCAGCCTGCCGTCTGAGGCCAACGAGATTTCGGTAGTCTCCGTGCACCACTTTTCATTGGTCTCATTTCCAGAATACCAGGTGACGCTATAAATACCGTCGATTGTCCCGGAAGGCGAGAGTCGGAGGGTATACAGTTCTGCAGGTGAACCGGTTGCAAATGTCCTGTTCCATAACATGCTTCCTCCGGGGCCAAGCATTGCGGTCCATATCCCGGCGTCACTGGTACCTCCAACAAGGAAACCATCGGGAGATACTGGCACGATCTCATTGACATGCTGACCCGGTCCCAAATCTGCTTTCCTGCTGATTTCCCCGTTCTCACCAAGCCAGATGATACTGGCATCCCCTGCTGCAGTATACCCTCCACCCGGTGCACTGACGACCTTCCACCAGTCGCTGCCACCACCAAGTGAGATGCTCCAGAGAACGCTGCCATTATCATTGACCTGGTAGAGGATTCCTGAATAACTGGCGACAATAAACCCGCTGTTCATCCCCTCCACAAGCGAGCTGCCGTAATCCGGCGATGTGCCGAGAGTCATATCCGACACAACCTTACCTTCGCTGTCAAGTGTTAAAATCCGGGGGACTGGCCCCGTTCCAGTACCGGCGATTGCATAACCACCATTATCGATTTGGATCACCGATTGTCCTCTTCCGTTGGGATCGCTGTCTATTGTCGCTGTCCATTGCATGTTCCCTCTCGCATCGGCCTTGAGGAGCCAGATGTCGAAAGTCACGTCCTTATGGCCATGTTCCAGACATCCTGAAATGAAAAGTAGAGGTACCATGCAAAGAAGAACGATGACTATACAGGTTTTTACCTCTTTTCTTCGAAGTTGGCACACCATTTCGATCCCAATCTCCCATCTGTTTTTTCATTTCTGAAAAAAGAGATTTATTGTTGGATGTTTTGATTTCACACGAATTAGATTAAAATCCAAGTCCTTAAATTTTGGGTTTCACAGCCATCCGCAGATCTCACTCCCGGAAGAGAACGGTCAACGGGCACCCTGGCATTACAAAAAAACGCCCGCTGTTTTTTAAGCACAGCACCAGGACCGGCCCCACGATCCTGGCGCACCAGCACCCCGGCTGGCGATCATCTGTCCACGGGTTATAAGACCCGGTATATTTCGGTATGGCCTGACCGGAACACCGGGGTAAGGCGGTCACTTCGTGCCAGGTCCCCTAACTTTGACCCGTATCTCATCCGCTCGGTCTCGCCGACAAAGACATACTTCACGTTGTATTTTGCAAAAAGAAAACCGGTATCCACCTCCCCGGCATATATACGGTCCACGTCCGAGCATCGCTCTTCAACATCCCGCCACTCCCGTCCCCACATTATCTCATGGGTGCGCCACCCTATAACGGTAGGAAGCCCGGTGAACGCTCCTATCCGCGACGAGTAGGTATACGAATCGCCGGGAGCTTCAAGCACCACATCTCCGTTCTGTGCAGTCTCCCTGAGCCAGCAGAGACCTTCGTAGTCATCAGGCTTCTGCTCTTGCAGCCACGCTGCCCCATCGAGCGTGAGCGTTCCAGTTTTACCCATGAAGTCCGCGTTCGGGATGGCGACCACCGAACAGAGCGGGTGGACCGCAGTCATGGCAATCACCGCCACTGCCACGGCAACCAGGACCCGGTTTTGTATCCGGTAGAGGAAATACACCGATGCAACTGCCCAGAACACCCAGGCCTGCAGATAGAACTTCATCATGGTGTTCAAGCGCTCATACGGCGGGCCATATGGATCGTTGATGTAGAAGATCTCGCAAAACACGATGAGAAAAAGGGCGATGCATGCAAAAATCGCAGGATATTCCTGGTGGGACCATGCACGGACAAAGAAGGGGATGGCAAAGAGCGAAAGCATTGCCAGCGGGAAATGGAGTGAGAACGAGATGACACCAGCAACGATGACCGCACCGGCCACGAGTATGTCTTCCCGGGAAAAGGTGTGCGATCCGACAAGATAGATGCCAGATACAGCGGCAAAACCACCGAAGGTGAGGAGAAAGCCCAGGATCCCTGTCCTCTCCCCGGGATCAAAAACGCATATCCTGCCCAGGAAAAGGAGTGCCAGGAAGGCACAACCTTCCAGGCCGGCCAGGAGAAGGAATGCCTTCTTTTTTGTTGCGCAATATCCTGTCCAGGCCACCAGGAACAGGCAGGCCGGAAGGGTCCAGAGGTTTACGCCGGCAAGAAAGCAGGTGACAAGGATGGCCGTGCAGAACAATGGTTGCGAAAATTTCCTGTACATTGCAAGGCACAGCCCGGCAAGGGCCAGGATGAAGGGGATCGATATGAAATGGGCGTGCAGGTCTCCCTGGAGGAAGGTGTAGAACGGGTACAGGGTAATTGCATGGGGAATCACGCACGTTGCCGCTGTAAAATCAAACGAGACGAGCCACTCAGAGAACGTCCCTGCGAAGGCTTGGAACTGCAGGAGATCTGTTCTGCCCAGGTACGAGAGGAGTTGCACGAACCCGGCGCTGAAACCGGAAATCATGGTGAGGAAGACTGCAAGAAAGCCATACAGCCGCCGTCCGGCCAGGTTGACCCCAATGCCGTAGGCGGCCTGCACCGCGATGGCAAAGAGCGCGGCTACGGCGAGGTTATACCCGGTTCCTGCGTCCACCCCTGAGAGCAGTACAGGAATGGCCGCGGCCAGGTGTCCCAGGTAGTAGTAGGGGAGGCCTGATCCGGCCCACCAGGGGTCAGGAAGGGGGAGGAAACCGGTCCGGCATATCGACTGGAGAAACGCGGAGTTCATGAAATCTTCAGAGTATCCGTAATAGATCTCGGGTTTGTGCATGAGGAAAAGGGCGGCGAGGATAAATGCCAGGACAAATATCGCCTCCTGCACGAACATGTCCCGGGTGGGCCTCCAGTCACGTCGATATTTGCGGATGATGCATACCGCCGTTATACCGAGTGCGAGCAGGCCGGCGTACATGCCTGCCCCCAGCGGGACCAGGTGGAGGGAGGAGAGCGCCCATGCCACGAGGGTTATACAGACCATCCCGAGCGGGCGGGCGATCGACTGGCCTGCATCCCGGAGTTCCTGGGCGAGGACTGCTGCCAGTGGAAACGAAAGGATGCCGATTGCCTCGAGTATGATGAAGAACACAAGGAGTTCCATTCAACCAGCTCCTTGCTCCACGGCCAGAAAGAGGAGGATTGAACCTGCTGGGGACCGGTTCGGTCCGCACCGCCTTGCTCCCCGGCCAGGAGGAGGAGGATGGAGGCACAAGCGGACGTCATCCGCACCGGGAGGATCGCAGGTGCGATCCCGCTCTCCGGCAGATCCTGCCGGCCTGCCCGTTCGAGACCCGTCTCCCCTGTTTCTATGTTTTGCGGCTTTGGTCCGTGCAGGTCCGCAGTTCATCAGGTAGCGATGAATCCTGGCACGGGATATAGGTATTCCATTCCGGCCCAGGGCGTTTACTCCTGGCGGGCCTTCCTGGCCGGTCTTAATCCTTCCTTTCGTGATCGGTCTTTCTGGGGGAGCCTCCATCCTTTCCAGGGAGGTTTTCAGTACCATTTTTGCAGAAATAGCACTGCCTCTAAAAGAACCTGCATGAGTCATTTGAAGGGAAAAAGGGGAATTGAATGACAAGTGAAGGAGGGTGTGGGGCAGTGTGGATTCCTTTTTTTTAAGAATCTTTATCCCATTTCACGAGATAGTCCCGTAGCAGTGATGGGATCCTTATTTTTCCAATACTGGGCCAAGGCCAGGGTTGATCCTCCTCAATACCATCTGCTCCCGTATCATTCCCTTGACGTGGCGGCTGTTGGTTCAGAATACCTCCGGAACGATGGTATTGCGAGATCCAGGATTGCACGGGAACTTGATATCCCCCCATCTGATATTCCCGGACTCATTGCATTCTTTCTCGCACTGCATGATTTAGGCAAGTTCGCCGAGTCATTTCAGACCAGGGTACCGGTGGTCTTTTCACTTCTCCGTGGAAAGGAAACAGGACTATCGGTCCCTGTTCGCCATGATCTCCTTGGCAGGTTTCTTTGGGATTCCGGTGTTGGAGACCATTTTTATAAAAATGAGATATTACCGTCATCCGGGACCGCCAACCCGGTCTCTGTAAGCCTGGCCCTCAACACCTTGCTGAATGCAGTTTTCGGGCATCATGGTGTCCCCCCTTATAGAGAGCTCTTGGTTGCATCTGATGTCTATACCTCGCAGGATGCAGAAGCAGCAAAGGCTTTTGTGACGGAATGCAGTCACATTTTTTTGTCAAATAAGGACCACATCCTCTCACTCTCGAAAAAAGAGAGAACAGGTTCTTTACGAGCGTTCTCCTGGCTCCTTGCCGGCCTTGCGGTATTTGCCGATTGGATAGGGTCGAACGCTCTCATGTTTCCCTACTGTGCCAGCGAGATGCCTCTCCGGGAATACTGGGAAAAGGTTGCCTCTCCAAGGGCTCGATCGGCACTCTCCCATGTGCGTGTGCTTCCTTTCCCCATATCTTCGAAGCAAGGGATCGATCACCTCTTTCCAGATTTCCGGTCAGGATTGTTCACCCCAAGCGATCTCCAGTGCTATGCGTCTTCGTGCCAGGCTGGTCCAGGGCCGCACCTTTACATCATCGAGGAGTCTACCGGGAGCGGCAAGACAGAAGCAGCTCTTACTCTTGCCCACCGATTGATGGCTGAGGGACACGGTCATGGGATTTATTTTGCGTTGCCCACCATGGCAACCTCCAACGCACTCTATGACCGTGTCCAAAAGATCAAAGATAACTTCTATGCGCCCGGATCGAACCCTCCCATCGTTCTGGCTCACAGCGCCCGCCACCTCGCGGGGTTTTACCTTGAAAGGCCGCCTGTGAATTATCCTGACCGGTCGAGGGATTCATCTGCCGAAGACCTTTCGCTTTGGCTTACCGACAACCGGAAAAAAGCACTTCTCGCCGCATTGGGTGTCGGGACCATCGACCAGGCCCTGGTCTCCGTGCTCCCCCGCAGGCACCAGTCGCTCAGGCTTTTCGGGTTATGGCGGAACGTCCTGATTGTTGACGAGGTGCATGCTTACGATCCATATGTAAACCGACTCCTCAAGTCCCTCATCTGCGATCACGCACGGATTGGAGGCAGTATAATCCTCCTCTCTGCTACCCTCCCTCAGTCCACCAGGGATCAGCTGATCGGGGCATTCTGCGAAGGGGCAGGAATCTCGCCAACTGAGGGTAGCCCGAGTCCTTACCCGGTGGTTTTACATGTCTCTCCTTCTGCCAGGGAAGAGCGGGCTCTAACTCCAAGGCCGGGGACGTCAAGAGAGGTGCAATTGAGATTTTTCGAGAATGAGATGGATGTGGTCGAAGCTCTCCGGGAAACGCTTCAGCGGGGTGGGTGTGCGTGCTGGATAAGAAACACCGTCTATGACGCCGTCGCTGCATCCCGCTTATTCGGCTGTCTCTCACCTCCTATCCATCCCATGCTGTTCCACGCCCGCTTTGTCCTTGGTGACCGGCTCGAACGGGAGAACGATGTTATCAGGCACTTCGGGAAAACGAGCACGCGGGAGGACCGGGCAGGTAGACTGCTTATTGCCACCCAGGTCGTGGAGCAGTCGCTGGACCTGGACTTCGATTTCATGGTCACAGACCTTGCTCCCATTGATCTCATAATCCAGAGGGCCGGGCGACTTCACAGGCACCCCAGGGGGGACAGGGGAGTCCCGGTTCTTGGTATACATGCGCCCGCACATGAGCCAGAGGCAAAGAAAGACTGGTACTCGAAGAAGTTCCCCAGGGGTTCGTTCGTGTATCCAAGCCATGGAGAGTTATGGCTGACGCAAAAGATCCTCCAAGAGAGAGGGGTGATCAGGACTCCGGATGATGCGAGGGTGCTCATCGAGGGGGTATACGGGAATGGTGCAAAAACGGCTGTTCCTCCCGAGCTTCTGAAACGGGACCTTCTTGCAGACCAGGAACGGCGTCGGGCTGAAGGCATTGCTATGCTGAACGTCATCAAATTCGGTCAAGGTTACAAGGACTCGGGGCACAGATGGCCTGATGACGAAGATGTCCCGACAAGGCTGGGAGAACCTTCGGTGACGCTGCGGGTTGGGGTTATTGATACTGCCAGTAATGTGGCCAGGCCAATTTATTATGCCGGGCAGCATTCATGGGACATGAGCCAGGTCACTGTGCAGAGGTCAAGACTGGGCAGCGGGATACCTGACTATCAGAGCGATCTCCTCCATCTCGCCAAATCTGCATGTGACTCGATGGCAGACAGAGGAAGCAATGCGTTACTCGTCCTTCTGCGGCAAGTTACATCGACCTGCTGGGAGAACCATTTCGCCCAGAAAGCAGGCGGCAACCTGTTCGTGAGGTATTCAAAAGAGAGGGGTTTGGAGATTGAGATAGGTTAACCGGGATTTGTCGAAGAGTTAATATTAATTATGAGCTATTTTGATACACCGACGAGGAGGTGAAGTGTCATACCAGACCATCTGCTCAATTTGATTGAAGATCCATGGATTCCCTGTGTTAAGGATGGGGGAAAGCGGGAGACGCTCACACCATGGCAAATCTTTGGGAACGGGGGTGAGAATGAAGTACTCTCGCTTGCAACACCAAGGCCCGATTTCCAGGGAGCAGTCATTCAGTTTCTGATAGGGCTTGTACAGACCACGATGGCTCCACCTGGCGAGGATGAATGGGTCGATGGTCTTCAGTCCCTTCCTGGTGCAAGGGAGGTAAAACAACGGTTCGATGCTGTTTCTCATGCATTTAATCTTGGGGGGGACGGTCCCCGGTTCATGCAGGACACCAGTTGTGCTGATGTGGGGGAAAGGCCAATCGAGTCTTTAATCATTGGAATGCCTGGTGAGAACACTTATGAAAAAAACAGGGACTTTTTTTGCAAAAGAAACACCATCAAACAACTTTGCCCTTCCTGCGCCGCAATGGGGCTTATATCGCTTCAGTTAAACGGTCCGCAAGGTGGACAGGGTCATAGGGCAGGTCTTCGTGGGGGTGGACCACTGACCAGTGTAATACTGGGCAAGTCTCTCCCCGAGCTTATATGGCTGAACGTCCTTCCCGAAGATGAATTCTTCATTGGTCTTTCCGGCGAGCGTAAGAGTGCAATCAATGATATTTTCCCTTGGATGGGTCCTTTACGAACAAGTGAAGGTGGAGATGAAGGGCTGTTTACTGGAATTTCAGACGCAAGTCAACTCCAGATGTTTTGGGGAACGGGGCGGCGAATCCTCCTTGGCACGGAACATACAACTCATGGAACCTGCGACATATGCGGCGAGGCAACTCCGGCGGGCATAACCTCTTTGAGGACGAAAAATTACGGTATTCGATACGATGATAGCTGGCGGCATGTTCTCACGCCGTATTACCGGTCCGAGGACACATACCTTCCTGTTCACCTCCATGGTGATGGGATTGCTTACCATCATTGGCTGGGACTGGTCCAGAATGATGTAGAACAAGGCGTAGAAGTCGCCCATGTTGTGCGACGGTTTAGAAACATCCAGGCGAACCTTTCCGGTATCCTCCCTGACATTCCTCAACTGTGGGCATTTGGATATGATTTTAAAAAGGTTGAAGCCCGGTGCTGGTACGAGAGCTATATGCCCCTGATCCGGGTTGAAAATTCCATCCGGGCTGATTACGAAGTGTACATCGCCCAGATCGTTCGTGCTGCAAAATATGTAAACAGAATGGTCAATGGTGCAATCAATGATGCCCTTTACAAATCTGAAAACAAGGGGGCATCATCAGGCAAGAAAGTAAAACGCGAGAAAAGTCCAAAGGTTCTTTCCATTGTCATGACCAGGTTCTGGTCCGAGACAGAGACCCTGTTTTATTCTACCCTCTCGGAAGTGAAAAAAGCCTTGGAGAACAACGAACCCGTTGATCCGATCAAGCGCAGGTGGGTGATGGGAGTAAGAGGGGTTGGACTGAACCTCTTTGACTTTTATTCACAAGCGCAATATGTCGACGAACACCGGCCGAAAGCAATTATCGGCGCACGCAAAAAGCTTTCAATGACGATATCACCAGGATCACCCAAGCTGATGCAAATTCTCTCCCTCTCCAAGGAGGCAGGATAATGATGATTAAAGAGAAAGTCTGGCTGAACTTCAACGATCCTCACGTATCAGGTTTTCTCCTGCAATGGTGGGAAGATCTTGACAAGAGACGCGGAGACCGGGCAGAACTCCGGAGGTGTAAGCTCCCGGAAGAGGTGCTGTTCCTCCCCTCTTACTACCGGCTCCGGCTCCCTATGATCCAGTACGACGGATTCAACGATACTTCGCTTGGCACTGTGGCCGGGGTTGTCTCCCATGCCAAACGCTCCGACAGCTCTGAACGGTTTGCTGAGCAGCTTGCAAAAAAGCCACCAGGAGGAGATTCTCCTGTCATGAGCGAACTCCGTTTCCGTAAGTTCCTCTCGATACGGGAGCCAAACGCCCTCTTCCGGGAAGGGATCAGGGCGGTCCGCCTACTGGATGGTGTTGTGAATATCCCAGACCTTGCCCAGGGACTTTACTGGTGGAAGAATTCCAGGACGAGGCAGGAATGGGCCCGTTTCTATTATGAAAAAACCGTGTGATGTGACTATGACTGAATTCATTCAACTGCATGTTCTTGCTTCGTATCCTCCATCGAACCTGAACCGTGATGACCTCGGGCGGCCGAAGACTGCCATCATGGGCGGAACCCAGCGCCTGCGTATCTCCTCCCAGAGCCTTAAGCGGGCCTGGAGGCAGTCCGATTTCTTCCAGGAGGCGCTCTCCGGGCATATCGGGACAAGGACAAGAGAGATGGGGAATAAGATTGTTGAAGCGCTGACAACCGGCAAGACGTTGACGGACATACTCTCAAACCTGGAAAGGGCTCCCAGCAGGACACCGGTCCCGGAGAAGGAGGCTGTGGAATGGACAAAGGCCATTGCCGGGCAATTTGGAAAACTGACAGAAAGGAAAGGTAAAAAGTCGGATAAGGCTGACCAGACGGAAGAAAAAGATAATGACCCGGTTAAGATCGAACAGATCGCCCATTTCAGCCCACAGGAGATTGCAGCGATTGACGCGCTTCTTAATAAGTGTATTGCCAGCGGGAAGGCTCCTGAAAAGGAGGATCTCTTGTTATTGCGAAAGGACCACACTGCAGCTGACATCGCGATGTTTGGGAGGATGTTTGCGAAGTCTCCTGTCTATAACACCGAGGCCGCCGTGCAGGTGTCCCACGCTATCACGGTCCATGATGTGGTTGTCGAGGATGATTATTTCACCGCGGTAGACGACCTGAATGTCCTTGAGACCGATGCTGGATCTGCCCACATCGGGCAGTTCGAGTTTGCCGCAGGGCTCTATTACTTCTATATCTGCATCAACCGTGACCTGCTGATCGAGAACCTGATGGGAGATGCGAGCCTTGCATCGCGGGCGATTGGCGCGATCACAGAGGCATGTGCCAAAGTTGCGCCGGCAGGCAAACAGGCCAGTTTTGCGTCCCGGGCCTATGCGTCGTACATGCTTGCCGAGAGGGGCTCCCAACAACCCCGCTCGCTGGCTGTTGCATATATCAAACCGGTGAAGGGTGGCGATATTCTCACTGCAGCGATCCGCGGGATTGAAGAGACCCGGAAGAACATTGACAAGGTCTACGGGCCCTGTTGCAAGGATGCACGCTCGTTCAACACCACGACGGGCGAGGGGTCACTGGCTGAAATCGTTCGCTTTGTGTCGTCGTGACTATGACCCGTTATTGCGTATTCACGTTGTATGGTCCCATGGCCTCATGGGGGGAGATCGCAGTCGGAGAAGATCGGCGTTCATCAGACCACCCTTCCAAGTCTGCACTGGTTGGCATGATTGGTGCCGGGCTGGGGATCAATCGTGACCAGGAGGATATTCATTCCCGCCTTGCACGAACAATAGGGATGGCCAGCCTGGTCCTTTCGGCAGGAAACCCTGTTGAGGATTTCCATACGATACAGACTCCTCCCCAGGCTGAACTGAAAAAGGGCGCTCATTTCCATACCCGGAAGGACGAACTCTCGATTGGCGCAGACGCACTCGAAACCATCATTTCCAGGAGAGAATACCGGTGTGATACCTTTCTTGGGATATGTCTCTGGATGCGTGATGCGGATGGTCCTTTCCGGCTTGAGGAGATAGCCAATTCGTTGAATGCACCGGCGTTTTTCCTTTACCTTGGGCGGAAATCCTGTCCTCCTGCTCTTCCAGTTTCTGCGCTCGTAGTAGAAGCTGCTTCCGTCCTTGATGCTTTCAGGGAGGCTGCGAAGAAGAATGTGTGGTTTGCCAAAAGGTTATCGTCCCTGTCAGAAGCCCCCATGTACTGGGACCCGGATGGTGTGCCGGGCATCGAGACACTGCACGTGTACCAGCGGAGAGACGAGGTTCTCAGCAGGAAAAGGTGGACGTTCTCGAACCGGTCCGAGCATTATGGTATAGCGACGATACCTGGTGCGGGGGGGTGAGCGATGTTCTTCAGCAGGATCCGTATCAGACCGGATGCCACGTATTCTCCGGAGTTCTGGAAGGTTGCCACGGGGCCGTACCAGATCCACTCGATGGTGTGGGACTTGTTTGCCGATCCTGAACACCAGGACAGGGACTTTCTATACCGGGTCGATATCGTCAACGGGAGACCGGTCGTATACTCGGTCTCGCAACGGAGGCCGGTATACATGGGGAACCTATGGTCGGTGGAGACAAAGGAGTATCACCCTGTCCTCTTTGCCGGGCAGCGACTTTCGTTTGCTCTGCGGGCAAACCCGGTCAGGACGCGATGGACAGCCCCTGACGGGGAGGGCAGGCGCACCCAGAAGCGCCACGATGTAGTAATGGATGTAAAGAGGGCGATGCGCCTGGATAACGGGGCCGTTGGAGCCAGCATGGCGGAACTGGTCCAGAACGAGGGGTTCCGCTGGCTCCAGGAGAGGGGGGCAAAGAATGGATACAGCGTGGAGAGCCACCAGGTTCTTGCGGGGGCTTACCGGCAGCACTCGTTTCACCAGGGATCAAAAAACCGCCTTGTCTCACTGAGCACAATAGATTTCAACGGACTGCTCAATGTGACTGATCCTGACCGGTTCAGAACTGCGCTCATGCATGGTATCGGGCCTGCAAAGGGATTTGGGTGCGGTATGATGATGGTGAAGCCGGCATGATGCGGCAATGACCCCAATTCTCCCGAAAATAAAACCCATTCCCCTGAAAGAACGATCTTCACTCATTTTTCTTGAATATGGAGAACTCGATGTCCTGGATGGTGCCTTTGTCTTGATTGACGTCCGGGGGGTGAGGATTCAAATCCCCATCGGTGGTGTTGCCTGCATTATGCTTGAACCAGGGACCAGGGTGTCTCATGCTGCTGTGAAACTTGCTGCCCAGGTTGGATGTCTCCTCACGTGGGTCGGTGAAGGGGGTGTGCGGCTTTATTCTTCCGGGCATCCGGGAGGTGCCCGTTCCGACAGGCTCCTCTACCAGGCCTCCATTGCATTGAACGCGGATGCCCGCCAGCGGGTTGTGCGAAAGATGTTTGAGATTCGATTTCATGAACAAGTTGATCCCGGGTTATCGATAAGCCAGTTGCGTGGTCTTGAAGGGGTACGTGTAAGGAAGAAATACGAGGAGTTTGCCGATCGGTTCCGGGTCAGATGGGAGGGGAGAAGGTACGACCCTGCTTTGTGGAGTGCATCTGATCTTCCTAATAAATGCCTGAGCGCAGGCACATCATGTCTCTATGGTGTGGTGGAGGCGGGGATTCTTGCAGCAGGGTATTCACCGGCAATAGGGATTCTTCATACCGGGGATCCGCTTTCATTTGTCTTTGATATTGCAGATCTCTTTAAATTTGAGACTGTTGTGCCTGCAGCGTTTGAAGTGGCCGGACACCGCCCCGTGCACCCTGAACGAATGGTCAGGCAAAAATGCAGGGATCTTTTCCGGCAGGAACGTATCCTGAACCGTATTATCCCCACCATCCAAGAAGTCCTTGATGCCGGAGGCCTTGAGTGGCCCAAACCATATGCTGATTCGGTTCTCCCTGCATTTGAAAAGGAATGACTGGTATGGGATTCATGGTGATTGTGACCGAAAATGCACCCCCCTCCCTGCGAGGAAAACTTACAATCTGGCTCCTTGAGATCCGTGCAGGGGTATATATAGGTAATTACTCGATTAAAGTACGGGAAATGATATGGAAGCATGTACTTCTGGGATTGGGAAAGGGTAATGCCGTGATGGCATGGCACGTCCCAAACGATGCGGGGTTTGATTTTGTCACTACCGGTATAAACAGGCGGATTCCATGCGAGATGGATGGAATTAAATTGATCTCATTCTTACCTGAAGAAAAATCAAAATCAAAAAAGTAAAATAGACCTTTTCTTTGTAGTACTTAAGTTGAAGAGAGTTCCCCACGCCCGTGGGGATGAACCACTGACAAAGTTTGTTTCTGGTTCATGGTCAGCGAGTTCCCCACGCCCGTGGGGATGAACCAGCACCAGGAGAACGTGACCGGATCGTATGATGGAGTTCCCCACGCCCGTGGGGATGAACCGTTCTGGGTCGTGGGAAGTGCTGCGACAGGTTGGAGTTCCCCACGCCCGTGGGGATGAACCGCCATAGCAGAACACAGTGGATGGAGCTGGTAAGAGTTCCCCACGCCCGTGGGGATGAACCCATTCTAGGATAAGTTGCACCCATCAAAACCACGAGTTCCCCACGCCCGTGGGGATGAACCGTAGTCAAGGTTCACCAGCTTCTCTTTCCTCCCGAGTTCCCCACGCCCGTGGGGATGAACCAATGGAACAGATGAACGATCTACTCGGGCTTCCGAGTTCCCCACGCCCGTGGGGATGAACCACCGGGGCGGAAGTCCTGGACAAAGCACTTGAAGAGTTCCCCACGCCCGTGGGGATGAACCGGGAGCTACCGGGGCATACGAAGCATATACCGAGAGTTCCCCACGCCCGTGGGGATGAACCAATTCCGCCGGAGTTCGTATGAGTGCAAAGAAGGAGTTCCCCACGCCCGTGGGGATGAACCATTCTTGCCCGGAACCGCAACCATTGAGAGCATGAGTTCCCCACGCCCGTGGGGATGAACCGAGCGGGTGAAAAAGATGGGTTTGGGTGCAACAGAGTTCCCCACGCCCGTGGGGATGAACCTCCTGGATATGTTGATGACTGGAGGATGCTGAAGAGTTCCCCACGCCCGTGGGGATGAACCTTCTACGATTCTTTCTGGACGTTGTTTCACTTCGAGTTCCCCACGCCCGTGGGGATGAACCAGGATTGTGGATTACTGTGCAGAGAATGATATGGAGTTCCCCACGCCCGTGGGGATGAACCACACAGCAGATGCACCCTTATAAGATAACGATACGAGTTCCCCACGCCCGTGGGGATGAACCGTCCTTGCAACGACCTTAAGCATCGAGCGCGGTGAGTTCCCCACGCCCGTGGGGATGAACCATCAAATGCGTCGAATTGATCATCATGTTCTCCGAGTTCCCCACGCAAAAAAACAAGCCTGCCGGGGCCGAAGAGAGAGAAAAAATGAGCGGAGGGGGGGAAATCTCCCGGCTCCTTACCCGGGCCCCCCGGCTCCCGACCCTTTCATCAAGCCGTATTCGATCTCGTAGTACCCGCCTCCCTGGTCGCTGAACGCCAGGAAGTAGTGGAGGAGCTGCTGCCCCTCGGCCTCCTCAATCTGCCGGAGGAGTGCCGCCTGGTTTGCCGCATCGTGGCCGGAAAGGACCCACTTCCTGGTATCGTCCTGCATCTTCCAGGAGCGGGCCGGGACCGGTGCCGGCGGCGTTGTGACCGAATCGTCCTCCGGGTCATAGAAAGCGATCACCCGGCGGGTCTCCTTCTCTGCATTGACCTTCTGGCGCCGCTGCCAGAAAGCGATGGCAGCCACTGCGACAGCAACCACCATCTCGATGAGCTGGATCAAATCTTCTTCCATGGCCAAAGCACCCCGTGACAGAGGAGGTCGCATGGAGGATGGTGGTGGAGCGGTTTTTCACCGCTTCCACCTGCCCTGGTCCGTCCGGTCGTGCATCCCGACGATGATCCTGATCATGACGAAGAGCATGGTCAGGCTCCCGAGGCAGATGCCGAGGACGAACATGAATCCTTCATCCATGACCCCTCCCCCGTCCATCCGATCCTGGTTCAGGCGAGCTCGGGCTTCGTGTCAGCCCAGGTCTCGATGGTCGCAAGGATGGCGTCATCGCTGTACGACGTGACGCGGACCTGCTCACGGCCGAAGGCCACGTAGTAGATCTCACCGTTGGCGTCATGGCACTTGAGCGTCGCCGAGAAGGAATCTTCATCGGAGACGTGGATGGCGTCGCCGCCGATGGCCGTGGCAAGCGCGGTATCCGCGGCAATTGCCGTTACCGCGGCATTGAAGGCTGCCACGGTGGGTGCACGGGCAGTGACCGACCCGACGACCTTGGCTTCGGCGTTCTCGTACTCGATCCGGGCGGTGTACCCTTCACGGCTCTTTGCTACCGGTGCCTGCGGGACACCGGCGACATCGTATGCGGTGCAACCCCATGGATTGCCGGAGATGACCCCGGAGACGAGGTTGTTGAACGCTGCGATGTCTGCAATCGGCGAGGCAAGCTCGCGGACTGCGGTTTTGGTGATACTCTGTTGGACAAAGTCTCCCATGGCTTTTCTCCTGCCCTTTTCAGGGCAACAACCAGGTAAAACATGAAAGGATATATATTTTGACCCGGGGTGTCGATCGGGGGCCGTATCGCGGCCTGTTCCGGAAAAGAAGCGATTCGGTGAGCACCAGGAATCACACCCGTCGACAGAATCCGGGCCTGGTGGAAGAGACCCCGGGGAACGGTACCGGTAAAATGACGGATCGTGGGGAACGGACCATGCGGTACTTACGACCTGGCCTGGGGGGAGCGTCCTCCCCGTGCCCGAAGGCCCCTGGACGCCGGGAAGCGTAACCGGGATCCCCGGTCACACCGGGCTGTTCCTCATCGCGGGACAGCCTGTTCCTTGTCGATCAGCAGTCGCCCCGGTCTCACCCCGGTTCCACCTGCGTTCTCCCGACAAAGAGCGGGGCCTTCCGCTGCTTCCCGGCAAGCAGCCTCGTGACCGACTGAAGCGGGGTGGTGTAATAGAACGGTTCGATGGTGAAGTTCAGCGCTTTCCCCGAGAAAGAACGCCGGACCGTTCCCGCCACCATGCCGGTGGACAGGAGCCGGACCGGTTGGGGTTCGCCGTTGATGGCCCTGGCAAGGTCCGGGAGCGGGACGCGGAACCCCCGGCTGTCAAGGTCGGACCGGACCACCATGTCCTCTCCCCGGATGTAAACCCGTCCGACCTTTTCAAACGCCGGTTCGACATGTTCGGTGACCGTCCAGGTCAACCGGCCACCTCCCCGTGATCCTGGATTGCGGCGATCCGCTGGTAACAGGTCTCGCAGAGTTTTGTCCCGGTACCCCGGTCGATATAGGTGGCCAGGTCAAGGTTACAGACAGTGCACCGGCAGAGGCTGGTGGTGAGCCGTTCCATCCGGGCAGGGTCGACGGTCCCGGGAAGGATGGTGGCTGACTGCTGGGCTCTCACCTTTGCCCGGTCATAGCAGTTCCTGCAGACCTGGTAGGGCTGCCAGCAGTCCTTCGGCCGGTTCTTCCGCTCCACGGTCAGCTTCTCGACATAGTGGGTCCAGGGGTGGCCGCACACCCGGCAGAAGGTGTGGTCAGGGACCTCCAGGGGCTTGTAGTCCTGGGGCCGGATATGGATCTTTGCTGGAGCAGGCGGCCCGGGTTTCCTGCAGCATTGCAGCAGTCCTTCAGCAGGATCACGGTTTTCCAGGGGATAGGTCCGGCCCCTGTCCTGGCGCGGATCCTGAAACGGAGGCCCCTCCCTGGTTTTTTCGATCCTGTCCCCCAGCATTTCAGCAATTTCCCGTTCGCACGGGCCCTGCGTTCCATGACCTCCTGCCGACACGGTGTTCTCTGTATCCTGGGATTTGCTGGGGGATTGATCTGAACTAAGAATAATATCATTATTACAGGTATTATTTTCCGGATCAGAGCCCGTAAATTCGTTTTCGAATCGTGCAGCAGTTTGCTGGGGATTGCTGAAGGATTGCTGTGATGCTGAAGGATGGTCCGGGTCGTCATCCAGCCATACCGATCCCCCCAGGGACCATGACCTGAAGAGCTCGCGGTCGAAGGTATAGGCATTGGTCCGCCTCCGCATCGAGGACGCCCCGTCTTCGCCATCGGTCACCACCGTCCGGTCGCAGAAGGAGATGGCCGGGCACTTCTCGAGCAGTCCGGAATACATGGTCCCCCTGCTGTCGTACCCGTGGATAAGCCGGTGCACGCAGCTGTTGCTCCAGCCGGTCTGCTTCTGGAGCTGGGGGATGGTGAACTCCTCCTGGTCGTTTTGGGAGATGATCCCGATCAGCGCCGATTCCCTCCAGGTGAGCTTGGTCTCCTGTCCCCCGGCAATACCGTTCAGGAGCTGGTAGAGCCGGGCTGCTTCCCGGAAGTCTTCGCGGGTAGCGGTGAGGCAGCGGGTCCGGCCGCAGGTGGTCTGTTCCCGCTGCATGTACCGCAGCACGGTGTTGGCCTTGATGAGGTCGAGCAGCATCTCAGGGTTTCTCCGGTTCGCATGGGCCACGAACCGGATGCTGGTCGCAAAGGGGATGATGACGTGGAACATCTGCCTCCCGATGTTCTCCCAGATCGCCTGGCAGGTCAGGACTTCCGGCCGTTCCTGTCCCTGGTCGTCCGGGGGGGCCTGGTCCCGCTGGAGGACCCGGGCGAGCACGCGGTCGTCCTGTTCGGCGGATTCGTCGATCCAGCAGGTGAGCATCCGGTTGAAGACCTGGTCGTCCCCTGCTCCTTCCACCTTTGCCACCCACCAGATGCACCGTTCCGGGATGGTGCAGACCTGCCCTTTCCGGTCCTTGCTGACCGTCCGGTAAAGGAATGGTTCCCGGAAGGAGGTGGTGACGCCTTTCAGGATCTCGGCCATGTCCTCCGAGAGCGTGGTGTCGTCGAACACGATCGCTGAGCCGGGCTGGAGGTCTTCGATGTAGAAGAGGGCTTTGTTGCTCATCCGCCCGGCCAGGCGGAACCGTGCAGGGACCTGCCGGAGGAGGGTGGTGAAGGCATGGCTCTTTCCTTTCCCGCTCTCACCGGTCACGGAGACGTGCAGTCCGTTGGTGTTGGTGACCGATCGCGAGGCAAGGGACAGGATCATGCATTCGGCCGGGACTTCGTCGCCGACATGGTCGAGGGCAAAGGTCCGGAGCAAGAACTGCTTGGGGTCGCCGTGCCGGAGGAGTCCGAGGGCTTCGTTCTGGCACGGGATCCCGCCAGGGGTGGGGGGTGAGGACGCCGGTGTCCCGGGTTGTTCCTGCTGGTGCTCTGCCGGTGGCGGTCGTGCCTGTTTCTTCTTCTCTCCTTCGAAGGCCTCCCGGAGCTCGGGCCACCGTTGTGCCCCGGCGCCGCAGGAGGTGTGCTGGCAGCCGGCGTGGATGGCGCCGTTTGGGAACTGGATGGCAAAGGCTCCGTCCCGGTGGGCGCTGGAGAACGGGCAGTGTTCCAGGGCGTAGATGGTGCCGCCCTGGTAGGGTTTCTCGCGGGTGATCCCGATCCCGTGGTCTTTTAGCCAGGAGCCGAGGTCCAGGCGGTTGCCGGTCCGGGTGCCGGGTGGTGCGTCCGGGAGGGTGGCGGCCAGTTGTTCGAGGAGTTTTACGGGTACGACCTCCAGGGTCCCGGGGACCGAGAGGAGCCGCGACCGCCGGTGGGGAGGTCGGGGGTGTGGTCTCCTTTCCGGGAGAGAGTGCCGTAGAGTTTCCAGATCCGGGCGGCGTTGTGGTTCGCGGTATCGATGGTGGTGGTGGCGTCATCGAACATGGCGGCGAGCACTTCGAGGCACTGCCTGACGAGGTGCCGGGACCGGTCGTCGTTTTTGCAATCGATCCGGTAGAGGAGGTGGGCGCCGTTCCCCGAGTCGGCGATGACCGGGGCCGGCCATCCTTTCGCGGTCAGCAGGGCGGCCACCCGGGTGGCGGTGCCGATGGCTGCCTGGTGTTCCGGTCCGGTGGACGAGACGCCGGAGGGCCGGACGGGGTCGATGTCGATGGGAAGCCAGCGTCTCCGCAGGATGTCGGTGTCGGCGGTGGTGGCATCTTTCTTGCCGAGGCGGGTCTTGACCCGGTTCGCCCGGCGGGAGAGGAGGGCCGGGTTCACCTCGTTCAGGGTGATGTAGATACCCTGGATGCCGGGCAGGCCGTCCAGGGTGTCGACCGCGGTGGCGAGGGTGCCGGGGTCATCGAAGTACCCGCTGCCGGTTCCGTCTTCGGTGATGACCCGGACCTCTGCTACCTGTCCGGGAGGGCAGAGGAGCGCTGCAGCTTTGCAGGTCTCATGGCTCATGGCCGGGCACCTCCGGGTTTCTTCCGCCCCGGTGTTTCTCCTGGGAGAGGTCCGGGAGGTGGTATCGTGGCTGGTATTGGACCGTCGTCCTGGTGGTGATCCTGCATCTTACGGCCCAACCGTGCTCCGGAAGGTGCCACCGTGGTCGGTATTGAGCTATCGTCCTGGTGGTGGTCCTGCATCTTACGGCCTAACCGTGGTCCGGAAGGTGCCACCGTGGTCGGTATTGAGCTATCGTCCTGGTGGTGGTACTGCATTTTACGGCCCAACCGTGCTCCTGGGACTGGTCCGGGAGGTGCCATCGTGGTCAGTATTGAGCTATCGTCCTGGTGATGGTCCTGCATCTTACGGCCCAACCGTGCTCCTAGGATTGGTCCGGGAGGTACCATCGTATCCGGTATTGAGCTATCGTCCTGGTGATGGCCCTGCATTTTACGGCCCAACCGTGCTCCGGAAAGGGGTCCGGGAGGTGCCATCATATCTGACATTGAGCCGTCGTCCTTGTGAAGATCCTGCGTTTTACGGCCCAACCATGCTCCGGAGAGGGGTCCGGAAGGTGCCATTGTATCCGGTGGCTGTCCGTCGTCATGGTGGTGGTCCTGCATCTTACGGCCCAACCGTGCTCCGAGGATTGGTCCGGGAGGTGCCATCGTATCTGGTGGTGGCCCGTCGTCCTGGTGATGGCCCTGCATTTTACGGCCCAACCATGCTCCGAGGACTGGTCCGGGAGGTGCCATCGTATCTGGTGGTGGCCCGTCGTCCTGGTGATGGTCCTCCATCTTACGGCCCAACCGTGCCCCGGGGAGGGGGGAGGGGTCATCCCCCTGGCCCGACGCCTGGGACCGGCCAGTGATCAGCTCGCAGGACCAGACGGTCTCCTTCCCGAAACGGCGGCTTGTGGCAGCGGCACAGTTCCTGCCCTGGCAAAGGACGATGCCATGGGCATCTGACATGAAGGGGCAGATCTTCCGCTCTGACATGCGGCCGTTCTCATGTTCAGTCCACATACTGCCCCTCCTCTGCGATCCCGCCCGGGTACACGGTGAAGATATGCCAGCATCCCGACCCGGTATAGACCCACAGCTCGACTTCTATCCCGTCCCACCGGGGGATGTCCTGGAGGGCCCGGACATCGTCACGCCAGTAGCGCATCACGTCGTCGATCCCGATGACTTCATGCCGGGTCCGTCTCACGTGCACGAGGAGCAGGTGGCATGTCCGCTCGCACCAGGCGACCAGGTGGATCGAGGTGGAGTAGCGCATGGTGCGGAACACGCTGTATCCCTTCCTGCTGAGGAACAAGCAGGCCTGCGATTCGGCGGTGCGGCCCCGCTGGGGGTAGGAAGCAGGCGCGGTAAGGGTGCACTTACGCCGTAGCATCCGGCACCACTTCCTCACGTTCCGGGTTGGCTGGGCATTGCGGGTCCGGGCAGAGGCCACCGGCAGGAAGGGTGCAGAAAAACTCGGTCCACCTCCCGTTCTTCCGGTGGGCAAAATGCGGGCACTGCTTTGCCTTTTTCCGGGCCATCAGGCCACCTCCACGGGTCCGGGAGTGCGAAGGTTTTTTAACTTCCACAAAGAGGAGCTTAGGGGTCCCCTCCCTGTTCGAGCTGTGGTAGGCGTGAACAACCCGGGGGGGCCCGTTATTCTGCGCATCCTGCTTCCTCCCCGCCGGTGACGGCCTGGTGCTGGTCATGGCCCGGGTGGTTGTCTGCCAACAGTGCCTCCCGGTCTCTTGCTCGATGCCGGGACGGGGTTTTCTCCTGGTCCCGTAGGATTTTTAGAACTTTTTTGTTCATGCATACTTCCTGTATGTGACCATGAAGAGGGAAGAGTGGTATTTTGGGTCACATACAAAGGAAAGAAGAATGATCCGGCCCTTTAAATTTTTTGATTGGCGGAGTTCTGCCAATCCGGGGCCCTGTTTGTCCGAGCAATTACGAACTACCTGGGGGAACCTTTTAAGGAAACGACGGATGGGGTTGGATCCCGGATCGGGGTTTTTTCCAGGATGTTTTTATGCATCGGTGACAGGAATGTTCACCGCTGGGATTAACACGGTTGTCCAGGGCGCGGGAAGTGGGGGGTGGTGCAGAGCTGTTAATCAATCATCCCCTATGCCAGGGAGTGGGCTGTTCTCACCGTATGAACGCTTGTTTGACGGTGTCAAACCCTGCTTTTCGCGGGTCTCTTTTCAACAAGACGCCTTCTCCCTATAGTTGAACCTGAGACCGGGCAAGTCCCGGTATTTCTTCATCGGGTGGCTCTTCATGATTTTCGAGGAGCATCGTTTTATCTGGGGTGTTTCCCGGACGAACAGGCCGGCAACCACGAGGAATGGAGAGGATCCCAACCGGAGCCAATATCCCCCTATTCATCGATCCGGGTATCCACGTGAACGTGTAAGAACTTTGCAGGCTTAAAAAAGACATGACTTTTCCACTCTCTCTCCACAAGGATTCCTGCCCCTCGCCCCCGCCCCTCTCGCTGCACCGACACCGGTCCCGGGCCTGCAGGGGTATGGCGCCTCCTTCCCGGACAGGCCTCAGCCGCCCCTCAGCCGCTCCCCGAACCAGGGGACAAGATCCTTCTTCCGGGACAACATCCCCGGGAGATGCACCGGCTGAACGCCGAGCTCAAGGCGGCTTAAAAGGGCGGTGTCCCCGGCGGCAAAGAGATAACTCGCATCGTCCATGGCATTCGTGAACATCCCGAGGTAGAGATCGACTCCACGCTGCACCCTCAGCCGGTTGAGATCCCCATGGATCTCCCCTTCATGCTCCCGGACAAAGTCCGGTGACGGGACCATGACCTGGGCGATGATGACCTTCTTTCCAAAGATCTCATACTGCTTGGTATCCCTAGTGAGAAGCTCCCCCATGGCGACTCCTGGAAGGTTCATCCCCTGCTCGAGGAGCTGGATGCCATACCGGAAGGGGTCGATACCGGCGATGGATGCGAGAAAGGTCACCGCATCCCGGTCATGGCCGGTAGTCGTGGACGCCTTCAGGTTGAGGGTGTCGGAGAGGATCCCGGACAGGAGCATCCCCGCAACAGGCGGCTCCGGTTCCAGCCCGGCCTGGATGAACTTTTCGGCAATGATGGTCGAAGTGGACCCGACCGGGTCATTCAGGAACTTCACCGGCTTGAGAGTGGAGATGACGGCAAGGCGATGGTGGTCGATGATCTCGAGGATCTCGGCCTGCTCGACTCCGTCGACTGCCTGGGACAACTCGTTGTGGTCCAGGAGGATGACTTTCCTCCGGATGTCGGGGACAAGGGTGGTCCTGGTGACGATGCCCCTCAGGGTGCCGTCCGGCTCCACCACGCAGGCGGCCCTGAACCTGGAACCAAAGACCGTCCTCTTCGCATGCTCGAGGGTGTCTGCAAGGGAGAGCCTGGGGATATCCGTCTCCATGACCATGCCCGCAGGAAGCAGGAGATCGAGCCTGTTCCCGATGGCGAAGACCTCAAGATCGGTCTCGAGGAGGGAGACCCCCTGTTCCCTGGCTTTCTCCATCACCCGTTCACCGGCCCGGGCACCGCCGGCAACGATGAGCCCCTTCACCCCGCCTGACAGGAGGGCCAGCTGCACCGCCTCATTGTCACCGACGATGGCAATGTCATGGTGCCCGGGCCTCTTCCCGGAGATATCCGGGGCATCTATGGCGACAAAGACCCGGCCCCCGATGGCATCGCCCCCTTCCACGAGGAGCCGTGCAGAGAGGGCGTTTGCAAGGGCCCCGGGAGTGCGGTCCGTGATGGTCCGGTCCCCGGTCTGCGTCCGGCAGACATAGTACCGGGTGAGCCCGTGCTCGCTGACCATGCCGACAAGCCTCCCGCGTCCATCGGTGACCGGGACATTCCGGATATCATGGGTATCCATGAGCGCCGCGATATCCGCGACCGGTACGTCGACAGCCACGCTGATCCGGCTGATGGAAAGGTCGGCGACCCGGGGCACGACGTCCTCGACAAGGAGGGGCGGCTCCACGCCAAAGGTTTCCAGCGCCCAGGTGGTCTCCTGGGAGAGTTCCCCGCAGCGTGCCGGGACATACCTTCCGGGACTTGCATGGTTCAACAGCGCCCCGTAACCGATGACGCTTCCTATGCTGTCGGTGTCCGGCTGCCGGTGGCCCAGGACCAGTACCTTTTCCATGTCATCTCCCATTTCTTTCCGCATACGTGGCACACCCCACCACATAAGAACATCGGATCCATCGCAGCAGCGGGTGCCTGGGAACACTCCCTGTCCCCGGCGTTCACCGGGCCGGTCGCAGTCACCCGCCCCGTCCAGGGCTGTGCAGCGGGAAAGGACCCGGTGCAGGACAGAGGAGGCAGGGAGAGAAACAGGCCGGAGCCGGGAGGTGCCCGAACCGAACCGGTCCAGGAAAGGCTTACAGGGACGGCCAGGGGAAAGAGGACGCTTCAAGGACCCGGGCCTGGTGCCCCCCAAGTGACCGGTGCTTCCCGGACCTGGTGCCCCCCCACTGACCGGTACTTCCCGGGCCAATGCCGATCCTTCACTTTCGCTCTCCGTGTGGCTGATCCTGTTGAGGCTGGAGACCAGAGTGACGGGTATGAGTGAGGACCCTCCCCCAGTCAGGTGCCCGGGCTGTGGTTCAGTGTTCACTTCGCCGCTGGGTGACACCGGGATGTGGGAGTGCCACTATCACCTCTGTTGTGCCGTCTTTCCGGTGTGCTCGTCAAGGGGGCGGTACCAGGTGCCCCTGATAGCGGAAGATAAACCCCCCTACCTTCCCGAAATGAAAGGTGAACAGATCGAAACCTCTATGAAGTAACCCTCCTATTCAAGTCTGTTCTGCAATGGGCATTCGCCCCGTCTTGTGCACCGTGGGAGTCCCTGCAGGGGACGCTTACGAAGACGGAAATCCGTGCAGGACAAACTCTCCGGGCGAGTTACTGCAATTCTCGCCACCTTGAAGGCCTGGTCACCCCGGTATTTGCCCTTTATACCGGGGTGATAGAGGCGTGACAATTTTTTGACCAGGTTTCGGGCAGCCATTCCAGGGGTGCAGGGGTAACGAATGAAAAAAAAAGGGCAAACCCGGTTTGATATGATAACCGTGATGTCACCGGAATGGTGGAGCGTTCCGGGCGGTTCGTTCGATGTCGATCGGATGATTTCCTGCGACAAACGGGCCTGGTTTTCCGGGGAAAGGTCCTGGTGAGAGCCCGATCAAGGGCCTGTCCGGTACATCGATCCTTTTTAACCAGTGACTCACGCCCGGAGGAGTTTTTCCTTCCGGGATTCGGTACAGAGGGGGAAAAAACCCTCGTTTTGGACAATACCCGAAGAAGAATACAATACCCGGGCTTTGCGAGACCCGCTAACCATATCGGGAGACACCCCGGGGGCCTCGGTTCGGGTGCGGGATCTCTTCGAGAGAATTAGCTATTTATATTCCATACCCCATTTTATTCTCGTGAAGAAATGGCATTTGACGAGGGGGACCCAGCCGAATGGAAACGTCGTGGCGACAGCTACGTAAAGGCCGGAAAATACGAAGAAGCAATTCAATGTTACCAGTATGCAACCTACCTTGACCCCAGGAATGCTTCGGCCTGGAACAACCTGGGATATGTCTATTCAAAGCTGGGACGAACAGACGAGGCAAGGAGAGTACGGGAGAAAATAAACGAGATTAAAAGGCAGGAAATAACGGGAACATCCGGAATCCCGGCACATCGGGAAAACGACGCAATATCTTTTAAATCAGACGTCTATTTCGCCTCTCCATGGGACAGGTGGTTTGCGTATATTATTGACACGATCCTGGTGGTTGTCGTTTTCTTTTTTTTGGTCCTCCTCCTCCAGGCCATCTATCCTCATAACCAGGACTCTTTCATAATTATCCTCCCTGTTGCCATGGTTACATACTGGCTGTATTTTGCAGTTCTCGAAGCTGGAGAGAACCAGGCCACCCTGGGCAAACGGGCACTCAGGATATTTGTTACCGATGACCAGGGGAGGAGAATTACCTTTGCCCGATCTCTTGGGCGGAGTCTCTTGAAGATTGTCGATACCATTACACCCTTCAGTTTACTGACCCTCCTGAACGGGATAGCAATCAACTATACTGCAAAAAGCAAGGGCCTTCATGACTATATTGCAGGCACACTTGTGCTCACTGAAAAAGAGACCAGTAAAAAGGCTTTTTCCGGGGATACGGGCAACAGGTCGATGAGTATATGGTTTATTATCATTCTGGTCATTGTTGCCGTAATCGGCCTGATCATCATAAGTGCCGTCCTTGCAGCATTTGTCTTTGGGATGGCCGGATCGACATCTTCCTCGGCTATCTCTCCTGAAGCAATTAAATATGTTCCCACCGGGATAAAATGCGGGGAAGGGTATTGCGGAGCCGGGAGCATTTGCTGTAATGGACACTGCTATGAAGAACCTGGCCCTGATTATCAAATCGATTATCAAACGTGCATGATTTATCCAAAAGGGACTGTATTGTGCGGGGAAGAGTATTGCAGAGGAGAGTGCTGCAACGGGAAATGTTACGAACCCTGTCCACCCAATTATTTCCGTGCAAATGACTGCAATTGCTACGAACAAGGCGGACTGATGTGGGAAGGCCCAAAATAGAGAGGTTCCATAACATATCTTGAAATTCCTTCCCCTCCAGGGGACATTTTGACGGACCCGGGGGAAGTTTCAAGGAACCTGTCCCTTCTTTTCCAGGAATCTTTCCCCCCGCAACAAAGAGGCCTGTCAGAAAGCCAGCCTGAACATAATTTTTACCCGGGCTCGTGGTTTCCCGGGGATCTGGTAGAAAGGCCGATTTCCGGAGGGTCTCTTTCATGGTGAGCTGGTAAGGGAGCTATAACTAAATACGTGGAATGAGGAAGTGATAACTGGTGAAACAAGGATGAAGGAAGAAGTCTTCTTCGGCGAAAGCATGCCAAAGGTAAGAAAAGATTACCCGGACATTTACGATGCGATCGTGCATTTGAACGAGGCTACGTATACCGGGAAAGTCCTTGACTACAAGACCCAGAAACTGATTGCCGTGGGAATCAACGCAGCTGTCTCTGATGAGAAGGCGACCAAAAAACAGATGATGAGCGCGATGAAGGAGTTAAATGTCACAAAAGAAGAGATCGTGGACGTTCTGAGAATGGTCCTCCTGACAGCGGGGATGCCACCCTTTGTCAAGGGTATGAGAATTCTCTATGAATTGAAAGACTAGGGTGTGCAGGGTTTCAGGGGTCTCTCTCTGTCTTTTTTTTATTCCCATTGCGATAGGTTCGCCTTGATCCTGTTCTCTCGTACCTCCCGGCCCCGGTCAGCTCATCTGCTTCTCTCTGCATCACCTCGTTCAGAAACCAGGTGATAACATTCCTCATTCCTTCTTCGTTATCGGTAAGGTAATTTACTACGAGATCTTTACTATTCATTGCCCTGTATTCCTCCATTGTCAATTTAGAGTGGATACAGGGAATCTTCAATTTTACAGCTTTATATGCACACTACCGGAGAAACCGAGAGTTCTGTGAAGGTTATAATTCCTAAATCATGCGGAGTTCAGGCTCAATACCGACCGGGTACCATGAGATTGAGTATGGGTTGGTGAAGGGAGGTGGGAAGGGTTAAATTCCTCTCAAATTGGATTTATATTTTTTTCTGGAATGCCGATTTACAGAATGATGAGATTGGGCACTTTTCACACAACGGTTCACGCGAAAGACAAATTTTTGATCCGAGGTCGAGTAATGCAAAGTTAAAATCTGCCGGGTTTTCTCTGTCAAGCAGCTCTTCCATTTTCAGGAGGAATTGTTTCTGTCTTCTTGAACCATCGTTCACCTTAGTTCCAAAAATTCGTCCGGTAATTCTGACTGTATTGGTATCAACCAGAATCTCCGGATGATTCCATGCGAAACATCGAATGGCAGATGCAATGTAATTCCCAACTCCTGGCAGGGAGAGAAGATCTTGTTTATCTTCAGGAATCCTCCCATTGAAATCCGATTCGATATCCTGAGCCATTCGATAGATTAAATCGATTCTCCAGAATAGACCAGCAGATGCAAGTAATTCTTTAATTTCGTCGATATCTGCCTCAACAATAGCTCGAATCGTTGGAAAACGTAAGGTAAATTTTTGATAGAGGGGAACAACCTGATCTGCTCTGGTTCTGTGAAGTAAAATTTCTGCAATCAGAATTTTATAGGGATCCTTCGTTTCTCGCCAGGGATAGTATCGAAAATTATCCTTCCCCCACTGTAGCAATAGTGAGTGTATTTTAGCGAGGCTCTCTCGTTTCATATTTAAGCCGTTCCCTGATTATTTTAATAACAACGGTTTTCAATGATATATTTTAGCGTGGTGGCCATCCTCATTGCCACTACAGGACTGACTGAATCAGCTGCCATCTGATATTTCATTCCCATTGCCATGGTGGGGGGGAACAGGTAGGTATCCGGAAATCCCATAATTTCAAGCACTTCTCGAACAGAGAGCACTCTTATGGGAAAATTATTTTCCCCAGCATTTGGATGAAGGATGTACGTTTTCATCACATTGCCAAAAGAAGGCGCACATTCATCGTATTTCAATCTGTGCCAGCCATATTTACCGGTCTTATAGTTTTCGTGATATTTCTCAATTGTTTTCAAATGGGGCCACTCATGATCGGGGAAATCATGCATGGCCATTTTTTCGTATTTCTTAATTGCCTGCTCTATGCTGAGGGATTGTGACCTTAGAACTTTTAATTTCTCAAAAAAATCATCTGCATCGTTACCGAATTCTCTAAAGCCTGCAGTGAATAAGCGTTTTCTCTGACTGGCAATTCCAAAATGGCTATAATTAATTCTATGGAAGGATACACTGTATCCCTCTTTTGCAGTTCTCTCGATGAGTCCCTGATAATTGGGATCTCCTGAAAGCGGGGGAACGTTTTCCAGAAGAAAAGCCCGTGGTCTGATTTCGTAGATATGATGGAAAAAACGGACCAACAAATTATAATCCGGATGGTTAATTCCTCTCTTTTTGATATTGATTGACGACCAGGGCCGGCAGGGAGGCCCGCCAATGATGATATCAAAATCGCCTGTTATCTCATCCTCTGCAAGATTTTTCTTGAAAAAATTTCCAATTTTATTCAATGAGAAAATTTCACCCGACCTGGGATTGATATCTACACCGGTGACTGAAAACCCTTCATTTCTGAATCCGAGTGAGAATCCCCCGGCGCCACAGAACAGATCAAGAACTTTTAATTGTGCCATTGTCGTGATTTTCTTTAATAAAGATTCTGAAGTGCAGGAACATTTCCCACAATCACCAGATATGCCCGTGCCCTTGATGTGGCAACGTAAATGAGTTCCCGATCGCCTGTCATATCAGGCGTTGCAGCAATAATTACAACACGTCGCTCAAGACCTTTAAATCTTCTAATCGTATCGAGAATGAGAAAGTCAAGGTCTATTGCTTCGGCATTTCGGCATTCAACCCCATCCAATCGTGCATCTGGTGCGAATTCAGCTATTTTCTGTGCAGATGTTACAAGGACCGCAATATCTGATGGCCTGATGCGTTCTTCTGTTAACAGGTGATGTACTCTCTGATTAATGATTGATTGAATTTCTGATGCCGAAGAAGCATGGATCCACTCTACCTCAACCCCTTCGGGTCCAATGGGCTCAATAGCAGATCCATTGTAATATTTTTGAACTACATTGTGAATGCGACGGGTATTACGCATATTGAGTGATAATCTGAAAGGAGGCTGATTGATTTCAAGGGGCAGAACTGGAACAGTACCATAAACACTCTGGTTGCTGTCAAAAAAGATACGAAGGAATCCATCGGGATGCAGAGCTTTGTCGAGAGTTGATAACCATTCCGGGGAAAAATCCTGCCCCTCATCGACAATTATTACATTGAATCGGTGGTTGTGAAGTATCTGAAGAGCTTTCCCCAGAATGTCAGAATATTTCCGCGCAGATAACTTTTTCTCAGAGATACCCCCCGGTAATTGAATCCCAGCTTTGTTAGCCATCTGATAACACAGTTCGTGGAATGTGACCACTCTGATATTTTTCCAGGATTCGAGACGATGATGTATATATTCGGCAAGAGGGTGATTAAAACAGAGAAATAAAATCTTTTCACCAGAACCTGCACGACGAACAGCCTCTTCCATGGCAAGTACTGTTTTTCCAGTCCCCGCTCCTCCAGAGATTGCTGCACGATGTATATCCTGGATAAATGTGAGTGTATGGAACTGCTGATATGTCAGGGTCTCAATTTGAGCATCATCCGATGCCAGTATGTTCCCCAATGGAACATGCAGCTGGAATGGATGTGCCAGTACAGCCTCGAGGGCTCTGATCCCATCCTCCCCAAGAGGTTTTTCCTTCTGGGACAAACCATCGATTTCGCCATATCGGTTCATCACCCATTGTCGTAAATCGGTTTCGAACTCATCCAGACAACAGAAGATAGAGCGAGGACTGTCAGGACCCAGATCTTCTCCGGGACATTCAGAATCTGGAAGAATAACTCCGTGTCTTGCTCTTATTCGTCGTGATTTCCACTTACCCGAGTCTTTCAGTTTTTTCAGGAGATGGTGTTTGCTTGTCCTCGCCTGACCAACAGGATTCTTAATCTCGTGACGCACGCCCCATCGATCCCGGCTTTTCCATTTATCCAATTTCGGATCATAACTGACTTCTCCACCCTTTACTTCAATCGCAAGAATACCCAGATTGGGGTGGGCAATCAGGAAATCGCATTCACCATCTTTTTCTTCACCAAAAGGTGTGAGACCCAGCCACGGACGTGAATAGAAAACGACAAATGAATCCTCAAGCACATCTCGAAGACGATTATAAACCCGACATTCGGCTGACCTGAGGATATTTGAGACAATTTCAGCGGGAATCTCGCGGGGCCACATTACCGCCATCATCAACCTCTCTCAGCAAATCTGAAAAATATCCCATCCCTCTATCGTCAGGAAGCCCTACCAGCATTGCCCGATCAAGAAACCGGTTATACTGTTCGCATGACGTTTCAGGCGCCAGACAGCAGGCATGGCATGCAGACCCGGAATAGTGTTCTGGTGGGGCAATCACCTGTTCGATACAGAGCGGATCCGAAGAGCACCACTCCATGTCCCGTATAGCAGCTCTTACCGTTGGTGAGATTCTGGCAGCTTCACCCTGACGTTGAAGACCCCCAAGCGTACCATCAGAATCAGAGGTGGCTGTATATATGAGAACTCCTGCCATATCACCGGAATCATCACTGACATATATCCTCTCTCTGAGCGATGCGCTTGAGTATCCGCATTCGAGAGTAAGCTGTCGCATAAGTGCATGAGCCCACGTGTGAACAAGGAAGTAACGTGGCGTAAGAAGAGGTGTGGATCTGCCCTCAAAGCGTTTGTTCCATTCACGCTGCCAGCGCTCCTGGATTGCCTCTGCACGCAGTCTTATCCTTTCCTGCTGCTCCCAGCATCGGAGAGTGGTCGGGTTAAACTCCATAAAAATACCCTCTCCACGGACTTCAATTGCAGGTAACCATCGAGTTGCGTTCAATGATAGAGGAACAATGTTTCTATCGTTTTCATCTCCACATGGATTTATTCTGGTAAATCCTCTAAGGGTAATAACCTCGTGCAGGCGCACCACTCTGACAATTTTTCTGAAATAAGGTCTTATTTCATCGGGAACTTCAACATTCCTTATCTCAAAATCGCCATCATCGTCCTGGCCGATATCAAAACCTGCAATAAGGTGCTTGTATTCCTCATACTTGAGGTTCAGCATTTCATCTCGATGAAAATCTTCAAGTCGCTCTTCAATCATTCTAGTAAGGGATTCAGGAGTGAGGTTGAGATTCTTCAGGGTCTCTTTCAGACTTCCCCTGGCCAGAATTCGGATATATTCTGCTCTGTCGTCCGGATCTGTTTTTACCAGTTCATCCCAGTAAACTCCCAGCTCTTTCTCTGATAGTACGACTGCGCTTGCAGGCACGGCAAAGGCAAGTGCCAGCATCACGAGTGCTACTACCATTATTCCGAACTTCTTTCCTATTTTCATGTTTCTTTCCTCCAATTCGCTTGGATTCCAGAAGGCATGACAAAAAAGCTTTTAATGTTTTAAGCCAATGTTTATCACGCCTACGGGCTGCAAAGGGGTTCAACATCATTCCAACGAGGTTAGAACCCCTCGCAACAAATCTGCAATTCTCAGCAGAGCAGAAAAAACTTCTGAGGTCACGAATTGTAAAAATAACCCCTTAAATTAGATAGTATCACTTAGTGATTAAATTAATATTAATCAAAGAAATTAATTGCTTTTTATGAGTATTTTACTGTGCGATTATCAGGATGAGTGAGGCACCAAAGTTGTATTGATGAGCCTCATTTCAGGACAAATTAGGTAGTCCGAAAATAGTATGTTTCATCCGGGAGGGTTAAGAGACGGCCAGAACGGCGATGAAGCGGTGATACTGGTCTCATCTTGCCGACCCTGGGAACCTGTGGCGCAAAGGGGGCAGGAGCCAAAAACCAAAATAAAAGGTTATTATTGTGGGTGAAGAAATTTACCCCGATTTTGATGTTGTATCAGCAAAACAAATATCATAAAGGAATGGAGAGGCGGGATCCGTCTTGTACCATGGGCCACGTTCTTCCCAGATTTTCTGCAGTAGTGTTGATTTATCCCATATGCTCGGTGCCATATCCTGTCCCTGAGACGGTCCAGGAGTTGGTAAAGGCGGTTGGGCGGGCATAATTGGCAACCCTGACGGTAGTTGAGAAGGCGCAGTGGTCGGAATGGATTGGCTCTTGTAGGCTGAAATCAGATCAGCTTTACTAATTCCGGCGACGGGTGACCAGACAATAATCAGGATAACAACTAAGCATATAATAACGGGCCACATTTTCATAGCGATTCACGTGAGTAGATAATTTAAACATCTATATAAATTTATATGATGAAATAAGTTGGGAAAAGATTCAAGAACTTGTTGCGTGTATATAAGAACAAATATACATAATGTTGTATTAAAAATCTGTCATAACCTGGTGATCAATTGATTAAAGGATTCTAACCACGAGTGAAAAGTGCTGCTATGGGGATTTAATCAGCGTTTCATATTTTGATAATTATAACAGTCAACAGTGTGTTGTTTTTAAAAAAAGGAACACCCCGTTAAAAAACAGGGAGAGCCCCTACCCCCTCACCACCGGATACAACACCTCCCCGGGAGGAAGCGGGATCGTTGCAATCGTCGTGTTGATATCCCCAAGCGAGTTCGCCTTGATCTGCTTTGCCGACATCGTGTACAGGACATCACCGATGTACAGCGATCGCTTGACCTCGGAGGCCGAGCTGCCGTAGTAGTAATACCCGGAATCCCCGGCCCCATGCTGGACGGTGCCACGGAGGCTAAACCCGGTCTGCGGGGACAGCCCGAACACGTATGCCCCGTACCAGACCTGCGGACGGGAGGAGTAATAGTCCTCCCTGACGACCGGCTCGGCGGTAACAGCCCGTACCGGGATCACCAGGAGGTTCTTTGGCCGGTCAAAGAGGAAGGCGTGGTGGTCTGCCAGCGCCGCCGAGTCGGAACCGGCATCCCCGATCTGCACCTTGGAAACGAGGGCCGGGTTTGCGACATCCGAGACATCGAAGAGGGCGAGCTTGACCCCGCTCGTGGAGACCCCGCCCCATTCACTGGTCGCCGTCTCCTTGCCGATGCCGATGATGTGCGTTGCATCGTAGGGGTGGAGGTAATCAGAGTAGCCGGGGATCTTCAGCTTGCCGAGGATCTTCGGGTCATGGGGCGAGGATAGATCGATCACGAAGAAGGGATCGATCCGCCTGAAGGTCACCATGTAGAGCCGGTCGCCGATGAACCGGGTGGCATAGATGGATTCCTGTTCGGCAATATGGGTCAGTCCGCCAACGATCGCCATCTCCGGGGACAGGACATAGACATTGTTGTAGGTGTACTGCCCGTACCGCGGAGTGTAAACGGTTGAGGTTGTCGCCACCCGGAGGTTTCCCTTGTATTCATCCATCGAGAACTGGTTGTGCAGGGTGCCGGGCACCTCCCCCCTGGCCAGGTAGGTGATGGCGCCGTTCCGGATACCGATCTTGTGGATGACGGTGGTGGTCTGGTCTGCCTCATGCCGGCGGACCACGTCCTCTTCGGCGGTCCGGAGCCCCTCGATGATGGACTGCCGTTCGCTCTCGCTGAGAGTGTTGAAATCGGCCGGGATACCGGGCAGGCTTGCAGCAGAACTGCCGGCATCGTTGATCATAGGGACAGGCGGCTCGCGGTAGATCACCGGGAAGTGGCGCGGATAGCCCACGTACATCGCATCCCCGGAGACGTAGAGCGTATTCCCGGTGCCGAGCAGGTAGGTCTGGGCATCCTTCTCCTTCCCGCTCGTGGCATCAAGGACGGTGATGGTGGTGAACGTGTACCATGACTCGGGATGGTCGAAATACCAGACATCCGGCTGGATTACGGTCCGTGACCCCTCGCGGAGAACAGGGACGACGATCGGGCCATCACGGTAATACGGGTTAACCTGCTCCTGGGTGACCAGGTAGACGAGCGAGCCGACCATCCGGGCATCGAAATAATCGCCGTCGATCGAGTAGTCTTTCACCACCCGGGGTCTGGCCCGGTCGCTGATATCATAGATGGTCGCGTGCGTGACCGGTGAGTGCGGACGGTAGTATGGCGGCACTATCCCCGGTTCTGCCAGGGATATGGTGACATCCGGCGTCCCGGTGCTGAAGAGGACCAGGCGGTCACCCCGGACAAAGATGTCCCGGGGTGTGTCGGCAATCCCGGTGGTGGACACCACCGAGGCGCCCGCTGCAGGGTAGGCGTCGATGATCAACAGGTTTGAGCCGGAGATGGTGTAGATATACCGGTTGTCGTTCTTGATGATATCCGGCTCATCGACACCGGCAACCTGGACATTGGTCTGCGAGTACGGGACCCCGCCTGGGCCGCCACCATCCCCCCGTACAGAGGGGGCAGGGATACCGGAGGCCTGTTCGCTGGCCCACGCATTGGTGCTGAATGTTGGCACCAGGGTCCGGTGGGGAACTGCCTGCACCGACTCCCTGAGGTACTGCTCGATCTCGGCGGTTGAATTGAACTTCTTCAGTCCTGATGATGCGGGAGGTGTGGTTGCCGGGACGCTCATGCATCCCGCCGCAAGAACTGCGATGAGGATGAGGAAGCAACCGAGGATGAAACGATTGCGTGACATACGCGTAGGTAGGGAGGGGGATATCATCAAGCTGGTGTAAACTGCGAAAATTCCCAAAGCCATGGAGAAAGAGATCGATTCCCTGGTTCCGGGCAGGTGCCGGTGACAGTGTATCCAGCCTACTGGAGAGTGGAAAGAATATGGGCATTTAATACATACCGGTGTAAAAGATCGTTAGATGGAAAAGGGAGATCCCTCACCATGAACACCGAAGAAATTGCAGGAACATGCCAAAGGCTCGCATCACAAAAGACCCGTGGTGAGCTGGGCGGCGCGATTGCAGGGATAGTGCTCTCGTACTCCCCCAGGGACCTCCAGCGGATGCGGTGGAATTTTTCGGGGAAGATCCAGGACATGCCGCCGGAACTGCGGAAAAAACTCGAGGAGACCATCACCGGGCACCTGCAGGGGACCTACCAGGCACTCCGGCTCATGAACCAGCAGGGGACGTTTTCCTGCATGGATGAACCCCCTGCACAGGGTGCGGGTGCATACTGGAAGATGGTCGAAGCCCGGTGTTCTGCCGGGGACGCGGAAAAGGTCAGGCTAAGGTTCCTGAAATTTCTGCTCTCGGGGTTCTGCATGTTCGTGCAGCTACTCCCCGGCCACCCGGTCGGCATGCCGTTTCCCGGAGGAGAGAAAGTCAAGGTCATCGACGGGGTCTACTACTGCCCGGTCAGGGAGAAGGCAAACGATGTCGATTCGGCCCTCTGCCCCTTCTGCCCGGCCCTCCAGACCCCGGAGATCGGGTACCTGAAACCGCCGGTGGATTCCGGCAGGCACCGGAAGGAGGAGTTCCTCCGCCAGACCTTCGAACGGCACCATTACAACGGGTGAATGGCCAGGGACCTTTTCCGGCAAAAGCGGTACGGGTTTTCCGGGAATCGGGGGCGTTCCTGCAGCGATTACTTTTTAACGAAACCCGCTAATCAATCATTATCTCAGTATCTGAGGTGTGACACATGGGTATGTTAAAAGAGTTCATGGACTTCCTCTACGAGTACAAGGTCATAGGGCTTGCAATCGCCTTCATCATCGGTGTTGCCGCAACGGCGCTGGTCAAGTCCCTGGTTGACAACATCGTGATGCCGGTAATCACCTTCTTTATCCCCGGCGGTGAGTGGCAGAATGCAACGCTTGTGCTCGGGTCGATTGTCATTTCATGGGGAAAATTCCTTGCCGACCTGATCTACTTTATCATCGTCGCATTTGTCGTCTTTATCGTCGCCAAGAAGGTGCTTAAGGAAGATAAAGTGACCAAGAAGTAACCCCCTTTTTTTTCCTGTCCTTCAAATCCAGGACAAAGAGCCCTGTTATTCACAAATACCTCTCACCGGAGGAGAGGCCGGTGCTGACCCGGACCCAAGATCCCGGTCTCCTGCTGGAACCGGTATCACTTCTGCGGATGGACGATCGCTTTCATGCTCCCGTCCCGGTGCCGGGCTGGAACCGGTATTCATTTCTGCGGATGGACGATCGCTTTCATGCTCCCGTCCCGGTGCCGGGCTGGAACCGGTATCACTCCTGCGGATGGACGATCGCCTTCAGGCTCCGGTCCCGGTGCCTTGCTGGAACCGGTATCATTCCTGCGGATGGACGATTGCCTTCACGCTCCCGCCCCGGTCTCCTGCTGGAACCGGTGTTACTCCTGCGGATGGACGATCGCCTTCACGCTCCCGTCCCGCTGCCGGGCTGGAACCAGTATCACTCCTGCGGATGGATGATCGCCTTCGGACTTCCGTCCCGGTGCCGGGCTGGAACCGGTGTTACTCCTGCGGATGGACGATCGCCTTCAGGCTTCCGTCCCGGTGCCGGGCTGGAACCGGTATCACTCCTGCGGATGGATGATCGCCTTCGGACTTCCGTCCCGGTGCCGGGTTGGAACCGGTATCACTCCTGCGGATGGATGATCGCCTTCACGCTCCCGCCCCGGTCTCCTGCTGGAACCGGTATCACTCCTGCGGATGGGCGATCGCCTTCATGCTCCTGTCCCGGTCTCCTGCTGGAACCGGTATCACTCCTGCGGATGGATGATCGCCTTCACGCTCCCGCCCCGGTCTCCTGCTGGAACCGGTATCACTCCTGCGGATGGACGATCGCCTTCAGGCTCCCGTCCCGGTGCCGGGCTGTCAGGAGGAACCCCTTCACCGTTTCCCGTAACGGGAAAACATGGGTGATCATACCGGTCACATTGACCCTGCCATGCTGGATCCATTTCAGGGCGATGGCCAGGTCATGGAAATCGGCGGCATAGGAATGGGTGATCGTGACCTCCTTCTGCCACAGGTCCCATACATTGATCCTGGACTGGACTTCAGGGTTGGTGGGGGCAAAAAAGAGGATCGTCCCCCCTGGTCCGATGGCTTCAAGTGACTGTTCCACGCAGACCGGGACCGGTGCGGTCACGATGACCGTATCTGCACCAGCCCCGCCGTTCAGTTCCCTGAACCGTGCCGGGACGTCTTCGGAAGCGGGAATGGTTGCATCGGCACCGAATCCCCGGGCGATCTCCAGCCGCTCGGGACTCGGGTTGGAGACCGCAATAAACCCCGCACCATTCAGCCGGGCGGCCTGGATATGGAGAAGCCCGGTGATACCGGCACCGATGACCAGGACCGATCGGCCATCCGAGGTCGGGGCGAACCGCTGTCCCCGCACCACGCAACCCAGGGGTTCGACGAAGGTCCCGGCATCGAAGGAGACCGGGCCGGGAAGCCGCAGCATCCCCCTGTCCACGTTGATTTCGGGCAGCACAACGTATTCTGCAAACGCCCCGTACCCGTTCTTGAACTTTGTGGTATGCAGGGTCTTGCAGGCGGTCGCATGCCCGCGGATGCAGGCGTTGCAGGTGTTGCAGGGGACATGGTGAGTCACAACGACCCGGTCTCCCACCCTCCATTCCGGGTCAACCGCGGAGCCGACCTCGGCGATGGTCCCCGTGCACTCGTGGCCAAACGCCCCGATCCCCCCTGGTCGCCCGGCACGCTTCACCCGGTACCATTCCATCACATCCGACCCGCACACCCCGCAGGCCATGACCCTGACCCTGACCTCCCGGGGCCCCACGGTGAGATCGTCGACTTCCTCGATGCGGATGTCGCTGTTTGAGTAGTAGACCGCGGCTTTCATCGCATCACCGGGAAGCGCTGCATCGCAGGTTCAGTCAAGCTTCCGGGCACCGGGCAGGCAGGAGCTGTACACCTCAAGGGCTTCCCTTACCGTATGGTCTTCGTGGACGATTGCCCCAATCGCCCTGATCATGCCCACCGGGTTGTCGTCCTGGAAGATGTTCCGCCCGAAGTCAACCCCTGCCGCACCGGCCTGGACCGAGTTGTAGGCCATCTCGAGCGCATCGGGAGGACTCGAATATTTCCCGCCGGCAACGACCACTGCCGTGGGAGCGACCCACTCCACCAGCTTCGGGAATTCATCGCAGTAATAGGTCTTGATGATCCGGGCCCCGGCATCCTGGCAGATACGGGAAGCAAGGGCCAGGTAGCGAAGGTCCCGGGCCATGTCCTTTCCCACGGCGGTGACGGCCAGGACCGGGATGCCATACTCCTCGGCGGAATTGATCATGTCGGTGAGGTTGAGGATCGTCCGCTGCTGGTTGGCCGAACCGATGAACACGCTGACCGCCACACCGGCCGCATCCATCCGGATGGCTTCCTTGATGCTCACCGTGACCTGTTCATCGCTCAGATCATCGAAGAGGACGCTGTTTCCCCCGGAGACCCGGAGCATGATGGGCTTAGACCCGAGATCCTCGGGGGCGATGTTGCTGCGCACCGCCCCGCGGGTGGTCATCAGGCAGTCGCAGTAGGGGAGGAGGGTTTTGACGGTCGTGCTCATGTCCCGGAGCCCGGTTGTCGGCCCCTGGAAATAGGGGTGGTCGATGGCCAGCATGACCACCCGGTTGTCGATCGGGCTGATTATCCGGTTCATCCGGCTCTGGATTCCTGCATCAAGATACGCATTCACCATGGGGACACTCCACGAGAAGTAAGGATATGCAACGGTAAAAAGCGTTGGGATTACCGGTTATCCGGCCTGACGATGAGGTAGCCCTTCCCGGTCAGCCAGCGGTGAAATGCATGGGTGGTATGCAGGCAGGGGGAGGCACAGATCGCCCGGATTTCCTCATATCGCGGAGAGTTTTCCACTTCCCTGTCCAGGAGCACCTGGATCGGGCATTGCACGTCCCTGCAGTACTCACGGCGCTGGTACTCGATATACCCCTTCATACCAGGTTCTTGGAAAAGAACGGGAAAAGGTTACCGGTCTTTGCGAACGGACAGGAACCGGTCCCGGACGACCTGCAGTGAGAATGGAGCATGGCATGACAGCTGCCCTTGGAAAAAAAGGGAGGAGATCGCTTCAGGTGGATTCCTTGACGGCATCCATCGAGATGCCACAGGCGTCCGCAACCCCCTTGCCGTATGCCGGGTCGGCCTTCATGCAGTTCCTGATGTGCCGTATCTTGATGAACTCCGGTGCATCTCCCATGGCCCGTGCGGTGTTTTCGAAGAGGACTTTCTGCTGGGCAGGGCTCATCAGTCGGAAGAGCTTGCCCGGCTGGGTGTAATAATCGGAATCGTCCTCGCGGAAGTTCCAGGCCGCCGCCGCACCGGAGAGCTCAAGCGGCGGTTCGCGGTACCCGGGCTGCTCCTGCCACTCGCCGTAACTGTTCGGTTCGTAGCCGATGGTGGCGCCATGGTTTCCATCAACCCGCATCTGGCCGTCCCGGTGGGATGGGTGCGCCGGTGCATATTTCGGGCGGTTGACAGGGATCTGGTGGTGGTTTACCCCGAGGCGGTAACGCTGGGCATCGCCGTAGGAGAAGAGGCGGCCCTGCAGCATCTTGTCGGGAGAAAACCCAATGCCCGGTACGACCGCGGCAGGGTTGAATGCCGCCTGTTCCACGTCCTGGAAATAGTTGTCGGGGTTCCGGTTCAGCTCAAGCACACCCACCTCGATCAGCGGGTACTCCTTCTTGTACCAGACCTTGGTGAGGTCGAAGGGGTTGTAGGGCATCTTTTTTGCCTGCTCATCGGTCATCACCTGGATGTACATCGTCCAGCGGGGGAAGTCACCCTTCGCGATGCTCGTGAACAGGTCGCGCTGGTGGCTCTCCCGGTCCTTGGCGATGACCGCCTCGGCCTCCTCATCGCTCAGGTTCTTAATCCCCTGCTTCGTGATGAGGTGGAACTTGACCCATACCCGTTCGTTCCTGGCATTGATCATGCTGAAAGTGTGGCTGCCAAAGCCGTGCATGTGGCGGTAGGAGAGGGGGATTCCACGGTCGCTCATGGTGATGGTCACCTGGTGCAGCGCTTCGGGAAGCGACGACCAGAAGTCCCAGTTGTTCTTTGCAGAACGCATGTTGGTGTGGGGGTCGCGCTTGACCGCCCGGTTGAGGTCAGGGAACTTGTGGGGGTCCCGCAGGAAGAATACCGGGGTGTTGTTCCCGACAAGGTCCCAGTTCCCCTCTTCGGTATAGAACTTGACGGCAAATCCGCGGATATCACGTTCCGCATCGGCAGCCCCCCGCTCACCGGCAACAGTCGAGAAGCGTACGAACACCTCAGTCTTTTTTCCGACCTCTGAGAAGATCTTTGCCTTTGTGTACCGGGTGATATCATGGGTGACCGTGAAGACCCCGAATGCGCCGGACCCCTTGGCATGCATGCGCCGCTCCGGGATCACCTCGCGGTCGAAGTGCGCAAGTTTCTCCTGGAACCAGACATCCTGCATCAGCATTGGCCCGCGGGGACCGGCGGTGATTGCGTTCTGGTTGTCAGCAACAGGTGCACCCGCAGCGGTGGTCAGTTTCTTCTTTTTTTCCATTATCTGTACTCCTTTCTTTCCTTTTCAGGGAATGAGGAAGCCTCCGGCCTGAGCCGACAGGATAGTCTTGTTACTCCCGCTCATCAACTTTACCGATAGGGAAAGTGCCGGACATAATATAACGTCCCCTGCCTCTCCCCCTGGTGGTATAAAGGGTCACCGGGGTTTTGCATTGCAATCGCCAGGGGAGGTCTTTTTAAAACCTGCACACATTTCCCATGACGGTAAAACTGCCATCCGCTGCCTGTATGATCGAGACCACCGAACGGTCGGCCCCGCTGGAGCATGATCGGTCCCAGGCAACCCTCCCTGCATTGTCAAGGAGAACAATGCGGAGCGTTTCCACCCTGGAGGGTCTCACCTGGTTACAGTGAGCCCCTGCGTTCCTCGCATGCTGAAAAGACGGTATGAACCCCGGACCTGGTGGGGGGGTCTCTACCCCTTCCAGGGTATGGCCTTCATGCCCATTCTGCCTGCCAGGCAGCCTTTCTCCTTTCTTCCGCTGACCCTGGGAGACATCGTAGCCCATCAATCGAGGGTGGTCGGTTGCTGTTCCGGTTGTGCTGGTCCAGCCGTGCTCCCGGGCTCTGAGATGCGGGCTTTCAGCTTGGTTTTTTTTCTGCTCGCAACTCTGGTGATTACGAGGGACTGGATACTGGATACAGCGGTTATTTCACTGGTATGGTATCGTTATTCTGCCGATTTTTCGGCCACTGATTGTTACTATGACGACATTTTACAAGGATCTTTGCGGTTGACCCTGGACAGTTAATAAAAAAATGGGTTGTGGAACCGGTGCAGACCGGAGACTTCACCCGTGTTCCCTTTCCCTCTTCAGTGCGATAAGTGCAGCGATAATGAGAACCACTAATACAGCGATCCCGCCGACTATCCATGAGAATGGTATGATATCAGTCCAGTCCGGCATCTCTGTGGTGGCGGGTGCTTCCGTTGGGGGTTGTTCAGTTACCCGGGTGGTCAATGGGACTGAAGTCCCTTCGTCAATAGGCGGGGTTTGTACCGGTGTTGATTCTGGCGGGGTGGTTGCAGTTGGGGATGGTGAAGGAGTCGCGGGTGTGCGGGACTGGGAAATGTAGGAACCCGAACCGCCGCCGCCACCGCCACCGCCGCCGGTGGAAGGCCCTGAAGGTCCTGGCACGGTTATCGTTCCGGTGGGGATGGTCGGGGTAATCGCGGATCCGCCATCTGCATCCATGTAGACTGACTCGATTATGAATGATGACCACCCTCCTGAAATTCCTTTAATGCTCAGAGTTGCGAGCGGTATATCCTTTGTTCCTGGTTCGACCTGCCTGAAGATATCCACCCCGCTTATCCTGACAGATCCGTCAGTTTTTCGCGTGGTGTTGTTCAGGACCGCCCATGAAGGATACACGACTTCTGATACGTCTGCAACGAGAGGGTTAGAGAACCGGACTACAAGGTCGTAGCCCGCGAGACCTGAAGAAACATCGTTCAGGGTCAGGTTAACCGTGGCAGTCTTGCCTTGCTGCACTGTAATAGAGGAAGGATCGATTTGGATACTCGATGCACAGACCGGTGAAAGCAACAGGATACTGCATGCGATAAAAAAAATAATCTGGTGAACTGTGGAGGTTTTCATGTGGTATTCCTCTTTTAGGACGGCACTGTAAAAATGGGTTGTGGTTCATGGGATCGAAGTCGGGGCAATTCCGGGATGGAATTGTGCATTGCCCTCCTTCTTCCCCTGACACTCATTTTTTGTCGTGTATTCTGGTAATGCACGGTAGATCTCCTGGATTCCAGGTGGTTCACGGGTGACTCGCCAGAAGCTCCTGATACAGCAGCACTACGTCATCGTAATCGATCCGGCCGTTCTGGTTGTAATCATAGGGCTCGATCCCCACATCGTCCTGGTCCCGGATCCACTGCATGTTCTCGTAATACAGGACGACATCATCGTAGTCGAGCCTTCCGTTCCCGTTGATGTCTTCATAGAGGAAGTCACCGTCAGGATCCGTGGGGTCATTCGACTGGCCCGGGAAAGGCTTGACATATCGTGTAACCCTGATATAATCGGATTTTGTCTCGGTATCTGAGCTGTAGGCATTCTCCACGGTCAGCGATACCGTGTAGTTACCGGGGTTCACGTAGGACGCCACCGGGTTCTGGAGAGTGCTGTCCACGACACCATCGTTATCAAAGTCCCACGACCACGATGAAGCGGGAGGAGTGCCGGTCGAGAGATCAGTGAAGGCGACGAACAGGGGCCTTGATGCGGAAGCCTTTCCGGACGTGACATTTGCCTCGAAGTCAGCGGACAATGAGGCATGGACCGCGATCTCCCCGGAGGTGACCTTCGGTGAGATTGCAGCCCCTCCATCTGCGTCCATGTGCACACCGGATATGGTAACCGGGGTGGTTCCCATACTGTCAGCCCTGACCGTGATGGTTGCAAGGAGGACATTCACACTTCCTGCCTGGATATTCCTGCCAATGTCAACCCCGCTTAATCTCAGGGTATCAGCCGGTGGCTGGGGTGTCGTGTTGCTCAGTTCCGCCCAGGCCGGGTACTCCACTGTAACAATCTCCCCAACAGCTGGATTACCAAGCGTGACCTGGAGATCATATCCTGCAAGGCCGGCTGGTGCGGTCGTGAGGAGGATCTGGTACGGTGCGGTGGTGTCTAGCGACAGGGCAGATTGCGCAGGTACGATCTTTACCTCGGGTTCGCCACTGGATGGGCGGGACAGGAGGTGGATGGAGGCGACTCCCTTAACCGCCATGCCGCCGGTCACATTCTGCCCGGTGAGACGGAGCGGCCAGTTCTGGTCGTCTCCGGGAATCGGTGTCCCGTTCAGGGAATTGGCAATCAGGTAGTTGCTGTTCCGGATGATCTGCTCGCTTGGGATGGTAGTGGAGTAACCATCTCCTGCGGTCACTTTCACATCATAACCGGCTGCGGCCAGGGTGTTGTTGAACCCATCGTTAGAGTGCTGGTCATCATCATCCACGTAACCGGCAAGGAACCAGAGCGGCATTCCCTCCCATGTTCTTCCTGCAGAGTCGGTATACGAAGCCTTGTGATTTGCGCCGAACTGGCAGGCGAGGGCAGACTCGAAGTAGTTGCGTGAGATCGTCTCGCTCATCCCGCCGATATCCTCGCCGTCAAGCAGAAGTGACCAGTCAGCAGCAGGGGCCGAATAGATCTTGATCGTGGAGATATACTTGGCTGAGAGACCTGCGACAGACGGGTACTGGACCCCCCCGTTCCAGTTATAATGCCAGTATTGCTCGGGAAGGGCTTCGTGCATGTTCCATTGCCCGACGACATGATCTTCCGGCGTGAAGAAGAGCCTCGGACCGTCGCCGAACTTGGGGACGTAGTTCCCATCGGCATACCAGGCGATTACTGATTCACCGAGGTGGGAATAGACGTGGGGGTTGGGATAGATGGCATCGTAGGGGAGTATGGTCTCGAAGTTGTCAGTTGCAACAAACTTGATCTCGGTTCCGGGTTCCATTCCTCCGACAAGCTCGCAGAGATCCCTCACCTTCGTTGCCTTAATGGCGTTGTCTATCTTGGGCGGGGACATCCCCTTGGTCTCGGTGGGGTCCCAGATATCATCCGGGTCCATGGTGAGGCCCTGGTACATGTAGTGCGTAGTGCCGTCGCCTATGACCGGCAGGTTTGCCTCCATCCAGATGTGATCGACCGTGGTCTGGCTGAGGATGGTGGTCCCATCGTTTGCGTATTTAATGATGGTGATGGTCGGGATCTCGGTCGGCTCCTGGAACGCAGTCAGCTTGATACTGGCGATGTTCCCAACGCTGTAACTCGCAGAGGGCAGGCCGGATCCGACAAGCTGGAGGGGGGCCTTTGTCCCGGAGAGCGGTTCCCCGTTCACCTTGTTCGCAATGATAAATCTGTTGTCGGTCCCGATCTCCTGGCTTGTAAGTTCCTTGCTGTACCCATCCCCTGCTGTCACGATCACTGTGTAGCCCGCAGTGGCGAGGGCGTTGTTGAAGCCGTTCGGCCCATGGGGAATCCTGTCATCGACCCACCCCATAATCCGCCACAGGGGGATGCCCTCGTATACTTTACCTTCCCCATCGTCGTATGTTGCATGATGGCATGCCGCCCAGTCCTCGAACTCAGGCAGGGGGATGGTGTCGCTGATGGCGCCGATGAGCTCAAGGCTCCAGTCCCCCGCAGGATACCCTGGCAGACCTTCAAGCCGGATTGTTGTGATGTTGCCTATCCGCTGCTTTCCGCCCGTTGTTGCGGGTCCTACAAGCTTCAGGTTTGCATCGGATCCGGTCAGCGGTGTGCCGTTGAGGGTATTGGCTACGATGAACCCATTATTGTGGCTGATATCGAGGCTGCTGAAGGTCGCATTGAATCCATCACCGGCAATAACCCGGACCGTGTACCCTGTCACATTCGCCCGGGTATCGTTGAATGTCCAGTGACTGGTTGTCTCTATATCATCAACAGCTCCGACAAGGTCCCAGAGCGGGACCCCCCCCCAGGTGTTCCCGGTTCCATCTGTATAGGTCACGCCGTGGGTGCATGCGATGCCCTGCTCGAAGTACTGCTGTGATATTATATCGACCACATCCCCTTCCATCCTGAGGGTCCACCCTGCCGGCGGTTCGGGGAGTCCGACAAGTTCGATTGAGACGATGTTTCCAACCAGCTTTCCAGAGGAGACCTTGGGGCCGATCATCTGGAGCGGGAAGCATAACTTGGTGCTGTTTGGCTTGGTGAGGGGCAGCGGTTCCCCGTTCAGGGTGTTTGCCACGATGTAGCCGTTGTCCCTCGCGATGTCTCCGCTTTCGAAGTTAATCGAGTAGCCATCTCCAGCGGTCACCTTGACCGAGTATCCCTCAGCGGCAAGTGCGTCGTTGAAGGGGCCATGCATGTTCTCATCGTCAACCCAGCCGACGAGGAACCAGAGAGGAATCCCGCCCCATACATTGCCATCGCCGTCAGTGTACGTGGCGGAATGGCTGGGCTGGCAGGCCACTCCCGCTTCAAATTCGCTCCTCGTTATCGTCTTTGAAATTGCACCGGATAGAGAGAGCGTCCAGTCTCCAGGGGGAGCGGATCCCGAAGTGTCGGCAACGGTCCTGACTGCGGCGGTGGCCTTGGAGAGGGTCTCGGTGAGGTTGTTCTTGTCCCCGACCCCTGCAGCATAATAGAAGTCGACCCGGTCGCCGTCAGAGAGTTCGATGACGTTCAGTCCGTTGGCATGGTTCCCATATCCATCCTTGTAAACGCCATTCACATAGGCAAACCAGTTTCCGGGCGAGTTCCGGATGTACTCTTCCACGTCATCGAGGAGGAGCACCTGGTCGGAGGACCAACGCTTGTCAGTGACATTGTAGGTCAGGCCGGTTGCCTGGAGCGCCCCGAGGGGCGTTGTCCAGCTGACCGTGTAACTTGTCTGGGAGTTGTATGCGACCTTGTTGAAGGTCGAACCCGGCGCCAGGTTCACTGTCCCGTTGAAGAGCTCAGGGATGGCCGGTGGCGGGGTTTCTTCCTCCTCCTCCTCGGCTCCCCACGCTGCTATCGCTGGTGGAGTAACGGTGCACTTGCGAACCAGGACCCAGTCAACGTCTATTCTGGAATTTTCGCCTGATACGTAAATCTGAGGAATCCAACTGGAGCTATCCATCTGTTCAGATATCGCTTTCTGGTTTGCATCATTGACCAAGTACATAACATTGGTCGAGCCGCTCCTGATAATATCCTGAATGGCATATGTATTTGCTGTCCAGCCTGTGATTAGTTCCGGATTGCTGAATCCTGTATTATAGTTATATAGCATACCAGGGCCGAAAGAGTGGGAGTAATACACATAGCCCCCCGCAAAGGTTGCTGGATTAAGGAAATTGAAATACTCATAAAAGTCTGTTGAGGCAAAATGGGCTGATTTCAGCCTTGATCGGACTGCGTAATTTTGTCCGAAACTCTCCTTCCCCTCTATTAATACCGCGTTTCCTGTAGATGACAGTGTGCATATCCCACCTGATACGGTTGGTGATCCCATACTATCCCATTTCCCGGCATTCAGCGAAGTCCCTGGGAAGTCGTCGAAGAACGGGAACGTGTCATCGCCATTGCTCACCGCCACCGCAACCGGATTCCCGTAATAGAGATACACCTGTGTCCCCGTCACCGGGATCGACGGCACCTTCACCCAGGCAACAGCTGAACCGGTTTCTGATGGCTCAATCCAGTAGGGGAGCAGGACATTGCCAGTGGTGGTGAACCGGAGGTCGGAGTAATCGGCTTTGACCCTGGTTCCGAGGTATACGTTCTCCCCTGAATCGGTCCCGTCCGCCCTGTGGACAGTGAACCTTACCTGGTAATCGGTGAGATCCCCGTCAGGCGATCCGCCGATGGTGACCAGCTTCCGGTATGACCAGCCGGCGAGGAACTCTGATGCCGGCGGGGCTTCGGTGACAGTTATGTACCCGGTCTTCACCTCTTCATCGGACCCTTCCGCGTTCGTAACGTTCAGCCTGACCGTGTAGGTGCCGGGTGCAGAATAGGTATGGGAGGGGTTCTGTGCGATCGAGTCAACGACCCCGTCATTCGTGAAGTCCCAGGCCCATGAGGTGGGCGAACCGGTGGACTGGTCGGTGAAGTGGACGGTCAGTGGTGCTGTGCCGGACTGAATATCAGATGTGAACGCCGCAACGGGTGGTACAGCGCCTCCTTGGATATTAACCGTGATCCTGAGAACAGCGGTCGCATTGTCGGTGGTCTGCTGGTCAGGCCCGAAGTAGAACTCGAGGAAGTCACCGTCAGCAACATCGTTGTTGCTCACACCGGTGGTGTTCGAGAAGTAGTTCTGGTAGACCCCGTTCTTCTGGTAGTTCCAGGCCAGTTTTGGGGTGACTGTCCCATCGTAGGTGTAATTGGCTGTCCCGGAGTCAATCCAGTTGATGAGCGCGGTGTTCCTGTTGCCATGCCAGCTCCCGCCGTAGGTAAAACCATCGGCGAGGAAGGCCGCCTCGAGCGCCCCGTGCGGGGTGAGGGTGCTTACCTCGTAATCGTCCCCGCTGTCATCGGTCCAGGTGAACGTGCCGTCAGCGAGGGTGACCGTGCCTTCGAAGATCACATCAAGTTGTGCCGGGGGCGCTTCGTTGCTGTAAATGTAGATCCGGTTCACGTACTGGCCGGACAGTCCGGTCGTGGTGGGATACTTCTCGTTTCCCTGCTGGTAGTAATACCAGTACTTTTCATCCGCTGCTTCATGCCAGTCCCAGTTCCCGAATGCATGGACACCAGTTCCATTAGGTCCAAGGGTATTGACCGAATCATCTGCAAACCATACCATCCTCATTCCTTCGGAATATCCCGAATCAGGATACTTGCCATCCTTAAACCAGCAGATACCTATTGGACCTTCACGATCCGAGTATTCGTAGACATTTTTGTAGGCCCACATTCTGTTCCACCCATCGGAAGAGAGAATCTTGACTTCTTCCCCGGGAGACATTCCGCCCACAAGATCGCAGAGATCTTTCAGGTTGGTCCCCTTGACCGCCCCCATATCCTTCTCGAGGACATTGGTGTCTTCTTCAGGATTCCACCGCAGCATCTCCTGGGTCGCGGCATCAGGATCATATATAAAGACCGGTCCCTGGTGGTAGTAATGGGTGATCCCGTCGCCCATTACCGGGAGGTTGTCCATCATCCACGTGTAGTTAACCGTAGTACTGTTAAGAATGGTCGTTCCATCGTTCGCGTATTTCCTAATCTCTACAGAAGTGGTCGCCGCCATCGCGGGCGCGACCATGCATACCGCAAGAAGGAGAATTGCGGTAACCAAAAGCGATCTTCTACATTCCGGTGACATAGCAAGCAGCACTCCTTTCATATAGAAAATTTTGTCAACTAAATTTGTTCGAGGTATGTCTTCTTATCGGCGGAATAATAATCTTTCTTTTTCATCTCGATAAAGCATATCAAGTTGACGAGGTTGATAGAGTGTAGAAGTTAATTTCAGTTTCTCGAAAGCAGCTCCTGGTACAGGACAACGACATCATCGTAATCGATCCGACTGTTCTGGTTGTAATCATAGGCCTCGATCCCCACATCGTCCTGGTCCCGGATCCACTGCATGTTCCCGTAATACAGGACAATATCGTCGTAGTCGAGCCTTCCGTTCCCGTTGATGTCTTCATAGAGGAAGTCACCGTCAGGATCCGTGGGGTCATTCGACTGGCCCGGGAAAGGCTTGACATATCGTGTGACCCTGATATAATCGGATTTTGTCTCGGTATCCGAGCTGCAGGCATTCTCCACGGTCAATGATACCGTGTATTTGCCGGGAATCACGTAGGATGTCACCGGGTTCCGGAGAGGGCTGTCAACGATACCGTCGTTGTCAAAGTCCCAGGCCCACGAGTTGGGCGAACCGGTGGACTGGTCGGTGAACTGTACGGTCAGCGGGCAGGGACCGGTCCGGATATCTGATGTGAACTCCGCAACCGGCGCTCCCCCAGGGTTCATGACCACGGTTTCGAAGACCGTGCCCGGCGGGTAGAGTGTCGTGATGCTCTTGAGGTCAGAGGATACGTCCGCGACCCGGATCATCTCTGCTGTTGCTGTTCCAGGCTCCGGATCGATGGTGACCCGGATATAGGCGAGTGCATATTCAAGGCTGTTCTGGGAATACTCGGCCCTTGGAACCGAAAGATTGTATGCAGGCCCCCCTCCTGTCCCGGACACGAAATAGTGGATATTATGTGCAAGGAACCGCTCGTAAGCATGGACATGCCCGTTGAACACCGCCGTCACGTTGTGTTCGATGAATATATCCTCCCATTCAAGCCGGATGTTCTCGTAACCTCCGGAATGGTTCCGTTCCGAAGTGTAAGGAGGAAGGTGGAACGAAATGAACCGGAAAGGCTTCTCCGTCTGGAGATCGGTTGCGAGCCATGCGCTCTGGGTGGAAAAGTTTGGCCAGGCCCAGTCATTGCTGTCAAGGACGGCCACGTGGACATCCGCACAGTCAAACGAGTAATATGGGGGCATTCCGTACGCCTGGTAGTAATTGGAATGGTTGGCATCATGGTTTCCGAGAGCAGGGAAGACCGTGGTGTTTGCCATCATCGCCCTGCCAGCTGCAAAATAGCGGTCCCAGTCAGAGAGGTTTGAAGCATTGTTCACCAGGTCACCCGAGTGCAGCACGAATGCGACGCCAGGCTCTGCGGCGATCCGGTCCGCAACCAGCTTGTGCCGTTCGAGCTGGCTGAAGGTGGGGAGATGGTCCTGCGTGTCGCTGTAGACGACGAAAATGACCGGGCCGCTCTCAGGGAAGGTGGAAAAATGCAGATCACCGGTACATTGACCGTTATACAATACCCGGTAATGATACAGGGTCCCGGGTTTCAACCCGGCAAGCGGGACATGGTGGAGCACGGTGGTGAGGTTATCGGTGGCAGACCGGTCATATCCTGAATTTGCAGAAAAATACGCGTCCGTTGCATATTCGATGGTGAGGCTGGAAGCGGTATCCGTCTTCACGTTCACAATTGTACTCGTTGTTGTAGTACCGGTGATATACGGCCCCCAGAGAATTGAAGGTGTATCTTCATCCATAGTTTCAGCCACTACCGGTACGTTCATGCATGCTACAAATAGCACTATCATGATAAGAAAAATTCGTTTCCGGGTATTCTCCCACATGATTGAAAATCCACCTCTTTTCCGATCCTTCTGCCAGAGCGGTCCGTTTTTTGTTCCTTGACCCATGTTTTAATAAGGCCTACCTTATAATTGCTGTGGTGCACCAATTCCAAATCGGCTCATTTTACCCGGTATAAACCTGAACTGGCCCCTATACATCCATCGGGACCAGCATGTTGCAGCAACCGAAACTTCATCATCACTTCACGCAATCATTCCTTCACGGGAAAAGGGAGATACCGATTCGCCGAATGTTCGTTTCACGGCAGAATACACTCCCTTGATCCTCCATCCCATCTTGTATTTTGTGATATCTTTTACATTCTCGGTAGCCAACGCTTTTCACCCGCTCGCGGACACATTCAGCGCCACAGGATGATCCGCTCGATCTCGTGGCAGCATTCCCCGTGTTTTGACCCCTGGTTTGATCTCCCGTATTTCCTCCGCTCCTCGTACATCCACCCTCCCCGGGCTTATGACCCCGATCCCGGTGCTATCGACGGCAACGATTATTAATGGCGATATGTTTCCACCTGACTTCGCCAGAAGAAGGATGAGAAGGTAGTGTTTATATAATTTCATGCAAAAAAACACAGCCTTCTCATTAGGTAATATAGCATTAATCGATAAAATTGATTCGGAGACCAACTTTTTCGCAT
>Ga0209506_1000449_pt1 | contig 54138 bp, 55 predicted proteins | sample AD_JPNHG2_MetaG_FD_184409 | JGI IMG/M metagenome (GOLD analysis project Ga0209506, IMG submission 184409) | Active sludge microbial communities of municipal wastewater-treating anaerobic digesters from Japan - AD_JPNHG2_MetaG (SPAdes) (version 2) | ecosystem: Engineered > Bioreactor > Anaerobic...
TTGTCGAATGTCTTGTCTTTGTTCATAATAACTTTCCAGCCACCGCTGTCATGGGATGAAAAAAGTCCCTATTTTCGCGACACCATCAACTATAGCACCCCGCACGACTACGAGTTCGCCACCAACTCCCCGAACGTGCAGTTCTTCAACAGGTACCCGCGCGCACCCGCCTTGAACATCTCCCGCACATACCTGTCACCGGAATGCATCGACAATCCAATCACCTTCACCTCCGGAACGTCGCGGCTGATCCGGCGCGCCGCCTCAATACCGTTCAAGTCCGGCATCCCGATATCCGTAACAAGCACGTCCGGCCGCAATTGTCGCGCAAGGTCCACCGCCTCAAGCCCGGTGCTCGCCTGCCCGACCACCTCAATGTCCCCCTCCTGCTTGAACGCATTGCTGAAGCTCTCACGCAGCACAGTATGGTCGTCCGCAAGAACAATTCGTATCGCCATAGCTGCACCTCTGGGTGTTGTTCTGCAATTACTCAGGCCGCCCCGCCGCCGACCGAGGTTCTGTCTCTGAAGTGAGACACATCAATTTGGGTTCTGTACAATCCAATATCAGGTAAAACAGAATACCGCAATCTCCGCCTTAAGTAAACAGGCATTACCCCCCCGAAACAAGAGTCGTAAATCTTTCAGCAACAAGGCTTAACCACTGCCTGACCGCAACTGCCCCGACGCCGGGCCTCTGGCGCCCCATTGAATCCCACCCGCCAAAGCCATATAATAGGATCCATCTCACAGGAGCCATTGTGTACCTTTGCCGCTGGAGAACAGCGAGCCGCCGTTCGCACATCGCCAAAGGTACATCCGCGTAACGAACCGTAAACAAAGCAAAGGGAACAGACACTCGTGATCCGCAACGTTCAGCATGCGCTCAGCATCCTCGCAGCGGCCATTCTGCTTGCCGTATTGCTTGCGATCACTCACCACAATTTTCTTTTCTTCCACGGTCTCGTTGAGGTTTTCGCCGTCGTCGTCGCCTGCGCCATCTTCATAATCGCCTGGAACAGCCGCCCCTATCTCAAACAGGACGGCCTGCTCCTCCTCGGCATCGCCTATCTCTTCGTCGGCCTTCTCGATCTCGTTCACACCCTCGCCTACGCCGGCATGGGCGTCCTCCCCGACGCCGACGCCAATGCCGCCACGCAATTGTGGATCGCCGCCAGATCTATGGAAAGCGTCGCATTGCTGGTCGCCGTCGCCATGCCGAGCCGCCGCGTCAACGCGCACGGCCTTCTGGCTGCCGGCGCAATCGTAACCTCCCTCCTCCTCGCTTCGATCCTGATCTGGGAAATCTTCCCCCCCTGCTTCGTCGAGGGCACAGGCCTCACACTGTTCAAACGTATCGCCGAATACGTCATCTGCCTCATCCTCTTCGCCGCCATACCGACAATCCTCACACGCCGAACCGAATTCGACCCCACCGTCCTCAAATGGATCATCGCCTCCATCGTCCTGACCATCGCCTCCGAGCTCTTCTTCACCTTCTACGTCGGCGTCTTTGACCTCTCGAACCTCCTCGGTCACGTCCTTAAGCTCGCATCTTTCTGCTGTATCTACCGCGCTGTCATCCACACAGGCCTCCGCAATCCGTTCAAGCTCCTTTTCCGTGATCTTAAAGAAGCCGAATCCCGCTATCGTTCCCTCTTCGCCAACATGATCGACGGCTTTGCCTACCACCAGATCGTCACCGACGAAAACGGCAAACCCGTTGACTACGTCTTCCTCGAAGTCAACGACGCCTTCGAGCGCCTTACGGGCCTCGAACGACAATCCATCATCGGCCGCCGCGTCACGGAAGTCCTGCCCGGCATCGCCGATGACCCCGCCGACTGGATCGCAGCCTACGGCAAGGTCGCACTCGAAGGCAGGTCTCTCCGATTCGAAAACTATTCCGAACGCCTCAACCGCTGGTATCTCGTCTCCGCCTACAGCCCTTTCAAGGGTTTCTTCGCAACCGTCTTCCAGGACGTCACTAAACGCAAGCGGATGGAGTCCGCACTGCGTCAGGAACTGCACGAAACCACCGCCAAGCTCGAAACGCGAACCATCGAACTCCGCCGCGCGGTTTCCGAACTCAACATGGCCGAACACCGCGAACGCAACCGACTCGCCCACATCCTCCACGACCACCTCCAGCAGCTCCTGTTTGCCGCCATGCTCGGAGTCAGCGTCCTCGAAGGCGCTGCTGACGACGACGAAAACGCCCGAAGAATCAAACGCGTCGTTGACCTACTCAAGGAGACCATCGACGAAACTCGCCACCTCACCTCCGAACTCAGCCCCCCCATCCTCAGCGAACAGGGTCTCGCCGCGGGCCTGGCCTGGCTCGCCCGCTGGATGCAGTCCAAACACAACCTCGCCGTCGACCTCGACTGTGAAGACCCCGGCGACACGCTCCCGGAAGATATGCGCATCCTGCTCTTCCAATCCGCCCGCGAACTCCTCTTCAACGTCGTAAAACACGCACAAACCTCCCGTGCCTGGATACGCGTCTGGTGCGAAGAGGGCCTCCTCTGCGTCGCCGTCCGTGACGAAGGCGCCGGCTTCGACGCGCAACGCCTCTGGGACAACACCGCCCACACAAAAACCGGCTTCGGACTGCGAACCATACGCGACCGTCTCGCCATGGCCGGCGGCCGAATCGAAATTGACAGTCAACCCGACGACGGCACGATGTTCACCATGCTTGTTCCCTTGGCACGAGGTCCCGTGGAGAGATCTGAAATTCAAGACATCGGTTGACCGCCTCGCATCGATAGAAATCGAGCAGAATCCGCGGCCAAGTTCAAATGGCTTTTGCGGCAACTGTCTGGCTGCGTACGCCTTCAGTTCGCCTGCCCATCATCACGGTCATTCTGCGGCCGCGAAGGCAGCATCAACGAAGGATCTCCGAACAGCATGAACTTCATGCCTTGAAAAAAGATACTTGGTGGATACCAGTGCGACGTTGGCTTCAAAGCCGACAGACGCTCTTTCGTATGGTAATGGATGATTGCATGGTTCCAGCAGTCGCCAAGCCTTTCTTTTCGCAAGCCCGCGGCAAAACCCTCAAGCAGTGTCAATCCGCACGGCTGGCTTCCCGTGTTGCACCCGATGTAGGCAACCGCTCCTGTATGACCTTTTCGGAGCAGAATCTCCCCCAGGCCCGGCCGATTGTACTTGCCCTTCTGGTAAGGCGCCGGCGGCGGCGGAGGCTCTTCGAAGACCTGGCCCGCATCAGTCCCTTTGTGCTCTATTCCGTAGATATCGATGTAGGGTTCATAAGGCGGCAGCGTGGCAAATCGGGCGGTATGGCAGCCCGCCGAGAAGATGACCGGCAGGCAGTCTGCATTACTGACCGCCTCCAGGTCTTTTACAGCAAAGGAGTTTTGCCATCGCAGGTCCTCGCCGTGACCTGCATGGCAGATCACGCCCACCCCCCTGTTCATGAGGGAAACAACCTCCTCCGCCGTGGGCTCAGGCGTGTCATACTTTTTCAACTTGTCGCTATAGTAGCGCCTTTCAACAGTCCAATCCGGTAAAAGGACGGAAGCTGCCTTGTCCAATGGCCCGCGGCTGTCTACCCATCCCGACACGCTGAGCATCGCAACCCGCTTCGAGCAGTCCCTTTTCCCTTCCAGAATTCCCTTCTCATATCGGATCGTCTTGTCGGCCACAATCCTTACTTCGTCCACAGTACTTACCGGCCAACGACCCACTGCGATCTCAGGCAGATAATCAACGTCATCGAAGTTGATCGGGTCCTGCTTGTTCTTCTCGCCGCGCACCTCCCCATAGTACTGCCCATGAAACGAGTCCTTTCGGGCGTTCCAGTCCTCGAAAGAACCATCTTTCCTGGCCAGATCCGCATAATAGAGGTCGCTCGGATAGAACGCGTAGTCAAAAGCAGCGGGCGTAACACGATCCAAAACCATGTAGCGAACCGGCAGGACATCCGCATCACCTGCCAAGAGGACGTACTGGACGCCCTGTTCCTGCCACATCAAGTACAGGAACCTCTTCAGTCGTTCGGGATCATCGGCTCCCTCATGCTCCCGCAGAATGGCCTCCAGCCCGGCGATTCGAACAGGAAGCTGTTTCTGCTTGTGCTGCACGTAATCGCACAAGGCTTCATGGTATTCTTCCGGAGCAACGATAAGAAGCCCCCTGCCAGAAGCCCTCTCCATTACAGCACCGGAACTTGCAAACAGGCACAAAAATACAACGATGCGCTTCATAGCCGTTGACCCCTTGCTCATTTGCCCGGTAGCGAATCGGCCCGTCATCTCATAAGCCGTTCCGCCAGGACGGTACGAAACCCCCTCTCACGGAACATAGTAATAATACACCAACGACGAGTAATTGGCTGGCGTATCGTTCCCATGGCCGTGCTCCGTCGAAATTCTGATCGATGTGTCAAAATGAATCTTGCCCGGCCAGAAACGGTACATTGTCGTCGCTCCGTTCACCTGCCCGAACACGTCGACCAGATCCTGTGTTTTGGGCTGTCCGAAAAGCGGCAGGCTGTACGGATTCGTCAGCCAGAACGTTGACCATCCGCCCTGGTACTCATCCTCATGCCCCGTCCCGTGAAACCGTGGCTTCTCCTCGCCGTCGATGTAAATCCGCATGTCCCCCTCCCACCAACGCTTGAGATCCGGCTTCACCGGCTCCACCGTCATCACCTGCCCCGCAACCGCCCCGCGCCCCTTGTAGTCGAACAACACATAATCCACCGGCTCCACGATCGGCCAGGCGGTATTGTACTTCGCCCCGAAATACCCCACGCGCGCCCCGTCCCGCTCCTCGGGAAAGCCGTCCGTGTAAGCAATCTCCGCAAAAAACTCCCCGCCCGACTGATAACTCCTGTTGGTCAGCGTCACCCGCACCCCCTTCCGGAACGGCATCGGCAGATAACAATAATACGCCCCCGAACTGGACATCCCCACGAAAAGGCTCCGCACGTCTGCCTCGCCCAGGCCCGACCCGAAGAACGGCCCGATCGGCACATCAACCGCCGGCCGCTCCTGGCCGTCATAGTAGATCCGCAGATTGACGTGGTTCAGGCTGTATTGATCCGGCGCATAAAGCGGGTTGATCCTGATACGCTGAATCGTCCCCGCGTGCGACAGCGCCAGCAGATCCTCCTCCGGCGCCTTGCCCCGCGCGGCCGCCAACGTAACCGATTTGCGCACCGTCTGCATCGCCCGCGCAGGCTTCGGATCGGCCCCGCACCGCTCGAACACGTTGATCAGATCCGCATAATCCTTCTGCTGCGTCCACGTCCGAACCTTGGCCTTTTCATACAACTGGTAGTACACGTTGTAGAAGCCCACCGTCTTCTCCGTGGTCACCTTCAGCCGCCCTGCAAACTCTATCGGCGCCGAACAACTGAACCCCCCGCTCGAAATGAACGCGTTGGTAATCAGCGGATACACAAACGCACTGAGCGCACCGTTGAAGAACTCCCGCCCGTCGCACACGATACGAGGCGACTTCTCATCGTCGAAGTAGAACCGAATCGTCCCCCAGTGCAGATCCTGGTCCGAGCCCGTAAACCACAGGTTGTAAATGCAGCCCGGCCCCTTTTCATCGAAGATCACATGCTCGCCGTTGTCATCAACGTAAAGCTGCGAATACGTCCCCCGAAACCCGTCATCGTTGCCGCCTGTCCTGTCATAACTGGACAGATAATACGACTCAACGCCGCTGTACACATACGGCAGCAGCGACAGGTCTTTGTAAAATGCCTCCCCCGCAGGCTGGGCATGCAGCCCGCACGCAAGAACCCCAATCCATATCGCAACCATCAATGAGCATCTGCACATGGGCGGCCTCATTCCCCGATACACCAGAGGTTCTTGTACGTTCGAATCAGGATGTGCTTGCGCACGAAAACCGGTGTGGCTAACGTGAACTCCCCAAGCTCATCGGCCGCCAACAATTTGAACTCATCCCCTTGTTCCAGCACGTACGTCGTGCCCGCCTCGCTCGTCACATAAATCTTGCCGTCCACCAGCACCGGCGAAGCACTGAACATCGCACGCTGAGCAACGTCCCCGCTCCAGATCACCTTACCCGTCTTGATATCCAGACATGCGACCTTTCGCCGATCAGTGCATACGTACACCTTCCCGTCGGCCGCCGCAGGCGTCGGAACGTCACTCGAAATCTCCTCGTTCACCCACGCCACGTGCGTCTCGGTAACGTCCCCCACGCCGCCGAGACGAATGCCCGTCAGCGTCGTACCCCGCGCATACGGCGCCACTAACATTCCGTCCGAAATCACCGGCGACGCGATCGATCGAAAGAACTGCTGCTGCCGCGGATTAAAGCCCCCCACCCGCCACAACTCCTTGCCCGTCGCCGCATCATGCGCCGTCACATGGTCGCCGCCCAAAACATAGATCGTCTGGTTTCCCCCCTCCGAAATCACCAACGGCGTCGTGTAACTCTGGTTTGCCTCCCGCGGCGCCTTAACCACGCGATCATGCTTCCACACCTCCTCGCCCGTCACCTTATCGAGCGCCACAAGATATGCCGGCTCATCCTGCACGCACGCGACCACGACGCACTCCTCCGTCAGCACCGGCGATGTCCCGAGGTCCCACCACAGCACGTCCGGCCCGTACAACTCTTGCAGGTTCTTGCGCCATACAACCGTCCCCTTAAAATCAAGACACGCCAGGTCGCCGCTGCGGTAATACACATACACCCGTTGGCCGTCAGTCGTCGGCGAAGGATGCGCCCCGCTGCCCTTATCCCGGTGCTTGGCCTTGCGTTCCTCGCCTATCGCACGCTCCCACCGAACCTTACCGGCAAAGTCCAGACAAATCACAACGTTTTTGCCGTCTCGCGCCGACGTCACAAAGATATGATCACCCCACACAATCGGAGTCGACCCGCTGCCGCCCGGAAGCGCCACCTTCCAGGCCACATTCTCTGTCGCGCTCCATTTTGTCGGAAACCCCGTCCCCTCACAAACACCGTTATACCCCGGTCCCCGCCACACAGGCCAGTTATCCGCCCCGGCCCCGCAAACAATGCCCGTGAGACCCACCAAAAAAGATAGAATCGCCCTCATAACTATCTCCCGGAAATAACGCTGTATCCTCCCGCAACGCACCGTCGCGTCACGAAGCATGGATGCAGGTAGCCTATCAGAGACGGCCTGAGAATTCAAGGTATGCTCAGGAACCATGTGCCCCGCACTTCCGTGCATGGTCGCATTGAAATGCGATACGGATTCTGGTAGACTTACATGCCGGAGTGCGTTGAATGGCCCTTATGTGATTATTCAGGAGTGGTCAGATGAGATTCCCCGGTGCTGTTCTTATCGTTCCACTGTGTATCGCCGCCTTTGCCTGTATCGCTGCGGCCGAGCCCCAGACCCTCTCGGCTCGCCTCGAAGACAACCAGGTCCTTGTGACCGTCGACGGCAAACTCTTTACCGCCTACAAGTTCGCCCACGACCAGAAATACCCCTATTTCTGGCCTGTCAACGGCCCGCTCAGCGGCCAAAGCGTCACCACCGAAACATCCGAGCCCTACCCTCACCACCACTCCCTGTTCTTCGGCTGCGACCGCGTCAACGGCGGCAACTACTGGCAGGACGCCAACGCCCGCGGCCAAATCCTCTCCCAGACCCCTAGAATCATCCGCGACAGCGGCGAACGCATCATCTTCACCGACCGCTGCCTCTGGAAGCAGCCCGACAAAGACCCCATCATGGAAGATCGCCGCTGGATCGTCATCTCCGCCCCCGACCCCGAAACCCGCATCATCGACTTCCGCATCACCTTGAACCCGCTTGTCGACATCGAGATCCAAAAGACCAATCACTCCCTCTTCAGTGCCCGCGTCATGCCTGCACTGTCGGTCGCCTCCGGCGGCACGCTCATCAATGCCGAAGGCAAGACCACCGAGAAAGGCACTTTCGCCGTCGCCTCGCCCTGGTGCGACTACAGCGGCACCCGTGACGGCCTCACCGAAGGCCTCGCCATCCTCCAAAGCCCCGCCAACCGTTGGTTCCCCGCCAAATGGTTCACGCGCGACTACGGCTTCTTCTCACCCACCCCAATGTACTGGCTGGAAGGCGACAAACTCAACCTGCCCAAAGGCGAACCTCTCTCCCTCGCCTGGCGCGTTATCGTTCACGCCGGTGACCACACCAGTGCCGACATCGCCGGCCGCTGGGTCGAGTATGTCAAATGGACCGAACAAATGACTCAGCGACGACCGCGCCGCAGCAGAAACGCGACGCCGTAGAGAAGACTTACGGACACATGAAACAGCGAATGGCGCGGGTAAAATACCCGTTTGTGCAACCCGACCACCCTAAACAGACAAACTCAATCTCCTTTAATTCAGATAAAGTTCCTGAGAGCCTCTGTTTTTTCTTGCATTCTCCCGCCCATGTGGCATAATAGTTCAGATCAACAGGTCTGTGTTGGGAGATTACTATGATTAGTGTGTCCGCGAAATATGGTTTAATGGCCGCCGGATACCTCGCCGAGCACGCCGACCACGAGCCGATCATGGCTGAAACCATCGCCAAAGAGTGCTACATCCCGCTTGGTTACCTCCTGAAAATCATGCAGCAAATGGTGAAGTTCAATGTCCTCAGCAGCAAACGCGGCCCAGGCGGCGGTTTTGCCCTCGCCCGACCCGCAAAGGACCTCTCACTTCTGGAGATCATTGAAGCTGCCGGAGGCCCACTCGCACACATCGGCGACCTGACCGAACTCACCATCGACACCCCGCTGACCAGGAAGCTCGAACAGGTATGCCAGGAAGCATCTCAAAAGGCAATCGCAACATTCGCGAAAGCCAAACTCTCCCAAACCCTCGCCCCGTGACGCAGGGCGTCCTTCTCGTGGCATCTCCGCATCAGTGAGCCGATTGGCGGCATTCCGTAAGTTCGTAAGTACCGGCCTGTGAACTGTTTACGGTGTGTGAATGGCGGGTTGTCCTTGCGTGAAACAGGCCCTACTGACGTCGGCTCGCTTCTTGACAAAGAAGTTTCGATTTTTATATAATGATAGTCCAGTCGAAAACCCGGAATTCCCAGCAGATGACGTGTTCAACTATGCTTTGGCGAAGGAGAAAGAAATGTCCATACAGCGCGATTGTATTGTATCGCCCCTAGTCCTGATCATGCTGGTCAACCGCACCCTTTTCGCTTATCAAGGCGGCGACGGGACACCAGCCAGCCCGTACCAGATCGGCAGCGCCGCCGACCTGCTGTACCTGGCTTCACATCCCTGTACGACTGCCATTTCGTGCTGACCAGCGATATCGCCTTGACCAAAGGATCGGCAAGCCATGCATTAATTGCGCCGGACACTGATAACGAACAGCCCTCGTTCCAGGGCACGCCGTTCACCGGCTCGTTCGATGGCGCCGGCTTCACCATAGCCGGTCTCAGTATCGTTGCGCCGGTCGGAGCCGACTATCTGGGCCTGTTCGGCAGGACCGACAACGCACACATAAAAAACCTGACCCTTGAGGGGGTCTCCATTGTCGCTTCCGGCGATTCCAGCCACTTCATCGGCGCCCTGATCGGAGAGCAGCGCGGCGGCCAGGTGAGCCGCTGCTCGGCCGCAGGAACATTGATCGTCGGCACCCAGGGAAACTTCGTGGGCGGCCTCGTCGGACGTCTGTCTGAAGGCCAACTCGTCGAAAGCTTCAGCACGGGCCTGGTGACAGGCTCCTCGGACGTGGGCGGCCTGGTCGGCGCAGCCGACAAATGCACCGCAGAAGGCTGTTTCTGGGACATCCAGACAAGCCGCACGGATGTCAGCGCCGCTGGCTACCGCGCCACCACCAAGTGGTGCGGCGCAAGTTCACCCTACGGTACGTGTGATGTGTGGCGCTGCCACTCTGTTGGCATAGTCGTTGGAACCGAGGACTGCGGCGGTCTTATTGGCAGCATTATGGTGGGCGACCCCCTCCGAGCACCCCGGCACGGTTAGAACCCGCTTCTCATTTTGGAATACAAGCACCAGCGGCATGCTGGAGTCCGCGAGCGGCCGTGCACTGCCCGGCGAATTGATGGCCAGGCCCGAGCTTTTTGTTCAGGCAGGCTGGGGTTTTGTCGGCGAAACAGCAAACGGCACAGACGATCACTGGATCATGTCACCCGAGGGCTACCCCATTCTGGCGGCCCAGCTGGCAGTGCACTTGAATGCGGTCGGCATCGCCCCTGACACCTCCCGCACCGGCTCCACCACCATCTGGGGACGTGACATTACGCGTCAGGGCTACAACGACAATGTTGAAGCTTGGTACATCTTCGATGCCCCCAAAGACGCCCGCTACCAGGTAACCGTCCACAACGTCGACTTCGACACCACCGTCGCCGTCTTTGACGACCGGGCCCGCGAGGTAATCTTCAATGACGACTTCTTCGGTGGCAAATCCTCCGTCATCCTCAAGGCCGCCGCCGGCAAGCGATACTATATCCGCGTCGCCGGCCACGATGGCCAGACCGGCCGTTTCACCATTACCCTCACCACCGGCACTATCCCCGCCATCCAGGGTGACCTCAATTATGATGGCGACGTAAACCTCGTCGACATGGCGGTCATGGCCCAGAATTGGCTCATAGGCTCGTAACCTCCAGCCGGAAACAATAGGAAAACTCGAAATTCATTTCGCAAACGCCAAACATCCGGTGTAATGTACTGATAAGAAACGGCATTACAGCCCACAAATGCAAACGAACCCAAACCAAAGCCAATTGAGGCCAATTGCTCCACAAGCTGGCCGGCTGACATGCGGAATATCGCAAAAAACCAGTTGTCATAATCTGCAAACTGCGATAACATACACGGTTGCTCCGGGGCGTGGCGCAGTTTGGCTAGCGCGCTTGACTGGGGGTCAAGAGGTCGCAGGTTCAAGTCCTGTCGCCCCGATTCGTTGCCAAGGTAAGCGGTACCAAGTACTTACATCACACTGGTGCCGCTTGTTTTACACTCTCGTCACGAAGGAGGTAAGGTATGATCCGCATCGCCATCATCGTACTGCTGACCGTTGTTCCGCTTTCGGCGGCCGAAATCACATTCCAGAAGATCACGCTCGACACCGCCTTCCGCTCTGAAGGTGTCGCCATCGCAGACGTTACCAATGACGGCAAGCCGGACATCCTCGCCGGCGACGTCTGGTACGAGGCACCCGACTGGAAAATGCGTGAAATGCAGCCCCCCGGCAAGTACAATCCTGCCGGCGGCTACAGCAACACCTTCAGCAACTACGCCGCCGACGTAAACAACGACGGCTGGATCGATTCCATCACCACGACCATGATGGGCCAGCCCTGCCACTGGTTCGAAAACCCCAAGAACAAGCCGGGCCACTGGAAAAAACGCGTCGGCGCCCCGAGTGCCTGTAATGAAACGCCGCTTTTCGCCGACCTCTTCGGCAACGGCAAACGCGTCCCGCTCTTCGGCGTCCAGCCCGGCGGCTGGATCGCCTGGTACAGCTTCACCGACAATCCTGATGCCGAATGGACCATGCACAAGATCGCCGGCCCCAAGGCCCCCGGCTCAGAGCAGTTCAGCCATGGACTGGGCGTGGGCGACATCGACGGTGACGGCCGAAACGATGTCCTCGTTAACTCAGGCTGGTGGCAGGCCCCCGCCGACCGCAGGCAGGAAAACTGGCCCTTCAACCCAACCCCGCTCGGACCTGACTGCGCCGATATGCTCGTTTACGACTGCGACGGCGATGGTGACAACGATGTAATCACCTCATCCGCCCACAATTACGGCATCTGGTGGTTCGAACAGATAAAGCAAGATGGAAAAATCGCGTTCATACAACACGAAATCACAAAAAGCTTTTCTCAGGCCCACGCCCTGAAACTGGCCGACATCAACCGCGACGGCATCCAGGATTTCGTCTGCGGCAAACGCTATTTCGCCCACAACGGGAATGACCCCGGTGCCCATGAGCCGGCCGTCGTTTACTGGTTCGAAATCCGCCGTCCCGCCAAAGGCAAAGTCGAATTCGTCGCCCACCTGATCGACGATAACTCCGGTCTCGGCACGCAGTTCGACATCGCCGACATCAACGGCGACGGAAAACTCGACATCGCCTCGGCCAACAAGAAGGGTGTCCATCTCTTCATCCAGAAATAACAGCCGCCCTGGGAATACAGCCATGCTCATAAAGACAGTCGATTCCATCGAACCCATACCAGTCTGCATAGAAGGCGCCAAAGACGTCAGCGTCCGAGTGATCTTCGGTCCCGCCGACAACGCACCCACGTTTGCCATGCGCGTGTTCGAACTTGCACCCGGCGGGCACACCCCGTTCCACACCCACCCGTTCGAACATGAAGCAGTCGTCCTGTCCGGCCGAGTCGGCCTTGTCACACCTGAAGGCACAAAGCCCCTCGATGTCGGCGACATGCTTCTGGTCATGCCCAACGAAAAGCACCAGTTCAAGAACCTCTCCGACGAAGATTCCGCCCGCTTCATGTGCCTTGTGCCCATTGAACATCAGAAATAATCATTTGAAAGCGGGGACGCACTTTCGTATACTGTGGGGTTTGTGAGGACGCTTTCGGGATGGCCCGGGCGCCTCGACCTGTGAGTACTGCTTTTTCAGGAGATATCGTGCGTGAGCGTTCTGGGCGCTATAGGCAATACGCCGCTCGTTGAACTGACCAAACTCAACAAGAACCCCAAGGTCCGCGTCTTCGCCAAGCTTGAAGGTAATAACCCCGGAGGATCGGTAAAGGATCGTGCCGCCTGGTACATGATCACCAAAGCCGAGGAATCCGGTGAGCTGACCCGCGATAAAACCATTCTCGAGCCCACCAGCGGCAACACCGGCATCGCGCTGGCCATGATCGGCGCCAGCAAGGGCTATCGTGTCAAACTCACTCTGCCCGAATGCGTCAGCCTCGAACGCCGCCAGGTCTTGCAAGCCTTCGGCGTAGAAGTCGTCCTCACCCCTGCGGCAGAAGGCACTGACGGCGCCATCCGAAAAGCCCACCAGATCATCGCCGACGAACCGGACCGTTACTTCATGCCCAACCAGTTCGCCAACCCCAACAACTCCCTGGCCCACTACGAAACCACAGGGCCTGAAATCTACAAACAGACCGGCGGCCAAGTCACCTGCTTCGTCGGCGGCATGGGCACCACCGGCACACTGATGGGTATCTCGCGCTACCTTAAGGAGCAATCCCCGGCAATCAGGATCGTGGGCGTAGAACCCGTGCCCGGCCACGCCATCCAGGGGCTCAAGAACATGACGGAAGCGATTGTTCCCCAGATCTATGACCCCGGCTGCCTCGACGAAACCGTCCCCATGGAAGACAGCCTTGCCTACGATACCAGCCGTCGACTCGCGGTCGAAGAAGGCATCTTCGTCGGTATGTCCAGCGGCGCTGCCGCCGCAGCCGCTCTTCAGATCGCCGAAAAACTCGACAGCGGCACAATAGTCACCCTGCTGCCTGACCGCGGAGATCGATACCTCAGCACCACCCTTTTTCGCTCCGTTTGTGCGAAATGCCCTCCATAGTCGTTACTCACCTGCCGATACAATATTCGACACCGACTGAAAGGAAAAAACATGCGCATCGGCATAGCCGCAGATCACGGAGGCCTGACCCTGAAAAACGAACTGGCCGTGTTGCTTCGCAACGCAGGCCATGACGTGCAGGACTTCGGCGCTTACACTCTGACGCCCGACGACGACTACCCGGATTTCGTCCTGCCCCTGGCACAGGCCGTCGCAGAGGGCGCCGTCGCCCGCGGCATCGCCGTCTGCGGCAGCGGTGTAGGAGCCTGTGTTGCCGCAAACAAGGTCCGCGGCGTCCGGGCTTGCCTTGTCAACGACACGTACTCAGCCCGCCAGGGCGTAGAGGATGACGACATGAACATTATCTGCCTCGGCGGCCGGGTAACCGGCCCCGCCCTGGCATGGGAATTGACGCAAGCCTTTTTGGCCGCCCAATTCACCGGCGCCGAACGCCACCGCCGCCGCCTCAGCAAGATCGCCGACAGGGAACGCAGCAGTTGAAGCACTGGCGCGAGTCTCAGGTTATGAAGTTCCACACTTCCTCGGCCGCATAGTTCTCCAGCGCCTCAAGGCGTTCGGCAATGTCAAAGGCCTCGTCCTTGCCCACCACCCGGGGCTGCAGCCAGGCAAATGTCGTCTCGACAAGCAGTTTTCGCGGCTCCCGCAGAAAAGACTCGATCCGCAGTTCTATGGACCGCGGCTCTTCGCCGCCGACAGAATGCGGCGGGATCATCAGCCGCAATCCGCCCCCCGCCACCGGCCGCGGACCCAGCCGCTTGAAATCCTCCGCCGACTGCCCCAGACGCGTCTCCCAAAGGTACTTGAAAGCATGCTCCTGCGAGCTGTAAAGCTGGCTGATCTTGGCCGTCGTACGAACGATCTGATACCGCTCGGCCGGCCACGTCTGGCGATACGCATCCGTCACCGCCAGCGCATCGCGCGCGAACATGGTGATGTCATAGACGGGGTTGTTCGACAACACCTGAATGGTGCTCACCGGCGGTGCAGGCGCATCCAGCTTTACCTGCAGATTCGCCGGCTCGTGACGTATCAGCATGAAACTCCGCGGCCGCAGGTTGGTCTGTGCAAACTCCAGACCGTTGTCCAGCAAAGCCTTCTGGAAATCGACCGCACGGGCCTGCTCCATCGCCGGCGCCCCGGCCAACACATAGCTGACCATGAAGTGTACACTCGTCCGGGATTCACGGATCAATCCATCCATCGGCTTCTCCTGTCACAATCACCCGGCCTCATTGTAAGCCGTCCGGCCCCAAAGACAACCGCAAAAACGGCGGCTGCCCCCCAAAGCCCCATAATACATCGGCCAGTATGTGCCCGATCATCACGCTCCGCAGCAAAGAGGTCTGGTGTCGCGCGGTTTTGCGGGCGGTTGTTAAGTGCCCTCTGCACGATGACGATACAACGCATGGACTGTTAAGGACACCTTTATTTTGCACGATGCGGCAATGATAGTCGAGTGGCTAAAACGTAAAAGGTTCAGGCACACCTGGAAGATCAAGGAATACGCAATCGACGTATATCCGAGCAACCGCAGCTGCATCAAGTCCAACATGAACCACGTCCGCCCGCAGCAGATGCCCCCGCTGATGGTTCGCAAGGCCGCCTGGCGCCGCTAAGCCCAGCACGACACTGCCACACGCTTATCCGGTAAACCCTTATTCCATTTCGCCCTTCAGCGTCGCCTCCAGGCAATGCGCAAGGTCGGCATAACGAAACTCAAAGCCCGCGTCGAGCAGTTTCTGCGGCACGGCCCGGGTGCTCGCCAAGAGCACTTCTCTGGCCACCTGGCCGAACACAACCCTAAGGACAAACTCCGGCACGCGCAGGAAACATTTGCGCCGCAGCGCCTGCGCCAGTGTTCGCGAGAACTCCTCATTTGTTACAGCATTCGGCGACACAACATTGACGGGTCCCTTAACCCGCCCGTTGTCCAGGGCGAACAGGATAACGTTGACCGCGTCCGTCAGCGACACCCAGGGCATGTACTGCCGCCCTGAGCCCAACGGACCGCCCAGACAAAGCGAAAACGCCGGCAGCATCTTGGCCAGCGCCCCGCCGTCGGCATCGAGTACCACGCCAAACCGCAACTGGACAGTGCGCACCATCAGTTTGTCCGCTTCGCGGCAGGCCGCCTCCCAGTCGCGGGCCACCTCCGCCAGGAAGCCCCCGCCCATCGACGCATCCTCCGTAAGCACCTCATCGCCCCGGTCGCCGTAGATACCAACCCCTGACGCAGCGACAAATACGCGCGGCCGCCGTTCCATGTCGGCCATGTAATCCACCAGAAGCCGACTGCTCTTGATGCGGCTTTGATAAATGCGGCGTTTCTTCTTCTCCGTCCAGCGGCCGTACAGGTTCTCACCGGCCAGGTGAATAACCGCGTCGCACCGGCGCAGCTTGGATTTGTCCAGAAAACCCTCCACCGGGTTCCACATGATCTCATTGGAGCGGACCAACTGGGGCGGCCGAATCAAACGATACACCTCGTCGCCCCGCCGTTCCAGGGCGGCCGTCACCGCCGAACCGATAAAACCTGAAGCCCCCGTAACAAGCACGATCATCTCATCACCTTTTTCAATCCATTGAAAATGATGCGCGGCCATCTCATGTGCCACCGATGCGCCGAGTATAATGCTCATCCCCTAACGCGTACATCAAAATCCGGCAAACACACCGAACCATCCGCGGGAAGCATCCGTCGGCGTTCTGTTGTAGCTTTTTGCTTCTTGTTTTTTCCTTTTTCGCAACCGCGGCATTCGCTAGAATACGCTGTTGGACGCGGACCGGATCGCAAGCGTTTTAAGGAGAATGAAAATGGCTTTTACACTTTCAATAGGACAAAAGGCCCCGGATTTCTTCCTGCCCGCCACGGATGGGGGAACCTACAGCCTCGAAGACTTCGCCGATGCGAAGGTGCTCGTCGTCTTTTTCACATGTAACCACTGTCCGTACGTACTGGGCTCCGACGAAGTCACACGGCGCACAGCCCTGAAGTTCGCCCCCCAGGGTGTCACCTTTGTCGCGATCAATGCCAACAGTCCCAACACGTACCCGGAAGATTCATTCGAAAACATGATCATCCGCATGAAGGAGCAGCGTTTCCCGTGGGTGTACCTGTACGACGCCACACAGGATACGGCCCGCGACTACGGGGCGCTGCGCACGCCGCATTTCTTTGTCTTCGACGCCGATCGCAGGCTGATCTATACCGGCCGCGGCGTAGACAACCCGCGAGAAACGGCCAAGATGACGGTCAACGATCTCGAAAACGCACTGCAGGAGCACCTGGCCGGCAAGCCCATCACAACGCCGGTGACCAATCCCATCGGCTGTAATATCAAATGGGAGGGCAAGGACCCCCATTGGATGCCGCCCGAAGCATGCGATCTTGTGTGACGACTGTTGTATCTTCGAAAGAAAAACAAGAAGGAAGGAATGATGAAGAGACTCATTGCAGTAATCATCAGTCTGTGTGCGGCTTCAAGCGCTGTCGGCCGAACATGGTATGTCGCCCCCGACGGCAATGATACATGGTCCGGACAATCGGCCCAAGCCGAGGGAACCGACGGTCCGCTGGCAACGCTTGCCGCCGCAGTGGACGCCTCGCGCAAAGCGCCGGCGGGCGAGCCCCGTCAAATCATCATCGCCGGGGGCAGGTACCACCTTGGCGCCCCCGTCACGTTAGACGGCCGCGACAACGGCCTCGTTATTCGCGGGCAGCAGGATGCCCAGGTTGTTCTGTTGGGTGGAAAACCGATCACCGGCTGGAAACCCGATGGCGACGGAATGGTCGCCGCGGCCCTGCCAGAGGTCATAGACGGCAAGTGGGACTTCCGTGCCCTCGTCGTCAACGGCCGGCTCTGCCCGCGGGCACGCCTGCCGGAAGAAGGGACATTCACCCACCTGAGTGAATTCAACGTCCCGTGGATGAGCTCCACCGGGGGCGGCTGGCAGCGAAAGCCCACGCAGGAGGAACTGACCACACTGAGGTATCGCCCCGAAGACATCGGCGCGTGGTTCGACGTCAGGAACGCCGAGATCACGGTCTACCACATGTGGGACGAGTCGATGGTCGGCGTCGCTTCAATTGACCGCCAACGGCACATCATTACCTTTTCTTCACCCACGGGCCACCCGGCAGGCGCCTTCGGTGTCAAAAAATACGTCCTGTGGAACCTGCGGCAGGGCATGACCAGACCCGGCCAGTGGTACCTCGACCGAACCGCCGGAAAGGTCGTCTATCGCCCGCTGCCCGGCGAGGATATGAACGCGGCGACTGTGCTGGCGCCAACAATGGATTCTATTATCCGTATCCGCGGCGCTGAGAACGTTACGATCCAGGGCATGACGCTTTCCATAGCGGGTACGCCGCTCGTGGCGGGCGGCTTCGGGGCAGGCCGCTTCGACGGGGCAATCGATCTGAGCGGCGCAAAGAACTGCAAGCTCATCGATCTGGAGATCTGCAACGTCGCCGGCCAGGGCATCAAGGCCCATGGGCCCGGCCTGGAGGTCCGCAATTGCCACATACACGATACCGGCGCGTGTGGTTTGAAGTTCGCCAGCGACAATGCCCGGATCGTCGATAACCACATCCACCACATCGGCCGTATCTATCCGAGTGCCATCGGCCTCCAGAGCGGCGGCAACGGGTTTCATGTTGTCCACAACGCCGTGCATGACACGCCCTATTCGGCCATTACCGGCGGCGGGCGCGACAACCTCTACGAATACAACCTGATGTACCATGCAATGCAGGAACTGCACGACGGCGCCGGCATTTACATCTTCGGCGGCAAGGGCGTGGTCATCCTAAACAACTTCATCCGCGACATTATCGACACCGGCGGTTACGGCGCGTCGGCTTATTACCTCGATGAGACATGTGAAGGCTGCATTGTAGAGCGCAACCTGTCGGTGAACATTGCCCGCCCGTCTCATAATCATATGGCCAAAGGCAACATCATCCGCAATAACGTGTTTGTCGTTGATGGCGACGCAACGCTGACGTGGCCCCGGTCCTCGGATTACACCTTCGAAAAGAACATTGTCCAGGCGACCGGCTCGATCACATTCACCAACTTCGCCGGCATCACGACATTCCGCGACAATGTGCTCTACAGCGGCACCGGTGACGTCAGCGGCCTGAAGCTCGTTGAGTACACGTCACAAGAGTGGTTTCGCATCAAAACCGAGGACCGCAACATATTTCTTGATCCGCAGATAACCGAATACCGTACGGGTCGGGTGCGCCTGGCCCCGGATTCGCCGGCGATAAAACTCGGAATCGAAATCATCGACGTCAGCACTGCCGGTCCGAGAACGCGGGATTGAAACACAGCATGAAAGAAGCTTTGGGGTTCTACCTGTTTGTTACGGCGTTCGTCGCCGTCTGCGGCCTGCTCAACTATTATGTCCTATGGCGCTTCAGCGGCTTCTTCGGTATCAAGCGCGGCCCGGCGTTCTGGGCAGTACTGACGATCCTGACGCTCAGCTACGTCGTATCCATCTGGCTGCATGACGTCCTGCCCGACAAGCTTACCGCCCTGCTGCACGATGCCGCCGCACTGTGGCTTGGGATCGGCCTTCTCCTTGTTTCAGCAATGCTCATTTACGAGGTGCTTAAGTACATTATCAAATTGCAGCCTCCCGTCGCGGGAACCGCCATCATTCTCGTAGTGTCCGCACTTGGTGCGTATGCCATGATCAATGCCCGCCGCATCCACATCAAAGAGGTCCAGATTCCAGCCCCGCTGGATATGAACCTTGTGCATCTCAGCGATATCCATCTTGGCTCCGACGGCAAAGACTTTCTCGCCCGAATCGTCGACATGACCAACACCTGCTCCCCCGATGCCGTCCTGATCACGGGCGACCTGCTCGACCCCCGCAGCGGCATCACCGCCCAGGACCTCACCTGCCTCGACCGGCTAAGTGCGCCGGTATTCTTCGTGATCGGTAACCACGAGCACTACACCGGCATTGCAACCGTCCTGCAACTCCTCAGTTCCACCCAGGTCAAAGTCCTGCGAAACGAAAAGGCCGATTGCGGCGATATTCAGATTATCGGCATCGATGACAGCAGCAATCCACGCCAGGTCGCCGAGATGCTGCGGCGCATCCCGTTTGACGGGGCTCGTTACAACGTCCTCATGTACCACCGGCCACAGGGCTTCGAGGCCGCCGCGGACGCAGGCATTGACCTCATGCTCGCGGGGCACACTCACAACGGCCAGATCGTCCCCTTCAATCTCCTTGTTCGCCTCGCCTTTTCCCGTGTCCGGGGTTTGCATCGCTATCGCGACAGCTTTTTGATGGTCTCCACCGGAACCGGCACGTGGGGCCCGAAAATGCGGTTAGGCTCGAAAAACGAGATCCTGCTGCTCAAATTGCGGAAAAAACCCTGATTCCGGCCCGGCTCCCAGTAATAGCCGGCTTTTCCCCGGCCGATAATAACATATCGGACACAAGAGCCGGATATCGGGCTTGAACAGCCGCTATGACGCAAACACAACACAACCCGTTGCACAGGCCGCGCATGACTCGCCGGTCTATCATTAGATTGCTGGCGGTACTCGTCGTGCTGGTTTCGGCCGGCGCCGGCATCTCCGCATACATCAACCGTCCCGGTCCACCTGTCAATGTGGAGCTGAGCAACGTGCCCGGCGTCAGTATCCTGCGTCGCAGCCGCTGGCAGAGCCGGCAAGTTGTCAATGTTAAGCTGAACGATCGCCGCTCCAGCCGGATTTACCGGGACGGCTATGAACTGATCTACGCGCTCTGCGACGCCACAGACCAGCAATATCCCATCATCCAGCACGCTCGGCTGCCTGACGGATACTACCGCGTAGCGGCAAGCACCGAGCGCGGCGGGCAAGAGACACTGCTCAATCTGCTCTGCACCGCCTACGAACAAGCCTTCGGCCTGGATGTTGCCGTTCGTGAGGTCGAGACCTATGCCCTCGTCATGACCTGCCCTGACCCGCAGGCTTTGAAATTCAAGCCGTCCGCAAGACGCCATCCCTACCTTGCCGGTGATTTCACCGAAGCCGCCGACGGCACCTCCGTGCCGCGACAAACATGGTACAGCGTCGAGTTCGCCTGTGACATGGACAACCTCGCGTCGTTCAGTGCATATATGATCCGCAAGGCCTTCCACGCCCAGCGGCCTGCCGTCCGCGACCGCCTGCTGGTTACAGCCATCATCAATGAAACGGGCCTGACAGGGTTCTACGATGGGAAGCTGGCATGGAAGTTCTACGAACCTGATTCGCTCATTACTGAACTCACGGCCGCGGGGCTGAAACTGACCTTGTCGAAAAGAACAGTAAAGGCGCTGGTCATCGCGCCCCGGCCTTGACCGGCACAGTTGTCCTCCCGGACACCATTGATTTTTCTTCGCAGATCTGCAACGATACGTCCCTCGAGTTAAGTCTGCTCTGCGAATCCCACAATGAACGTATTGGCAATAGAAGGTTACTACGGCGGCAGCCACAAGGCCTTTCTGGATGGCTGGATAGCTCGAAGCCGCCACACGTGGACGCTGTTGACACTGCCTGCGAACAAATGGAAGTGGCGAATGCGCCACGGCGCCATCACCTTCGCCCAGCAGGCCGCCCGCCTTGCCGCCGAGGGCAGCCGCTGGGATGTGCTGTTCTGCTCCGACATGCTCAACCTGGCAGAGTTCCTCGGCCTGTCCTATGAATCGGTTCGGCGCCTGCCCAGAATTGTCTACTTCCACGAAAACCAGCTTACCTACCCCGTCCGCGTCGAATCCGAGCGCGATTACCAGTACGTCATGACCAACTTGACCACAGCGCTGGCAGCCGAGGCCGTCTGGTTCAATTCCGCCTTCCACCGTGACGAATTTCTCTCCGGCCTCCGGGCCTTCCTCAAACGCATGCCCGACAATCAGCCCCTTGACGCCGTTGACGCCATCGCCGCCCGGTCCGCCGTTCATCCGCCCGGCATCGAGCCCTTCCCCCCTCGCGGCCCCAGGCCGCCGGGGCCCTTGCACATTCTCTGGGCGGCCCGCTGGGAACACGACAAGAGTCCCGAAGACTTCTTCGCCGCAATGAAGATCCTCAAACAGAAGGGCATCGACTTCCGTCTCAGTGTGATTGGCGAGCAGTTCCGCGACGTTCCCGAAGTGTTCGCCTGGGCCAAAGAGTTCTTCGCCGGGCAAATCGTCCGCTGGGGCTATCAGCCTACCCGCGACGCCTATCGAGCCGCCCTGACCGACGCAGACGTGGTCGTCTCCACCGCCAGGCACGAGTTTTTCGGCCTGAGCATTACGGAAGCCATTGCCGCCGGCGCGTATCCCCTTCTCCCCAAACGCCTTGCCTACCCGGAAATCCTCGACACGATTGCCCCCTCATCGACACAGCAGTATTTCTATGACGGCACAGTCGATCATCTTGCCCAGCGTCTGGCCGGACTCAGCAGGCAATTGCAGCAACCCACCTTCGAACTGGCCGAGAAAGCCGCCAACATGTACGGCTGGCCCACTCGTGCCCCCGCACTCGACGACGCCCTGCAAGCGGCACTTACTGCCAAATCATAGCCGCTTTGTGCCATACCGGTTCCGAAGTCCCGCAGAAGGTCTGGATTAATCTTGAACAACGCCCGGGGCCGATTATAATACGGCCTTGGTTGAAAACGGATTTTCATTCAGTAACGGCAGGGACAGATGGCTCTCTCAAGACTGCAGGTTCACCCCAAACTCATGGGCCCCGACTGTGAAATCCTGACACCCCCGGAGGGGATGGACACGCCGGTCGCGGCGCGGCGATACCATTTCATCGGCGCCGGCGGCATCGGCATGAGCGGCCTGGCCCGCCTTCTCGTCAAGAATTGCGCCATCGTCAGCGGTTCGGACATGGAAGATTCCGCCGTCATTCGCCACCTCCGCGACATCGGCGCCGACATCCATACCGGCCACAGCGCCGACCACCTGCCGCAGGATCTCGAAGCCGTCGTCATCTCGGCGGCAATCAAGGAGTCCAATCCCGAACTCGCCGCCGCCCGCAAGAAAGGCTGCACCATCCGCAAGTATGCCGAAATGTTAGGCGAATTGATGGACTGCTACGACGGAATCGCCGTATGCGGCACCCACGGCAAGAGCACCACCAGCGGCTGGCTCGCTCACCTCATGACCTGTGCCGGCGCAGATCCAAGTTACATAGTCGGCGCGGATATCCCACAATTGGGCGGCTCCAGCGGCGTCGGCGACAGCGATATCTTCATTGCCGAGGCCTGCGAATACGACCGCAGTTTCCTGAATCTCCATCCCGAAATCGGTGTTATCCTCAATATTGAACAGGACCACCTCGACTACTATCGCGACGAAGACGAGATTGTCAAAGCCTTTATCAAATTCGCCCAGGGCATCCGCCCCTCCGGTGTCCTCATCGTCAACGGCCAGGACGTCAATCTCGAGCGTTTACTCGACGCACTTGACGACGACCGTACCTGCCTGACCTTCGGCCTGGACGAAACCTGCGATTTCAACGCACGAAATATCGCCCTCGTTGACGGCCTCTACGAATTTGACGTCTGCCGCGGGCAGACGCTGTTGGGCCGAACCCGCATCTCCGTGCCGGGGCGTCACAACATCTTCAACGCCCTGGCCGTCATCGCCGCTTCCATCACTGCGGGCATCGAAACAGATAAAGTCATGCGGTTTGTCGGCGAATTCACCGGTATGGACCGACGCCTGATGCTCAAAGCCCAATGCAGCGGCATCATCATACTGGACGACTACGCCCACCACCCCACGGAAATCCGGGCCTCCCTGGAAGCGATCCGAAGCCGCTGGCAGCCCCGCCGCATCTGGTGCGTTTTTCAGCCCCACCAGTACAGCCGTACGCGATTTCTGATCGACGATTTCGCAGAGAGCTTCAAACTCGCCGATGTCACCATCGTGCCGGAAATCTACTTCGTCCGCGACACCGAAGAGAACAAGCGCCTCGTCAATGCCGAGGTCCTCGTGGATCGCGTACGAAAGACCGGCGCCGAAGCCATATACATTAACGACTTTGCCGGGATTTGTGAGTACCTCAAGGCCCATGTCCAAAGCGGCGACCTCGTCGTGACCATGGGCGCGGGCAATGTTTGGAAGGTTGCAGATGAGTATATTCAGTGGCTTGGAAAAAATCGTAAAGACTGACTGCCACCTGTGTAACTACACATGGTTCGGCCTGGGCGGAAGCGCCGACTACGTTATCACGCCCCAGACCATCGACGAATTGCGCACGGTGGTGGTGCGCTGCAAGGAAAACGCCCTGCCTTACAGGATCATCGGCTTCGGTTCGAACCTCCTCATCGGCGACGAAGGCTTCCGCGGCGCCGTCATCAAGCTCGAAGGCAGCGCATTCTCAAACGTGGAATATTCCGGCGAGAAGGTCGTCGCCATGGCCGGGGCGAGCCTCAGTAAGCTCGTTCTCGACTGCGTCCGCAAAGGCCTCGGCGGCCTCGAGGCCCTGACCGGCATCCCCGGCTCCGTGGGCGGCGCCATCAAGATGAACGCCGGCGGCACGTTCGGCGACATCGGCACCAGCGTCCAGAGCGCCACCCTTATGGACCAGGATGGCAACATCTTCGAGAAGAGCAAACCCGAACTTGTTTTCGACTACCGCTGCGTGAACATCACCGCAAGGATCATCCTGGCCGCAACACTGAACCTTACCGAAAGCGACCCTGAACAGATGCTCCGCACCACCAAGGAGATATGGATTTACAAAAAGAATAGTCAGCCGCTGAACACCCGAAACGCCGGATGTATCTTCAAGAACCCTCGCGGCGTGTCCGCCGGCGCTCTCATCGATCGCGCCGGCCTTAAAGGCCTCCGCGTGGGCGGCGCCCTGGTCAGCGAAAAGCACGCCAATTTCATCGTCGCCGAGGAAGGCTGCACCAGCCGTGACGTCATCGAATTGATCAACACAATTCGTGCCCGCGTCAAAGAGGAGTTCGACATCGATCTGGAATTGGAACTGGAAATCTGGTAGGCCCGGCGTGAAGTCTCCTCTTAAAGTGGCCGTCCTCATGGGCGGCATCGGTTCGGAGCGACAGGTCAGCCTGCTCAGCGGCGCCAATATCGCCCGTGCGCTAACCAAGGCCGGCTTTGACGTCGTCACGTCCGACGTTACTCCCGACAATCTCCAGATCCTCGATGACGAGACTATCGACGTCTACTTCCTGGCACTGCACGGTGAGTTCGGCGAAGACGGCGGCCTGCAGCAGATCCTCGAAGATCGAAACCTCATCTACACCGGCTCAGACGCCCGTTCCAGCCGTCTGGCATTCGACAAGGCGGCATCCAAATCCGCTTTTCGGGCCGCCGGTATCACGGTCGCCCCGGGTGTAATCCTCAACGCCGAAAAGGACTTCGACGGCCTGCCGCAGCAACTGGCAAATTTTGGTGACAAATTCGTGGTCAAGCCGATAAGACAGGGAAGCAGTGTCGGCGTAGAGATCGTTCAGGGTCCGGACAATGCGTGCGATGCGGCCCGGCGATGCTTGCACGACTACCACGACTGCATGATCGAGGCATTTGTCCCGGGCAGGGAAATGACCGTCGGAATACTGGACGGTAAGGCCCTGCCGATCATTGAAATAAGAAGCAAGACGGCCTTTTACGACTACCAGGCCAAGTATCTCGACGATGCGACGGAATACCTTTTCGATACTGTCGCCTCAGACGAAACGGCCCGCCTCCTGCAGCAGACGGCGGTGACCTGTTTTAAGGTGTTGGGCTGCCGGCATCTCGGCCGCGTAGACATGATTCTCACCGACGACGATGTTCCGTACGTGCTGGAGATCAATACGCTGCCGGGTTTCACGAGCCATTCACTGCTGCCCATGGCAGCCGCTCGGGCCGGAATGTCGGCCGATGCCCTGTGTGCCGAGATCGTCCGCAGTGCCTGGCGGGACGCGGGCAGGTGAAAAAGGTCGTTGCGCCATCTGAGTAAGCAACTAACAGGTAAGTACAGCCAATGCCTGGCAAAAAGAAAAGCCAACCCAAAAAGACGTGGTTCGGCTTCGGCTCGCCGCCAAGCCGCACAAAGACCAAACGCGCACGCAAGACTACCCGGGCCGAGACGATCGCCTCGCTTAAGAAGACGGCAGCAGTGGTCGCAACGATCTGCGGACTCGGCGGCGCCGCCGTCGGATTTGCATACATGGAACGTTACGTCCATGCCGCTTCACCGGTCACGCGGCCCAACGGCGCCCTGGAACTTATCGCCCCGCCGCGATGGATCAACACCGCCCTGCAAGCCAGGATAGCACAGGCCGCCGGCGGCTACTATTTCACGCTCAATGACGAAACCGCCGCCGCCGTCGCCGCCGGCCTCCAGAAACTTGCGTGGCTTTACAACATTAGAGTACGCACCACGGACAGCACCATCCATGTCCACTCCGACTACCGCAAACCCTTGGCCATGATCAGAAACGGCAGCCGCAAGTACTATGTCGCGCTGGTCCAGCCCGATGACGCCATCTACGTTCCCGACTCCCCCAAGGTGGTCCTGTTGGACTACATTGAAATGGACACGCTGCCAATTCTCGAAATGAAAGGCGTCTCAACCCGCGGCATGCCACCGGTCGGCGGGGCCTGGGATGCCCCGGCAGTCACCTCGGCGGTGGAACTCATCAGCGCCCTGGAACGCATGGATGAAGTCTCCTGCCGCGAAAAGCCGCTGCTCAACGAGCTGGAATCGATAGACTTGTCCAACTTTGACGGCAAGGACAAGGACGCACCGCATGTGATTCTATATGCCAGGGACGGCACCCCCATTCATTGGGGCGCCGCGCATGGAAAGAGCCGTCTGTATCTGGAAGCCACCGAGCAGGAAAAACTCGGCAAACTCTACGCCTTCTACAAAGAAAACAACTATACCATACAATGCCTCCGAAATCGCATCTGCCGATATATAGAACTTCGCTACTCCCGGAAAATCTTCCCCCGCCCCGAGTAGCCATCAAGACCAAGTACAGGCGCCCGTCTCTGTCGTAGCTGTTCCCCCATGGCATCTTGCTGCCTGAGGAGTCGGCGCTCGGCCAACATATTTTTCACCTTGACAAGCACATTCTTTCAAGGTGTCATCATGGCCTGAAATCCTGTCCGACATGGAGTCGTCTCATGAAATTCGAATTTGCCACCGCCAGCCGAATCATCTTCGGAGCCGGGATCGCATCGCATCTTAATGCTCATGTACGTGATTTCGGTACGCGGGCATTTGTCATCACGGGTTCCGCCCCCCGTCATGCGGCTGTGCTGGATTCGCTGACAGCATTGACAACCGCAATGTTCGCCGTATCCGGCGAACCCTCTGTAGACATACTGGAAAAGGCGGTTGCACAGGCCCGCCATGCTGGCTGCGAAGTCGTGGTCGGTATCGGCGGCGGCAGTGTCATCGACACGGCCAAGGCCGTCGCCGCCCTGCTGACCAATCCCGGCGACGTTATGCAGTACCTGGAGGTCGTCGGCGAAGGCAAGCCGCTGGCCCAGCCTGCCGCCCCGTGCATTGCTGTCCCCACAACCGCTGGCACCGGGGCCGAAGTAACCCGCAATGCCGTGCTCTACGTACCCGAAAAGCATGTTAAAGTCAGCATGCGCAGCGCGAGTATGCTGCCGCGCCTGGCCGTCGTCGATCCTGAACTGACACGCTCCATGCCCCGGGAGGTAACCGCATTCACGGGACTGGACGCCCTAACCCAATTAATCGAACCATACGTATCGAGCCGCGCAAATCCCCTCATGGACGGCATTTGCATCGAAGGCCTCACCCGGGCTGCCCGCTCACTGCGACGCGCGTATGAAAACGGCGATGATATGGCCGCACGCGAAGATATGTCGCTTGCGAGCCTTTTCGGCGGCCTGGCCCTCGCCAACGCCGGCCTCGGCGCCATCCACGGCTTCGCGGGCCCCCTCGGAGGCATGATCGCCGCCCCTCACGGCCTCATCTGCGGCCGACTCCTCCCACATGTCATGTGCGCCAACATCCAGGCCCTGCAGGCCCGCCAACCGGCCAGCCCGGCCCTTCAGCGATATAGCCGAATCGCCCAAATCCTCACCGGCGACCCGAAGGCGGCCGCGCCCGAAGCCGCCGCCTGGGCCGCCCAACTCTGCAAGGACCTCAACATCCCCTCGCTGACAAGCTACGGCTTCACCCCGGACCACATCCCCGAGGCCGTCAAGAAAGCCAGAAACGCCAGCAGCATGAAACCCAACCCCATCGCTCTCACCGATGAAGAACTCGCACAAATCCTCTCAGCCGCCCTGTAGATTGAATGCCAGGTCCAGGTCTCTGTAGTCGCCGCAGAATTGCTTTCTACCGCATTGCCTGCAATGCTCACCCCTCCAGATTCGGTCGAACTGATCCGCAATCTTGTCGACCATCTCCTTGTTGTCGGTAATAATACCCGCCTCGAAATTCCTCCGGTTGGCGCTCTTTGCGCCCATACCCGCACCGGTCAGATTCGCGCTGCCCGTATAGGCCATTTTCCCGTCGATGATCACGGACTTGAAATGTACACGAGGGCAAAGGATCCGTTCCATACCGTTGATCAGGTTGGGATACCTGTCAAAATCCTTTCTGAACGCAGGCCCGGGTTCTTTGGCGTGCAGCAGTCGCACTTCCACGCGCTTCTTCACGAGGTCGGAAAGCACCTCAAGAAAAGGCACCATCGCCCCAGCCTTGTCGACATGCAGATCTTTCAAATCCGCGGTCGCCAGCCATAGAAACGCCCTCGCACGCGGAATGCGTTCACAGATCACCTTTTCATAAATCTCTCTGTCCGTGACAAACTCAAGCATATTACCGATCCGGCATCTTACAAAGAGCGAGGCACGTCAGTAATCTACTTCGATTCGGGCTGAGCCACAACACCCTTGCCGCCAAGACACTTCCCGGACCTGCCGGAGCGGACAAGAAGATCGCGCGGGTTGTGAGCGGTCAAATCTCCGGAACCACCGCTGAATATGAGAACGGCCCGTCAGGCATTGTTCAGATTACCAGCGGCAGTTATCCCAGAGGAAGAACGTAACCATATAGCCAGCAAGCACTTACACAACGACGTCCTATGCGGCATATCAGAAGATGCCGTTTTGAATAAATGCTTGACATCGCGGGGTGCGATTCATACATTGTTGGGCCGCTGGCCGTGTGCGCAGTGTGCGTGACATGTTGAGTCTGTCAATCATAATAAAGGAGATTTCGGATGGCAACAAAGGTTGCAATCAACGGTTTTGGCCGTATCGGTAGAGCGGTAGCGCGGATCCTGCTGCAGCGCAAAGGGAATCTGGAGTTGGTGGCGATCAACGATCTGGCGGATGCCAAGAGTCTGGCGCATCTGTTCAAGTACGACACGGTCATGGGTAAGTGGTGCGGCACGGTCGAGGCAAAGGATGATACACTGATCATCGACGGCAAGTCGATCAAGGTCCTGGCGGTCAAGAACCCCGCCGAGTTGCCCTGGAAGGATATGGATGTCAAGATCGTCGTTGAGTCTACCGGCATCTTCCGCTCCAAGGAATCGCCCAAGGGCGGTTATGGCGACCACCTGAAGGCCGGGGCCTCGAAGGTCGTGTTGACGGTCCCCGCAAAGGACGACATCGAAGCGACGGTCGTCATGGGCGTCAACGACGACATCATCACCGCCAAGACTCAGTGCGTCAGCAACGCAAGCTGCACGACCAACTGCCTGGCCCCGCTGGCCAAGGCCCTCAACGATGCGTTCGGCATCGAAAAGGGTCTCATGGTCACGGTGCATGGCTACACCAACGACCAGCGCGTCGCAGACATGATCCACAGCGACCTGCGTCGTGCACGTGCGGCCGCACAGAACATCATCCCGACCACCACCGGCGCAGCCAAGGCCGTCGGCAAGGTCATTCCCGCATTGAAGGGTAAGCTGGACGGCTACGCCCTCCGTGTCCCCGTCATCGACGGCAGTTGCGTTGACCTCGTTGCCGACCTGAAGAAGGAAGTGACCAAGGAAGAGCTCAACGCCGCCGTTAAGGCCGCGTCAGAAAAGGCGCCGCTCAAGGGTATTCTGGAATACTGTGACGAGCCGATCGTCAGTAGCGACATCATCGGCAACCCCGCCTCGAGCATCTTCGATTCGCTCTGCACGATGGTGATGGGCAAGACCGTTAAGGTCGTCAGCTGGTATGACAACGAGTGGGGTTACTCCACCCGTACCGTTGACATCATGGAAAAGCTCGCAAAGATGTAATTCAAGGATTTGGGCCGGGCCTGTTCGTTGCGAGCAGGCCCAGTCTCTTTCAACTTTTTGGGGAAGGACGAAACAATGGCCAAGAAGACCGTCGCCGATATCGACCTTAAGGGCAAACGCGTCCTGATGCGCGTGGATTTCAACGTACCGCTGGATGACAACCGGCAGATCACCAATGATGACCGGATCACTAAGGCCATGCCTACGATCCGGCACATTCTGGATCACGGCGCATCGCTTATTCTGATGAGCCACCTGGGGCGTCCAAAAGGCGAGCCCGACCCGAAGTACTCGCTCAAGCCGGTCGCGGAACGGCTCTCCCAGCTGCTGGGCAAGAAGGTGATCTTCGCCGATGATTGCGTGGGCGCTGACGTCCGGTCGAAGGCCGCCGCCATGAAGCCCGGTGACGTCATGCTCCTTGAAAACCTGCGTTTCCACAAGGAAGAGACCATTAAGGACAAGGCAGCGAAAGAGGACGCCCAACTGCGCCAGGCCAAAGACAACTTCGCCAAGGAATTAGCCCAGATGGCCGACATTTACGTCGACGACGCCTTCGGCACTGCCCACCGGGATAACGCCTCAATGTACACGGTGCCAGTCATGATGGAAGGCAAGCCTCGTGTCAGCGGTTTTCTCATCGAAAAGGAACTTAAATTCCTCGGCGAGACGATGGAGAAGCCGGAAAAGCCGTTCGTAGCGATCCTCGGCGGCGCCAAGGTCAGTGATAAGATCGGCGTCATCGAAAACCTCATGCGAAAGGTCGACTGCATCCTCATCGGCGGCGCTATGGCATACACCTTCTTCAAGGCCCAGGGCCACACGGTTGGCAACAGTCTCTGCGAAGATGATTTCGTGGATAAGGCCAACGATCTGCTGGAGCAGGCAAAAGACGTCGGCTGCGAGATCGTACTCCCCGTCGACACGGTAGTAGCCAGGGAGTTCAAGGCCAATGCCGAACACAAGGTTATCAGCGGCGACATCCCGGAGGGGTGGGAAGGGTTGGACATCGGGCCGAAATCGCGAGAATTGTTTGTCGAAAAACTGAAGAACGCAAAAACGATTGTCTGGAACGGCCCGATGGGCGTTTTCGAACTCGAGCCGTTCGACGCAGGCACGCGGGCGGTAGCCCAGGCGGTTGCCGACGCCACTGGCCGCGGGGCCCGCACCATCATTGGCGGTGGGGACAGTGCAAGCGCCATCCAGCAGATGGGCCTGGAAGAAAAAGTCAGCCACGTCTCCACCGGCGGTGGCGCCAGCCTTGAATTCCTCGAAGGCAAACAGTTCAAGTGCCTGACCATCCTGGATGACAAATAGTACTCTGCATGGGCGTCCTGCCCGTGAAGGAATGACGGGAAAAGATGTCTGACCTGCGTTTACCAAAGCCGGGGACGATTGAGATTGCGCCATCCATTTTGAGCGCCGATTTCGCCAATTTGTGCGCGGAAATCGCCGAAGTCGAGGCGTTGGGGGTCAAAATCCTGCACCTTGACGTAATGGACGGCCATTTTGTGCCAAATATCACCATCGGCCCGCCCGTGGTGGCGAAATTGCGGAAATGCTGTCAACTTGTGTTCGATACGCATCTGATGATCACTGATCCTTGCGCTTATGCGCCGCGGTTCGTCGAGGCAGGGGCAAATCACATCACTTTTCACGTGGAAACGGTAGACGACGCGCCGGATATGGTCAGGTATCTGCACGATTTGGGCGTTTCTGCGGGAATCACGTTAAATCCGGAGACTCCTTTAAAGGAAATTGAAAAAGTGGCCCCCCTATGCGACATGGTCCTTGTCATGACCGTCCACCCGGGCTTCGGCGGGCAGGAATTTATAGACGAGGCTGCCGAGAAGTGCATTAAGCTTCGCGAGATCGTGGGGCCGAACGTCCGAATTGAGGTCGACGGAGGAATTAACCCTGAAACGGTCGAGAAGGTCGTCGCTTATGGCGCGGACACCCTCGTGGCCGGCAACGCAATCTTTGGCGAAGAGGACCGGGCCGCGGCAGTGGCGGCCCTTCGGGCCAGGGCCGGGCGGTGACAGGTTCCCGGGTATTCCGCAGCGGGAATGCCGCAAGGGTAAAGCACTGGCATTTGGCAAATGGAATCTGTATAATATGTAAACTGACGGAGCTGTCTGATCCGTCAGATGAGGCGTTATTGAGTTTTCGATGGGATCGAAGTCGAAATCATCGTGGGATGGGTTCAGCCTGAAGCCGCGGCGGGAAATGCCGGAAGGGCTTTGGATGGCATGTCCCTCATGTGAACATATGCTCTTCCGGAAGACCGTCGAGGAAAACCTCAACGTCTGTCCTGAATGTGAGCATCATTTTCGAGTCAGCGGCCCGGCCCGCGTCAAGCAGTTAGTGGACGAAGGTTCATTCGAGGAGATGGCCGCCGACCTGATCTCGTCAGACCCTTTGGAATTTGAGAGCCTTGGCGTCAAGTACGCCGACCGCATTCGCGGAGCAGCCAAGGACGGCGCCAGTGAGGCGATTCTGGTCGGCAAGGCGTTTATCCGCGGTCGGGGCGTCATGTTAGCCGTGATGAACTTCGATTTTCTCGGCGGCTCGATGGGGATGGTGGTCGGCGAGAAGTTCTGCATGGCCGTGGACCGGGCGATCGAAGAATCGCTTCCGCTGGTTGTGGTCAGCGCATCTGGGGGGGCCCGGATGCACGAGGGGGTTGTGTCTTTGGGGCAGATGGCCAAGACCAGTGCGGCCTTGGCCAAACTGGACGAGGCCGGCGGGCTGTATATTTCCGTGCTGACGGACCCGACAACCGGTGGTGTGACGGCAAGTTTTGCCATGTTAGGCGATGTCATCATCGCTGAGCCGCGGGCCCTGATCGGTTTCGCCGGGCCGCGGACGATCTACCAGACTATCAAGATCGAACTTCCCAAGGGTTTCCAGCGTTCGGAGTTCCTTTTAGAGCACGGCTTTGTGGACATGATAGTCAAACGCAAGGACCTCCGCAGCGAGATCGGCCGCCTGATCGACTACTTCGGCAAGTAGTGTGTCCACCGAAGCGGTTGTTTCCCGAGATTCCCCTTTTGCAGAACCCCCTGCCGCCGTATAATCTTGGCTGCTATTTGTGGATGCATGTATGGCTTATTTTAGAGACAATATCGAGTCGCTGGCGGGATACGCTCCGGGCTTTCAGCCGGCCCGGACGGACGTCGTAAAACTTAACACCAATGAGAATTCGTGGCCGCCGTCCCCGAAGGTGATGGAGGCGATACGGAATCTGCCCGCGGAAAAACTCCGTCGATACCCGCCACCGATGGCGGACGATTTTCGAGCCGCCGCGGCCGAGGTCCTTGGTGTTCCGTCAGGCCGCATCATGGCCGTCAACGGGGGCGACGACCTCCTGACCATCGCCGTACGTGCGTTCTGTGATCAGTGGCGGGCGCTGGCCTACCCGACGCCGACCTACTCACTTTACCCGGTGCTGGCACGCATACAGGATTGCGAGGCGATTGAAGTGCCATTCGGCCTCGAATTTCGCGTGCCGGAGGGGCTATATGAGGCGGATGCCTCACTGGTTATTGTGTGCAATCCGAACGCCCCGACGGGGTCGTTTGTCAGCCCGGAGGAACTGGACCGATTGGCGACGGCACTGCGCGGCCGTGCGGTACTGCTCATTGATGAGGCATACGCGGACTACGCCGAGACAAATTGCCTGTCGCTGGTCGGAAAACACGATAACGTGATCATTTTGCGGTCGATGAGCAAGGGCTACTCTCTGGCCGGCCTGCGGTTCGGTTTCGCCATCGCGTGCGAAGCCCTGATCGAGGGGCTGACCAAGGTCAAGGATTCTTACAACGTGGATGCCGTGGCGATCGCTGCGGCAACGGCGGCGATACGCGATCAGGCGTATTTCCGTGAAAACATCGAAAAAATTAAGGTCCAGCGCAAGCGGCTGACACAGGAGTTACGCGCTTTGGGGTTCGAGGTGCGGGACAGCCACGCGAATTTCGTCCTGGCGAGGTGTCCCAATGGCGACGCGGCGGATTTGCACGATGCCCTTGCCGAGCGCGGCATTTACGTGCGGTATTTCCGGCTGCCGCATCTCGAAGACAAGCTGCGGATCACGGTGGGCACCGAGGCACAGAATGATGCACTGGTCGGGGCACTGAAGGAACTGCTGCGGTAATGAGGACAAATCATGGAAGCACGGCGAGCCAGAGTTGAACGTAAGACCAAAGAGACCGACATCGTGGCGGAGATGGTGCTGGACGGCCAAGGCGCCTACGACATTGACACCGGGGTGGGATTCCTTGATCACATGCTCAGCCATCTTGCAAAGCACAGCGGCATCGACCTGACCGTCAAGGCCAAAGGCGACCTCGAGGTCGACGCCCACCATACCGTAGAGGACGTGGGGATCTGCCTCGGCAACTGCTTAGGTAACGCACTGGGCGACAAGAAAGGCATCGCCCGCTATGGCAGCAGCTCTGTGCCGATGGAGGATGCACTGGCCAACGTGGCGCTGGACCTCTCCGGCCGGCCTTTTTGTGCTTACAAGGCGGAGTATCGTACCGAGAAGATCGGCGATTTCGACGTCGAGTGTATCGAGGAGTTTCTCCGAAGTTTCGCCAACGCCGCCAAACTTAACCTGCACGTCAACGTGCCATACGGCACGAACAGCCATCACATTGCCGAGGCAATCTTCAAGGCGCTGGGGCAGGCCGTGCGGCAGGCGGTTCGTATCGTATCAACGGACATACCGAGCACCAAGGGAACACTGTGAGCTTCGAAGCGAACTATGAGTATCGCACCGGCATCGGCACCGATATCCACCGGCTGGTTGAAGGCCGGCGTCTGATGTTAGGCGGCGTCGAAATCCCGTTTGGCCGTGGGCTTTTGGGCCACAGCGACGCCGACGTGGTGATCCACGCAGTGATCGACGCCCTGCTGGGCGCGATGGTGATGGGCGATATCGGCGAGTTGTTTCCTGACGACGAGGAGCGGTGGAAAGACGCCCCCGGCAGCAGTCTGCTGCACATCGTGGGCCAGTATATGGGCGACAAACGATGGGAAGTGGTGAACCTCGATGTGATTGTGCATGCTGAGGAGCCGCGGCTGGAGCCGTATAAGAAGCAGATGAAGCGAACGCTTGCCAGCGTGCTGGGTATCGACTTCAACGGCGTTAATGTCAAGGCCAAGACAAACGAGGGGCTGGGCGAGATTGGCGCGGGGCAGGCAATCGCCGCGACGGCAATGGTGCTTCTGCGGCGACGCCTGAAAAGAACGTTATAGCATGAACGGAAGTGCAATGGGTCTGAAGCTTCATAATACACTGAGCCGCAAGACGGAGGAATTCAAGCCGCTGCATGAGGGACGCGTGGGCATCTACGTGTGCGGGCCGACCGTGTATGGGCATGCACACCTGGGCCATGCGAAAAGCTATGTGAGTTTTGACGTGCTGGTCCGGTACCTTCGTTACCTGGGTTACTCGGTGACGTACATTCAGAACATCACCGACGTGGGGCACCTGACCGACGATGCGGACAGCGGCGAAGACAAGCTGGCAGTGGCCGCTCGAAGGGAGCACAAGCACCCAATGGCGCTGGCCGAGTACTACACGGCGAGCTACTTCGCCGACATGGACCAGCTCCAGTGTGTGCGGCCGGACATCAGTCCGCGGGCGACGGGCCATATCCCGGAGCAGATCGCGTTGGTCAAGACGCTGATCGACAAGGGCTACGCCTACGAGGTGAACGGCTCGGTATATTTCGAAGTAGCGAAATTTCCGGGCTATGGCAAGCTCTCCGGGCGAAGCGTTGAGGACATGCAGGCCGGCGCGAGGGTGGAGGTGTCGCCGGAGAAGCGGCACCCGGCGGATTTCGCCCTTTGGAAGAAGGCCGAGCCAAATCATATCATGCAGTGGGAAAGCCCTTGGGGGATGGGCTATCCGGGCTGGCACCTGGAGTGCTCGGTCATGAGCATGAAATACCTTGGCCCCACAATTGATATTCACGGCGGCGGCATCGAAAACCAGTTCCCGCATCACGAGTGCGAGATCGCCCAGTCGGAAGCCGCCAATGGCGTGCAGTTCGTACGGTACTGGCTGCATAACAATATGGTCACTGTCAACGGCCAGAAGATGGGCAAGAGCCTGGGCAACTTTATCACGCTCAAACAGCTCTTCAGCGGCCAGCATGAGACGCTCAGCGGGGCTTATGATCCGTTGGCCGTGCGGCAGTTGATCCTGCAAAGCCATTACCGCAGTCCCATCGATTTCTCAGATGCCGCACTGACCGCCGCCCAGAGCGGCTATGACCGCATCGCTGAGGCCGTGATTGCGTTAAGAAAGCAAATCGGGCGAGCCAAACGGGGTGCTATTGACGCATCTGCAGCAACAGAACTGGAAAGGCTCAAAGGCCGCTTCGAAGAGGCAATGAACGACGACCTCAACACAGCGGTAGCGCTTTCGGTGATCTTCGAGTTGGTCAAGCTGTTCAATCGCCTTGTTGCCGAGAGTTCGGTGACGGTCGAGACGCTGCAAGCAGTCGAGGATACATTCAATCGCCTGGGCGGCGACGTTTTGGGAATCGTCAGAAAGGAATATCCCCATGCAGCCGGCGGCGATGAGGCTCTGGTGGACCATTTGATCGGCCTGCTGATTCAGCAGCGTCAGGAAGCACGGAAGAAGAAAGACTTCGCGGCCGCCGACGCCATCCGCAACAAACTCGCCGAATTCGGCATCGTGCTGGAGGACTCCCCTGCCGGCACAACGTGGAGACGACAATGATCGTCATGGGTGTTGATCCCGGTTTACAGGTTTGCGGATATGCCGTCATTGATGCAAAAAGCAGCGAAGCGAGGTTGCTTGAGGCGGGAGTGTTTCGTACGGACGCAGGCGGCAGCCTGAGCGGGCGTCTGAGCCAGATTGCCGCCGATACGGTTTCGCTGCTGGATAGATTTCGGCCGGAGGTGGTGGCGGTCGAGCAGTTGTACTCGCATTACAAACACCCGCGGACGGCGATCCTGATGGGCCATGCCCGCGGCGTGATCCTGCAGCGGGCGGCTGAAGCCGGCGCCAAGGTGGAGAGTTTTGCAGCGACGCGTATTAAGAAGTCGCTGACGGGCAACGGTCGGGCCTCGAAAGGTCAGATGCAGCGGGCGATCCGTTCGATGCTGGGGCTGCCGGAGGTTCCGGAGCCGCCGGACGTGGCCGATGCCATCGCGGTGGCATTGTGTTGTGCTCATGAAATGAAGGTGGGTGTGTTATGATAGCCCAGATTACGGGCAAGCTGATCAGCCTGGACGAGCAGAGCGGCCTTATACAGGTGGGGCCGATCTGCTACGAGGTGATGCTGCCGGGCTATGCTGTCAGCGCGCTGGCTGGACGGATCGGTCAGGAGGTGGCGCTGTGCACGATGGAGTACTACGAGGGCACATTGGGTGGCGGCAACCTGATCCCGCGGATGGTCGGCTTCCTGAGCCAGGCTGAGCGCGACTTCTTCGAGCGGTACACGAGCGTAAAAGGCATGGGCATCAAGAAAGGCCTCAAGTCCCTGACGATTCCCATCGGCACGATCGCCGACGCAATCGAAGCGGGCGACGAGAAGATTCTGCTTTCGCTTCCGGCCGTCGGCAAGCGGTTCGCCCAGCAGATCATCGCCGAGTTAAAAGGCAAGTTGGGCGGGTTCGCCGCAGGGTCGGGCGCCGTGAAGACCGCCGAGAAGTTCGAGCGGTTCCAGGTGGAGGCACTGGAGATCCTGATCGCTTGGGGCGAGAAGCGAGCCGAGGCGATGGAACTGATCACACTGACCTGCCAGAAGCATCCGGAGATTCGCACTGCCGAAGAACTGGTGCCGCTGGTCTATCGGGTCAAACAAGGGATTGAAGTCTGATGGCGATTGACAGAGTACTGCGCGCCGACAGTCGCGGCGAAAAGGAAGAGACATTCAACGCGGCCCTGCGCCCAAAGTCGCTTAGTGAGTGCATCGGGCAGCGCAACGTCAAGGAGAAGTTGTCGATTGCAATTGAGGCCGCCCGCAAGCGCGGCGAACCGTTGGAACACATCCTCTTCTATGGACCGCCCGGCCTCGGCAAAACCACGCTGGCGAATGTGATCGCTCATGAAATGAATGCCGCGATCCGCGTGACCTCAGGGCCGGCCTTGACAAAACAGGGCGACGTGATGGGCCTCCTGAGCAACATCAACACCGGCGATATCCTGTTCATCGATGAGATTCATCGCCTCAGTGCACCGGTGGAGGAATTCATTTATCCGGCAATGGAAGACTTCAAGGTGGACTTTACCGTCGACAGCGGCCTGCATGCCAAGACGATCAATTTCCCGCTTAAGCGGTTCACGCTGATCGGCGCCACAACGCGGGCGGGTCTGCTGAGTGCACCCTTGCGAGGGCGGTTCGGCATGCTGCACCACCTGGAGTTCTACAGCCCGGCCGAACTGACCGACATTCTGGTACGATCGGCACGCCTTTTAGGGCTCGACAGTTCGGACGGCTGCCTGGAGATGATCGCCGCCCGCTCCCGCGGCACACCCCGGATCGCCAACCGCCTCCTGAAGCGGGTGCGCGACTACGCGCAGGTCAAGGGCGCCGGTAAGCTAACTGCCGACATCGTGGAACGGTCGCTCAAGATGGAGCAGATCGACGCCTTAGGGCTCGATGAACTGGACCGGGCATTTTTGCGGGCCCTGATTACCGTCTACAGCGGCGGGCCGGCCGGTATCGAGGCGCTGGCGGCGACCCTTGGCGAGGAACGAGACACGCTCGAAGATGTCGTAGAGCCGTATCTTCTTCAGATCGGTTTTGTGCGACGAACCAGACGCGGCCGCGAAATCACCCCCGCCGCCTGCGAGCACCTGGGCCTTGCGCCGCCGAAAGGCGCCGGGCGCAGCTCGCAGCCGGAGTTGTTCGAAGAGCTGGCTGAAGAATAACGGGTGCAAAACCGGGCCGCAAACGTATGATGGTGTCCCATCGAGTCTAAACAAATGCCCGGATGAGGCGTACGATGGGTGTTTGAACTGCTTAAACGAAAGGATTGAGCGGAGGGCGAAGGAGGCTTGGGTTGTCTGTTTTTGCCGCGTTTTGCCGCACATTATCTCTTGTAAAATCCCGCGTCTTGTGTGACAATGGTATGGTTTGCGGGTTTTCGACGGAGTACTTGACAAGATGAACAGCTTTACATCGTTTTGCGACGACCTATACCTGGATATGCACATTAATACGGAACTGGACCTTCCGACTGAGCGGGACCCGATTCTCGCATTTTTCGAGCGAATCCAGCGCCAGTTTCCTGCGATGGGCAGTTTTTCCCGCAAGGACAGCGGGGAGTACTGCCTGGAAGAAGAACGCGACGGCGAACGGTTCCGGTGGGTAACGCTGGAACTGGACCGTATCGGGTCGACCTGCGCCAACCCCACCCGGCTGCAGGACGCTTACGAACTGCACAAGCTGGTACTGGAACTGGCCCCATACATGTTGGGCGTCAGTCATCTGGACATGACGTCGCTGGACGTCACGTTCACGATGGATTTTGACTACCAGGGAAACCATGACGAGGTCGTGGCCGAGGCGTTATTCGGTGCGACGGCGTTTACGTCGCTGCTGGACCTGCCGCACGCCACACCGATCGGCTTTTCACCCAACGTGATCGTGGCGCTGGACGAGGATTGTCGGACGCAGGCCCGGATCGCGGTGGAGCCGCGGACCAGCGTCTACGAGGTGCGCAACGAAAGGTACAAAGGCGATGAAGCAATCAGCCTGTATTTTACGGTCCGGCGGTATCCCGACCCCCGGGGCAAGTTCGATGCGATGGCGTCTTTTCGTCAGCAGTGCCGCATTGCCGAAGACATTATGGTCGAGCGGATCATCCCGTATTTCGCCAAGCCGCTGATCAACGCCATTGCGCAGCGCAGGAGATAAGAAGCCAATACCCGCACGGAGCAGGAGCAAATCATGGCAGTTGAAGCACCCTTGAGCAAGTACAAGAAGGACAACTACCGCATGACCATTGGCGCCTTTCTGCTGTTTGCGATTCTGTTCGCCTATGATGGCTATCTGAGCAAATACGAGTGGTCCAAGCGACATTCCTTCTACAAGGAGCACGTGCTGGACAACAATGGCGTGCCGGACAGCACTATGGTGTGGAACCGCCGCCTCGGCCCTGCGCTTGCCGTGTGCGCAGCCGTTGCAGCGGTTCGCATGGTCATGGTCAAAGGCCGCAAGATCATCGCCGCTGATGACGCCCTGGTGCTGGCGGACGGCACAACCATACCATACGATCGCATTGACCAGATCGACAAGACCCATTTCGAAGCGAAAGGTGTTTTCACGGTAACATACAGGGCGGAGAGTGGGGCCGAGCGCAATTTGAAGCTCAACGCACGCGCCTATGACAACATGCCGGCAATCCTGGAGGTCTTGACGGCGAAACTTACCGGCCAAGGCGCTTGACGGGGGCACACGATTGAAAGGTTTTGCAGAGTAATGAATTGTTGCGTAGTCGGACTGCAATGGGGTGACGAAGGCAAGGGCAAGGTGGTCGACATTCTTGCCGAACACAGCGACATTGTGGTGCGTTACGGCGGCGGCGCCAACGCGGGCCACACAGTAATCATTGGCGACGAACGGTTTGCGCTGCACCTCATGCCAAGCGGCGCCGTGCGCCCGGATGTGACATGCGTCATTGCCAACGGTGTGGTGGTTGATCCCGAGGTGCTGTTGACGGAGATCGACGGACTGTCCGAGCGCGGCATCAACATCGTGGATCGGCTCCTGATCAGCGAAAACGCCCACGTTGTTCTGGACTACCACAAAGCGGAAGACCGGCTTCGCGAAGCGGCGCTGGGTCGCAACAAGATCGGCACGACAGCACGCGGCATTGGCCCCTGCTACGCCGACAAGACCGGCCGAAGCTACGCCGTGCGGATAGCGGATTTTCGCGACCTGGACGCGCTGCACGAAAAGCTGGACAAGACTGTTAAGTACAAGAACACCGTTTTTGCAGCCTTGTACGGTGCCGAGCCGATGCGACTCGACGAGCTTTTCGACAAGTGCCGTCGTTATGCGGAGCGGCTGCGAGGCTGCATCGCCAACACGACACGTTTCTTACACGAGTCCATGGAGGCGGGCAAGCGCGTGCTCTTTGAAGGAGCCCAGGGGGCGCTTCTCGACCTGGATCACGGTACGTTCCCGTATGTCACCAGTTCCAACGCCAGTGCGCTGGGTCTGGGACCGGGTTGCGGCGTACCGGCCAAAATGGTCGACAAATTCATCGGCCTGGTCAAGGCGTACAGCACGCGTGTAGGCGCCGGCCCGTTTCCGTCGGAGCAGGATAATGCCGTCGGCGACATGATCCGCCAGAAGGGGCACGAATACGGTACTACCACCGGCAGGCCGCGCCGGTGCGGATGGTTCGATGCAGTGGCCGTGTCGTACAGCGCCCGTATCGGCGGCGTGGATGAGATCGCCATGATGCACCTGGACACATTGGCCGGCCTCCGCGAACTGAAGATCTGCCGGGCCTACCGCATCGGGGGCAAAGAGACAACGTTCTTCCCCTGTGACGCGTCGGAACTCGCGGCCGCCGAATGCGTGTACGAGACGCTGCCGGGCTGGGAGGATGACCTGTCTCACATCAGGAACTTCAATGACCTGCCGGAGGCCGCCCGAGCCTACGTGCTGGCGGTCGAGAAGCTCGTCAGGGTGCCGATCACCATCCTGGGCGTCGGACCGAAGCGCAGTGAAGTGATATTCAGGGGATAGGACGTGGCAGGCAGTTTCGAGGAAAAGCGCCGTCGGGCGGCTCAACGCCTGGATATCAGTCCCGAGAATTTCCCGCGACATGTGGCCATCATTATGGATGGCAACGGTCGCTGGGCGGTAAAGCGAGGCCTGCGGCGATACGAGGGGCATATCGAGGGAGCAAAGACCGTCGAAAAGATCGCCATGTACTGCGTCGATATCGGAATTGAATGTCTGACGCTCTACTCCTTCAGCATGCAGAACTGGAAGCGACCGGCTGAGGAGGTCGAATTCCTGATGTACCTCTACTCACGCTATCTGGAGGAGATCCGCCCCAAGCTGATGGATAATGACGTGCGACTGGTACACCTGGGCAGAACGCAGCGCCTTCCGGAAAATGTGACGACCGCACTGGCCGAGACGGTCTCAATGACGAGCTCCAATGCCGGCATGGCCCTGGGCCTTGCGCTCAATTACGGCGCCCGCACCGAGATCACCGATGCCGTCATCCGAATCGCAGAAGCATGCAGGAACGGAACTATTGCGCCGGAGGACATAGATGAAGAATGTGTCTCCAACCATCTCTATACAGCCGGGCTTCCGGACCCGGACCTGCTGATACGGACCTCCGGCGAACTGCGGATCAGCAACTTCCTGCTCTGGCAGATTTCATATGCCGAGTTCTACGTGACCGAGACGCTTTGGCCCGACTTCACCACGGCCGATTTGGACGCGGCGATCCGTGCGTTCAGTCAGCGGGCCCGCCGTTTTGGGGACGTCCAGGCGAAAACCAGTCGATAGAACGGCTATGCTCAAGTACAGACTTCTCTTCGGAACGTTAATGGTCCTGTTTTTCGTCGGGCTTATCCTTGCGGATGGATGGCTGGACGGTTCGCTGACCGCCGCCGACGACAAACCGGTCCAGGGCACCATCTTCGTTTTGCTGGTCATGGCCGTGGCCTTTCTGGCTGTGCCTGAGATGGCGACACTGGCGGCCAACAAGCATGCACGGGTATTCCCGGTGCCGGCAATCGCCGGCTCGGTGGCGCTTGCAACCATGTGGTACTGGATGCAGATGAGCACCGCCCCGGCCGCTTTTGGCCTGGGCTACCTGCTCATTGCAGCATCCGTGTCACTGGCCGCGGTCTTCCTCTGGCAAGCCGTTTTTTTCGGAACTGACGGCGTCATTGTCAATTGCAGCGTCAATTACCTGACGATCTTCTACCTGGGCTTCCTGAGCAGCTTCATACTGGCGATTCGGGTCGTGTTCGGACCGTGGGCCCTTCTGATGTTCATTTTTACCGTAAAGTTCGCAGATACAGGCGCTTACACAGCTGGTAAGCTGTTCGGAAAACACCAGTTTTCCCCTCGGATCAGCCCCGGCAAGACATGGGAAGGCCTGGCGGGGGCGGTGGTCGCCGGGGTGATTACCGCGGTGTGCATGTCGGTTATCTGTGGTATAATGCCTTGGTTTTATGGGACGCTGTTTGGCGTACTCTTCGCGGTACTGGGACAGTTTGGCGATTTGGCCGAATCTATGTTGAAACGGGACGCCGAGCAGAAGGATTCTTCGTCCAACATCCCCGGCTTTGGCGGCGTATTGGATATTGTGGACTCGCTGCTTGGCACCGCGCCGGCAGCGTACCTGTTTTTCGTTCTGGCTTAGCAGGTAAGTTTAACCTTTGGAGATAAAGATAACATTAGAGTCTGAAACACAGGGCCTGGAATTGTTCGGCCCGGCTGACAGGAATCTGCGCATGTTGCGCGAGGCAACGGGTGTTACCATCTCCGCCCGGAACGGTAGCGTGGTCGTCAGCGGCCCTGACGACGACGTGAAAACAGCGGCGGAAGTGATTGACCGCATGCAGCGGCGGCTGCTCCAGCGCGGGCGTCTGGCCGAAACTGACGTCCGCGAAATGATCGAGCGGGTCCGCAACGCCGTCGAACCCAGCAGCACGGCGCTTACGGTGTTTTCGCATAAAGGCGTGATCGAGCCGTTCACAAAGGGGCAGTTGCGCTATGTCGAAACCATGCTCGCCAACGACCTGACGTTCTGCGTCGGGCCGGCGGGCACCGGCAAGACATACATGGCGGTCGCAGTGGCGGTCTCCATGCTCAGGAAGCGTCAGATCCGCAAAATCGTTCTGGCCCGGCCGGCCGTGGAAGCCGGTGAACGCCTCGGCTTCCTTCCCGGTGATATGCAGGCCAAGGTGAACCCATACCTCAGGCCGCTCTTTGACAGCCTTGAGGATATGATGGAGTTCGCGCAGATGCGCAAGTTCATGGAAATGGACGTCATCGAAGTCATCCCGCTGGCGTTCATGCGTGGCCGCACACTCAATGAGGCCGCGATCATCTGCGACGAGGCCCAAAACACGTCGCCGGCACAGATGCTGATGTTCCTGACGCGGATGGGGCGCGGCTCCAAGATGATCATCACGGGGGACGTGACGCAGGTGGACCTTGAGCGGGGGCAGACCAGTGGTATGATTGATGCCGTTCGCACACTGGAAGGCATTCCGGGCATCGGCTTCGTCGAGTTGGACGAGACGGATATTGTGCGGCACCGGCTGGTGCAGAACATCGTCAATGCATACGAAAAGCGTAAAAGAACGCGTTCAGGATAAATGGTCTTGAAGAAGAAAAAAGTCAGTGCGCGCCGTGCACACGTCCGCAAGGCGATGTCGCCCGAACGGTTTGCGCGCCTGACGGCCTTTGCCAACAGCACCTTGCCCCTGGCGCTGCTGGTGCTGGTGCTGTTCATGGCCTCGGCAACCGCCCTGCTGAGTCTCGATACGGCAGGCGGCAGGCTGTTCGACCCGTCGGCGCCTACCTTCAAACCCTGGATCGAAATCGTAGCTATGGGTGGCGTCGTTGTCGTCCTGTGCACCGCGACAGCTTTGTATGTAGGCCACTACCAGCCCCGTGTTTTGCGGCGACCCACACGTACGGTCGCTCTGGCAGGGCTGTTCCTGCTGCTGCTAACGATCACAAAACTGATTTCGCTTGATCCGGAACTGGCTTACCTGGCGACGGGCACTGCCGTCACGTGTGCGATTGTTTTGACGATTGCCTACGATCAACGGTTCGCCATCGGACTGACCATGTTCTATGCGGCGATGGCAAGTCTGGTGTTTTACACTCTGGACGGGGCCGCGACCATTGAACTGATGATCATCATGCTGGTCGGCTCCCTGACATGCTGCTTTGCGCTCAGAGAGATCCGCACGCGGATGAAGCTTATTCAGGTTACCGCCCTCGCAACGTTCATGGTGTTTATCGTGACAATGTCTCTTGGGATCTTGCGGCAGCGGCCCTTCATGCAAGTGCTTGAGACGTGCGGCTGGGCCTGCCTCATCACTTTTGTCGTGGGCGTCGTACTCCAAGGCTTTCTTCCGATGATCGAACGGATTTTCGGCATCGCCACGAGCATGACACTCCTGGACTACAGCGATGCCAACCAGCCGCTGCTGAAAAAGCTGGCGATGGACGCCCCGGCCACGTTCACGCACAGTCTCCTCATTGGTTCCATCGCCGAAGGCGCTGCTGAGGCGATTGGGGCCAACGGCCTGCTCTGCCGCGTCGGGGCTTACTATCACGACATCGGCAAATTGAACAAGCCCGCCTATTTTGCGGAAAACCAGATGGGCTCGGCCAGTCGCCATGAGCAGCTGTCGCCCGCCATGAGCCAGCTGGTCATCGTCGGCCACGTCAAGGACGGAATTGAGATCGCCAAAGAGTTCGGTCTGCCCGGCGTGCTCAGGCAGTTCATCGAGACGCACCATGGCACAACGCTGATCGAATATTTCTATCACGAGGCCCGCAAGAAGCAGGGTGCCGGCGAGACGCCGGTCTCGGAGACGGAATTCCGCTACCCCGGCCCCAAGCCAAAGACCAAGGAGGCGGCAATTGTCATGCTGGCCGACACCGTCGAAAGCGCGGTGCGATCCATGACGGAACTGACGCCGACGCGTATAGAGGTCATCGTCCACAACATGGCTATGAAGCGCCTTCAGGATGGGCAGTTCGACGAATGCGACCTGACGCTGCGGGAGCTGAGCACCATCGAAGCGAGCCTTTCCAAGTCGTTGGCGGCCCATTACCACGGCCGTGTCGCCTATCCGAAGCCCCCCACGGAGCCGGTCGAAGACAGCAGCAAGCACGCTATGGCCGCCGGGAGGAAGTAGAATGATGGGGCGCCGCACCTGTACGAATAAGGGGGTTACTATCACATGTGCCGACCCGAACTTGCCGGCCGATCTGGAGAGGCTGGCCGCACTGGCCCAATCTGTGTGTAAGCGTTTTGGCAAGCCATCGGCCCAGGTGAGCATCGCTATTGTCGACGACGCCGAAACAACCAGGATCAACACACAGTTTCTCGGCCACGCCCACACAACGGATGTGATCAGTTTCGACCTCAGCGAGGAAACCGATACGAGCTTCGAGCTGGTGGTCAACGCCGATGAGGCCTTGCGGCAGAGCAGCCGCAGAAGCCACTCCCTTGAGGCGGAACTTGCCCTGTACATCACGCACGGACTTCTGCACCAGCTCGGCTATGACGATACCCAGCCCGGCGACGCCGAGCAGATGCACGCCGCCGAGGACGCAATCCTGGAAGAGACGGGCTTCGGAAAGGTCTATGCAAGGCCGGCACGCGGCACAGGCAGCGCCCAACGCGGGCCGGAAGAAACGGCTCAGTAAACAAGGTTAATTGCAAAGGGGAACGACGAAGTGGATGATGTTGGATGGTCAGTCCTGGCCTTGACGGCACTGACGGGGGTGTCTTTGTTTTATGCCTTGAACAACCTCGCATTGCGATCCTATTCTTATGTCAAACTGCAGGATGCGTTCAAGGCGCATAACAGGGAGTCGCGCCTTGACCGATTCGTCGAGAAGAACGAGCAAATGATAATCACTTGTTCGCTGTTACGGCTCATCGCCAACACCGGCATTCTCGGCGTACTGGCCCACCTGATGATCATTGAGGGCCTTGGGTTCATATGGTTTTTCATCCTGGCCGTACTGATCCTTTCCGTGTTCAGCTTTGCCGTGCCCTACTCCTGGGCCAAGTACATGTGCGAGAACATTCTGGTGCACACTTATCGGCTGCTTGAGTTCTCCGCGTGGGTTGCCGCGCCGGTACTGCGACTGCTCAGCCTGCACGATCGTTTGGTGCGCCGCTTGGCGGGCGTGGCCGAATCGTCGCCGGAGGAGGAGCAGGAGGAAAAGCAGGAAGAGATCCTCAGCTTCGTTGAGCAGAGCCGCATGGAAGGCGTGGTGGACGAAGAAGAACTGGCCATGATCGAAAACGTCCTGGAACTCAGCAACACCACGGCCGGGGAGATCATGACCCCGCGAACGGACGTGCAGGCCATTGAGGTCCATACAGATCTGCCTACCGTAGTGCAGATGATCGCCGCGGCCGGCCATTCGCGTATCCCGGTTTACGAAGGCAATATCGACAACATCATCGGACTCGTGTACGCCAAGGACCTGCTTACAGAGATCGGGCGCAACCACGAAGGATTCTCGCTGCGCAATAAAATCCGCAAGGCATACTTCGTGCCGGAAACCAAGCCGCTGCGGGTCCTGCTCCATGAGTTCCAGAATCAGAAGCTGCATATCGCCATCGTGCTCGACGAATATGGCGGCACCGCGGGCATTGTGACCATCGAAGACATACTCGAAGAGCTGGTCGGTGAGATCGTTGACGAATATGAAGAAACGCCGCCCGAAGCAATGCGGAAGATTGACGCCACGACCATCGAGATCGATGCCCGGATGTATGTCGACGACCTCAACGAGGAATTCGATATCGAACTGCCCGAAGATGAGGATTACGACACGGTTGGCGGGTTCGTGTTTTCGCACCTCGGATACATTCCCAAGACCGGCGAGACATTCGAGTACGGCAACATTAACTTCACGGTCGTGGCGGCCGGCCCGCGGCAGATTCAGCGGCTTCGCATACAGAAGCCGTCGCCCCCGGAGAAAGCCAACCAGTAAACTATGCTGACCAGAGACCGGGCCATCTGTCTGCGTGTGGTGAATTACAGTGAAACGTCGCAGATCGTGACGCTGTTGTGCCGGCAGTCGGGCAAGATTGGCGCCATCGCCAAAGGTTCGCGCCGGCCCAAATCGGCCTTCGGCGGCCCGTTGGAGGTGTTCTCGTACGGCGAAGCGCTCTTCACCTCGCCGGCCGAAGGCAAACTTGCAACGCTGGCCGAGTTCGAGCCGCAGCCGCTTTTCCGTGCGCTGCGTATGAACCTGGAAGGGCTGAACTGTGCACTGCTGGCGGCGGAGTTGATTGACGCGTTCACGCACGAAGGTGGTGCGCACCCGGAGTTGTTCGATGCAATGCTTCAGTTTCTCCGCGACGTGCAGGAAACATCCGCGCGATCGGAGTCACTCGGCCTGCTGATACTGTTCGAACTGACAATGCTGCGCGAGATCGGAATTCTGCCGGTGCTCAGCACCTGCGCAAACTGCCGACGGCCTTGGGCCCAGTCGTGGCGGCAGGTCTATTTCAGTGCTTCCGCCAATGGCCTGCTTTGCGAAAACTGCGAGCAGTCGTTCTCAGAGAAAACGCGATTATCACCGGCAGTCGCTCAAATTCTCAGTGACCCCAAAATGCTTGCCAAAGCACCCGAAGCCCTGGTCAATGACGTCGAAAAGGTGCTGATCTACCATTTCCGCGAACTCATGCACCGCCAGCCGAAAATGGCCAGGCACGTGCTGAAATAGCCGTGTGATGTTATAAATCGGAGGTCTTAGTCCGCAGATGTGCACTGCTCCCTGACACCACTATCACCGGCGTGTCAGAAGCAGAAAGAGACAACCCACAAACCAGCAGTAATAAGCGAACACGTGGAAACTCTGGCGGCGAAGCAGCACCAGAAAGAAGCGGATAGCCAGGATACCGCTGACCATTGCGGCCGCGCAGCCAACCAGCAGCGGTCCAACGCCAATTGCCTCGCCGGCCTCGATTGCGTCGGGAACCATCAGCAGTCCGGCGGCCGAGATCACAATGACGGACATCAGGAATGAGAATTCCGCCGCGGCAGCCGGGTTGAGCCTCCGCCATGTGCCGGCCAGCACGGTGGATCCCGAACGGCTGATGCCCGGCAGAATGGCGACGGCCTGGGCAACTCCCATCATAATCGCGCAGATCGGGCTCGGGCGGGAATGCCATTCCTGCGAGGCGGTAGCCCGAGCGATGCCCATAACCGCGGCCAGAATACCGAGCACGACGACAAACGAAATGCCCCTACCCGCAACCACTGAAACTAAACCGGCCCCGGCAATCGGCAATACGTCTATCAGCTTCAGTTTGCCTTTCTCCGGTGCCCATCGGATCGACCAGACCATGCATCCGGTGACAAGCAGCATCGTTGCCGCAAAGGCCGGATCGGAGAAGCGAGCCTCAAACCAGTCCTTGAACAGAAAGCCGACAAACGCCGCCGGCACGCTCGCCAGTACGAGCCCGAATAGGTATGAACGGGCGTGCTCATCCCCGTTGGGCCGACCAAGCAGCCCAAGCAGCAGCGCCTGGATTCGCCGCCGGTAGACGATCAGCACCGAAACAAGTGTGGCGACATGCACGCAAACCTCGAATACGACGCCAGGAAGCTGCAGCCCCAGCGCATCCGATCCCATGACCAGGTGACCGGAACTGGAGACGGGAAAGAACTCCGTCACGCCTTGAATGATGCCCAGGATCAGTGCTTCCCACCATGTCATGATTGGCGCTCCCGCTGGCGAATTATCTGCGTTGCATTACTCAGTATGACCGCCTCCGGCGGCCTTACTATGCCAGACTCGTAGTTAGTCGTTAAAAACATGTATAAGCCTGCAGAACGATCGCCGCATACAGGCCCGCCATAAGGTCATCGGCGACAATACCGAACCCGGCAGGCAGTTTCTCCAGCCGGCGACAGGGCCACGGCTTGAGAACATCGAAAACACGAAAAGCGACAAAGCCCACCGCCGCACCGGACAACGTCATCGCCCCTGCCGCCAGAAACGGCGCCGCCACAAACGTCAGACTCTGCCCGGCAAGTTCATCGACCACAATTTCACCGGGGTCCTTCTTGCCCGTGGACTCGATGACCATCGGAGAAAACACCACGCAAACCAGCGACGCGCCTAACATAAGGAAAAGCATCACGGCACTGATTACCCACGGACTCACGCCTAAATAACCCATGGCGCCGAACGCCGCCGCGGCCGGCACAGAGCCCCACGTACCAGGCGCAAGCGGCAGCCTTCCCAGCCCGAAGCATGACGTAATAAGCCTTGCGAAGGTGGCGCGAGCAGGCATTTCAGTGCCTTCACATGTCATGGCTTACTCAGACTTTCTCAATCATTGATAAACAGTATCGGTCCGTCATGCCAGCGATATAGTCGCAGACGACTCGCTCAACACCGTGGACCAAAATCATCTGCTGAAAGAAACGCGGCATCAGATCGATTCTCTTACACAGGCGTTCAAAAAGCGTCGTCAGCCAGGAGCGGACGTCCCGATTACTCTCCACGATCAAAGGGTTGCGGTAAAGATTGTCCAACAGGAACCGCTCCAACTCCGCAAGCTGCTTCTCCGCCGTCTCACTCAGCACAATCAGTCTTTCCGGCCGCCCGCAAACATCCTCGACGCACCTCAGCCCGGCCGACGCGATCCGCTCGCGACTGGCTTCAAGGCAGTCGCTGACCAGATAGTCCAGCATGGCTTTGGAAGTACGTGTCCGCACAACCACGTAGTCATCGATGTTATCGGCGCCTATTGCCTCACGTGCGCGGCCGACAAGTCCTATATCGACAATCGAAGATTGTTCAATGAGCCGCGACCGCAGCCCGTCCTCCAGGTCATGACAGTTATAAGCAATCCGGTCGGCCAGATCGGCAATCTGACCCTCCAACGTACAGTTTAAGTCCGCCAGCCGGGTCCCCCCACTGCTGGCCGCATGATCGTACGGACTGTGATGAAGCGCAAACCCCAGGCGCGTTTCGTACATCAGGTTCAGCCCCGCAAAATCCGGGTACGGATGCTCGACAACGTCAACTATCCGCAGCGTCTGTGCATTATGCTCGAAACCGCCATGTTTCGCCATCAGTTCGTTAAGAACATGCTCCCCCGTATGTCCAAAGGGGCTATGGCCCAGATCGTGGCCCAGGCAGATCGCCTCGGTGAGCGTTTCGTTGAGCCGCAGGCATCTCGCGATTGTCCGCCCGATCTGGGCGACCTCGATCGAATGCGTCAGCCGCGTGCGATAGTGGTCGTTAAGCCCCGGCATGAACACCTGCGTCTTTCCCTCCAGCCGGCGAAAGGCGGCCGCATGAACGATCCGGTCGCGATCGCGCTCGAAATCGTCCCGGTATGGGTGCGGCTTCTCCGGAAATCGCCGTTTGCGGCTGGTCTGCGGGGTGACGGCATAAGGTGCGAGCGAATCGGTCATTGTCAGATCTTCGGCAGATTCTGTTCGCGGCTGATTCGCTGGAGATCACGGTAGAGTTCCCCCAGTCCCTGGCTGATGACATCGGTGTCGCTGATGATGCGCATGTAGTTCGTGTCGCCGTCCCAGCGCGGCACGACGTGGATGTGCATATGATCCGGAAGACCCGCCCCGGCGCATCGGCCGAAATTCATCCCCACGTTAAACCCGTGCGGGGCAACGGCCGCCTTCAGCACCGCCTGGCAGTCGCGAATCAGCTTGCTCATCTCCAGCAGTTCTTCATCGTTAGCCTGGGTCATGTCAGCGATATGGCGAAACGGCGCGATCAGAAGATGCCCGTTGTTATACGGGAATCGATTGAAGACGACCATACAAAGCGGCGTGCGCCACAGAACGAGGTTCTCAACATCCTTGTCGGGCGTCTCGCGATAATCGCATAAGAAGCACCCCCCTTTTGAGCTGAGCTCTCTGATGTACTTCATCCTCCATGGCGCCCACAGAATGTTTCTTTGCAACGGCCCTGCCTCCGCGGGGTTACTCCCCGTCAAGCAGTTCGGTGGTGATTGTCTGGTTGATGGTAACAACCGGCACGCTGTCGCCCAAAGGTATCAGGAACGCCGCGGTCATGACCAACTTGTATTCCTGCCGGTCGCTTTCAACTGCACCGGTATCGATATTGAAAACCTGCTTGCCCGCGCCCTCGAGGGATTGATACTGGTAATTCCGCAGGAAACCGAACATCCCTGTCAGCGCGAAACGATCCGCGTACGGCTTCGGCCAGTTCTCCAGGTTTTCCTGGCTTAGCTCGTAGGTGCTGCCGATAACCGCCTTGCGGCCTTCGGGCGTCTCCATGACCTCATCAAGCGTATACGTCGTCCTGCGCACCGCGATCATCGGCATCGGCAGCGGAATCAACTGGGCGGCCGTCCACGACGCCCCCTTGGCCACACCGTCCACCGGCTTCTCGATTGTCGCCACCGAATCCCACAGGTACCACTGCATGGCGATAAAATCATAGATCATGTCGGGGTTCTTGATCTTCTGCGAACCCGTCGTTCTGCCCGTGAACGCAAGTTCTCCCAACTGCCGGACGACCTCCGTCAGACTGCTGTAATCGGCGATCTTGCCCCGCGGCGAAAGCTTGATGGTAAAGGTCCGTCCCGCCAGCTTCTCCGCCGCGTCCGGCGTCTTTGCCGCCGCAGTGAAATTCCGCCGCGTCACTTTCGCCGACTCACACTTGGCTTCGATAACCGTCATCCCCAGCGGGTCGACCTCGACGGGTCTGTAGGCTATGACCAGTTCCAGCTTCTCGGCCATTGTCTGCGGGTCGCCGGTCTGCACCTCCAGAGTGACATCTCTGGCCGAGACGAACTTATAGCGCAGCGTTGTGTCAGGCTTGAACTCGACGGCTAAGAGTTCCTTCTTCTGACCCTTGCGCTTTGCACCATTGCTGGTCAAGGCCCGTCGCACCAACTGCAACTCGTTCTTCTGTCTTTCAGGGCATCCTGTCAGAAGAGACAGCACCGCCGCCACGCACACCAGTCTGGCAATTACGGCCAATGTTGAAACCTTTCCTTTCAGTGAGTTTTGTCTCGCCTATGCTGGCGCGATACTCAATCGACCAGTTGCATGCTCACGCTGAAGGTGAACCCCATCATCAGCGTATCAGGCCCCTTGTCGCTCGGGCCCTCCGCCGGATCTTCGGCCGCCAGGTAGGTGGCCACAAGCTTTTCTTCGAACTGGCGAATCCTGCCGGTGCCCATCTCCAGCACCAACTTGCCCGTATACGTTTCCTTCGTGTCGAACATGTTTGCAAGCCGCCCCATGCCGGCATTCTTGTCCGGCGGCGGATCGGCCGCTTCTGCGCTTTCCTGAGCATTCATGCTGACGGTGACCACCCGGTTGGCCTTCGGGCCTTCAACCTTGTCGATCGTATAGGTCTTGCGGAACGACTTCGGCTCCAGCAGCCCGCGAGGCGATGCCACTAACGTGCTCCAGGAAGAACGACGCCCCAACATATCTTTCCCCCCCGACGGCAGTGCCGGCACTTGATGGCGTTCACAAATCTGCTTCTCACTGAAAAACGCCTTCGCCAACTGGCCCTCATGACCCGCGATATTGAGGCCGGCCACATCCTTGGCGTCCACAACGGTGACCTTTCCGTCCGGCGCAATCCTGATCTTATAGCTCTGCCCAATCACCTTGGCGAACCCTCGCCCCTTGTCGGCCTCGCGTGTACTGTCGAAGTCGAACCGCACTTCATTCTTCTCCTTCACCAGGTAGGCGACCTCCTTGATGGTGATCGTCGCAACCGCACTGCCGTCCTCCTGCACCTCTTCGATCTTTTGATCAAACGTCACATCGATAGTCGTCCCCGACTGCTCCTCCTTAAGCTTGGGCGGCGTCAGCGAAGGTTGCTCGAAACGAAAGTCCTTAATGGTCGCGGTGGAAATCTTGTACGTCGTGACATCATCCGGCGTGAAATTCAGCAAGACACGCGCCTTGGGCCCGCAGCCCGCCAGCGATATCAATAAACAGCCAGCGATCAACATCGAAAGTATACCGCTTCTGCGACACATGGTGATCTCCTTTAAACTTGCTTTGCCGGGTAAGAGATTCGGCGACGGATGGACTGTCGGCGAACGCATAATACTATAAACAATTATCGAACCAACACTTATACATGTTTAGAAAAACCTGCCCGGAATTATACCCGACCGGCCTCGGCTGTACAAGGGCCAACCGGCATGCCCAAATGGCCAAGAACGGTGTCTCACCAGACAAGCGGCCGATATTTGCGGACCTTCCCGGGATCGGGCCCCTTTCAGGACCCCCCACAGCCACGCTGACAGGACGTTTTTACGGTTCGCCGAACGGATTTGTTTCCCTCGTGCTTTTGTGTGCGAGAAATAATTCTGGCGCGATCTTATCCGTGTGTTTACAATGACTTATGGCAATGATGCCTACAGGAGTTTGGTCATGAACGACATACGGGTAAATGCAGCGGAGTTGAGGCAGGCTTTGGCCAAGGATATTGACGATTTGCTCGACGAGGTGGTCGCGGCGATGAATGCCGCCGAGGGGGGGCGGATCATTGCCGACAGCGAAGAGCCGGTGCGCAACGCCAGTGCTGCTTTTCGGCAACGGCTTTACGAGAAGGCATTGAGCCTCCTGCAAGCCAAGCAG
>Ga0209506_1000450_pt1 | contig 54103 bp, 42 predicted proteins | sample AD_JPNHG2_MetaG_FD_184409 | JGI IMG/M metagenome (GOLD analysis project Ga0209506, IMG submission 184409) | Active sludge microbial communities of municipal wastewater-treating anaerobic digesters from Japan - AD_JPNHG2_MetaG (SPAdes) (version 2) | ecosystem: Engineered > Bioreactor > Anaerobic...
GCATTCTTCCAAAAAAACAATGGAACTTATGTATTGAATATTGCTTTGGCTAAGCAAAGACGTAAATGGTTTATTGGCCTTTGGAATAATTCAAATCAGGTCGATTTCCCTTTGTTTTTTTCTAATGAGTAATCTGGGTTTAAAGTATTGAAGTCTTGAAAAACTTCAATGGCAGTTCGTTTAACTTAATCTGCCTGATAGACCAAACCTGATTTTATTAACTTGTCAGAACCTGTTGAGCGTGGTTTTTGGTATCCACTTTTTCGATGATTTCTTCGATTATTCCGTTTTCATCAATGATAAAAGTGGTTCTGTTGGTGCCATAATAGGTTTTTCCATACATCTTCTTTTCTCCCCATACCCCATAATCACTGACGATTTTTTTATTGGTATCTGCCAGCAAATCAAAAGGCAACTGATATTTTTCCACAAATTTTTTATGGCTTTTAACAGAATCGACACTGACACCTACCACAGCATAACCTTTTTGCATCAACACCTGATAATTGTCGCGCAGGTTGCAGGCTTCTGCCGTACATCCCGGAGTATCGTCTTTGGGGTAAAAATAAAGGACAAGCTTCTTCCCTGTAAAATCTGACAAGCTGATGATTTTTCCATCCTGATTTTCAGCTGAAAAATATGGGGCTTTATCTCCCGTTTTTAAATGTGTCATAACCTTATCGTTTAAAATTCAGATTAATTTCTTTCACGTTATCTTTGTTATCAATAACAATTATCCTGAAAGAATGTTCATTTCCGTCTGGAAAAGTAGTGAAACGGTGCGTCAGCAGGCCTTTCTTTTTATCATATTCCATCAGTATCCACTCCCCGTCAATATAGGCCTTGTAGCTTTTTATCCCTGATAATAAGTCATAAATGCTTACCTTCAGGTCTTTCGCATATTTCAGGTTAGAGCCGTTAACAAAATTAACTGTTCTTACCACAGGGGCCACACTGTCTACGACAACGGCATAACTGCCGAAATTCTTCACTTTAGCTTCTACCCATCCATTGGTATAAACACCTCCAACTGCCCTGACACTTTCTCCGCTGACTTCTGCAACCAAAGCTTTTGAGTAATATTTAACCGGCAATCTGTCTGCTTTCAGCCTGAGTGTAAAGGCTGTCTGAAGCGGAATTTCAGGCTTGTGTACCTTATAGATACCCGAATAGGTGAAACGCCTGGCGGGTAGTTCTTTCATAACAAAGTTTACATTTTCATAAAAGGAATTTTCAGGGAAAAACAATTCAATCCCGCTGTCAGAATAATAATTCGGCCTGTCGTAATAAAACAATTTCAGATAACTCTCCTTTTGCTTCACAGGAAATTCTTCTGGCTTTATATTGGTCCCTGTTACCTGAAATTCAACTGCGACATTGTTAAGGTGATGATCCCAAATCCTGAGCTCAACATTACCCGTATCATACACTCTTCCTGTAATCAGGCCGTTGTTTTCGACCTTTGTATAAAATGAGATTTTGTTGTTTGGCAACAAAAAGAACCGCTGAAAATTTCTTCCATGGTAATATTTTTCATAATAGTCGCAATGGGCATTGATATAACGGGTATCATCAAGGCTAAAATGTTGTCGCTCCTGAGCAAAAATGGTATTACCTTTATAGGTCAGTTCACCCTTGTAGATATCAAGTACATTTCCGCAATCATTCATCATATCGCGGCATTCAATGGCAATTCCCATATTACCATAAACTTTCACCATTTTTACTCCGGAAAGGCGGTAGGTTCCGCCACTTTTATAAAATGCCACATTGACCGGGTTAAAATAACGTCTGGTATAAGTTGAACTTTTTCCTTTGTATTCAATTTCAATGGCACTGTTTTCACCGGCCGGATAAAGCCTGATGCCGGTAATGACAGGTGGGATATCGTCTTTGACATCAAGACCATACAGCAAGGGATTAATCACCCAGTTCGATTTCCCTTCCCTGACTTCAAAATGAAGATGCGGGGACCGCGATGCCCCTGAATTCCCGCTATAGGCAAATGTATCTCCTTGTTTTACAGGAAATTTGCCGGGTTCAGGTGTTAAATCAACTTCATAGGATTCTGCTGCTTTCTGATGAAAATAAATATAATCTGTCAGTTCTTTGCTGAAAGCATCGAGATGGGCATACACTGTTGTGATTCCTGAAGGATGTTCGATAAAGACAGTTTTTCCGTAATTCCCTGCTTCAATAGTGATTCTTGACACATAACCATCTGCAGGAGCCACCACCGGCAAACCAATCCGCCCGTCCGTCCGGATGTCAATCCCGCCATGAAAATGATTATTCCTCAGTTCACTAAAACTTCCTGAAATATAAACCGGAATAGGTACAGGAGATTTCAGAAAGCCCGGAACTATTTCCTGCGAATGGCTGTCAAAATAACATAAAACTAAAAGGACAAAAAAATATAATCTACTCATTAACAGCGACTTCAAATAATTTTTCATTCATCAGGTAGCCCTCCAGCAAATCGCCATTGTTTACCCTGCCCACCCCCTGAGGTGTACCTGTAAACAATAAATCTCCTTTTTCGATTGTTATAAAACGTGATACGAAAATGACAATATCCTTCACGCTAAAGATCATGTGCGAGGAAGAGCCTTTCTGAACGGTGTTTTTATTTATATCTAAATGAAAATCAATCTTCTGAAAATCCGGGAAAGATGATACCGGCAAAAACCTCCCCACCAGAGCCGACTGGTCGAAAGCCTTGCTAAGTTCCCAGCTGAGCCTTTTTTCTTTCAGTTTGTCCTGAATATCGCGGGCAGTAAAATCAATCCCCACTGTGAGCGTGTCAAAACAATCTTCTATGCTGACCTGAGATGCTGCAGGTATTTTTTTTGAGAAGCGGAAAACCAGCTCAATTTCATGGTGTATTTCTGAAGAAAAAGAGGGCAAGAAAAAAGTATTTCCTGTCAGCAGGGCATTTTCGTGTTTCATAAAAATTGCAGGCTGGTCGGGAACTTCATTTTTAAGCTCTTCAATGTGCTTAACATAATTGCGTCCAACGCAAATAATCTTCATGGAAAAATGAATGGTAAAAGATTAAGATGGATCTTCCGATTTTTTAATAGTTTTCTTTGGAGCGGCTTTAGGCTTAGGTGTTTTTTCTTTCTGAGGTTCTACATCTGATTTTTCAGCCTCCTGTGTGTTGGGGACCTCCGGTTGTGTTTCCTCTTTCTTTTCTTCTGACGGTTTTTCCTCTTCCTTTGCAAGATTTTCAAGCAGGTCGGGCAGGTAGTGTGCAATAATCTTATACCACTTGAAAAATTTCTTCATGTCGGAGAGATAAACCCTTTCTTCATCATAATTCGGGGCTAACTGGCTGAACATTTCCACTATTTCACGGCCGGAGGAATTATTATCAACCGGTGGATTCAGCCCGTGCAGCTTATAATATTTCAGAAACAACTGTGAAATAAAGATGTCTTCCGAATCTTTCGGATATACGGTTATATCATTCAGCACCAATACCTGCAGATTCGGCTCCACTTTGAACTTCATCCTTGTTTCATTCAGGGTTTCCACAATGATTCCTTTGGGTGATTTTGACAGTACTCTGAACAAATCACTTTTTCCTTTAATGGCAATTATATCTTTTAATGTCATCGTGAAGGGTAATTAATTGCTTGCAAATATACTATCAGTCAGATAATCTGAAGATAAATGAAACAGGCATAAAAGCGGGAAATTGTTGATAAATTAGTCGTGAAACTTCAAAATTATTCCACTCCGGTCAACATTTCAAATTCTTCCTTGCTGAGTTTGAGGGCAAAGACTACCCGTCTATGGGTAGGTATGGTAAAAAGAAAAAACAACATCAAAGCAATAGCAATAATTTGAAAATCAATAAGTCCTGTAATAAGAAAACCCAGAATACAAATATAAACAGCCCCTTCGAGGCAGGCCCATCCAATGATATTAACTGACAAAAACTTTTGAAGTTTTTCACGTGGGTCATTTAGTTTTCTGAGTTTTCTGGCACTGAAAAAATTCAGAATCAGCCCGGCTGCGATTGACAAAAATGCAATAACAGGTGCCAACAAAACAAAAATATCCTGTGAAATCTGAGAAACTTCAATATTATTTGTCTTGACAATGATGCTTGCAATGACAAAAAATACGATTTGAGCAAAAAACAAAACCCAGAAAATTACCTGAATGTTTTTTATGTTGATTTTTTTAAGATCTGAAGTTTCCATAGCCTGAAATTTTAATCCTCAAATATAATTCAATTTTGATATAAAAGTTTTAAAATTTAAAATTTATCAGTTACTTATTGTTTCTGTTATGAAGGAAATCCTGTTTATTTTTACCAGCTGATTTTTTACGGAAATACATGAGTTTTGAAGCGGTTTTAGTTCTGATTGTCATCCTTCTTCTGTTGGCAGCACTCTATCTGGAGTTGGCTCAACCCGCTCTTATTTTTCTCGTGGCAGTGCTTATTTTTTATTTTTTCGGTATTCTTAGCCTGCCGGAGATTTTGAGCGGACTCGGAAACGATAATATCATTCTGATCTTTTTACTGATTGTCATCAGTGATATTATCAAGAAAACCGGTGTCATGGACAGCCTTGTCAACCGCGTGCTTAAACCGGGTCTTTCATTGAAAGCATTTAACTTCAGGATGGCCGGAGTAGTGTCATTAATTTCAGGATTCATCAACAATACTCCTTTGGTAGCCATCATGATTCCTTATGTGTATGATTGGGCAAAGAAAAACAGGATTTCCCCTGCCAAAGTGATGCTTCCTCTCTCTTATGCTGCCATTATCGGGGGGACATTAACCCTTATCGGTACATCAACAAACTTGATTGTCAATGGTTTAAATATTGAAGCCGGACAACCCAGTCTGAAAATGTTTGATTTCATTTATGTCGGTTTACCTGCAATAGTGATCGGAGTGCTGTACATTACCTTTTTTTTCAATAAAGCCCTGCCAGATCGTAAAGATATGCTGGTTGAATACAAGGAATTCAGCAGGGATTATCTTGTTGAAACCATTGTTCCTCAGAAATCCAACCTGATTGGTAAAAGCATTGAAAAAGGTAATCTGAGAAATTTGAAAGGGCTTTATCTGGTACAGATTATCAGAGGAAATGAATTGATAGCTCCTGTTTCTCCAAAAGAAATTATTTTTGAAAATGACAGGTTATTTTTTGCCGGAGATACAATGACCATCATCGACCTGATGGAAGGCAACAAAAACCTGAGCTTACCCTATGGTCATTCGATGATGCAGGAAAATGAAAACAATATTTTGGAAGTCATTATTACCGGAAGCAGCCGTCTGATTAATCAGACGCCAAAAACAAGTAATTTCCGTAAAAAATATGATGCAGCCATCATTGCGATTCAACGAAACGGGGAAAAACTCAGTGGTAAACTGGGTGAAATAAAGCTTAAATTCGGGGATCTGCTCCTCCTGATTGCAGGAAAGAATTTTTATCGCTATTCAGAAAATGAACAGGATTTTTTAATCACTTCGAGGATAAAGGAGATTCAATCAATTCCAAAATGGCAAAAAACATTCTTTTTCATCTGCTTAATCGCATTTTTTCTGTTGGCTGCCACTGAAAAATTACCTTTGTTTATTGGATTACTGATTCTGATTGGCATCACAGCCTTGATAAAAATGGTCAAATTCCCTTCACTGAAAAATGCCATCGACCTCAACCTGTTATTTATTCTGGTATTAGCCCTTGCTGTCGGAAAAGCCATATCCAACTCAGGTATTGCCCAGATATCCAGTAATTTCTTTATTAACTTGTTTGGTCATAATATTATTTCAGTTCTGGTGATTCTTTATATCACTACAAATGTCATCACACAATTTATTACAAATGCGGCAGCAGTAGCAATAACTTTTCCGCTGGCTTTTGCAGCCCATGCCTCTTTCCCTGACATCAGTTTTACGCCTTTCGTTTTAACTATTGCCTATGCCGCTTCAGCTGCTTTTCTTACTCCTTTCGGATACCAGACAAATCTGATGGTGTATGGCCCCGGAAATTATCAGTTTCGTGACTATATTAAATTCGGTCTCCCCCTGGCTATCATTTATTTTATCCTGACTATCGGTATTCTGGGATATAAATACCAGCTGTTTTAAAAATTCGGCCTAAACATTTTTCAGGATATCAACGACCAGTTTCCAGAAATAACCAACCGTCTCAATATTCAGTTTTTCATCCGGAGAATGAACGCCTTTCACATCCGGGCCGAAAGAAATCATGTCCATGCCTTCAAAGTTTTTCCCGATAATACCACATTCCAATCCGGCATGAATAGCCCTGACAACAGGCTCTTTTCCAAAAAGCTTTCTGAATGAATTTCTGGTTACTTCGAGTATAGGACTGTCAAGCCTGGGTTCCCAGCCGGGATAACCATCTCCAGACTCAAACTTTGCTCCTGCCAGCATGAAGACGCTCTGAACCATATTTACCATATTGTTTAAAGCAGATTCGACAGAGCTTCTCTGACTTGTACCTATCTCAATCCTGTCGTCAATAAACTTTACAGAGGCAAGATTGGTTGAGGTTTCCACAAGTCCGGGCATGGTCTGGCTCCATGCCATCTCACCGTGAGGCAGTGCATAGAGTGTACTCAGCAGCCTCATCTGCAGATAATGATCAAGCATAAGTCCTTCATGCGGAGCTTCCTTACAGGTAACAGTAAGCTGCGGAGCCTTTACTGCATATTCATTCTTAACTTCCTTTTCAAAAACTTCAATTTCCTTTCGAATATCTGATTCATGTTTTTCATTCAGCAAGATGATGGCATAGGCTTCCCGCGGAATAGCATTTCTCAGGTTTCCACCTTCAAACTTTGACAGACGGATGTCGTACATTTTTGTCAATTTCCATAAAATACGGGTCATTATCTTTATCGAGTTCCCAAGCCCTTTGTGAATATCGTCTCCGGAATGTCCGCCCGGTAATCCTTTGACATCAATACGAAGTGCTTTCAGAGAATTGGGAGCATGCTCTGTTTTCAGTTCAAACCAGCCCCTCGTATCGCGTCCGCCTGCACAGCCGATAAATAAATCTCCCCAGTCTTCCGAATCAAGATTCAACATGGTTTTCCCGCTGACAAATCCGGGCTTTAAGGCAAATGCTCCCGTCAGTCCGGTTTCTTCATCCACTGTAAAAAGACATTCGATTCTGGGATGCTCCAGACTTTTATCCATTAGAACAGCAAGCTCTACGGCCATACCTATTCCATCATCCCCTCCGAGTGTAGTACCTTTTGCCTTTACCCAGCCATCCTCCACATAAGCTTCTATCGGGTCATTTTCAAAATCAAATTCCTTGTCGGAATTCTTTTCACAAACCATATCAACATGGCTTTGCAAAACAATGGTTTTGCGGTTTTCATAGCCTTTCGTTGCCGGTTTAATGATGACAATATTTCCTGCCTCATCTTTTTTGTATTCAAAGCCATTTGTTTTGGCGAAGTTTTCAAGATAGGCAATAATCTTCCCTTCTTTTTTGGAGGGACGAGGCACCCGGGTTATTTCGTAAAAATATTTCCAGACAAGAGCCGGTTCAAGTTTCAATAAGTCTGACATGGTGATAATTGTTTTGAAATTTTTCTTCCGGCAAAAATCAGCATATTGCAGAAAATAAAGTAAAATATTTTAGCTCCTTCCAATAAAATAAGCTTTAACGGGAATGCCAGCCAATGGCTTAACTTTGCTGCAAAATCACAACTGCCTTATGACCTTGCTTTGCGGAATTATCGGTTTGCCAAATGCCGGGAAATCAACACTCTTTAATGCGTTAACAGGCAAGAATGTTCCTGTGGAAAATTTCCCGTACACCACCACGGAATCAAATATTGCTATTGTCAATATTCCGGATGAAAGGCTGTACAAACTTTCTGAGATGGAACAGCCATATAAAACCACACCCAATACCATTGAATTTATCGACATTGCAGGTATTGCCAGCGGAGCCCATTCCGGAGAAGGACTTGGCAATAAATTTCTGGATGCTGTCAGGCACTGCGAGGCATTAATTCATGTAGTCCGCTGCTTTGACGATGAAAATGTTTTACATATCAACAACCGCATCGATCCTATCAAAGACAAGGAAGAAGTTGACCTTGAACTTCAGTTTAAAGACCTTGAAGTGGTTGAAAAATCAATCGAAAGAAACAAAAAAGCCATGAAAGGAGGAGATAAAGCTCCACTGAAAACGTTGGAACTGCTTGAAAAGATAAAAACCCAACTTGAATCAGGAGGATTTGTGCGCGACATGGAATTCAGCGATGATGAGACAAAAATCTTAAAAAGTTTTAGTTTCCTGACTTCAAAAAAGGTTTTGTATGTAGCCAATGTGGATGAAGATGGGATAAATGGGAATCAGCATACCCAAAGGCTTTCAGAAAGTGCTGCAGAAGAAAAGGCAGAAATGCTGATCCTGAATTGCCGCCTTGAATCCGACATCCGGCAGATTGAAGACGAGGCAGAAAGAAAAGAATTTATGGAAATGTACGGTCTGAAACAGCCGGGTGTAAACCGCCTGATTCAATCGGCTTTCAAACTGCTCGACCTGATTACTTTTTTCACTGTGGGTAAAAAAGAAGTCAGGGCATGGACTACCCCTAAAAACAGTACAGCACCTCAGGCAGCAGGGGTCATTCATTCCGATTTTGAAAGGGGCTTCATACGTGCAGAGATGATTAAATATGAAGATTATATCAATTATGGCTCTGAGCAGGCATGTAAAGACCATGCAAAGTTTCATGTTGTAGGGAAAGACTACATTGTTCAGGATGGCGACTTGCTGCATTTTTTGTTTAATGTTTGAAAATTACAAATGAGGCAATCATTCAAAGTTGCTATCATTCTGCCACCACCATGGAGCCCTTTGATCCCTCCTTTGGGAATTGTTACGGTGGCGGAAATTTTCAGAAAAAACGGAATTGATTGCTTTGAATTTGACTGGAATATTGAATTGCTGCATTCCTTTGAAAAAAAGTTTGGCAAGGACTTTCACAGAAATCACCCATTATATTGGGATGCAGTATATTCATCAAATTTCTGGCAGGAAGCTTTATTTTCAGAAAATTATTTCGGAAAATTAGTTCGCGACTGGTTTGAAAACGAAATATCAGTTTTAATTCAAAAAGGATTTAATGTTTTTGGCTTTTCAGTATTTGACACCAATAAAAATGTGACAAAATATCTGGTAACAAACTTTAAAAAACAGTTTTCAGATTGTCTGATCATTGCTGGCGGTCCGGGGATGAATGTCTATGTTGAATATTCGCATGCTGAAAATTGGTTAAAACATATTAATCTGATTTTTTACAAAGAAGTTGAAGACACTCTTCTGCTGTTTATCAATGCCTTGAAATCATCCGGCAACTTTGATGAAATAAAGGGAACTGCTTACATAAAAAAAACAAATCTTTTTAGCTTTGGTTTCATGAAAGCGGTTGCACGTAAAATTTTGTTCAACAAGCCCATTGAATACTTTTCACTAAAGTATTTACCTCAGAATCATCCCCCTGATCTTGAAAAAATTCCTCCCCTTAACCTTGATCATTTAGACCTTAAGAAATACAAAACAGGAGGAATTCCGATAGAATTTAGCAGAGGGTGTAAAGGCAGTTGTAGTTTCTGCTCGGAAACAGTAAGATATAAGCCATACAGAATCAGGCCAGTATTAGAAATCATAAACGATATAAAAACGGCAAAAGAAAAATACAAAGCAAACTATATATGCCTGATTTGCTCTGCATTAAACGGAGATCCAAAACACCTGAAAGATTTTTGCCAAGCATTAATCAATGAAAAAGTTAATATTCACTGGGGTGGAAATGCAAGACCTGATTTAACGCTTACTCCTGAGTTGCTTGAACTAATGGCAGAAGCCGGATGCCGCGACCTTGATTTTGGTGTCGAAAGCGGGTCTGATCATGTATTATCTCTGATGAATAAGCGATTTGACATTTCAACAGCATCCAAAATAATTCGGAAATGCCATCAATCAGGCATCAAAACATCAGTAAACCTGATAGTTGGGTTCCCGGGAGAAAACGAAGATGATTTCAGATTAACTTTGTCTTTTATCAAAGAACATTTTTCTTTAGTTGAAATGTTTAATGTCAGTAAATGCTATGTAGATGGACAGGCTCCGCTTGGCAAAAGACCTGAAAAGTTCAACATTCAGACTCAAAACAAAAAAATATTAGCATTCAGGGATGAAGAAACGGAAGATGATAAATTGCCGGCTATCATTAAAAACGGGCCATCATGGAGTCATTGGGCTACCATTGATGCACATAATACACCTTATATCAGAGAAAAACGATATCAGCAGGTTTTAAAATTACTGGATGATTTAGGCAAGCGTGGAAACACTCCCCATGATTCCATTCATTCAGCTGATTTACTATGATTTAGATGTTTATTCCAGCCCAGTCAAAAACTTTTTCCAATACTTTTTTTGGGGCATAAACAGGCTTATTCTCCAAAATTCCTTCCTGAGTTTTAAATACTTCAGGATGATAAAAATGAGATGGTCTGCTTTACGGGGCTGCCATAATCCTGCCCAGTGAATAAACAATATCCCGATTTGTCTTCCATCTTCTGATTTAAACAGCTCTCCTTTTTTGCGGATAATCTTTTGCCCTCCCCAGCATTCGAGATATTTTACCTGACTGTTGTGCTCAACAAATTGCCGGTATAAACCCGACAATCTCAACCCGCTGGTAACAAACAGATAATTCAGAAAAGGCTGTTCCATGCAATGCAACTCCATGTATGGCTTAAGTTTCTGTATTTCTGACAGTTTCGATTCAGCCAGGCGAATACTGAGTTTTCCTTTATGAGAAGCAATAAAGCCGGTATTGGCAGCATATTCTATCTGGTCTTTCGTCAGAATATCTGCTTTCATTATTTCTTCCTTCCACACCCATTTCCTGATGGATGGCAGGTTGGAAAAAGAAGTCATAATATCAGTTTGGTCGAGCAGATCAAAAACAAAATCAAGATTTTTCAGGACTATGGTATCAACGTCAATATAAATAAACTTTTCAAAAATTCCTTCCCACATGACCAGCTTCCGGTAATGTCCCGCATAATGATCATGAAAATCAGTACTGATTTGATCGCACCTTCTCAGTTTTTCTTCATCATTAAAAACTGTAAAATTGTATCTGTCTTTCAGCAAAATGATTCTGTTTGTCTTATCATTAAAAGGAATCAGACAGAGAGGAACAGAGGGATTAAACTTCCTCAGGCTGTTTAAAAAAGCTACGACAAGTTCATAAACATCATCATTAGCCAGAAAGTAAATGCCTTTTTCAGCTGAGATCTTCATTTTAACTCTTTCTTTTCCTTTCAATGTTTTCCTTCAGAATCTTTGCATAGTCTTTATACTGTTCTCTTTTCAGAATACCCTGATTGGTGGTGTGTATTCTCCGTCTGTAAATGATTTCGGGAATTACAGTCTGTTTAATATTCAGGTGATTGGCTCTGGCAAACCAATCCACAAATTCACCGACTTCAAGCTGCTCATTCAGATAACCCACCTTCAGAAAAACTTCTTTTTTAACCAGCATGGCTCCGGGGTGGCCTCCTGCAACGACACGCAGAGAATCATCAATGACAAGTTTCGAAGAATCTGGCAATTCAGGACTGACAAACTGTTCCACCTGTCCGAATGCCATTTCAAGGCTTAAATCGTCTCCGAAAGCTTTGAGCAAAGAAAACAAATGATGTTTCTCCCAGATATCATCTGCATCCAGAAAGGCGAGATAATCTCCGGCAGCATGTCGGATTCCCAGATTTCGGGCTGCGGCAGCTCCTTTGTGTTCCTGCCGTAGCAACCTGACTTTTGTCGTATATTTTTTTGCTATATCCAGACTCCTGTCAGATGAACCGTCATCTATTAAAATGATTTCCAATGGTTTTGAATACTGATGAAAAACACTTTGCAAGGCTTCTTCCAGATATTTTTCAGCATTGTAGCAGGGAATAATGACACTCACCCTTTTGGGATTCATGGCATGCTCAATTTCAGGATGTTGCTTTCTAATGCGGTCAAGCGACTTTTTGAAAACCTGTAAAACATTAAGCTCGACCAGTGTTTTGCCTTCTGTCATGTTTTGTCCGTGTCTGCGGACATATAATGTAACTTCTTCCAGCTTTTTCAGGGGAATATTTAGTTCTCTTGCACGGTTGAACCAATCGGCATCTTCTCCGAATTTCAGAAAAGTATCAAAAAGCCCCACCTCCTGAAACACTTCTTTTCGATAAAGTCCTGCACCTATATAGCCGGGGAAGGATTCCTTCGGATTTCCCAGATAAATCCATTCCCCGCTTTGTTCATCTTTTTTCACCAACTGACCGTAGCCATGTACAACTTTTAACTTAGGATCAAACTGAAATTCTGCTATTAAGCGGGTAAGATTTTTATCCGGCCAGAAATCGTCTGCATCCAGAAAAGAAATAAACTCACCCGAAGCCTCGCTGATACCCCTGTTACGGGCAGAAGCAGGTCCTCCGTTTTCCTTGTAAATGTAACGTAATTCAACACCTGAAGACCTGACAATATTTTCCGTATTGTCGGTCGAACCATCATTTACCACGATGATTTCAATGGCCGGATAATTCTGGGAGATAACATTGCTGATGGCTTCAGCTATAAACTTTTCACCATTGTAAACCGGTATAACCACACTGATCAGCGGAAATTTTTCCAATGAGGCAATATCCTGATTTACCACCGGCTTTTCCGACTGAATTTTTTGCAGAAATTTTGCAATTACCGGAGAGATTTCGCTTCTGTTTTTACCCAGCAATAATTTAAAAGACGGAACTTCCTGACACAGCCCGCATATCAGTTCATGTGTAAAACGTCCGGCATAAGGTAAATGCGATAAAGTTGTAAAAGAAACGGCTGACTGAACTGTCCAGTATGGAACTGAAGTGATAGAAGTTTCATCATGATCGCAGAACTCCGGTATCAGAATGGCATTTACCGGAAGTTTTTCAACCAGCCTGTTTTTCAGACCGGGATATAATAACATCAGGGCTTTTTCTTCCCTGTTTTTCTCATAAGGCAGTAAATAGTTACGGAAATAAGCGTACTCAGAAGTTTCAGCATGTTTAATTTTTGCTGAGCAATACAGGCTGAAGACCACAGGCTGCGGTTCCAGCTGAACAATAACATAGTCATCTGACAAATAATTCATCCCATGTTCGAGGCAACGGATAGCCGTGGATGATTTTCCTACCCCTCCCTTTCCTGAAATTAAAACAGCTCCCTTTTCATTTCCAATGGCTGCGGCATGCAGAAGTTGTTTTTTATTCTTTTCCATCCACCAGTGAAATAGCGTACGAAGAGGAGCTGATTTTGACCAGAAAGGCAACTTAGCTGGTGATTTCACCCAAAAGACACCTATGTTTTGTTCAAGATCCATTACCACTACCGATAAATCGCTCCAGTGAAAGGCTGTTTTGATTCGCTGGCTTTCAAACCCACTGATATCACCTCTGTCGGTAAAATCAGACCATCTGCATGGCGGGTCAATCATGGCAACACCACTGCTGTCGCTGTCCCAAACACAAAAAGTTACATCTGCTTCTCTGCACTCAGGAAGCTGAAGATGTGCCAATGCAGGCGTAAATATATCGACCATTGAATCTCCGGCAAATGCAATACAGACAATCGTTTCAGCAACCTCAAAATAAAATTTTCTCTCCCCGCTGACTGCTGCTGCCTGCAGGTATAATTGATGGCATTGATTAAAAAATTCGAGTTGAGCTGATTCTGATTTTACTATTTTGTTCATGTCCTCAGGGATTCATTTTTAATGGATACTCAAAATTCCGTTTTCAAGTTTAAATACCTGATGAGCGAAACGCACCACCCGTTCATCATGACTGACAAGCAATACAGCCGGCTTTTCTTCCAGCTTTTCAAGGTTTTTCATCAGTTGTTCAACGGTGCTTTCATCCAGGTGATTGGTAGGCTCATCCAGTATCAGCAATCTGGGTTTTCGGATAATGGCACGGGCTATGGCTATCCGCTGCCGCTCTCCGCCTGAAAGCATCATCCCGTCCTCGCCTATCAGGGTTTCAAATCCTTCAGGTAATCTCCCGATAAATTCATCGGCAAGGGAAAAATGCACGGCTCTCAGCAAATCTTCTTCTGTCGCTTTTTCGTTTCCGTAGAAGATATTTTCCCTTATTGTTCCTGAAAACAAGGATGGTTGCTGCATGACCACGCCAAAATTTTTCCTCAGGTCACAAAGGTCAATGACATCATAAGGAATTCCGTCTGCGAACAACCGGCCTTCAATCGGTCTGTAAAAGCCAAGAATCAGGTTAATAATAGTTGTTTTCCCTGCACTGTTGGCTCCCGTCAGGGCATAAATCTGAGAGGGCAACAGTTCAAAATTGAGGTTTTTCAGAAGAGGTTTTTCAGAATAAGAAAAGCTAACCTCCTTCAGCGATATAAATCCTTTGAAATCAATCTGTTTAGTTCCTTTATAAGGGACAAAATCCCGGTTATCGGCCAAAGCAAATAGGGTATTCAGCGATTCATTGCCGGCAATAATCTCAGGTACAGAGGTATTGACAGAATTGACAAATCTGTTGAGATAGCCTGCAGCAATGTAAAAAGAAAGAAAATCACCAAGTGTCATTTTCCCTGAAATGACAGCCACCCCGCCAACGACAATGATGACAATAGCGATCAAACCCGTCAATATTTCCTGTATCTGAGAATTGACCGTATAAATGATGGCCATTTTGTTTGTCTTTTTCTGCAAATCATCCAGAATTTCCGACTGTTGTTCCATTTCCTTTTCCTGTGTGGACTGGATGATAGCCAGATCGAGATATTTCAGCATAAAAAACACTCCCTTGCTAAACATTTCAAAGGCACGCTGAAAAGTAAATACACGTTTTTTGATAATTTTACCAATCAGGAAATTCGAGACATACAACAAAGGCACCATGGCCAAAATAATGAGCATGAGTTTCCAGTTGAGCAAAAACAACAAAATCACAAGCGCAATGCTGATAATCAGCGATGGAACAAGCCTTGACACGATGACATTGCTCATGCCGGATAGTCGCTCGGTATCAATAACTAATTGAGTATGAAGAATCTTAATATCGTTTGATGTGTAAAAATTCCTTGAAAAACCGTAAAGTTTTGATAAAAGGTCTTTCCTCAGCAAAAAAACCGATTTATTAATAATTTTAAGGTGAATGTTTCTAAGCCAGACAGATAAGAGTGAACTGGCTGATCGCAATAAAAAAATGGCTGTTCCGGCCAAAATAAGCAGGCGTATATCTTTTTCAGGAATAATCTTATCAAAAGCAAATTTTATCAGCAGGATGACAGGTACAATCAGGAGTGCCTGAAAAGATGATCCGAGTGATGAAGCCAATAGTTTGCTGTACTGATCGCGGAAGAGCCGGATATAATATTTCCATGCCTCCCGTGAAAATGAATATGACTGATTGTTTTTCAACACTAATATTTATTTTCCTGTTTTCTTTTGACAAAAATATGATAAAAGAGAACCTTCAGCGGATTTTCATAATGGGTCCGGAACCGGAGAAATTTTATATATCCAATCATTTGTTTCAAAATGCCCTTTTCTCCCGACTGTTGCAGATAAATCAGATATAGTTGAAACAACTTCCGGAAAAACCTTAATTCCTTTTCTTCTTCAATGAGCTTTGAATTTTTATAAATAATTCTTTCCCTGTAACTTACGTGAGCCTTTAAGAGTATTTTTTCTGCATTTTCAGGTATCTGCAAATGAAAGGTCTCTTTCAGATAACCTAAAGCCAGTTTCACTTTCAATGTGATACCAAACTTTATCATTTGATGATAAAAATATTCCCAATCGATTTGATCCCCAAGGTTTCTGAACAGCATCAGGCAATCGGGTATCCACCGGATGGGAGGCTCCGGATTATAGTGTAAACCATGCGTAATGACATGTATCAGCATATCAGAAGGAGACAATGAATACAATTGAACATCATTGACTTTAAATGCATATTTCCTGTCGGTAAAATCATTTACCCCTGCTTTTCCATGTGCTTCAAAAAACGGATACCAGTGAATATCCAGTTCAATATCCTGGTCGTTTTTTAAACAAATACTTTTGCCATACTGAAGATTATATTCAATATACTCTTCATTTTCGGGTATCCAGCCCTGTTCTCTCAGAAGCCTGAGCGTCCTTTCCGCCTCATGCAGCTGAATCATCATATCAATATCAGACATTGGCCTGGCACCTCTGTCTTTGTAAGCCAAAATGCTTAAGGGAATACCTTTCAGTATCAGCGGATAAACTTGATTTTCAGACAGATAGGCAGTCACTTGACTACAGAAATAAAACAAATTCTGGTTTTTGTACCATGACTGCAGATACACATTTTTAAGCTTGCCTGCAAACATCACCTCAGGCTGCAAATGAGAAAGGTTTTTATACACCAGCGGCAACAACCTGAATGAGGCATGATCGAAATAGCCTTCAAAATTCACTACCTGATTCCATTGCTGCCAGGCTTTAACTGCCTCATTTTCATTAAACAGAGCAGCTTTAAGAAGTTGCTCCTGCTCAGGTGAAGGAAACGGATTTGTGTATTTTACAATCATCCGATTAAGCAATCTTTCAGTTGGCTAATTCATCCTCATGTTCCCTGAAATACAAATCATCATTCATTTCCGGCCATCCCCTTTCATCAAATTCATGAATAGGGTCAAGCATCAGGGCATTTTGCATGTCTGAATATTTTCGCAACACCGGACACTCGTAACCAGTAATATGACCGGGAATTTCAAAATCTGTGGGCATACTCCCGTTTTCTGAATTAACATACTGTTCTTCAGTTACTTCTGAAATAAGTTTTTCGCTTAGCAATGTCGAAAGAAAAATACCCATATCCGTCCTGACTTCTTCCTCCGGAATATTAAATCGTGAAGCAATTTTATCAGTTAAAAAATCAGGAGAGATTTGTTTTTCGATTGATTCCCAGAACCAGGCACCCAGTTTGTCGAGGTTATAGTAGTTACCATTTTTCAGGTTAATTACAATCACCTCATTTTCAATAATATCAAAAACTATATGGGGTTTGTTGATTGTGTATTTTTTTACCATTCTCTATTATTTAAAAATCATATCAAATTCTTCTTGTATTAAAACTATCATGACAAACGATTTTCCGAGTAATTTATTTTTTTAAATGAGTATTTTTAATCATATCGATAATTTTAACGACTTCCGGATCGTATTTAAGCTCATTAAGCTTTTCAAAACATTTCAAAGCTTCCTCATATTGCTTATTCTGATAATAGGCAGCACCAAGGTTTTGCCAACCATCTCTGGAGCCCGGATAAATCCTGATTGCTTTTTTAAACAATTCAACAGCATCGTCTGTCCTGCCCGTTTTTCCATAAACACTCCCAAGATCAATCAGTGCAAGGATGAAATTGGGGTTCTGCTTATAGGCCAGTTCCAGATATTCCAGTGCTTTCCGGTGGTCGCCCATCATTTCCCATGCTTTTCCGCAATACCATGCTGAAGGGACATTTCGGGCATCCAATATTGCCAGTGGATGTACAGCCTTTTCTGCATTTTCCTCAGTCAGATTCCACCTGCCCGACATGATTCCGGAAATTGCTTTTTTGATGTTTCTCTCGTCCTGCAACCATGTTTTTCCCAGCCATGTAGTTAAAATTAAAATGAACAGTGCGGTCAGATGAAGAAATTTACTGTTTTTCATCAGCCATCCATCTTTTTTTAAAGACAATGGACAACAATTCAGATAAATACTGATAATCAAAGCACAATAAAACATCAGCATCACCTGATGCTCCATCCTTTCATAGGGGAACGACAGCATTGAATCGGCAAAATAACCTGCAATGGCACTAATAGCGATTATTGCTATGATTTTTTTTCTGAAATCGCTCTCCTTTTTAATAATGCGGAAAGCAAATAAAATCAGGAAGACAAAAAAAGCAACATAGGCTAAGAGGGCAAAAATCCCTTTTTCACTGAAAATCCAGAGTAGATCATTATGGGGACGCCTGATATTGTTGAAATAATTCTTGTTATAATCCTCCGGCAAATAATCCGCTACTGCTATTTTCCAGTTTCCAGCACCTATACCCAGCAGAGGATGTTTTTTAATCATCCTGAACGACATCTTCCACATTTCGATTCTATGGCGGGTATTGGCTTCTCTGACATCGAACATAGTGGCAGCACGTTCATCTATATTTTTAATTGATTTTTCCTGATTTACACCATCATCTGACCGGCTGATTTTCTTTTCAGCGGCTCTGCTGTCCAGCTTTTGATGCACCGATATGCTGGTCAGTCCCCATGCTGACAGTACAGATAAAACGAGAATAATCCCTGCCAACCTGATATTTCCCCTAAATTTTAAGGCTTCTTCTCCATTCTTCAGTTTATTCCGGAAAACCAGCATGAAAAAAGCCATCACAAACGCAAAAGAAAGCACCGAAAGCCATACTGAGCGTGTTTGCAATAAAAATATAAGGTTCAGATTAAAAAATATCAGAACTGCCAGCGCCTTTCTGTATTTTTTCTGAAAAATCAAGCCGTAAAGCATCACAGGAAATTGAAGAAAAAGCATGCTGGAAAAAAAGTTTTTATGAGTCCAGATGCCTATCACCTTGTAAAGAGCCTGTAAATCATCGTGCCCGAATGCAAAACGGAAATACTGTATGTAACCGGTCAGTAAATAAACAAGGTTCGCAAGGGAGACAAAAACCACAAATGACTCAAGACCTTTATTCATGCTGATTTCATTCACCAAAACCAGCAACAGTAAAAATAGAAGGGCTGTCCGCGATATATCAAATAAACCTTCGACAGGGTTGATAGCATTGACCAGTGAAAAAACAGAAACGATCAGAAACAATAACCAGCAAAGAAATACGGGTAATTGAAGAATTTCAATCCTTAATATTTTTTCCTTCCTGTTAAAAAAGGCTAATAAAAAATACAACAGCAAAATGCCGGAAAGGAAAAGAAATCTGAGCACAAGAACCTGATCAACTGCTTTTTCATCATAAATAACAGGTAAGAGAAAAAAAAGCAATGCCGCTAAAATCAGGTGAATATCTATCTTTTTTCTCTGCGGGATCGGTAAATGATTTTTTTTGGCAGGGACAACAGGTTTGATTTTAGGTTTGTTTTTGTTCATTGATTTAATCTTCCTTTTAAAAGTCAAAGGTTAGTGTATATTTTTGCTTCAGATAAATTAAGTTCAAAAGTGGACGAAAATCCAAAACTAAGTGTCTTAATGACTGTTTTCAACGGGTCAGAATTTTTAAAAACTGCCATTGAATCTGTTATTCGACAATCTTTCAAAAGCTTTGAATTTATTATCATTAATGACGGCTCAACTGACGAAAGTGGTTTAATAATAAAGGCTTTTCGGGATAAAAGAATTAAATCGTTCCACTTTGAAGAAAAAAAGGGTGTTTCGTACAGGAGGCAGCAACTCCTCGACATGGCTCAGGGTGAATTTCTTAACTTTATCGATGCTGACGATTATTTTCATCCGCAGAAATTTGAGAAACAAATTGCTTTCCTCGAACAAAATCCTGATTTTGTTTTAGTTGGCAGTTCAGTCGTTTTCGTCAATGAAAAAGATAATAAAACTTCCTCTTTACGGCTACAGGCCAATGAAGATAAAATACTACCCATCCTCATCTTCAGAAATTACTTTGTCAATTCAGCTGTCATGTTTCGCAAATCAGCCCTGAGAGACCTGCAAATTCCTGATAATTTTGATTTTGTTGAGGATTATTACCTTTGGTGGAAGCTATTGCAAAGAGGAAAAGGCAAAAACCTGAATGAACAGCTGACTTTTTACCGCCTTCACCGGAACAGTATGACCCAGCATCTGGCAGACAAACGTTTTGAAGCCGATAAACACATTTACTCAGTAATTCTCCATGATCTGGGCATTTCTCCCACAAACAATGATCTACGAAGTCACTATTTTATCAGCAAAGGACAAAAAATCAACTCATTTCATCAGATTGCCGAATTGTCTGAATGGATGAATAAATTAAAAATCCATATCAGAATTTCAGGAATTAAAAATTATAAAAGTACCCTGCTTAACAGGTGGTTAAAAATATGCCGGAAATCACTGCATCGTCCTGATATTCTTGTTTATTCCTTATTTTTGCTTATGTTCAGGCATAAATTTTTTCTAAACTGATGTCAGGCAAAGAGTACCATAGTGTTGCACTTATTTCTGCCAATTACAACAACGGCACTTTTCTCAATGAGTTCATTGACAGTATCTTATCTTCCTCTGTTCTTCCCGCTCAGGTCATTATCGTTGATGATGGCTCTACCGACAACAGCCAGGAAATTTTAAGCCAATACATTGATAAAAAACCATTTGAGATTGTTTTGTTTAAAGAAAACACAGGTTTTGCCAATGCTTTGAATACCGCCATCGGAAGAGTTACCTCAGCTTTTACCCTTCGTGCCGATCCTGACGACCTGCTTCATCCACTTAAAATTGAAAAACAGCTTGATTTTTTACTGCAAAATCCCGATATTGCCGGTGTAGGCTGTAATGTCGAATATTTCCATTCCGAAAGCCGGAAGATGCTTCATACATCCAATTTCCCACTTTCTCCAGATGGAATAAGGAAAGCCTATCAAAAAGGAGAGCATGGCCTGCAACATCCGGCCGTCATGATAAGAAGCGAAGTTTTAAAACAATTCTGCTATCATCAAAGTTCTGTCCCTGCGGAGGATTACGAGCTTTTTGCTTCATTGGTTAAAAGTGGATACAAATTTCAAAACCTGAAGGAAGCACTTTACAAAATGAGAATACATCCTGCAAGTTCTTCCAGCAAGATTAGTTTTTCCACTATCAGAAAAACATATTCCCTCAGAAATGAAATTTTTGGCAGAAAAGCCTCTTTGTCAAGACAACTGATGTATTACCTCTATATCAGAAACTACCGGAATTATATGCTTTCCGCAAACCCTTTGAGAAAATATATTTGTCTTATAACTGCCATTTTTTTCTATCCCTCAAAACTGATGAAAAGATTCAAAAGATGAAGATTTGCATTGCCGGAACACGAGGCATTCCCGACAGCTATGGCGGATTTGAACGCTTTGCCAGCCTGATTTCGGCATCTTTGGTGACAAAAGGTTTTGAGATGTATGTTTATTGCCCTCATTATCAAAACTATAAAGAAAAGAAATGGAGAGAGGTCAGGTTAATTTATAAATATTGTCCGCGATTTTTGGGTCATTCTTTTTCTCAGTTTGTCTATGACCTGCTTTGCATTCTCGATTCCCGCAAACGCAATTTCGATGTCATTTATCACCTTGGATACACCAGCAGCGCTGTTTTTATGAAGCTTCACAACAAAAAAGCCGTTATCATGACCAACATGGACGGAATGGAATGGCAGCGGGCAAAATATAACCGGCTGACAAAAAAGTTTTTATTATTCTCTGAAAAACTGGCCGTCAGACGAAGTAATTATGTGGTGGCAGATTCCGAAGTCATCAAGGGATATCTCGATAAAAAATACAAAATCAATTCCTTATACCTCACCTACCCTGTCGGGAAAGTTGAAATTGACAGCTCATACCTGCCCAGGTTTCTTCAACCTGAAAAATATTTTCTCCTCATCAGCCGTCCTGAACCTGAAAATAATCTCGGTTTGATTATTTCTTCATTCTTATTTTCCAAAACCTCTTATCCCCTTGTGGTGGTGGGCAATTTCAGCAACCGGTATGGAAAATTCCTTCAGAAAAAATTTCATGACCAGCGTATTATTTTTGCAGGGGCTATCTATGACCATAACATTCTCAATGCTTTGCGTCATTTTTCACTACTATATTTCCACGGACATTCAGCTGGCGGTACCAATCCATCCCTTCTCGAAGCCATGGCTGCCGGCTCACTGATAGTTGCCCATGATAATGCTTTCAACCGCGAAGTCCTGGGTAACAATGCCTTTTATTTCTCATCTGCTGACGACATTATCTACCTGCTGAATTCCTTTAAATCCAAATCAGATTACAACAGCTGGATTAATGCCAATCTTGAAAAAATCCACCGTGAACACAGCCTGAATCTGATGGTCATGAAATATGCAGAATTTTTTAATTCGGTAAGACGCTATTCCGGTAAACGCTGAATACTATTATTTCGTCTGTATAACCAACCAAACCTGAGAACAACATCTGCCTATGCCATTTAAAAACAGGCTATTTTATATCATCATTTCCGCTGTTTCTATTCTGACCGACCTCCTGCTGCTCAATTTTATTCTCATCAAAAATTCTCTCTTTAATACTGATTCAGACAAAAATGAAGTTTTACTGCTTGTCATCATTTTATTAAACTTGTTATGGGGCATTTTACATTACCTTTTCAATCTGATTGATTATCCCAGGTTTAAACAACGTAAAAAAATCATTTTCAACACTTTAAATGCTTTTTTATTCTGGTTCTTCTGCTTTCTGCTACTGCATCAGCTTATCTTTAACAACATGCCTGCTGATGAATATTACATGCTGAAAATCTTATTTCTACTCCTTTGTTTAATGGCAGGCAAACTTTTTTACGATGTTCTCTTTAAGTTTATCTCAAAAAAAGGCTTTTGTCAGCTTAATGTCATCATCATCGGTTATTCCAAAAACACTGAAATCCTTGAAGACTATTTTCTGAAAAATCCATGGACAGGATTTCGTTATTTTGGTTTTGTTCATGAGGGGAAGTGTCCCGCTAAATATTGTCTTTCAAATGATTATAAAAATCTGATCCAACTCATTGAGCAATACAGGATCGATGAGGTTTTTATCAATATGGATGTTATCGGAGATGAGGTTAAACACGAACTCCTCAACATATCCATTAATTATCCTGTCAGGTTAAACATCATTCCCGACCTTGACGGTTTTCCGCCCTACCGCCTTGGTTATCAACGATTTGACCAGATGCCTGTCATTTCTGTCGGAACTGATGATTTTACAGCCCTCTTTAACAAATTCCTGAAGCAGACATTTGACCTTACCTTCAGCCTGATTATCTTTGCCGTTTTTCTGTGGTGGCTGATGCCACTGATTTCACTTCTGATCAAACTTGATTCAAAAGGACCTGTTTTTTTTCGGCAAATACGTACCGGCTATAAAAACAGAACTTTTACCTGTCTGAAATTCAGAACCATGTATCTAAATAAAGATGCTGATCTGAAACAGGCCAGTAAAGATGATGAACGTATTACAAAAGTTGGAAAATTCCTCAGGAAATTCAGTCTGGACGAACTTCCGCAATTTATTAATGTTCTTTTGGGGCAAATGTCCATTGTCGGGCCACGCCCCCACATGCTTCAGTTAAATGAAAAATTTTCCCGACTGGTTCCCGGCTATAGCACCCGCCACAGGTTTAAACCCGGAATGACTGGCCTGGCTCAGGTCAGAGGATTCAGGGGCGAAACCAAAAACACGGATGACATGCTTGCCCGCATCCGGTTCGATATTTTTTATATTGAAAACTGGTCAATCTGGCTCGACTTAAAAATCATTTTTCTGACTCTTAAAAACATTATTACGGGTAAATCAATGGGTTATTGAACATTCCTTCCATTTAAACCGATGCTGTTGAAATCATTTCAATAACTTTGCACCCCTGTTGAATAGCTTAAATTTTATCACAAATGGATAATAACTTCCAGAAAATAATTTCCCATTGCAAAGAATACGGATTTGTATTCCCTTCATCTGAAATCTATGACGGACTTGGAGCAGTGTATGACTATGGTCAGAATGGAGTTGAACTCAAAAACAATATCAAAAATTACTGGTGGAAAGCCATGGTTCAGCTTCATGAAAACATTGCCGGTATTGATTCTGCTATTTTTATGCATCCGAAAATCTGGAAAGCCAGCGGCCATGTGGACAGCTTTAATGATCCCATGATCGACAACAGGGATTCCAAAAAGCGCTACCGTGCTGACGACCTGATTGAAGAACAATTACAGAAGTATCAGGATAAAATCGACAAAGAAATTGAAAAGGCAAGCAAACGATTTGGAGAAAGCTTTGATGCCGAACTGTTCAAGAATACCAATCCCCGCTTGCTGGAATACCGGAATAAATATAATGAGCTAAGCCAACGCTATGTTAAAGCCATGGAAACCAATGACATGGCTGAACTAAAACAAATCATTCTCGATTATGAAATCGTTTGCCCTGTTTCTGGCACCAGGAACTGGACAGACGTACGTCAGTTCAATCTGATGTTTGCCACACAAGTGGGCAGCACCGCTGAAGGTGCCAGCGAAATATATCTGCGTCCTGAGACAGCACAGGGTATTTTTGTCAATTTCCTGAATGTGTATAAAACCGGCAGAATGAAAATCCCGTTTGGGATTGCTCAAATAGGGAAAGCATTCAGAAATGAAATTGTTGCCCGACAGTTTATTATCCGTATGCGGGAATTTGAACAAATGGAAATGCAGTTTTTTGTCAGGCCGGGAGAAGAAATGAAGTGGTTTGAATACTGGAAGGAAGCCCGCCTGAAATGGCATAAGGCTTTGGGTATTCCTGAAAATAAATACAGGTTGCATGTTCATGAAAAATTAGCCCATTATGCCAATGCTGCCGTGGATATTGAATTTGAGTTTCCCTTTGGCTTCAAGGAATTGGAAGGTATTCATTCCCGTACCGATTTCGACCTGAAACAGCACCAGGAATTTTCAGGCAAAAAAATGCAATACTTTGATAATGAATTAAATGAAAGTTATATCCCTTACGTAATTGAAACTTCCATCGGCCTCGACCGAATGTTTTTATCGGTAATTTCTCATGCTTACACAGAGGAAAAGCTGGAAGATGGTTCTGAAAGAGTAGTTTTAAAAATACCTGCTTTCCTCGCACCTGTAAAAGTGGCCATTTTACCCCTGGTCAAGAAAGACGGGATGGATCAGAAAGCCCTTGATATTTACAGCAACCTTAAATTTCATTTCCAGTGCCAATATGATGAAAAAGATTCCATCGGACGAAGGTATCGAAGACAGGATGCTATTGGCACTCCCTACGCCATTACCATTGACGGACAAACCTTTGAAGATGATACAGTTACCCTTCGTTACCGCGATTCCATGCTACAAAGACGGGTTTCTGTTCCAGAACTGATTGACGAACTGGAAAAAGAGCTTGACCTGACAAGGGTTTTAAAGACCCTGATGTAGTAATTGCTTTTTGCTCTTTTCCCATATTTGGCTTCTCTCAATCGTTTTTTTTTGTTGCATTAATTAATATTGAAAAGATTTCTGCAAACGTACCCGAATAAGCTTTCAATTAAATTTTTGATAATACTATAATGAAAATAAGTTTAGTCCATTACATGGATGATGTGTCAAGGTAAATTTTCAATACTTTTCACAAAAAACAGCAGTCAGCTATCCAAAAGTAGCCACCAGACAGTCATCAACAGGAACGAAAAATACGGGACACTTTACTTATCACCCATCACGCATTACTGATCACCCATCAACCGTAACATAACCGGACAATTTACAATAACATTTGGTATAATTATCCCTTTTCAGCCTATATTTGCCTGAAAATCCCAATCATTTGCAGCTCACTGAAGGAAAGATTATTTACATTCATCCTACCCAGTACAGAATGTTTTATCGTTGTACGATCCCCATGTCGCTGCCTGCCCTTATCAAAAGAATTGATTATCCTGTAAAAGGCTTTTATCCTGAGGAACTTACGGCTGACATCATCAGAAAAGCTGAAATTGCCATTATAGACATTCACTGGAATTATGCACTGGCAGGTGCTTACCAGCTGGTTAAAGATCTGAAAGAACTCAATCCGGAAATCATTGTCATTGCAGGAGGAATGACAGCTTCCATGTACCCTGAGCAACTAACACAAAAACTTGATATTGATTATGTTATCCGTGGTGATGGGGAAATACCTTTGCCAGCACTGGTAAATGCTATTTCAGAAAAAACCGATATGACTCATATTCCCAATGTCTTCGGAAAAAACGGCCTTGTCACAGAATGGAGTTACTTTTTGACCAGCGAGGAACTTAATAAAAATGAGTTTTACGACCTGAGATTTTTCCCTTCCTATCAGTCAGATATCCGCAAAATTCACAAAAGGCACTTTGGCTGGCCGAATTATACTTTCCCTTATCTATTACCTTTCCGGGGTTGCCCGATGCCATGCCCAAGCTGTGCAGGAGGTATTGGCGAACAAAAGAAACTGTTCAGAAGAGGATGTGTGGTCAGAGATGCTGAAAAACTTGCCGGAGACTTAAGTCTTTTGAATAGCTTTAAAGATATACGTTTCGTCAATGTGATTCACGATTTTGTAAGTCTCATGCCTGAAGACTATGTTAACACTGCTCTTTCCACCCCCAACAGGCTTTCTCTGGTATATGAATTTACCACTGCCCCACCACCCGAACGTCTCGAAAGGCTTTTTGGGACTTTCAGAAGAGGAGTTCTGTATTTTAGCATCGATAAAATGCATACCCAGAGCGACCACCTGATTGATCCGTCTGTTCTGATAAACCTCATTGAAAAGACGAAAAAAACAGGCAGATTTATTCCGGTTTTATATTACAACAGTACGTTTAAGTCCAACCCGGAATATGTAAAGGTTTTAAATGCAGTTGCACGTCAAACCCGTTGCCTGACTGCTGATGTCTCCGGATGGTGGGAAGATTTTCCCCGCCCTGATGAAAACGGAATAGCTTCAACGGAATCATTTGCTAAGTTTTTTGATCTTTCTCAAAAACCTAAACTCAGTATTTTTACGAAATTAAAGCGATGGCTGGTTTTCAGGCTTTATCTTGTTTTTACCTTTATTTTACCTGATATTTTGCTTCTTAAAATAAAATCCGCTTATGTCCGGCTGTTTAATCCTTATCTGCAATAAATTTCAGCAAGCATGACTAATTTTGCACTTAATCCCAATTATCCTGAATTTTGATAAATATCCTTGTCATCAGTAATTATTCCAACAGCTTGTCATCAAGGCCTGAAGCTGAAATTTTCCTTTCACTGGACAAAACCAGATTTCAACTTACCGTCATGACTGATGAACATACCGAATACGCTGAAAAGTTCAGAGAATCAGGAATAAAAGTGATTCATTATATCCCCTTTAGAAAAGTCAGCAAAAAGGAAATAGATTTCATCAGGAATGAAGTAAAGGATGGAAAATATGACATCGTTCATGTTTTTACCGGAAAAGCCATCATCAACTGCATTCTGGCTGTCAGAAAACTGAAAACAAAGTTATTGCTTTACAGAGGCTATACCGGCAATATTCATTGGTACGATCCCCTGGCATATCTGAAATATCTGCATCCCCGTGTTGACGGGATTATCTGCAATTCAACATCTGTAAAACTGAGTATCGACCACAACAATCTGTTTTCCAAAAGAAAAACGGTCGTTATTACCAAAGGACATGATCCTTCATGGTACACAAATGTTTCTCCGGCTGATATTCATTCATTGGGAGTAAAAAAAGGCAGTTACGTTTTTATCACTTCGGGAAATGCACGCAAAATGAAGGGATTCAGGTATTTACTAAAGGCGATAGATATGCTTCCTGAGGATGCAGATATTCAGCTGATCATTGCCGGAGGAGACGAAAACTTCATTACAAAATTCAGCAGAAAGCTACATGAAAACAAAGAGAAGGTAATTTTTGCCGGATATAGGAAAGATTTATTATCGGTAGTAGCTGCCTGCGATGCCTTTATTTCTTCTTCTGTAAAAGGAGAATCATTTAATAAATCGCTTGCCGAAGCCATCATGTTGGGAAAACCTGCTATTATAACCGGTATTGAGGGAAATAAAGGGATGGTAATCCACGAAAAAACAGGTTTAATTGTCCCTGCACGAAACGCCCGTGCATTGGCAGATGCTATGTTACAGTTTTATCATCATCCTGAAAAATCCGCCTTGCTAGGCATTGAAGGAAAAGCTCACCTGTCGCAAAATTATTCCTTCCATTCAACAGTCCGTCAGTACGAAGACTATTATACATCACTGATTGACAAGTAATTATCATTTTCAATTAATCTCTAAAAAAAGAAAATTATTGGCTTGTTTTTTCAGGAAAAAGAATAACTTTGCCACTCAAAAATTTAATAAAATTTTGACCAAAAACGAAGATAATGGGTAAAGGAGATCCAAAAACGAAAAGAGGAAAAATTTTCCGCCACAGTTATGGAAAATATAGAAAAAGAAAAGCACAAAAAGCACTGAAAGCTACTGCATCATCAGAAGAAATCAGGGAAATGGTAAGCGAGGAAGTTGTAGCTGAAGTAACCAAGAAAGTTGAAAAGAAAGTAGCTGAAAAAGTAAGCAAAGCTAAAAAACCTGCACCCAAAAAGGCTAAAAAAGAAAATCCTGAAACTGAAAATCCTGCAGAACAAGAAGAGCAGACCCCAGCAACAGAATAAATTCATTTACTCAGTTTTCCAACCTTTTTAAGCCTCTCAAATACTTTTTCGCTATGGGGGGCATCTTTAAATTCATCGGTTAAATCCTGACCAGCCCAATGTTCGTAATGCATGCCACGCTTCCAGTAACGGCTGTTCGTTACATCGTAAACAATTCCTTTGAAAGCAATCCATATTTCCGGCAAATCCTGTCCGTTCCGGAGGGCAAGCTGGGCGCGGGTATAAAGTTTTTCATGCTCCTGCATCGACAATATGATTGCTGATTAAATATTCAAGTATCTGAACGGCATTCGTGGCCGCTCCCTTTCTGACATTATCGGCTACTATCCACATATTCAAACCGTTGTTGCGGTACAAGTCTTTTCTGAGTCTTCCGACAAAAACTTCATCCCTGTCGAATGAGGTTAATGGCATTGGATAAATGTTCGAAGCAGGATCATCCTGAACCACTATCCCTGCTGAGTTTTTAAGTATCTCAGTAACCTCTGCCATGTCAATATCTTTTTCAAATTCGAGATTGACACTTTCGGAATGACCCCCGACTACCGGAACCCTGACCACCGTAGCTGAAACTTCAAGCTCAGGAAGGTTCATAATTTTACGGCTTTCTTCAACCAGCTTTATTTCTTCGGTAGTATATCCGTTGTCATAAAATTTTCCACCATGTGGCAGACAATTCATATCGATAGGATATGGATAAACCTTTTCAACATTCACTTGTCTTCTTTCCCCGAAAAGCTGATTGATTCCTTTCATTCCCGTACCGGATACTGACTGATAGGTAGAAATAATCATCCTTTTCAAGCCGTAGCGAAGGTGAAGGGGATAAGCTGCCACTACCAACTGAATGGTCGAGCAGTTCGGGTTGGCAATGATCAGGCTATGAATATTCAGTACTGAACCGTTAACTTCAGGAACGACAAGGGGAATATTTTCATTCATGCGCCATGCTGAAGAATTGTCAATTACAAAACATCCCTGCCCTGCAAAGATGGGGGCATACTGAAGCGAGGCTTCCGCACCTGCTGAAAAAAGAGCCACATCCGGCTTTAATTTTATCACTTCTTCCACTGATAGAATACGCACCTGATGATTGTTGACAGTATAAACTTTATTGACGGAGCGCTCGGAAGCAGATAATATCAGCTCTGTGTACGGAATATTCCTCTGATGAACAACCTCTATCATCTTTCGCCCGACAAGTCCGGTTGCTCCTATGATGGCCAGTTTCATTAAAATCGCTTTTTTGTTAAAATTTTAACTACTTAATTTTGTTGTAAAGATACCATCTGCAATTGGATTGAGTCATTATTCTTCTGTATCCCTGTATTTTTTTTCAGTATTTTTACAGTCGAAAAAAATAATGCTGTAAGCCTTAAATCCAAATATGAAAGTAAGATTTAGCAGTCTTTTCATCATCGCAGTTCTGTTTTGCCTGAATGTCCGGGCACAGTTGTCTGATAATTTTCAGGATTATAATTTCGATAAGAATCCGGAATGGTTTGGAAATACAGGAAGTTTTAAAGTGAATGACCTCCTGCAGCTTCAGCTCGACACCTCAGGAAGCGGGACCAGATTCCTTGCTACTCCCAACCAACTGATTGACAATACGGAATGGAATTTCTGGCTTAAACTCAACTTTGACCCCTCAGCCAGCAATCAGGTTAAAATTTATTTATGCAGTGACAACCAGGATCTTACAAAACCTTTAAACGGTTATTTTATCAGAATAGGAGAAAATCTTTCATTAGACGACATAGTTCTTGTCAGACAATCCGGGACTAATGAATATCTGATTATTGACGGTATTGACGCCCATGCAGCCAAAACACCAATTCTGAGAATCAAAGTATTGAGAGACAATGCAGGCAACTGGCAATTGTTCAGCGATACATGCGGTGGAAAAAATTTTAAACCGGAAGGAAGCGGATTTGATACGATGATTAAAAATACTTCGTGGTTCGGAGTCGTTTGCAAATTCACATCCTCAAATGCCAAAAATTTCTTTTTTGATGACTTTTACATCGGGCCGGAACAAAAAGACACAATACGCCCCGAAATCAAATCCTTTAAGATTAATAGTAAATATCACCTCAGTTTATTTTTTACAGAAGAAATTGATACGGGAGACGTTAAAATCAGTTGTTTTTCAGGAATTTATCCCATCGTTCCTTCATCCTTTTCAATTATCAGTTCATCACAGATTGATGTTTTTCTTGACCCTAAAAACGATTATCCGGCTAATCAGCAACAAAGACTGGCAGTCAGTCAGATAAAGGATCTGGCAGGCAACATCATGTTACCTGGGGTCATTGATTTCATTTATTATTCTTTCGAGCCGGGAGATGTCGTGATCAATGAATTCATGGCCGACCCCTCTCCGGTTGTCAACCTTCCTGATGCCGAATATATTGAATTGTTTAACACATCAGATTTCAGTGTTCCGCTTCAGGATTTCAGCATTGAAGATGGTTCATCAAAAGTCAACCTGCCCGTTTACAAATTTCCACCCCACTCCTGCTTAATCCTGTGTAAATCTTCAGATACGGCACTCTTCAAGCCTTATGGGGCAACAATAGGCATTAACCTTCCTTCCCTGAATAATAGTGGCGACATGCTAAAACTTTCGCATTATCTTTCAGGTACAATCGACTCATTTCAATATGACCTGAGCTGGTACAGGGACATTCAAAAACAAAACGGAGGTTGGTCGCTCGAAAGAATAAATCCTTACCAGAAATGTCTGATTGAAGTGGAAAACTTCACTTCATCCGTCTCACCTGATGGAGGCACACCCGGAAGAAAAAATTCTGTATTTGACAGCATATCAACTCAGGTAATCCCTGTAAAATATAACATTTCCATCCTGAACGACAGCACTATCCTGATTAGTCTGAATCAGAAAATTAAAACAGTTTCCCCTCAGCAAGGCCGTTTAGAATGTCTCGATTCCCCCCAAGACACCATTAATTTTAAACTTTTTTATCAGCTTTCATCAGTCATACTGCAACTTAACGACAAACTGCAATTCAATAAAAGATACCGCGTCTGGGTTAATCTCGCCAATTGTATGAATACATTGATAAAGGTTGATACCAACATAGTAATTCCTGCTCCGATTGATTCCTTTGATTTAATCATTAATGAAGTCTTATTCAATCCGCAGACCGGAGGCTCTGACTTTATAGAATTATTCAATCGTTCAGATAAATACTTAAATATCAAAGACTTAAAAATTGCCCGACTTGATGACAGTTTAAAATTAAAAGATATAATAACCCCTTACAGCAGGGATTTTTATCTCTTTCCGGGTGATTATGTGGTTTTAACTGATAACCCCGAAGACATAAAACTGAGATATTCGGTAAAAAATCCGGATAAGCTCTTAAAAGCTTCGATGATTACCCTGCCTGATGACAAGGGTGACATTGTTTTACTCTATAACAACAGATGGATTGATTATTTTCATTACGAAGATGATTACCATTTTAAACTTATCAGTAATCGTGATGGTGTGAGCCTGGAACGGCTTAATCCGGATGCTGCCACAAACAATCCGGCCAACTGGCATTCAGCCTCAAGTACTTCCGGTTATGGAACGCCTACCTATAAAAACTCACAATTTTCTGATTTACAACAGGAAGAAACCGAAATCAGCATACAGCCGAAAATATTCAGCCCCAATGGAGATGGATTTGACGATGTCCTGAAAATTGTTTATTCTTTTGATAAAAGCGGGTATTTTGGCTCAATCAGAATTTTCAGTCTGACTGGCAGGATGGTAAGAGAATTGGCGAATAACGACCTTTTCGGTACCGAAGGCTTTTATACATGGGATGGCCTCGATGACAACGGACAACTGGTTGCTTCCGATGTCTATATTATCTTTACTGAACTAATCTCCGGTGATGGAAAAGTCAGGAAGATTAAAAATTCCTGCACTGTTGTCAGATAATATTGAAAATGATCAGTCCCGGGTTTAAAGTTGCGTTCAAAACTCACGCTTTGGGAAAATACTGTTCCGAACTGAGGTGGATGGTGAATATTTTTTCAGTTCAAATAATCCTTCAGATCAGTCATTAACCGCTGACGGGCATTGAATATCCTGCTTTTTACCGTTCCGATGACAATATCCTGTTCTTCAGCAATTTCCTTGTATTTATAGCCTGCCACATACATTCTGAAAGTTTCTCTAAGTTCAGGCTGAAGACGGTCGATCACCGATTCGATTTCATTGTAAGAAAACTCTGCATCTCCGTTTATCATATTTTCTGATTCAGGTAACCCGGCACCAAAAGGCTCTTCTGTTTTTTCTATTTTAACATTCGATTTGAATGTTCTTCTGTAATTATTGATAAAAATATTTCGCATAATGGTATAGAGCCATGCTTTCAGATTATCATGATTACTGAGTTTTTCCCTGTTGACAAGTGCTTTCAGATAGGTTTCCTGAAATAAGTCGTTGGCATCATCATGATTGCTTGTCAGACTTAATGCAAAGTATTTCAGCTGATCCTGAAAACTTAAAATGTAATGATTGAACTCTTTTGCTGTCATATTATTTTGTTTAATTTTTTCTGTTTAACTTTAAACAAAATGCATGCAAAAAAATGCCGGAGATTGAAAAATATTTTAAGGATTTATTTAAAGATTTGAATATGAGGCCGTTAGAAAGGAAAATTTTTATTCAAAAAATTGAATTAAATCGGAAACCGATTTCAGCAGGAACACATTTGAAGGTAAATTGCCCGAAATGGTTCCGGCAAAATAACCTGACACGCCAATTTTTGCCTGCTGAAAATCTGATGCTAATTTCTGAATATATCTCTGAGGATTTAAATCATGAAAAGAAGAAACAAATGCTGTGATAATCCGGTCAGGTTTTATTTTTTCGCTTACCGATAATATATCATTGTAAGGAGAAGACTGCCCCATGTAAAATACATTAAAATTATGTTTTTTCGACAGGTAATAATAAAACAGCAGACCGAATTCATGGTATTCGCCTTCGGGTAAAAACATCAGAATAGTCCCTTTGATTTTTGACTTGTCCAACACTATGTTGTCTATCGCAACAATGAGTTTCTGACGTATCAGATTGGAAATGAAATGCTCATGTACGGGGAGGATGTTTCCTGTCTGCCATAAAACACCTACCTTATCAAGAAAAGGGAAAATCAGCTCAATTACAGTGGTTTCAAAACCGTATTGCAATGAGCTGTCGTTAAGTACCTTCAGAAAATCATCCTCATTCAGGTCGATCATGGCCTTAACGAGTGAATTTATTCTGATCTGATGCGCCTGTGAGCTTACCTTCAGCGCCTCCACCATTTCGGCTATCTTCTTATCGGAATTTCCGGCAATTTTCGAAATTTTTATGCCCGATTGGTTCAGAATCGCAACATTTAAAATCTTCTTAAGGTCTTCATCCTGATACTGCCTGATATTCGTAGGTTTTCTATCAGGGTTTAAAATATGGTACCTTTTCTCCCAAATTCTGATGGTATGGGCTTTTATACCTGTCAGCCTCTCCAGATCTTTTATTGAATAACTCACTTTTGTTTTTTTCTGAAACACAAAATTAAAGTGTTTTGTTCATTTTTCATCTCATAATTTTAAACAAATTGTTTACAACTGAAATGCCCGGCAAATTCATTTTTACAGTCAAAATATTTTAGTCTATTTTTGAAAGCGAAACAAAAACAATTTAAAATGAAAAGAGACGATTTAGTATTTGAAATAATCCGGAAGGAGAAGGAAAGACAGATGTATGGCATCGAACTGATTGCCTCCGAAAACTTTGTCAGTGAGCAGGTATTGGAAGCAATGGGTTCGGTGATGACCAACAAATACGCTGAAGGCTATCCCGGCAAACGCTATTACGGAGGTTGCAAACACGTTGATGAAACTGAACAGCTGGCTATTGACCGCTTAAAAGAGCTTTTCGGTGCAGAATGGGCAAACGTACAACCCCATTCGGGTGCACAGGCAAACATGGCTGTCTTTTTAGCCTGCCTGAAGCCGGGTGATAAATTTATGGGTCTGAACCTTGCCCACGGAGGACACTTATCCCATGGTTCTCCTGTCAATTCTTCAGGAATTCTTTATCAGCCAATTGCCTATCATGTGGATGAAAACACAGGGCTGATCGATTATGACAAAATGGAAGAAATTGCCCTTGCCGAAAAACCCAAACTGATTCTTGCCGGAGCATCGGCCTATTCCCGCGACTGGGATTTTAAAAGAATGAGAGAAATTGCAGATAAAATAGGCGCGATTCTGATGGCCGACATCGCTCACCCTGCCGGTCTGATTGCCAGAGGTATTCTGAACGACCCGCTCCCCTATTGCCACATCGTTACTAGCACCACACATAAAACCCTTCGGGGCCCGCGTGGCGGAATTATCATGATCGGAAAAGATTTTGAAAACCCATGGGGAAAAACCACTCCTAAAGGCGAAATCAGGATGATGTCGTCATTGCTTGATTCTGCTGTCTTCCCGGGCATTCAGGGTGGTCCGCTTGAACATGTCATTGCTGCCAAAGCTGTTGCTTTCGGAGAAGCTCTCACTGATGATTACATGGATTATATCATACAGGTAAAGAAAAATGCAGACGTCATGGCATCGGCATTTATCGAACTGGGCTACAAGGTTATTTCCGGAGGCACTGATAATCACCTGATGTTGATTGACCTGAGGACAAAATTCCCCGACCTGACCGGAAGAAAAGCAGAAGATACCCTGGGTCTTGCAGATATCACCATTAATAAAAATATGGTTCCTTTCGATAGCCGCTCTCCATTCCAGACTTCCGGAATCAGGGTTGGTACACCTGCCATTACTACCCGTGGGCTCAAGGAAGAACACATCAAACCTATCGTTCAGATGATTGATAATGTATTATGCAACATCGACTCTCAGGAAGTTATCGAAAAGACAAAGAAACAGGTGAATGAGATGATGAGTGAGTTTAAGCTCTTTGCCTGGTAAACTCAGATTGATTTTTTAAAGGCGAGCCAATAGCGATCAGGTATTTCACCTTTTGAAGCCATTTCATAATCTTTATAGGAACAGGGGACAATTTCTTTCCCTGCATGATGCGGATCAGCAAGCGGAATTTCCATCCACCAACGATTGGTTTTCCGGCTCTTGTAAAAAGTAATAGGCTGAGAACCAGCAACATCTGCTGCAATATATTTAACAAAATTAATCTCATCTCCTATTTTAACCTCATTAAAACGATGTGCCACACCATCAGTAAAGTACCATATCATCTGGGCAATCAGCTTGGCAGTCTGATGATTGTTGTCGATTTCATTCCGGTATCCGTAGATGCTGAAAGACTGAAGGTTGTCGCTGATACCTGCAAACCGGGCAATTTTTACCGCTTCCTCGACAGTAAAGCCGGCAGCAGATGAATCATAGGAAGCCATTGCGTCAGCCTGGCGTACAGAAGACAAACTGAAACTGATAAAATCGGCATTGCGGATAAAAGGCTCAATGTCATCAAATGACTCACGGATACGGCCAAGCCTCATGACATCAAAATAAAATTTCTCCATCATCTTAAATGCCATCTGGTCGGTAAGAAACGACTGAACACCCAGATGTATGAGGTGAAACAAATAAGAAGGTTCGCGAAGCAAAATCTTCGACAGATAATTGTCGGAAACGGCTTCCTGATCTTCGTTAAAAAACAGGTCTATTTTGGAATTAATGCAACAATAAGTAACATATTTTGTAAGATACTCAAAAGCCAGATATTGTGAATAGACAAAAGGAGAATTTGACCCGATTACCAGAGGGATGATACCCATTGACTGAATTTCACTCAGAATGTAGCCGAGTTTTTCGAATATTTTCGGATCATTCAAATCCAGGTAAAAGTTGCCCAGATCAGCCACCATCATGGCATATTCCTTTTTCATCAGGGCATACAACTGGTTTCTGACTTCATGGCAATCATAGTCCGATTTATTACCAATCAGCCCGATCAGAGCTATTTTCTTTCCTGACAATGACGGGAATGTCCTGTCATATATTTCTACGGCATTTATCCAGCTATCGTTAGATATATTCTCAATATTCAACTCATCCCTGACATTTACCGGAATAAATACATCTTCTAAATTCATGGCATTTTTTATTTCCCGGGCAAAACTAATGTACAGGCAGGCAAGAGCCGGCTCTAATTATTCACAATGAAGTTAATTTTTAAACAGAAAGCAAAATATTCTAATTTTGCCGGAAAAAATCAGTCATGATTTTAATCACAGGGGCAAGCGGATTCGCAGGATCATATATTTTATATGAGCTTTTCAGAAGACAAAAAAAAGTAAGGGTTTTTAAAAGGCCGGACAGTAGCTTCAGGCAGATTGAGTTTGTGTTTCGTCTGATGAATCAGGATAAAGAGCTTACCTTCAACGATTATATCAATTATTTTGACTGGGCAGACGGTAATCTGGACGACAGGGAAAGTATTGAGGAAGCCATTTCAGGTATCACTGAAATTATTCATTGTGCGGCTATCGTCAGCTTTGCCAAACCGGATAAAAATAAAATACTGAATATCAATTACAGAGCTACTGCACATCTTGTAAATCTTGCCATTGAAAAAGGTATCTCTAAGTTTCATTACCTTAGCTCAATAGCCTCTCTCGACAGGAATAACGACAATACCGTCAGAGAAGAAAATTTTCCTGTAACTAAAAAATTTTCTTCAACTTACTCACAAAGTAAATATCTTGGTGAAATGGAAGTCTGGCGGGGTTATCAGGAAGGCCTGACAGGTATCATTTTAAATCCCGGAGTCATTACCGGCCCTATGGCAGAAGACAAGCCTACTTTAAAACTAATAAATGTTATCCGAAAAGGATTTAAATTTTATCCGGTCGGGACAAACGGATATGTTGATGTCAGGGATGTGGCGGGCACGTTTGTACAACTTATTGATTCTGAAGAATTTTACAACCAGCGATATATTTGTGTATCCGAAAATCTGAGCTACAGGGAAATCTTTGCAATGGTAGCCGTCCATTCTGGTGTAAAGGCGCCTTCCATCCGTGCAACGCGGTGGATGACCATTACAGCCATGATATTAGATCATATCAGGGCGGTTTTCACAGGAGATCATGCACTTTTTAAACTGGAGCTTGTCAAGCTGATTAACAGCCACTATTTTTATGACAATACAAAAATCAGAAACACATTGGGGTATCAATTCATGCCGATTAATCAAAGTATTCACGACATGATCAAATATAGCATAAACCCATGAAATTCAAGCTTCATGCGTCATATCAACCACAGGGAGACCAGCCCGAAGCCATTGAACAGCTTGTCAATGGGATAAAAAACGGAGAAAAATACCAGGTTTTGCTCGGTGTAACCGGTTCAGGAAAGACTTTTACAATTGCCAATGTCATACAACAGGTAAACATGCCTGTACTGGTTTTGAGTCATAATAAAACACTGGTAGCCCAGCTCTACGGGGAATTCAAACAATTTTTTCCTGAAAATGCGGTAGAGTATTTTGTCTCCTATTATGATTATTATCAGCCTGAAGCTTATCTGCCTGCCACCAATACTTATATTGAAAAAGATCTGAGTATCAATGCGGAAATAGAAAAACTCAGGCTCAGGGCAACCTCTTCCCTGTTGTCGGGAAGAAGAGATATTATTGTGGTGGCAAGTGTTTCATGCATCTATGGAATAGGCAACCCTGAAACATTCAGAAATGCTACCATCCATGTTTTTCAGGGACAGTTGATCGACCGGAAATACCTGCTGATGCAGCTGATAAACGGCCTGTATTCCAGAACATCTGCAGAGCTGAACAACGGCACTTTCAGGGTTTCCGGGGAGACAATCGATATCTTCCCCACTTATTCTGATGTAGCTTACCGCCTGATTTTCTTTGATCAGGAACTCGAACAGATTCAGATGATTGACCCAAAAACAGGGCATAAAATTGAAAAACTGGAGAGCCTGATGATTTATCCGGCCAATTTATTTGTTACCCCTCCCGAAACCATGCAGATAGCACTCAGGGAAATCAAAAATGATATGATCCGCCAGAGCCAGAAATTTGAACTGGAAGGAAAAATGCTGGAAGCCAGAAGAATTGAAGAAAGAGTTAATCTCGATATGGAAATGATTAAGGAGCTGGGCTATTGCAATGGCATTGAAAACTATTCGAGATATTTCGACAGGAGAAAACCCGGAGAGCGTCCGTTTTGCCTGCTTGATTATTTTCCGGAAGATTATCTGATGATCATAGATGAAAGCCATGTAACCGTGCCTCAGGTGAGAGGGATGAGCCATGGCGACAGGGCACGAAAAACAGTATTGGTGGAATACGGGTTCCGGCTACCAGCCGCACTCGACAACCGTCCGCTGAGTCCGGATGAATTTGAAATGATGCAGCATCAGGTCATTTTTGTCAGTGCTACCCCCGGCCCTTATGAACTGCAGAAAACAGGAGGTGCAGTGGTTGAACAAATCGTCAGACCTACCGGCCTTCTGGACCCCTTGATTGAGGTACGGCCTATTCAGACTCAGATTCCTGACCTCCTTCACGAAATTGACGAAAGGGTTAAAAAAGGTGAACGGATACTGGTAACCACCTTGACAAAGAGAATGTCGGAAGAGCTGAGTAAATACCTGCTCAACATCAACGTCAATGCGCGTTATATCCACTCGGATATCGATACCATCGAAAGGATTGAAATTCTGAGAGACCTGAGACTGGGGAAATTTGATGTTCTGGTGGGTATTAACCTCCTTCGGGAAGGCCTTGATTTGCCGGAGGTTTCGCTGGTAGCCATTCTGGATGCAGACAAAGAGGGATTTCTAAGATCAGAAACATCGCTGACACAGGTAGCAGGAAGAGCTGCCCGGAATGTAAACGGGAAGGTCATCATGTATGCAGATAAAATCACCGGCAGCATGCAGAGAACCATTAATGAAACCAACAGGAGAAGGGAGAAACAGTTGAAATACAATGAAAAACACCAAATAACACCACAATCCATTAAAAAGACAGTAGAAGAAATCATCAGGCAAACATCCATTGCAGATGCTTCAAAAGTTACACGTATTAATTATGATTTTACCGGGGAACAAATAAATATGGTAGCAGACCCTGTGGTCAATCTGATGAGTAAACCTCAGCTTGAAAATGCCATAAAAACAACAGAACAAAAAATGAAACAGGCAGCAAAGGAACTTGATTTTGTATTGGCTGCCCAATACAGAGATGAGCTTTTTGAACTTAAAAAACTGTTAAAAGAGCGTTTTTAAAATAAAATTTCTTTTTCTCCGCCACCGGACAGCAAGCGGAACCGGATGTCCTTCACTTTTCACAAAAAAATCAAAAAAAAATGAAACTTTTTAACCAAAAGATATACTAATGTTGTATATTTGAAACACTAAACTGAATTAAAATTCGGGCATTTTGAATAAAAAAGCTGAAAATATTGGCAGCCTGATACTCCTGAAAAGAGAGTTACTTAAGCTATTAACAAAAAATACTTTACCTTGTTTTTTGTCGCTAATAAAATTCCCGGATAGTATTATTTCGGTTTTTGTTTTATGCATAACATTGGTTATCAAAATTTTAGTTGATTATAAACTAATGTAACTATGGAAAAATTCAAAATTTATCTGTTAAAATTTCTGCTGGTTGCAGGAATTTTATTCTTAGAAAATAAAACCTATGGTGCCTGGATTTCTGGCGGAGACCTGACATGGACAGCCCTCGGAAAAGACAGTTTTCTTATCCAGCTGAACCTTTATATAGATTGTAATTCTTCAAATCCTCCACCCGCATCAATCACAGTCAAATGTGTTTCTACCGGAGTTACCATTACAACCCTAACGATATCTAATCCCACACCTGTTGACATCACAAATGTTTGTGCCAATTCATGTACAAAATGCCAGTCTATTATTTGTTCATATCCTTACGGTGTTAACAAATATTCTTATACCAAACTCCTTGTCATCAATTCCACCAGTTGTTGTGAATTAAGCCTTCAATATTCAGTCTGCTGCCGGACCAGTTCTCTGACAACGGGGGGAGCAGATGAATCCTTTTTCCTGACTGCCATGCTAAACAGATGTTATGCTGCGGATAACAGTTCGCCTCAGTTTAACAGTGATCCGGTTAGCATAATTTGTGTTGGAGAAGATGTAACACTGGATTTCGGTGCAAAAGACTCTGACAAAGATTCCAACGGAAAACCCAGGGACACCTTATATTATGAACTGACCAAACCAATGACAAGCGCCACCGGTTATATTACCTATTCAGGACAATATAGTTATGATAAGCCTCTGTTTTTCTGGGGATTTCCTACTGCGAACCTGCCAAGTCCGAGAGGTTTTAATCTCGACAAAGAAACAGGGATAATAACATTCAAATCTATGAAAGCTGAACAGGGCATTGTCGCCATTAAAATCCATGAATTCCGTAAAATTAACGGTCAATATGTGAAAATTGGAGAAGTAACGAGAGACACACGAATTATTATTACAAGTTGTCCCACTAATGCAACTCCGGTCCTTTCCGGCCCGTATTACAAAGAAGTATGTGCCGGAGATACAATTACTTTTACCATTAAAGCCACGGATGTTAATACACAGGACACCGTTACCATAGAATGGTCGAATAATATTTCCGGAGCCAGCTGGACATCTAACAACGGATTGGTACGAGAACCGACCGGTATTTTTAAATGGGTGCCATCCATCGACAACATCAGCGCTATACCCTATGTGTTTTACGTAACAGCAAGCGATAATTTTTGTCCCCTGAATGCCTCATTGACAAAAAGTTATCAGATACTGGTAAAACCCGGACCAAAAATAGTTACCTATAAAGACAGTATCTCTCAATGTAATTTTCATCATTTCAGCATTAATGAAGCGATGCCTTCTTTCACTTACCGGTGGTCTTTCGGAAACTCAAATCAGGTGAAAATGTCTGGAGATAAAGTAACCTATTATTGCGACAGAAACGGGAATATCCCTTTCACGCTGGAGGTTAGTTCCATGGGATGCGACACTACCACTTATTTTGATTCTGTAAAAAACGGGCAGTTTTTAACAATCAGTCCCATTTCTGATTATGTTCTTTGTTACAATGATTCTGCCTTGATAGAACCGATAATCTCGAACAATTCCGGAAAAACAAGTTTTTACTGGAACACTGGAGACACCCTGAACAAACTGACTTTCAAAGCTGTCAAAGACTCGGTAATCATTCTTCAGGTCAGCGATACGGCAGGATGTCTGGCTTTGGATACCATTAATTTTAAAGTCAATCCCCTGACAAACATCGAACTTGATGAACACCTGCTGATCTGTGGCAATTCTTCTGTGGAAATTTCCCCGAAATTTACAGGTGGCAGCTATCAGATTTCTGATATTTCATTTTTCGATAGTACCAACCAGTTGATAGCAAAAGGGAAAAATCATATAACCGTGACGGATTCCGGGAAATACAAATGTGTGGTAATCAACGACTATCAATGTCCCACCACTGCATTCACCAATGTACACAAACATCCCGAAGTAATAGCCAATGCACAGAACAAGCTGATTTGCCCTCAGGAAAATACCACACTGCAGGCAATGCCTACCGGCTCGAAAACACCTGCTGTTATTTACCAATGGTACAATACAGAGAATGGAAATCTAATCGGGACACAACAACAACTAAACCTCACCACAGAAAAAAACCTCCTGCTTAAACTTGTCGTAAAAGAGTTTGCCTTCAGTAAGGTTTGCGATGATTCCATGAATGTGAAGGTTTCGGTTAAAAAACCTGCCATTCAGCTTAATTTGCCCGATTACCTCTGCAAATATGATTCACTCATCGATATCCGGAACTTTATTGACACTGCGTTGGGAACAATCAGTTCCTCACAACCGAATATAGTCAATCAGTTTTTCTATCATCCTTCCTCTGTAACAGGAAACTCTGACAGCTTAATTTTCACTTTGACAGATTATCAGACCGGATGCACTTTCGAGAAGAAAAACAAGGTTAATCTGCTGCAATTGCCGATCATCAATATTCTCACCCAATACGGGAAGTATGAATTCTGTCCCGGATATGGAAATATTGCGATTATTGCCAGTCCGACCGGTGGAAAATATGGAGGAAAATGGTATGGCCCGATAGAACCAGGCAATTATTTCAATGCCAACAGACCTTTCGGCACCTATCAGCTGGTATATGAATACCGTGACAATGACGGCTGTCTGAACAGAGATACCATGAATTTAAAAGTAGCTAATCCTGAAATAAACATTGACAAAACCAATTCATACATCTGTAGTGGACAGGTATATCAGGCCAATGCCAGCTATCATTATGCTTCCAGAATGAAATGGATCATCCCCGACAGCTCTGATGGTTTCCTGCAAAACAGCGTTTATCAGACAACCAATGTATATTATCCGGGCCCTGGCGACAGAAACAGACACGGTTTCTGGCTCAAAGCCATGACCAACGACCCCTTCTGTGTCAACAATTATGATTCTGTATTTGTCTATATTGCTGCTGTTCCGAAAGCTTCATTTACCAGCAATGTTACCAATGGGGCACCTCCTCTTGAGGTTACATTCTCCGACCTCTCTGCCATTGATTATGACCAGATTAGTGAATACCTCTGGAATTTTGGTGATGGAAACTCCTCTACCCTCAGGAATCCGGTTCATACCTACCTCGATACAGGATATTTTGATGTCAGCCTGAAAATTACAAGTGATTATGGGTGTCAGGATTCTGTCGTCAAAAAGAAAATGATTTCTGTGTACGTAGTTTCAGTTCCTGAAAATACGCTTTACAAACCAAGGGTTTATCCCAATCCTTCCCATGATAAAATTATGATTGAAACAAAAGGAATTGAAATTGAAAAAGCGGAGCTGACAAATATTCTGGGTATTAAAATCAGGGAATACAATTTCATCCGTCAGCCAAATTTTGAAATTGAAAGAGGGAAACTGCCTCCAGGGGCATATCTGCTTAAAATCTTTGACACAGAAGGAAATACCAGTGTTTTCAATATTATTTTCCACTAAAATTCAGGAACAAAGAGCTAAAGAAATAATTTGACTTTATGAGTATTTTTAGAAGCAAAAAATCAAGATTAGTCTCTATCCTTATTTTATCAATAAGTATCATTTATACTCAGAGTCATGCTCAGCCATATTTTGGTGCAGAAATAAACTATTCATGTGTCGGGCAAGACAGTTTTCCGGTCAATCTTATCACTTACCGGGACTGCAGTGCGGCTCAGTTTAATACCGAACCCCTGATAAGGTCATGGCTTGCAGATACTTGTGAAAACAGTTTACGTTAACTTAAAAAATCAAAAAAATGAAGGGGAAAAAGATTATCTTGCTTATAATTCTGATTATCAGTTCTTTTTTTATAAGTTTACCCATGGTAAAAGCCACCCATATGTTGGGAGCAGATATTACCTGGGCCTGCATAGGTAAAGACAGTTTTGTGATAAAACTCGTTATTTACCGCGACTGTAACGGAGTTAATCTTGGTACACCAAGTATTTCGATTGAATGTGCCTCTACCGGAGTAAACATTACCACTTTTTCCATTTCAAAACCACCTCCTGTGGATATTACTCCTGTCTGCACCTCAAGCTGTACCAGATGCCAGTCAACGGGCTGTTCCTTCCCTTATGGTATTGAACAATATACATTTACAAAACTTGTCGTTTTGTCAAATGCCGGTAGCTGCTGCGACCTGATTATTTCTTATCAGGAATGTTGCAGAAACTCCACCATAACTACAGGAGCAGCCAACACAAACTTTTATATTGATGCAAAGATGAACCGCTGCCAAAACCCTTGTGATAATTCACCATCTTTTACCAATCCTCCTATAGCTATCATTTGTGTGGGTCAGGACTTCATTTTTAACCACGGTGTGTTCGATGTTGATATTGACTCCAACGGTGATCTGATCGACTCATTAAGCTATTCGTGGACACAACCGCTGACTGGTGCAGGAAGTTATGCTCCATGGACTTCTCCATATTCATACGACAAACCCTTATTATTCTGGGGCTTCCCTTATGCCAACCAGTCTTCCCCACTTGGATTCCACCTCGACCCTTTTACAGGTAACATTTCTTTCCGCCCCATGAAAGTTGAACAAACAATTATGGCTTTGAAGGTTACTGAATGGAGAAAAATCAATGGTACTCCGACCAAAATAGGAGAAATTACCCGTGATGTTCATTACATGTTTATAAGTTGTCCAACATCGAATAATCCTGTACTAAACGGAACAGCGGTAAAACACATTTGTGCGGGTGATTCAGTAACATTGCCAATTTATTCTTCTGATGCTGACGTAAATGATTGGGTAACGCTCACTGCTTATAATTTACCACCGGGTGCTGTCTGGACCGACAATAACGGATTGGTTAAAAATCCCACCGGAATGGTCAGGTGGCGTACCAAACCATCCGATATTTCCACACAGCCTTATAATATTCTTATCAAGGCGAAAGACAACAGTTGCACTGTTCCAGGGCAATCATCACAGGTTTTCAGTATTTATGTCCATCCAGGTGTCTCGGCAAAAATTAAATATCAAAAACTACCCTGCAACCAATATAAACTGATTGCTGATGAAATTATCGGGACTTCTTTCTATAAATGGTATGTAAATGGAATTTCAGTCAACGGATTAATAACTATTGATAAAGCAGGAAATTATATAACCCGTCTGGAGCTTATAGGACAATCCTGCACATTCAATGTTTTTGACACTTTACAAATTGCTTCTGTGCTTAAATGCGAACTTCCCAACGATACCGTGCTTTGTCCGGGGAATTCTGTTACAGTATTGCCCAACATTACCGGAGCACAGGGAAAATTAAACTACCTATGGAATACGGGCGATACCTCATCCTCTCTGACAATAGGTCCGCTCTTTCAGGATACCATGATCATTTTGAATGTCAGTGATTCTATGTTCTGCCACTCCGATACCATGTTCATTAAAGTTGATAATTTCGGAGTAACTATTTCTCAGGATAATATTGTTTGCCCCGGTCAGGCTTCTGAATTAACTGCCTATCCTCTTTTCGACAAAGGAAAACAGGCTAAATCCTTCCTTTGGCTCGATTTATCCTGTTCCTGCCCGAAATCTTATGCAGATACAGTGGTTATTTATAGCAGCGGAGCATTTTCCTGTACTGTAACTGATGAATTCGGATGCACAGCTTCCGATACTTTTATAGCAACTTTTCATCAAAAACCTCAGATTACCATCTCTCCTCTGCCTTCTAAATGCCTCAACGATTCCGATTTTAACCTGAATCCTTATGCCTCGCCTCCGGGTGGTTTATGGCTGGCTCAACAACAAAACCTCATTGAAAATGATACCTTTTTTATCTCAAAAGCTCAGGCCGGACAATACCTGTTGTTTTATCAATATACTGACCCCTCTACTTCCTGCTCCAATACTGAAAAAACCACTCTTACCATAAAAAAATACCCGGAAATTTCAATTATCAAGCCTTTCAGTTTCTGTAATCTCAATACCCTTATTGATCTTTCTGATTACGTCTCTCCTGCAAACGGAATCTGGGACTCTTCACATCCTGCTATTATTCATGGACATTTCATTAATCCAATCATTGCTTACCATTATTCTTTACCCCTGACTTATTCAGTCTTTGATACCAACGGATGCTCTGACACAAAATCCATTTCCTATATTGTTTTCCCACAGCCAAAAGCTGATTTCCATACCAATCTTACGTCAGGATATTCACCTCTTTATGTTCAGTTTTTCAATCAGTCTTCTATCGATTCCGGAATTTTATCTTACTTCTGGAATTTTGGCGATGGAGATACTTCCTCCGCAATAAATCCACTCCACCTTTATGCTGACACCGGACATTATTCGGTTTCTTTAAAAGTTGTCAGTGATTATGGCTGTGCCGATTCACTCACCAAAAATAACCTGATTTATGTATATCCGGTTGCTATACCTGAACTTGTAAAAACCAATTTTAAGGTTTATCCCAATCCTTCCCATGATAAAATTTTCATCGAATCAGAAATTGGATTACAAAAAATCAGTCTTTACAATATTACTGGTAAAATCATTTTTGAATCCGATGAAACAGGTTCTCATACTGCTGAATTGACAGGATTACATTTATCGGATGGTTTATATTTACTGAAAATTACTGATTTAGAAAATAATACAGGCATTTTTCATCTTGGTTTTCAATAAAATTAAAATTATTAGTCATGAAAAAACTCAAGTTATTTATGTCCATAATTTCATGGATGTTTATTTTTTTCAGCGCTCGTGGACAATCAAGCATTTCTGCGGGCGAAATTACATGGACAAGTATAGGGAATGACAGCTTCCTTATCAAATTAAGCATTTACAGAGATTGCAATGGCTCGCCTCCGGGAATACCAACTGTTTTAATAAAGTGTAAATCAACCGGAGCTGTCGTCACAACGGTAACCATGCCCAATACCCCCGCAGTTGACATTACTCCCATCTGTCGTACGGGATGTACCAAATGTCAGTCAAGCAATTGTTCGTTCCCTTTTGGAATTGAACAATATATTTATTCAGAACTTGTTGTCTTAAGTGGTGCCGGCTCTTGCTGCGAATTATCGCTGGAATATTCAGAATGCTGCCGGAGTGATTCCATTTCTACTCTGACCAGCGCAGGAAATTCTCCTTTTTATCTCGAAGCTATGCTTAACAGATGCATTACCCCTTATGATAATTCGCCTCAGTTTACCAACCCTCCCGTTGCTATAATATGTAAAAACAATGACTTCGTTTTCTCTCAGGGGGTTATTAATAATGACCTTGATTCATTGAGTTTTGAATTGACAACACCACTCATTTCACATGGTGTTGGTGTGAGTTACGTTAGCCCATATTCCTTCGATAAACCCCTTTATTTTAACGGATTCCCTGATTCTGTTGCTTTTCTGCTTAATCAAAATACCGGAGTGTTGAGTTTCAGGCCAATGAAAACAGAACAGGCTGTTATTGCGGTAAAAGTCAGTGAGTGGCGGAAAATAAACGGCATTCCCACCAAAACAGGTGAAACAACCAGAGAAATATTGATTATTATTATGAATTGTACGGAGAATCTACCACCGGTGCTCAGCGGCCCTTACTACAAAGAAGTATTTGCCGGTGAGAATGTAACCTTTTCTATTGCCACAAACGATTATGACACTCACGACACCTTGTTGCTTAGCTGGGAGGGAAATATTCCGGCTGCTTCATGGTCAACCAATAACAAGCAGGTTAAACACCCGACCGGCATTCTGACCTGGCAAACACAAAAAGGCGATGCACGCAATACTCCTTATTTCTTTATTGCTACTGTTAAAGATGACAATTGCCCGATTAATTTATCTGATACCCGTGTTTATCAGATACTTGTTAAAGATAGCAGCACCATGGGTATGAATGAATACGATGTACAATCCGGGTTCAGAGTATATCCCAATCCTGCCACCGATAGAATTACCATCGAGTCAATGTTATCATTAAAACAGGTTGAAATTTTTAATGTCATTGGAGCAAGAATCAGGATGCTTGATGGAAATGATTTAAAAATATTTCAGTTTGAAAGAGGGCAACTTTCTCCCGGTTTGTATTTTATGAAAGTTACTGATATACAAGGAAATAATAAAAAATTCAGCATCATCTTTGAGTAAATCGGTTTTTACTGGCCGGGAGCAATATTTAATGTAGTTTAAATTCTACCTTACAGCAGCCAGCATGACATAGGGTTGAATTGTAAACAAACAATCCCGCTTGTCAGCTATCCCAGGGATTAATTTTTCAGACAATCTTTTTGCCTGAACTTTATTGAATTTCTTCAGAAGTCCTGCAAGAAATACTCAAAAAAACTAATTTTACCTATCTTTTACAAATAATACACTTTTTATTTATCCCCCCCCTTTTTTTTTAATAACTGTGAATAAATTTATATTTTTTCTCTTCCTCCATATTCATTTTTTGCATTACCTTTGCAAAAAAAATAATCTTTATAAAATTTGAATCATGGCCACACGTTTTAATGCTCTTTCAGAAATCCGGAACAGGAAACCTGTTGAAGTAAACCTTCCTTCAGTCAAAGTTTCCGATTATTTCAGTGTTAATGTTTTTGATATGCCAACCATGAAACAATATTTATCTAAAGAAGCATGGGAGCATGTCAAAAATGCCATCGAAACAGGGAGTAAAATCAACCGTAAAATGGCTGACCAGATAGCAACCGGTATGAAAGCCTGGGCTATCGACCGGGGTGCTACTCATTATACCCATTGGTTTCATCCGTTGACAGGTGCATCAGCTGAAAAACACGATGCTTTTTTTGAACCCAGTGGCGATGGTAATGTAATGGAAAATTTCGGAGGCGACAAACTTGTTCAGCAGGAACCGGATGCATCGAGTTTCCCCAGTGGTGGAATACGCAACACATTTGAAGCAAGGGGATATACTGCATGGGATCCTACCTCTCCCGCCTTTGTCATTGGTAACACACTTTGTATTCCAACGATTTTCGTATCCTATACCGGTGAAGCTCTCGATTACAAGACTCCCTTGCTGAAAACCCTGAACCTGCTTGATAAAACGGCTGTTGAGGTATGCCAGCTCTTCGATAAAAATGTTTCAAAAGTGATAGCCACTCTCGGCTGGGAACAGGAATATTTTCTGGTGGATGAAGCTCTCTATCATGCCCGACCTGACCTGGTACTGACCAAACGCACCCTCATGGGTCATGCTTCCGCCAAAGACCAGCAACTGGCCGACCATTATTTCGGTTCCATACCTGAACGGGTGAAGGCATTTATGAAAGAAGTTGAAATAGAAGCATATAAACTTGGAATTCCCTTAAAAACAAGGCACAATGAAGTGGCTCCAAACCAGTTTGAATGTGCCCCGGTTTTTGAGGAAATCAATCTGGCCATCGACCACAATATGCTCTTCATGGATATTATGGATAAAATTGCCCGTCATCATCATTTCAGGGTATTATTTCATGAAAAACCCTATAAAGGCATTAACGGGTCAGGTAAACACTGCAACTGGTCGTTAATGACCAATACCGGAAAAAACCTGCTTTCTCCCGGAAAAAGTCCTAAGAGCAACCTCCTTTTCCTGACTTTTCTGGTTAATACCATTAAAGCAGTGAACGACAACGAAAGATTGCTCCGTGCCAGTATTGCCTCAACCGGAAATGCACACCGGCTGGGAGGGCATGAGGCTCCGCCCGCTATCATCTCCGTTTTTATAGGTTCTTACCTGACAAATGTTTTGAATGAAATTGAAAACAAGGTTTCAGGTAAAAAAATGACACCTGACGAAAAAACAGAGCTTAAACTGGGTATCGGAAAAATACCCGGAATTTTACTCGATAACACAGACCGCAACCGCACCTCACCTTTCGCATTCACCGGCAACAGGTTCGAATTCAGGGCTGTCGGAAGTTCTGCCAATATAGCCGGACCCATGATTGTCCTTAACCTTGCACTTGCTCATCAGCTCCGACAGTTTCTGACTGATTTAAAAGCCCTTACCAAAAAGAAGATAAAGAAAGATGAAGCAGTTTTTCAGGTCTTAAGAAAATATATCACTGAATCAAAAAACATTCTTTTCGAAGGAGACGGCTATAGTCAGGAATGGGCAGAAGAAGCCAAAAGAAGAGGACTGAGCAATATTACCGATATTCCAGAAGCTTTGAAAGAATTTATCAGCGAAAAGACCAAACATCTTTTCATCAGCAATCAGGTTTTAAATGAAAGAGAGTTACAGGCCCGTTATGAAATTCGTCTTGAAAGATTTATTAAAAAAATCCAGATTGAGGCCAGAGTTCTGGGCGATCTTGCCAATAATCATATTTTACCCACCGCCATTGCTTATCAGAATGTTTTACTGGACAACATTGCCAAATTAAAGGCTACCTTTTCTGAAAATGAGTTTAACGAACTGGCATCCGTTCAGCTTGAACTGGTTAAGGAAATCAGTGAACACATTCATGAAGCCAAAAATCTGGTAAAGCAAATGATAGAAGAAAGAAAATCAGCCAATAACATTGAGAACTTAGTTGAAAAAGCAGATGCTTATTCCCGGAAAGTGAGGCCTTTCTTCGACCAGATCAGACATCACATTGATCGACTTGAATTAATTGTGGGGGATGAATACTGGACATTACCCAAGTACAGGGAACTTTTGTTTATAAGATAAAAAAAGTAGTTTTAAGGTTTGAATAGATTTTCGGTTAATATTCTTTAAAAAATATTAAATTTGTACTTTGGTTAAACTGTAAAAAAAAGCTATGAAAAATCTATTCATCTTAATTTGCCTGATAACAGGTACAATTTTGTTTTTGGCAAATTGCCAGCGTGAGACTTCAGACAACGTCAATCAGGACAAAATCTGGACGGAATACACCTTTATTATGATGCCAATCAGGATATAACCTATGCACGGGCTGTATTTAAGTTCTCAAACGCTGCCGGTACATTGCTCGAATTAAAATCACCGGCTGAAGTGCGTTTTGAAGGAGAGATCATGACTTACAAGCCTGCATTATCCTATTATGAAAAACAAATGACCGGATTTGTTGACACCGGAACCTTTCAATATGTTGATCTGGATCATGATACTTTTGTCAACATGGTCAACATTATTTCTGCAATTTCATTTCCCTGGGAATTAGATACACTTCCTGTTACGGCAGCCTATGAAATGTTCTGGATCGGTGATACCCTTCGTAAAAACGAGTCTGTTACTGTATTTATTAAAGGCACCAAGCAAAACGATCTGCAAACTTTTGTAACCAACGCAGTTAATGCCGTCAGCATCATTTTTCCGCTCAATCAGCTTCAGAAACTCGGAACAGGAAACGGGAATATGACCATGCACAGGGAATATAAAGTTGCTGTCCAGCAAGGAACCAGTGCCGGAGGCAACAGAGTCGGGCATTACAAGGCAATGGATAAAAAGGTGATTATCGGGAAATAGGCATCTGAATCTAAAACTGAAGCACCTTACAGACAAAGATAAATCAAGGTTAATTCTTAGGTAATAATTATTATTTTATAATAGTTATTACTAAGCAAATTAAATCAATGAAAATCAATTACTCATATTTTCCGGCTCTATTCCTGTTAAATCTCTGATAACCACAGCTGCACAAAAGCACCCGAAAATGACAGGCATATAGGAAATAGTTCCAATGTTTGTTTTTTTGTTCAGCGCTTCGTCAGTATAGATCATTGAATTTTTATCTGTTTTTTCAGTTGAGAAAACAGCTTTAAATCCTGATGAAATCCCATGTCTTCTCAGCCTTTTCCGTAATTGATAAGCCAGATGACAGGTATGGGTTTCTGAAATATCAGCTACCCTGACCAGTTCAGGGTTTGTCTTTCCCCCGCTTCCCATAGAGCTGACAATTTTATGTCCCTGAGCCATTGCCTTTATGATTAAAAAGGTTTTCGGAGAAAAGGTATCTATCGCATCTATTACATAATCAAAGGGCAGGGAAACAAGGTCTGTCAGTTTCTGGTCTTTCAGGTAATCATTGACTGTTTCGATTTCAATTGCGGGATTTATATCAAGAAGGCGTTGTTTAACAATTTCTGTTTTGGATTTACCCAGGGTGGATAAAAGAGCCGGAATCTGCCTGTTCAGATTGGAGGCAACAAAGACATCGCTGTCGGCTATGGTCAGTTTTCCGATTCCTGCCCTGCAAAGCATTTCAGCAGCAGACGACCCAACTCCACCCAATCCTGCAATCAATACATGGGATTTATTAAGCAGTTCAAGTTTTTCTTTTCCAAGCAATAATTCAGTTCTGGATAGCCATGAGCTGTTTTCTGTCATCATCTTCTGAATATTATTTCAAAATTACGTTGAATCTCACTTTTAAGTTCTGATAAAGAAACAGACCTCAACCTTGAGGCAAAATCATAAATTTCCTGGATGGTGGAATTTTGGTCATCTGTTTCAAAAAAGACAGCTGAGAGTGGAATCTGTTTAAAAACCTGCTGTAAACGATTGTTTTTCAAGAGATTTTCTCCAAAAGACAGATAAATACCAGATGCAATTAATTGTTGTGCCTCATATAAATTTCCTGTAAAGCGGTGAAAAATCCATGGCATCCGGTAAGATTGATTCTTTCTGATATTCAGCAGCAAATCTGTGGCTTTAACACAATGAATGATGCAAACTTTGTCAACTTCCTCTGAAATTTCAGCCATCTCCTTAAAGACTGATAATTGAACATCCAAAGCGTGTCCTCTTAATTTGTCAAATCCAAACTCTCCGATAGCAACAACTTCAGGTTTTGATGAATAATGTTTGATTTTCTTTATATCATTTGCAGGGAATTCTGTGAAATACCATGGGTGAAGGCTGATTGAAACGGGAGAAAAAGCCAATGTTTTTTCCGTAATATCCTCCGGAAAAACATTTAAAATGCTGAGAACTTCCTTATCAGGGTTGAATTGATGTGTATGAATATCAATAAAATATTCCTTATTCATACCCAAAAATCAACATCATCTGGGTTTCCTGATGCCTATTGAGGCAGCGGGTTCACTTGTATTGGTCGGAAATTCTGACAGCACAATGACTGATTTTTCAAGATACCATTCATAATTATTCAGAAACGGTGTTTGTGTTGTTTTTGGCTCTCCATACTTAGCTTTCAGATTGGCGAGTGCCTTAGGTACATCCTTTTTAAAGATGGCAATTGTTACACCTGTAAATAATCCGTTTTTAAACAAATAGATGATGGATGCGGCCTGAATCCCCTCATACATCAGATTGTCATTTGCTTTTTCATAACCTTTGAAACCGGGGGTGCTACTTTTTGTTGGTGTCATTCCTTCCGACATCTGGGCAAAAGGGGTATCCCATTTATAATTTCTGAAATTGTCAATATCTTTCTGACAATATGCTGCAACGGGAATCAACAGCAATACAATTAAGAGTTTTTTAATTAACATGATAATTTTTTTAGTTTAACTGACTGTCCAAAGGTAAATATTTTTTAAAAATCATTTAACAAAAACTTATCAAAAGCCGGAAGAGTATTTCACTTACAAAATCAATCCTTTGAATCCAAAGCTTCAGAATATTGATCAAACTGTAGCCATAACCACTTTTTCCTTCAAATATTTCTTTCACCACAGAGACTCAGATTTACTGAGGGCACTGTCGGATTTTAAACTGTGAACCTCCGTGTCTCTGTGCCTCCGTGGTTAAGTTTTAAAGCTCCGTCAGAGGGAACTGCTGGATTTTTAAACTGTGTTCCTCCGTGTCTCCGTGCCTCCGTGGTTAAGTTTTAAAGCTCCGTCAGAGGGAACTGCTGGATTTTTAAACTGTGTTCCTCCGTGTCTCCGTGCCTCCGTGGTTAAGTTTTAAAGCTCCGTCAGAGGGAACTGCTGGATTTTTAAACTGTGTTCCTCCGTGTCTCCGTGCCTCCGTGGTTAAGTTTTAAAGCTCCGTCAGAGGGAACTGCTGGATTT